>Ga0315543_1001751_pt1 | contig 22685 bp, 24 predicted proteins | sample SalMarSW160210MG_2_FD_203098 | JGI IMG/M metagenome (GOLD analysis project Ga0315543, IMG submission 203098) | Salt marsh sediment microbial communities from the Plum Island Ecosystem LTER, Massachusetts, United States - Salt Marsh Sediment SW1601-210 ...
AAAGTCTTAATTATCCTGGATAGGATAACCTCTCCAGTTATTATTTGTTTCAGTTTGGGCAAAATGCCTTCCTGCCACATCAATTGCATCTCATCGGGCGGTCCGGGTAGGGCTATAATTATGTGGTCGTCTTTCTCAACCCACCAACCAGGCGCTGTGCCCATACGATTGGGAATTATTTGAGCCGAAGGGATGATAGTTGCCTGTTTGATATTGCTTTGTGGTATTTCCCTCAGATAGCGGCTGAACAAATCCTGCAATTCTTGCCATAATTTCTCATCGACTGTCAGTTCCTCACTCACTAGCTCGCCAATGGCCTCTCGGGTTATATCATCTTGGGTAGGTCCCAATCCACCTGTGGTGATGATAAGGTCTGCCCTCTTCCAAGCTCGTTTTAAGGTATCAACTAACCTTTTCTGATTGTCGCCTACCGTAGAGACAAAATATAAGTCGATTCCCAGCAAAGGTAATTGATTGGCTAGAAAGGAAGAATCGATATCAATTATATTGCCCAGTAAAATTTCTGTGCCAACGGGTATTATCTCTGCTTTCATTTTAAAATATCAGCTGCGAGTCCTTCGCTTCCCGTCATTCTGACCCTGAACGCAATGAAGGGGAAGAATCTCGCGTCGCTCAGAACAGGCTCAGCGAAGCAATCGCAGTTAGCATTTACTTACTGAGATGCCTAGATACCTTTCTACTATTGCCATAGCGCAATATTTGCCACACATGCTGCAAGTCGCTCCGCTAGCAGGAATCTTACCATGGACCTGCTGCGAAAGTTCTGGGTCTAGCGATAGTTTAGCTTGCGTTTTCCAGTCAAGAGCCTTGCGCGCCCTAGACATCTGTTCATCCCACTCTTTGGCACCTTTTACGCCCTTAACAATATCGGCAGCATGAGCAGCTATACGAGAGGCGATTACCCCTTCTTTAACATCTTCTACATTGGGGAGGGAAAGGTGTTCCGTTGGGGTAACATAACACAAAAAGTCAGCGCCAGCGGCAGCGGCAATTGCCCCCCCAATAGCGGCAGTGATATGGTCGTAGCCAGCACCTACATCGGTCACTAGAGGCCCGAGGACGTAGAAAGGCGCCCCGCGGCAGAGGCTCTTTTCCAATTGAACATTTGTGGCGATTTGGTTCAATGGCAGATGCCCGGGACCTTCTATCATGGCTTGAACGCCAGCTTCTCTGGAGCGCTCTACTAATTCACCAAGGATGATTAGTTCTTCGATTTGAGCCCTGTCGGTGGCATCAGCTAAGCATCCCGGACGCAAGCCATCGCCCAAACTTAAAGTGAAATCATATTCAAGAGCCAAGTCCAGTAGGCGGTCATAATATTGATATAGGGGATTTTCCTTATCATTGTGGAGCATCCACCCGATGAGAAAAGCTCCTCCTCGAGATACTATGTCAGTCGTCCTGCCCTGCTTTTTAAGTCTGGCCAGAGATGCCTGGGTCACTCCGCAATGGACGGTCATAAAATCAACACCGCCTTTGGCATGTTCTTCGATCACAGTGAAAATCTCGTCAACACTCATGTTTACGATGGCTCCATGACTCTCAATAGCTTCAATACCCGCCTGATAAATAGGCACTGTCCCCACGGGCACGGTGCTAGCACTCATGATAGCCCTCCTGATAGCTGAAATGTCACCTCCAGTGCTCAGGTCCATGAGAGTGTCAGCACCAAAGTCGATGGCGGTCTGTAATTTCCTTAACTCCATGTTCAAATCACAAAAATCTGAGGATGTGCCTATGTTAGCATTGACCTTGGTCTTGAGCCCTTTGCCTATGCCACAGGGAATTAGATTTGTGTGATTAACGTTGGCTGGAATTGTGATTTCGCCATCAGCCAAGCCTTGGATGATAAAATTCGTCCCTACACCTTCCTTTTCGGCTACATGCTTCATGGGGGGTGAAACAGTGCCCTTTCGTGCTAACTCCAACTGGGTCATCTTCCTAAAAACCTCGCATAAGTTGCAATAAAACTAAAGTATAAAACAGGGCACTTGTCAATGCAAACGCAACCCCGGCCATAACAGGACAAGCAAAGAGCGAAGAACTTGGATACAAATTCAAGACAAAGTCCTTAAGGTTTCCCTCTGGATTTTGAACAATTTCTCTATTCCTTGCTGGGCTAAAAAAAGTAAGGCATCGGCGGTTTCTTTGGAGAAAGGTCTGCCTTCGGCAGTTCCCTGAATTTCCACAAACTCATTTTTGTCAGTCATGACCACATTGAAATCAACTTCGGCTTGGTAGTCTTCTTCGTAGCAAAGGTCAAGTAGCATATTGCCATTCACAATGCCCACACTGGTGGCCGCTATCATTTTATTTAATGGCATAAATGGCAAAACTCCTTGTTTTCTTAAGTTATGGAAAGCGTGATAAAGAGCGACATATCCACCTGTGATAGCCGCTGTTCTGGTACCACCATCTGCTTGCAAGACATCACAATCTACCAAAAATGTCCTTTCTCCCAAGATAGCCAAGTTAGTCCCTGCCCTTAAGCTACGACCGATAATGCGTTGGATTTCCTGGCTTCTTCCTGCTGCCCTGTCGCGCGGTGTACGAGTAAGTGTGGAGCGAGGCAGCATAGCATACTCCGCAGTAACCCAGCCTTGGCCACCACCTTTAAGAAAGCTGGGTACTCTTTCTTCCAGGCTTACGGAGCACAACACCCTTGTTTGCCCCAGTTCAATTAAAGCTGAACCCTCGGCGAAGCTCTGGTACCCTAAAATTATGCGCACGGGGCGAAGCTCATTGTCAGCTCGGTTATCTATTCTTGTCATACTAGAAAAAGTATAGCAAACTATCCAGTAATCCGCCTGTCCATCTTGAGCTGTTATTCACCACCGTCCTCTTTTCTGATAAGTCTCAATAAATCTTTCGATAGAGCGGTCATAAGTCCTCTCCACATCGTCGGGGAAAAAGCAAGCTGGCAGCTCGCCTAACCGCCAATGGTATCTTATGCATTCGCAGCAAATGCCTTTCCTGCTGCATGGCTCATAGGTACAGTTACATTTTTCTTTGTTTTGCTCCACGGTGCATTCTCTCATATTCGCTCTCCTTCGATAATTGTTTAGCTAAATGCTTCTTTGCTCCCAAGTCGAAGTGATACTATGTAGTGAGCATAAGAACACAAAACTGTGCCACTTTCCCAAACATATGCTATCATATGTCAAACTAATGGTATCGGAAAGGAAGGCGGCAGGTTGCAGCTACCACTTGATGCTTATCTTGACATTGAGACCACAGGCTTATGCTCGTTTTATGACGAAATAACCGTTATTGGCATCTGTTTAGCCAATGACATGGAGAATAGACTGGTTCAACTTGTTGGGGGTGATGCAACCAGGGCTAACTTGCTCAGGACCTTGCGTTGTGTGGATACAATCTATACATACAACGGCAGCCGCTTCGACCTTCCTTTTATCAATTTCCGTCTGAGGGTAAATCTGAGAGAGCATTTTCATCACCATGACCTGATGCATGATTGCTGGACGAACAATTTATATGGTGGCTTCAAGGTAGTAGAGCGGCAATTAGGTATTCCTCGACGGCTACGGGGTATTGGGGGAGCAGAGGCAGTGATACTTTGGTGGAGATATCAGATTAACCACGACAGAAAGGCGCTGGATTTGTTGCTGGAATACAACAAAGAAGACGTGATTAATCTGATGGCATTGAGGGGAAAGCTAGAAAGGTTCAGATACAGAACCCGATGAGGGAAGCTGTTAAAGCAGATTTTGCTATCTCGCTTCACTTAATCTTAATCCCAGGGGAAAGATTCATCATAGTAATATAGGTCGTTGAAGGCCGCGGTAATTTCATATTCGTCTAGTTCAAAATCAGGGTGTGGATGGGGAGGCCCGAACCAGAGATGCCAGGAAGAGAGTTGGGCAGGCGCTTGGGACTCTATCCTTCGCCACTCCCCGTCGTTATACCAATCCTCTATCAGGAAGGCATGTCCAGGTTCCTCATCATCGCCATCAACACCAAGGGCGACATATACCCGCTCCGCATCAATGCCATAGGCTCTAAGGAGGGAGCACAATAAAACAGAAAAGTCCTCGCAATCCCCGGTGTAGTAGGACAGGGTTTCTTCGGGGGTTTGCCAGTAGTCCTCACCCCAGCGGTCTTCATCAGGCTTATACACTATATTACTAGCGACCCAGTCTCGGATATCATCAAAGCCAACTTGAGAAGGTTCGTATGGAGGATCACCGAGGATACCCTGCAAAGTTCCCTCAACCCATGGGCATTCGGGCGTGACGTAAGACTTAAATTCAGCCCCCGTCGTCGGAAGCTCATGACCAGTAGTCGGGTCTTCGGGGTAAAAGATACAACTGACGCAACTCAACCCGGATACGATGAGCAAGCCAAGCGCAGCTCCACAGGCTAAAGACATTAAAAAGCGCTTTTTCATACACAAGCTCCCGGTCATTTTAAGTAATAATTTATTTTTCCCAAAACCCGAATAAGATTTACCACCCAAACGGACGTAAGTCCTGCTGCCGGGCTTGGAAATATTACTTTCTCTTGACCACTGACTTCACCGACTCTTCAATGTCTCTGGCGGTCAATCCGTATCTTTGAAGCAGCTCCTCAGCTTTGCCTGACACAGCATACCTGTCACCAAGGTTAACAAATTCCATAGGCACTGGCTTCTTTCTGGCTGTCGTTTGGGCAACTCGGCTGCCTAGACCACCCTGGGCTAAGTGCTCTTCAGCGACGACAATTGCGCCCGTCTCTGAGGCTGCTTCGACTACGGCTGCTTCATCCAGAGGTTTGAGGGTATGCATGTTCATTACCCGGCAATCTATACCTTGTCTTGCTAAGATATCTGCCGCCTCCAGAGCCTTAGCGACCATGATGCCCACGGCTATAACAGTTGCATCCTTGCCTTGTCGCATGGTTACTGCCTTGCCTAAGGTGAAGTGATAGCCTTCGGGGTAAACAATCGGTGTTTTGGGGCGGCTTAGCCTGATGTAGAAAGGGCCATAGTCACTTGCCGCCGCTCTTATTGCCCCAGCAGTCTCTATGGCGTCTGCGGGGACGACCACGGTGAAGCCGGGAAGAGCGCAACACAAGGCTAAGTCCTCAATGGCGTGGTGGGAGGCGCCGTCTTCACCAACGGTGATGCCTCCGTGAGTGGCGACAATTTTGACATTTAGTTCTGGCTGGGAAAGGCAGAGCCTTAGCTGGTCGAAACAGCGGCAGACGACAAAAACAACGAAAGTGGTGGCAAAGACAGTTTTGCCCGAAGCAGCTAATCCAGCAGCTATGCTGACCATGTTTTGTTCTTCTAGGCCGCAGTTAAAAAAGCGGTCAGAAAACTCCCGTGCAAAAAAACTGGTCATAGTTGAGGGAGACACATCAGCATCTAGAACAACGATATTGGGATTTTCCCTGCCCAGTTCGATCAAGGTCTTGCCGTAGGTTTCCCGAGTAGATGCTTCAGCCATGCTTACTCTAACTCCTTTAGCGCCCTTTCGGCTTCTTCCCAGGTTGGTGCCTTGCCGTGAAACGCCACATTGTTTTCCATGAAGCTAACCCCCTTGCCCTTGATGGTGCGGGCGATGATGACAGTGGGTTTGCCTTTTATCTTTTCAGCCCTTTGGCAAGCGGACAGGATTTGGTCAAAGTCATGTCCAGCTATATCAATGATATGCCAGCCAAAGGCTTGCCATTTTCGGGTAAAAGGCTCAAGGTTCATGATGTCGCGAGTCCATCCGCTGAGCTGTATACCATTGCAGTCAACTATGGCCGTTAGGTTATCTAGTTTGAAATGGGCTGCTGAAAGAGCCGCCTCCCAAGTTTGCCCTTCCTCACATTCTCCATCGCTAAGAAGAACATAGGTCCGGTAAGTTTTGGAATCCAGCCTGGCGGCCAGGGCGACGCCGATGGCAAAGGACAAGCCCATACCTAAAGAACCAGCCGACATTTCTACCCCGGGGGTGAACTTCCTATCAGCGTGTCCCTGGAGGCGGCTATCCAACTTTCTCAACGTTCCCAGCTCTGCCACGGGAAAGTAGCCAGCTTCGGCCAGGGCAGCGTACAAAATTGGGGCAGCATGTCCCTTACTTAATATAAATCGGTCACGGTCTGACCACTGGGGATTCTTGGGGTCATGGCGCAAAATCTTAAAATAAAGTGCAGTGATGACGTCAGCTGCTGATAGAGAGCCGCCAGGATGCCCACTGCCTGCCGTAGCTGTCATGGTGATTACGTGACGGCGTAGCTTTTTAGCCATTTCCTTGAGCTCTGCCGTGGACAGATTGAATTTGTTACTTGGAGAAGCGCTTTCAGGGAACACTTCGCTATGATTTGGCATTGGTCAAGGACTAAATTGTAACTTAGAATTGCTTACAATGTCCATAGTGAGTAGGCTGCCCTCAGACCAAAAAGGGAACATATCATATCGGGGGTAGAAAGAGGTGCTTCAATTGAGTCAAATCGCTAAGAGACTCTTGATGGTTGCTCCCCGACCTGTCAAGATAGAGAGCATTTATGCCAGCCTGTCGGGCATTGAGGAAATCAAATTGCCAGTTATCACCCACATGAATGACCTGGCTCGGCTTGACGCCCATCTCTTCACATATACTGAGGTAAAAATCAGGGCTTTTCAATTGCCTATAGTGTGAAACGGAGGAAAAAATTCGAACAAAATAAGGTTTGATATCTCGCAATAAGCAATGCAGTAGCTCCAGTGGTGTGCCTGAGGCAACAATTAACTTATATTCACTGACTAAGGAAGAAAGAACCTCAGTTACCTCAGGATAATAACCTATCTTATCCAGGCAGCCTTGTATCACTGGCTCAGAAGAACCCAAGCCAAGATAGCGAAACCAGTATTCGATATCATACCACTCAAGTCTTTGGTCGCCAATCCTGCCATACTCCTCAGCGATACGCCTCTTGGCTTGAACAAGGTCAAATCCTTTTTTCTGAGCATAAAGCGCAGGAATAGCCTCATGCCATATAGCCTGGCTGAAATCAGGTGTTACCACTGTTCCCTCAGCATCAAAAGAGATTAATTCAATTTGCTTCATTTGAAATGCTGATATTATCATGATAAGGAGGCAAAAGTCCATTTGCCTATTCCCCCTTCACCACGCTAAAATACGCACGATGCTAAGTTACTCAGTTACAGAGAAGCTGAGCTATGCCTTTGAGCTAGGTCCTATAAGACCTCCTAGTGAAGCTTATTCCTTGCTGATAAGGGCGACCAGGAATTGCCCCTGGAATAGATGTCAGTTCTGCCCTGTATATAAAGGCAGTAAGTTCGAGCTGAGGCCAGTAAAAGAGATTATAAAAGATATTGAGGCGGTTGAAGCTATCAGTGAGGGTATCAAGGAAATAGCCTGGCAGATGGGCTATGGCAATAGATTGAGAGAGGTAGCGGCAATGCTCTCTAATCAACCTCAATATGGACAATGTGTGCGCCATGTTGCTCTTTGGCTCGCGACAGGAGGCAAGTCAGCCTTCCTCCAGGATTCCAATACCCTGATCATGCGCACCCCCGAGCTAACTCAGGTGATTACTTTCCTGAGAAAAACCTTCCCCAACTTAACTAGAGTAACTACATATGGTCGGTCCCATACGGCAGCTAGAAAGTCGTTAGCAGAGTTAAAGGAACTCCAGGATGCCGGGCTAGATAGGATTCATATTGGATTGGAGACTGGCTACGACCCTTTGCTGGCTTATATGGAAAAAGGATGCACTGCTAAGAACCATATTGAGGGAGGAAAGAAGGTAAAAGAAGCAGGCATTTCTCTGTGTGAATATGTCATGCCTGGTCTTGGGGGCAAGAAAACATCTCGACAACATGCCCGGGAAACAGCTAGGGTGTTAAATGAGATTGACCCTGATTATATCAGGCTGCGCAGCCTCCACGTCTCTCCAACTATGCCGTTGTGGACCAGGTTGCAGGACGGAGATTTCGAGCTGCAAACAGAGGACGAAGTAGTAAAAGAAATAGCTATCTTCATCGAAAACCTGCAAGTTACCAGTTATCTTAAAAGCGACCATATACTTAACTTATTGATGGAAGTCGAAGGCAAAATGCCCGAGGATAAGGAAAAATGCCTCAATACCATAAATAAGTATTTGTCTTTGCCAGACGAGGAAAGGCTCAATTTCAAAATTGGCAGGCGGATTGGTTTATACAATAGGCTAGCCCACCTCACTGATAGCTACAAACATGATAACATAGAACAAGCTATAAAACGCCTCAGAGTACGGGGTAGTAATGTTGAGGAGGCGATATTCGAGCTGAAGAACAGCTTTATTTAAGGAAGAAATCGTGGCAAAAGGATTTGTAAACCTAAATCGTTTCAAGTATGGCCGGGCCATAAAGCGAAACAGCAAACAAAAGACCGATTTACAAAGTAAGAGGAAAATCAGAGGGAAGGGAGTTAAGTTTCGTGGCTAAAATAGATGAACTTACCTTTGGCTCTATAATAGTTGAAGGCAAGAAATACCGCCGTGATATTCTGATTTTTGCCGATGGCACGGTGAAGAAGCGGAAAGGTGGCTTTTTGATGTTCGGCAGCCATAAAATCAAGAAACACGAGTTGGAAGAATTGACCCAGGGTCAGCCTGAAACAATAATTGTCGGCACTGGGACCAATGGCGCTGCCAATATAGCTCCTGATGCGGAAAGCTGGGCTAAGGAGAAAAACCTAAGCTTACTGGTTCAGCCATCTTATGATGCCGTCGCCAGGCTAAATGAGCTTGCCAAACAGAAGAAGAAGGTCGCTGCTTTGATTCACATAACCTGTTAAACCTTGGATTTTACTCAAATTCGCGCTTCCCCATGATGACAAGTACAATTGCTGCTATCGCGAGAGGCACGTTCAAAAGTACTGGGATAAAGCAAAAAGAGAAGATCGCACAAATAGAGCCAGCAAGAGCCAGTCTCCACCTCTTCCTCTTTAAGGTAAAAATACCACCTATTATAGCTACTATCCCAATTGTTATCACGATTGCGACCACAGTGGCGACGATTCCACCTGGACCAAGCAAATCACCCATTGCCAACCATCCCAATGCAAGTATTCCTAGTACAGCAACCGCTACCCACTCAGTTACAGCAACAGCTCCAGCAACAATAGCTAGTATTCCCGCGGCTGTCGGCTTCCAGGTCTTTCTCTTTATTGCCTTGGCTACCTGCACACCACAGTTAGTACATATTTCAGTAATGGGCGTTGTTGGAGCACCACAACCAGGGCAAAAACTGGTGCCAGCCATCGGCTTAGCTCCACAATTCATACAAAATTCTGGAGCCCCTGTTAACTCTTTTCCACAGTTTCTACAGAACATCGCCTACCTCCCTTGCATGCACCGGTAGTCACCACTTCTAAATGAGCTTGCCGAATAAAATAAGAAGGTTGCTGCTTTGATTCACATAACCTGCTAAGGCATAAATTTTCCTTAGTCTTATTCCTTTGTAATGCGCTCGGCCGTGATTCTGGTGTTCTCTTCCACATGGATAAATATGTAAATAAGTTCCCTAGTTGCAAGCAAGAATAGCCAGGCCAAGAAAGAGAAAATTACTCCCCCCACAGCCATGAAAGCACCTTCAACCCCACCCGTCATAATTCCTAAAACAATCGAACCAATAACGCCAACTACCAGTACTATCCACCCCAAGACCCTCAAAACAAGAGTCGCATACCGTAGAAAAGGATAGTTCTCCATCTTGCCTCCTTTTTTGTCCTTAAAGTTTTTCAAACACGATTTTGTGGGTGCCTATCTCATCAGGCACAATCGCCTAATAAATTCTCACCCAACCAAACCCTCGATTTGATTGGGTAAAATAAATTGTCTAACTGCTCTGATTAACATAATTTGCAGAATCTTGCACTTTACCTAAATTCGCGCTTACTCAAGCTGACGAATATAATGGCAAGTATCCCAAGAACAAACCAGGGACCAACGAGTGCACATATAGACCCGGCAAGAGCCAGTCCCCAAATCTTTCTCAGCAAGGCATAAATACCGCCTATTATCGTAATTATCCCCAATACAATTAATGGGGCGCCAATGACACTCAGCCATCCCATTCCAATGAATGCGCCTCCGATGCCACCAACTGCAGCAATTGCTATGCCTATTATCAACTGAAGGGCCCCGGCAATGATTGCCAATATGCCTCCAACCGTTGGCTTCCACGTTTTTTCCATTTTTTACCCCTCCTTTTTATTCTTTTACATAACGATATAGTTAGAAGCTTTCATTGTCAATACCCCAAAACCTCCCTCACCACCAAGGCGGTGGGTTTGCCTGCCATAATCCAGCTCGGCGCTGCAACCACCACACCCTTATCTTGTCAGCAATAACAAATTGTCACGCCCCTCCAGGCAACCATCCACAGTGAGCTTCCCAGGGTATGCATACCACGCCCACCAAGCGTAGAATGAACAGAATTAACCCGATTATCACAAATATCCCCAGGCTAATAAGAAACATCCGCCACCACAATCCCCAAGCTAATCCCCAGGTTGGCCTTACCTCATTATCCATCTGCCTTTTCTCCTTTCCTTGTTTTCACCAAGTTCCAAGCCTCTCAATTGATTGAATAGCTTCCGTACTACATTCAAGTCATTATAATTATAGCTATTATTCGATGTCAATATGGTGAAGGGGATTGTTTATTAAATCGCTCGTGGTGAGCTTATCGAACCATGAGCGGCACTCAATAACAGACTACCTTGTCCTTCAACTTCGCCAGGACGGATGGGTGCTAAACAGTCTCTTTGAAGGCTTCCATATAGCTTAACCAAGCTCTTTGACCATATAAGCGCCTTCCATACCATAACCAAGCGAACGGTAATACTCCCTAGCACCGATACCACTAAGCACCGATAATCTACCCGCCTTGAATTCCTCTCTGGCGATTCTCTCCGCCTCTCTAAGCAACCTTTCTCCAAGACCGTGATGTTGAGCGGCTCGCTCTAGCCTCCCCCCCAGGGGAACTTCGGGACCAAAAATGTGTAGCTCCCTAACTATTGCTTTCCCCCCGTTCACTCTCAACCTCAGCAAGCCAAACAAGGTTTCATTCCCATCCTCGTATGAAAGGAAAACCTCCTTCCCTCCCCAGGTTTCATAATCCAGCCTGGTTAACCAGGGCTCGCCAATTGCCCAGCCATCTCTCAGGCGATGCCCATATTCCCGACAACGAATGCAGCTACAGCGAAGACCTACTTGCTCCATCTTCTTTCTAATAGTTCCTCTGAGCGCTAAGTCTCGGCTACCGGCAATGATAAATTTGCTGGGAATATCCCGCATCAACCTCGAAATCCTCACATATTTGGGAATTAGAGCTTTAATAGCCATAAGCAAATCAATCATTTCCTCATCATCATAAGGCTGGTAGCGATTATCCCGATACCAACTCTCTAGCTCACTCCCCCTAACTACCAGCGTGGGGTAAAGCTTAAGCCCGTCGGGGCGAAAGCGCTCGTCCTCAAACAATTGTCGCGATAGCTCTATATCATGTTCAGGTGTTGACCCCGGTAAACCAGGCATCCAATGATAGTAAACCTTGAAGCCATAATCCCTTAATAGCCTGGTCGCGGAGATAACCTCAGCCACCCCATGTCCCCTCTTTGTCAGGCAGTGAATCTCATCGTCCAAAGTCTGTACCCCAAGCTCCACCCTGGTGGTGCCAAAATCAAGCATGCTCCTTATCTCCCCTTCCCCACAAAAATCAGGCCTGGTCTCGACGCATAATCCCACGCAGCGATGCTCAGCATTTTCATTCAATTTCCTGGCTTCCGTTAAACTGTTAGAGGGGGTGCCGTTCAGAGCATCATAGCAATCCTTAATAAACTGATACTGATAGTCCCGGGGATAAAACAGAAAGGTGCCTCCCATGACGATAAGCTCTACCTTATTCTGGGCATGTCCCATTTCAGCTAATGTCTTGACCCTGACCTCCACTTGCTTCTTGGCATCAAAGCCACAACTTCGAGCCCGGAGCACCGCTGGAGATTCCACGGTATAGCTCTTGGGCGCCTCAGGAGAACTAGGGCAATAAACACATTTGCCGGGGCAAGGAAATGGCTTGGCCATAACTGCCACCGGGGTTACTCCAGAAATAGTTCGAGATGCTTTCCTCATGCCATCTCCATGTCATCCTGAGCCTTCACACGAATGTCATTGCGAGCGGAGCGAAGCAATCCCCTACCTCTCCACGGGATTGCTTCGGCTGACTCCGTCAGCCTCGCAATGATAGGAAGAGCTCAGGGTGATAGTACAGACAATTGCGACCATGAGCATTTCACCATAATATGCTAAAGTTTAGCAGAGTGTATCTATGGCCACAAATAGAGATGTTTTCGACCAAATAGCTGAAAGCTGGTATCGGGTGAGGCACTGGCCTTTGTTAAAAGAAGAGCTAGAGGAGCTGGCGGCAAGATGGCAAAGCGGAAAGCTGCTAAATGTGGGCTGCGCTCACGGACCGGACTTCCTGCCTTTCAGCCAGGGCTTTGAACTCTGGGGGGTAGATTCCTCCCCAGCCATGCTCAAGCAAGCTCAGACATATTCTGCCAAGTATAAGCTTTATGTCAACTTAATGACCGCTGATGCCTTGTTTCTACCCTTCCCCAATAATACCTTCGATTGGGCAATATCAGTAGCCACTTACCACCACATCAAAGGCAGAGAGGAAAGGGAAAAAGCATTCGTAGAATTAAAGCGGGTATTAAAGCCCCAGGGCGACGCCTTTTTGACCGTGTGGAACCACGGACAACCAGGGTTCTGGCTCAAATCAAAAGAGCGACAAGTCCCCTGGAGGCTAAAAGAAAAAACAATTTACCGCTACTATCACCTTTTCTCTTATGGCGAGCTCAAAAAGCTATTAGTCAAGACTGGCTGGGAAATCATTGCTATGTCACCGGAGAAGTCCTACCATTTCCCGATAAGGAATTTCTCACGCAATATATGCGTTCTGGTAAAGAAACCGTAGACTGGAGCGACTCCTGAGACTGGACAGTTCAGGTCGCGCGGATTACGAAGGGGCACTCAGGGACAGGATAGAGAAGCTAGAACGGCTGATGGGCAAGCTGAATCTGGAGAATGAGGTTTTTCAAAAGGGTTGCAGAACAGTCTCAAATCGAAGTTTTGCCACAAAAATGGCGCCCGTGTTATAATGCTGACTTGTCTCCAAATTGGAGTGCTGCTTTTTTCAGGGTAAGCATGTTAGTCTGAGAGGTGCGACTACAGATAACATAACCAGATTACCCTATGTTTAATACAAGGAGGTTTGACTGTGTCTCATCATCCATTAGATGAAATTCTGCACCCCAGCTCGATTGCTATAGTCGGTGCGGCGGGAGGCCAACGAGGAGGACCTGGCTCTGGTTTCGTGTCAGCCTTACTCGCACAAGGTTTTAAAGGTAAGATATACCCTGTGAATCCTAAATATACTGAAGTTGAGGGGCTGAAGTGCTATGCTTCGCTGAGGGAAATACCAGGCATTGTGGATTATATCATCTCACGTGTTCCAGCGCGAGAAGTGCCCAAGATGCTGGAAGACGCCGCCAGCAAAGGCGCTAAGGCTGCTCATCTCTTCACTGCTCGTTTTAGCGAGACCGGGCGCCCGGAAGCTGCCCAGTTGGAAAAAGAAATACTCGAACTGGCAAGGAAGCTGGGCATTCGCATCATTGGTCCTAACTGCATGGGTGTGTATTATCCAGCTCTTGGTCTCTCCTTTGGGGACGAGTTCCCTAAAGAGTCAGGTAGCATAGGAGTTGCTTCGCAAAGCGGGAACCTGGCAATGGATCTGGTCATGACAGGCGCCATGAGAGGTCTTCGCTTCAGCAAGCTCATAAGTTATGGCAATGCTATCGACCTCAATGAATCTGATTATCTTGATTATTTCGCTCAGGACCCACAAACGAAGGTGGTGTTGATGTATATAGAAGGCGTGAAAGATGGTCGTCGTTTCTTTGATGCATTGCATCGCACCACAGCTATTAAACCTGTCATTATCCTCAAAGGGGGAAGGGGGCAGGCTGGAGCAAGAGCAATTAGTTCCCATACCGCCTCTTTAGCTAGCACGCTCGAAGTGTGGAACGCAACGCTAAGGCAGACGGCTGCTATTCTTGCGGAGACCTTGGAGGAACTTATTGACCTAGCGGTGTCCTTCTATTTCTCGCCACCCCCCAAAGGCAAGCGCGTGGGAGTGCTCGGAGGTGCCGGGGGTGCCAGTGTGTTAGCTGCCGATGAATGTGAGAGAGCTGGGCTAGAGGTTATCCAATTACCACAAGAATTCCGGGAACAGCTGAAAAACCAGGGCTTTTCTGAATGGGATTGGCTAGGAAATCCCATCGATTTCTCAATCATCAGCGAACACCAGCGCTTGAACATGGGGAATATTTTCGATCTGATGAATGAAGACCCGCATTTCGACCTTCTCATCATCATGCTTAGAGTCTTTCGCCCAGCACAGCTACCTGGCTTTACGCTAGACAATATTTTCGAGAGGTTAGGGCTGAAGCTTGATACTATGCGCACTAAGCCACTTTTGAGTGTTGTGCCAGAGCCGAACTTTAGTGCTAACGACGCGGACAACGAGGAATGGAAACTCCACTGCGAGTTGCGCTCAAGGCTTATTGCTAGTGGTATACCTTTTTACCCTACCATAGGTCGTGCCGCTCTAGCAGCCAGGAAAATGGCAGATTACTACCAGAGAAAGTCCCATTCGAATGCCTTTTGAGTAGTGAATTTCCTATGACTTATTGTCGGGTCGCCCTCTGCTTGCTGTTCTAGCCATATAGAGGACTCTTCAACAATAAGCAATAAGCAGTGGGCATCGCCACTCCCTCATGACGAGACTTTTTGCAAACCTTGTAGTCTAGGCTTAAGCATCTTTTGCCGTCGCTTTAGCCACTAGAGCAACCACATCTCATCCTTCAATCACAACCTCTAAACTCCCCTTGAGCTTGAGCAACTCTCTTTTGGTCTGGCAACTATTAAGCTCTATAGTCGACTCTATTCCCTGCTGTGCAGCGATAATGAACATTGTGGAGACCAGCGTCCTGAACGATGTCGAGCCCCTGGATATTTCCCCGAGTTTACCAGTAAAGCCGTTGACTTCACCTGTCGAGGTACCTGAAGCGAGGCCGCCATAAATCCAGAGCCGGGGCTTAACCCCGGCTCTCATAGCAACCAATCAGGTTTCCGAAAAACTTACCTGCTAGGCCTTCAGTATTTAAATCAACGTTTGAGTAACGAATCCGGCATCTTCCAGGGTGATTCTCCAGGTAGGGCCCGGTCCTTAAACTCAGGGTGGTCTGTGCGAATCCCCAGACTATGCCTGGCAGCAGCTCTGAACCGCTCCCAATCGGTTTGCTGGAAGAGGACCATCTTCTGAGTTGCCAGAGACCCTTCAGCATGAATGCTAAGGACTCCGCCAAAGGTGGAGCCTTCCTGGATAACCCTGTTAATGGCTCGTATCCTCTCCTCGGCTGGATACTCGGCATCCCCCATTAGATACTTCTCGAGCAAGGGGCGGGTCTCGGGATTCTCCCAATCCTTCATTGAAGGCATGGTGGCGGCAATACCTCCGGTTATGTCCTGGAGATACTTCATTGCCTCGTGCCACTGGGAGGCAAACCAGTACTTAGCGCAATTGGTGTAAACCGGGTTCGGCCGAGCCTGGCCTGTCTCGGGGTCGACATCGCCAGTTAAGGCGGCAGCTCTGCCCAGGGCTTCGGTTACAGTGGCATACATGGCAAACCAGGCCAACATGTCCTGGATACGAGTAGCATGCGTCAGCCCATTGTACTCTGCCATCAGCATGGCCAGCCCAGCTAGGGCATTGAGTTCTGAGGTTTTGTACGTAGCAGCAGTGAGGCGGTGGTAGCGGGCAAACGAGGTAGCTACCTCCCTAGAGAACTGCCACTCGCCGGCCAGGAAAACTCTCTCCCAAGGAACGAAGACGTTATCGAAGAAAATCATGGGATGCCCCCCACCAAACGCCCCCGCCGTGCCAATGAAGGTTACCCCCTTGGCATTGCACGGCACGGCACAGGCCACAGAATAGTCTTTGCCCGACTCGTTATGGTTACGAGAGGGGAGCACCATCAACTCGTTGGCGAGAATGGCTTGAGTGATGTGCACCTTACAGCCGTTTATCCATATCCCCTCGTTGTTCTTGTCAACTATCCTGACATAGAAGTCTTTGTGGGCCTGTCTCGGGTCTTCGGCATGAAGTTTCCTATTACCCTTGGGGTCACTCACAGCGGCGCAGATGCTGGGATCGTTTTTCTTACACCAAGCCCGGTAAACCTTCATGTTTTCGGAATAATGGGTGCCAAGCGCTGCATCTACCTTAGACGCACCAAAGGCAACTCCGTTGAGGCCGTCGATGCCAGTCAACCGAGAACCTCCCGCTCCTAACTGGCCGAGCGTGAGAAGAATATCTCTCCGCCTTTGAAGGTCCTCAGGGGTTTCCGGCACTTTGAAGGAGAAAGGAACCTCTTCTCCATCCTCCATCATAGTGAACAACGATCGATATTCCGAGTGCGTGGCTACGTAGTATTCGGCAGCAGCTCGCTCCACCGCATGTGGATAACGTGTGGGTACATCCTCGACTCGCTCTCCATCTTGGTAAACCACTCTGCCATCCCTTAGGTCTTTTACATATTGCTCTGCTGTCCTAATCATAATACCTCCTTTACTCCTTTTCTAGTTTGACCTGCTTAGACCTATCCTCCTGGCGCAAACACCCAGCTTCGATTTGAGGGCGTATTTTACCACATGCCCTTGGCGGTGTCAAAAATCATTTGCTGGCTACTTTTCTCACTCTCTTAACTCCCATGGTTAGTTATCCCCACTAAACATACCATAAGTGTCACCTCTGTATCTCAGCCTCCGCAGTTTGACAAGAGCTGAGGATGGTTGTAGCATTTTACCGTAATCGATTTGCCCGAAAAAAACTACCGAATCACCGCGCAAATTTTCTCAAGAGTGAATTAGTTATGACTGGAGAAAAGGAAATAAAGACGATAAACCGGCTGGAATCAATGCACCCGCTCAGGGCCAAAGTAGATGAAACATATCTAAAGAGTATTGAAGCTATACAAGCAGGCAAACCTACTGTCTGGGCTATGCTTAATTTCTACTACGGCGACCCTATCCTAAAAGCCATGGATATAGAAGTGGTCTATCCTGAAAACTATGGCGCCATTGCCGCGGCTACAGGAGTTGCCCAGCAATACCTGGAGCGGGCGGAGGCCGATGGCTTTCCCAGCCATCTTTGCGGTTACAGCCTGAATACTCTTGGCTATACTTCTCGGATGATGAAAGAGTTGAATGGTCAGATACCCCCGGAAGCGCCCTTCGGAGGAATGCCGAAGCCTTTATTTCTAATGTCTTCGGCTGCTATCTGCGATGCAAGGTACAAGTGGTTCCAGGCGCTGGGGCGTTACATGGATGTCCCGGTATGGGCACTGGAAGCACCTACCCCAGGCACCAAGGAATTTTTCATCGAGGGCTATTATGATAGAATGGTGGACTTGGAAGTCAAGCACCTGAGGGACTTTGTTGCTTTCGTGGAAGGCATGGTGGGCAAAAAGATGGACTGGGACAAGCTGGATGAAACAACGAACCTCATGATAGAGGTTAACCGCGTTTGGTATGAGGTCAACGAGCTGCGTAAGGCAAAGCCATGCCCGATGCACAGCCGGGACTTTTGGAGCGCCATGCCCGCTGCCTTGTTCCTGGCTGGCGAACTCGAGGACTCGCTGAAGCTCTACCAGGATATGTACAAGGAAGTCAAAGACAGAGTCGATAGCCATGTAAGCGCCATTCCGGAGGAGAAATACCGACTGGTATTCGCCGAGCTCCCTCCATGGCATAGCCTGGGCTTTTTCAACAAGCTGGCTGAGCGGGGATGGAACTTCGTCGTTGAGAGCTTTGGCTACCGTCCACCTATACCCATTGACCTCAGCAAGGTCAGTGACCCACTGGAGCGCATCACCAGGTTCAACCTCCAATTCTATGTCGGCTACTACGAAGATGCCCGGAAACAGAATGTGCTCGGCAACGCCTTAGCCTATCCTTACCTGAAGTATGCCAGGGAATGGAAGTGTGACGGGGCATTTCTTCATCCCCTTATTAGCTGCCGCAGCGCCTCTACCCACCTTCCATACGTCGCAGACATGCTCATGGAGGAATTGAAGGTGCCTTCACTGAGCATCGAAGGCGATATCGTAGACCTCCGCCTGTTTAACCCGGAAGATGCCCTAGCCAAGGCAGAGCCATTCGAGGAAGCCATGGAGCACTACCGAAAGGTAAGGAAACAAGAAGGGTTCGACTGGTAAATAGTCCAGGATTTCAATCTAACAACTAATCAGCGATGTCAGACAAAAACAAGGGTCTCAGCAAAGCCCAGGAAATCTATTTAAACCGTTTACAAAGGGTCAAAGAGCTCAAGGCAGCGGGCAAAAAGATAATAGGCTATCCCTATGTCTACGTCCCACTGGAGATGCTTACTGCCCTTGACCTTGTCCCGTACCGGACCTGCGGCGATATAAAAGAACCGATCACAGAATCAGACAGGGCTTTGCCCAGTTCATTCTGTCCTATCATGCGCACCTGCCTCGATTGTGCCCTGAAGGGCAAAAACGATTTCCTTGATGGCATGGTTACTATTCATTCCTGCGACCCTCAAGAAAAAACAGCTCGCGCCTGGGAGTCTTATACCAACTATCCCTACTTCCATTTCATAGACATGCCCATCACAGTTCGTCCTGAGGCTCTGGAATACTTCAAAAGCCAGCTAAATGATTTCAAAAAGACTCTGGAGGCTTACACAGGCAAGAAATTGTCCACAGATAAGCTCGGAGCCGCTATTAAATCTCATAACCAGCAGCGAGCTCTACTCAGAGAACTATATGAGCTGACAAAACCATCTCCACCCCTTATCTCGGGAACGGAAATCGTTCAGGTAGTAAAAGCTCTGATGAGCCTGCCCGCAGCTGAAGGAAATGAACTGTTAACTGAGGTTATAAGCGAAGTCAAAAGCCGTACCGACGGACCCGAAGAGAAATCAGCACGTCTCTTCATCTGGACCAGCATCCTTGACGATACTGAAATCATGAAAGTATTCGAAACTAAGGCAAATGTGGTCATGGACGAAAGCTGTGGCGGCATGAGGGCTTGCAGAGCCGGGGTGAAATTTACTGCTGACCCGTTGGAAGGGCTGGCCGACTACTATATCAATGAAATCACCTGCGCCCGCACTTTCAGACAGGCTACCCTCGGCGAGACCAGAAAGGACTATGCCAGAGACCTGCAAAGCCGTTTCGGCTATCTTAGAAGCATCGTCAAAGAATGGAAAATCCATGGCGCCATAATACTGCTCGTCAGGTATTGTGACCCCTTTGCCTTTGAAATACCATCGCTCAAAGACTACTTAGACAGTCTCCGTGTCCCCAACATCTACATAGAATATGATTACACTATAGGAGCCCTGGCCCCATTGAGAACCAGGATCGAAGCCTTCCTTGAGACAATCAGCTAATAGCAACCCGCCAGGAGGTCTAGTTGTACTTCGCTGGTGTTGACATAGGTTCCACCATGACCAAGGTCGTGCTCACGGACAAGAGCAGCAATTTACTTTCAGCCATCAAGGGTCCTACCGGTCCAGAGCATCGCCAGCTTGCCAACGAAGTTATGAGACAGGCACTGGAACAAGCCAGCCTGCAGATTGATGACATCTCCTGTATCGTAGCTACAGGCTATGGACGGGTCAACGTCCCTTTCGCAGACCGCCAGATAACAGAACTTTCCTGCCATGCCAGAGGTGTTTCCAGCCTCTTCCCTAATGTCAGGACTGCCATTGATATAGGCGGCCAGGACACCAAGTGTATGAAAATTGATAACGGCAGGCTGACCAGCTTCGTTATGAACGACAAGTGCGCCGCTGGAACCGGCAGGTTCCTTGAGGTGACTGCGACTGCACTTGGTATCAGGCTGGAAGACATGGGAGACATTTCCTCGAAAGCCACCAAAAAAATCCAAATAAGCAACATGTGCACTATATTCGCCCAGCAAGAGGTGGTAGCGCTTCTCTCCCGCGGGGAAAAGTTGGAGAACATCGTAGCCGGACTTCACGATGCCCTGGCCAGCCGCGTAGCGGTGCTGGCACACCGGCTTGGGATAAAGCCTGATTTAGTGCTCACTGGCGGCGTGGCCAAGAACACCGGCATGGTTAGGGCAATGAAAGAAAGCTTAGGCTGCGAGCTCTTCGTTCCTGAAGAACCACTTCTCACCGGGGCACTTGGCGCTGCTATCCTAGCAAAGGAAATCTACATCAAAACAGTGGCAGAGGGTAAGGCCCTGCCCACAAAGTCACGGCGCTTAGAAAAAGCCACTTTCTTCACTTAATAGCACCAATGAGCTGGTTTATTGGCATTGACATAGGCTCGGCATACAGCAAAGGAGTCATAATTAAAGGCTTTGAGCTTGTTGCTTCACATGTAATCATATCTGGAGCTAATTACCGAACATCTGCCGAGTCCATAAGGACGGACTTAATAAGACAGGTCAACCTGACTCATGATGACATAGCCAATACTGTTGCCACTGGTTCCGGTGCCGACAATGTCTATTTTGCCAGCCAGAAGGTAAGCGATATAGTCTGCACTGCCCGAGGCATAAACAGCGTCTTTCCGCAAGCCAGGACTGTAATCGATGTAGCCAGTCAATCCACTAAGGTAATACGGCTAAATGGAGAAGGAAAGGTGGCCAACTTTACCGTCAGCGAGAAATGTGCCGGCGGCAGTGGCCGCTTTATTGAGGTCATCGCCAATGTGCTACGAATAGATTTGAGCGATTTCGGCCCGCTTTCAGCCAGGTCAAGGACACCCATCACATTTGGTACCGGCTGCGCTGTTTTCGGAGAATCCGAAGCTATCACCAGAGTAAGCGAAGGCATCCCAAAAGAGGACATCGCTGCTGGTGTTAACAAGGCCCTGGCAAGCAAGATTTCATCATTGGTTAAGAAACTTAAGCTGGAGGAGCCTTGCGCCGTCTGTGGCGGCGGTGCCCTCAGCATCGCCCTCGTCAAGACCATAGAAAGCGAATTGAACACCACTCTCCTGGTACCACCACACCCCCAGCTCATGACCGCTCTTGGCGCCGCCATAATCGCTGCAACATCAGCGACTCCGGAATCGAGCAAAAAACAGAACTGATAGGCACATGTGGGGCAAGGTCTTGACAAGAGCTGAAAAGGGTTGTAGCATTTTATCATAGTCGATTTGTTCGATAACGACTGACCCAGTACAGTAAGCAGAGTTTCATCAGATTCGGAGGGGTAGATGAAAGCAGCAATCACGAGTATTGGAGTAGCCATTATTATGGCCTTAATCTTTTCCTTGCCGGCTCTAGCCCAAGAGAGCGGCACCATCACCATCACTATGACAGGGGTAAATGAGATTTCCATCAGCCTGGATAAAACACAATGGCCGCTAGGAGAAGTGGCCGCAGACACAGAGTGCATGACAAGCCCACCGATAGAGTGGTGCACTTTGACTGTAGAGGGCAATTGTAATGTGAAGACTCGTATCGTGGGGGAGGATGCTGAATGGGTTGATAATGCTGAGTATAAGTGGACGCTGAGCAATGATGGCGCCAACGGGGAAAATGTGTATGGGTTATGGTTCCGCATATCTGGCGATAATACACGAGGACCTTTAGGCGACGGTTACGTCCCTATCACTAAGACGCAAAGCGAATTCTGGCCTTATTCTGGTGGTTCAGGCTCAAGCTTGGCCCCCGGGAATACCAAGCAATTCGGCCTGAAATTGCTAACGCCGACCTACTTCGTCGGTGGCAGGCAGATGCAGACTCAGATCACAATAAGCGCAGTGGCTGCCTGATGATAAGGCATATCAAATTAGCCGGGCTTATTGTCGCTTTACTGGTCATCTTCCTGCCCTCTTTCACTCTGGCTCAGGACGTTAACTTCAGCGTCTCCCCAGCCGAGGTACATATAGATAACTTGCCCCCGGGAGAGGCAGCAGAATTCGAACTGACCATTCACAATAAGGATGAGATAGCTCATAATTTTACCATCGCTGCCTTTCAGCCTCCGGAAGAGGAAAGAAGGGAAGGAAGGGTTGAATTCCCCGACGATAGCTGGATAAGCTTTTCTTCTCAAGAAATCGAAGTGGCCGCCAACTCTGAGGCCAATGTAACGGTAACGGTAGCCATACTGCGGGAGCAACAATGGGCAGGTGGGGACTGGGAGACATGGCTGGGAGTCACTGCTGAATCCAGTGACCTGTTGGCCGTAAAGTTATATGTTCGCCTGCTGGTGTCCACAAGTGGAACCAAGTTCAATGCAGGATTGGTCGCTGGGATTGTCGTGGGTATAGTAATCCTTGGCTGTGGTGGCTATTATTACTTCAGGCGCAAAGCCAGGCCCGGATGACCGCTAAGCCTCAGCGCACGAGGCTTTAGCCCCATCCTGAACAAACCCAAATGTCAAAATCCAAATGACAACTGAAATCCTAATGCTTGAATGTTAAACCTACTCAGTTTTGTGATTTGGACTTTGAGCTTCGTTTGGCATTTGAGCTTTGTCATTTGTCATCGCCGGCACAAAGAGACTGCCACGTCCCGCCGAATTGGGTTCGCTATAACCAAGAGGTAATGCTAGG
>Ga0315543_1001752_pt1 | contig 22679 bp, 18 predicted proteins | sample SalMarSW160210MG_2_FD_203098 | JGI IMG/M metagenome (GOLD analysis project Ga0315543, IMG submission 203098) | Salt marsh sediment microbial communities from the Plum Island Ecosystem LTER, Massachusetts, United States - Salt Marsh Sediment SW1601-210 ...
AAGCCTTACACCGAGGGAGTTCGAGATTCTGAGGAGCATCGCTGCCGGCAAGGAGATCGAGCAGGTAGCTGCCGAACTGGACATAAACGAGGAGAATATCCGGCGCAATCTGAGGCTGATTTTGAACAAACTGGTCTCCAACGACCAGTCCCGTGCCCTGATTGAAGCTGCACAGAGGAGCCTGCCTTCGATAATCGGCGGTGCGGCCAGGATAGGCGGGACATCCGCAGAATACGTAACCAGGGAAGAATTCACTAGGTTCAAAGAGAGCTTACTGCAGCGCTTGAAGATTTTTACAGGCAAAGCTGTCCAGTAATATATTGGCTATTTCTATTTCTACCTAAATCAATTACCCACACAGGACACCACTTTCTAGTCTATATACCCCTGAAGCTATATAGACACAGAGCCAGGATAAACACTCCTGAAAACGCGGTGAAACGCCCAAGTTATATATGAGCACAGGCAAATCTATATTTTGGGTGCTATTACCCATGTTCTTTCAGTGTTTTCTTTATTCAAAGGAAACATTGAAAAGAGTTAGGCTTAGTTAAGAAGATAAAAAATAATCTATTAAGAGCTACGAAATGGTAAGAAACGTTAATAGTGATGAGACACAGACTCCAAGGATGCTTACTGTTAATGAGGTAGCGCATATACTTCATGTACATCCGAATACAATCAGACTGTGGAGCAAGATTGGTGTGCTCAAAGCCTATCGCATTGGTAAACGCCGCGACTACAGATATAAAATTGCTGATGTTGAAACCTTCCTCGGTAAAAATGGCGACCCTCCCGCCTAGTCTCCACTGTTCTTTGCCGTATTTCCAACTTAATTAAAAGGTCAGGGGTAGACTGTTGATAACTTTAGCCATCTTGCAACTAAATTCTTACCTTCTTCTAACTTTTCCGATATATACTTAGACTGAAAAGATATCAAAGCTGTATAATTAGCAAAATGACCAATATGAATACTATATTACAGGCTCCTCAGTTATTGGATAAAGAACTGACGACCGACGAAATCCATATCTGGTGTGCTTCACTGGATCAACCGGTATCAGGGTTTCAGAGGCTGCTTTCTGTAGATGAGGAAGCGAGGGCCGAACGTTATCATTTTGATGAGGACAGGAGGCGCTTTATCGTCCGACGTGGCATACTGAAAACGCTCCTGGGTAATTATCTGGGTATCGAGCCATACCAGATTCAATTCTGCTATGGCAAGAATGGAAAACCAGCGCTCTCTGATACATTCGGTAATGGTGAGGTTCGTTTTAACCTGTCTCATTCAGAGGGGCTGGCCCTTTATGCTTTCACTCGCAGCCGTAAAATAGGCGTGGACATCGAATACATCCGGGATGTTCCCGAGATGGAACAAATTGCTGACAGATATTTCTCGGAAAATGAAAAGGCTGTTTTTCATACATTACCCGAAAGTAAAAAGAAAGAGGCATTCTTTAACTGCTGGACGCGTAAGGAAGCCTTTATAAAAGCAACAGGAGAGGGTTTGTCTGCTAGCCTGGACAGGTTTGATGTATCGCTGGCCCCGGGCGAACCAGCCAGGCTGCTGGGAGTAGAAGGAGATTCAATTGATGAATCTCAATGGTCTATTTGTAATCTAAATATTGACATAAGATACAAAGCTGCGCTTGTTAAAGAGGGCAAATGTTGCGGGACTATCTATTTTCAATGGCAATTATAGATTCAATTAGTAAATGCTAAGTGGTGAATAAATTTGAAACTTGATGATTCTAAGACACAACAATTTTGGGAAGAAACAGCAAATGAAATAGGAACCCGTTTTGATAAATTTGGCGCTGTCATGGTTAACGATGACCCGGTGTGGGTAAAATACCGGCACAAGGTGGAAACAGAACATTTATTCCGACGGGTAGAAGTTGGCCCATCTATGTCTGTTCTCGACCTTGGGTGTGGTGTCGGAAGATATTCAACTGAATTTGCTAAGAAATGTAAGAGTGTTCTCGCTATCGATTATTCACCGACATTTATAGAGTATGCAGAAAAGGCTGCCAGAGATGAGGGGATTAGCAACATAACGTTCCTGTGTCAGTCAATAACGGAATTTTCTTATTTAGAAAATCTGGACTTTGATATAATTCATCTCGGTGGTGTTTTGATGTATATGAATGATAAATCTATAGAAGAACTAATTAACCAACTGAAGCATCACTTACGGAAGGATGGCGTACTGATAAAGAGAGGTACTGTCGCTTTAAAACAGCGGATTTACGGCGGCCGTAGTAACCCGTATATTTGCCGAACCGTAGGTGAATACCAAGATATTTTCCAGAATAATGGTTTTACGTTAATTTACAGAAATTATATTATGTTTCCGCCTTTACCTTGTCATCTGTATAATAAACTGCCAGTCTCGCTCCAGAAGACTAGGCTCTTAAAGAATCTTCTGGACCTGAGTCTATCTGTATTAGCGAAATTGAACTTCATGTTACTGAAGCAGAAATGGATTGTCAGATGGTTTATAGACCCGTGGCGAAAGATTACCAATGTCTTTTGCATTTACTACAAAATATAGTTATTGATAACATATGGATACTTATATTATTAACAGCATTTTTGAGGATACGGCTAGCCGATTTCCTGAAAATATAGCTATCAGTGAGGGCTCACGAAGCATCACCTATCGGGGATTGAATGCCAACGCAAACCGTGCCGCTCATGCCTTGGCTGAGGTCGGCGTCACCTGTCAAAGCATTGTGGGGCTCTACTTTGACGCGTCGATTGAGTATGTAACCGCATTATTAGGAGCACTAAAGGCTGGTACTGTCTTTATGCCGCTAAATACGCGGTTTCCGGAAAAGCGCCTTGCCGATGTCCTGAACAAGACGAAGCCCAGCATCTTCATCACCAGCACATTTTTCGAAAATGAGTTCTTTGAGAAGTTACCGAAACTCAATCTTGATGTCAACCCTAGTCACATCCTTGTTCTCGATAACGCCGGTAATCTCAGTATTAAGAGCTATCCCGGTGGCATAGCCGTAACCGGCAAGCCAGACTTTACCGATGAGAACCCGCCCCTCAATGCTGGGCCAGACGATGGCTGTTACATCGTCACTACCTCGGGGTCTACGGGAGAACCGAAAGTCATACTGGGTTCCCACAAGGGGTTGAGTCACTTTATTAACTGGGAAATCAGCGAGTTTGGCCTGAATCAAAATCTGCGTGTAAGCCTGTTTTCCCCTGTGACCTTCGATGTGAGTTTACGGGATATCTTTGTGCCATTGACCGCAGGTGGAACACTATGTATTCCAGATGAGGAAACGAGGCACAATCCGAGAGAATTGTTAAATTGGATGCGGCAGAGTCGTATTACGCTCACGCACATCATACCGACTGTCTTTCGTCTGCTGATACGAGAAGTCGCAGAACTGGGAAGAAGTGACGATGCTTTGCCGGATTTAGAGTGTGTCATGATAGCCGGTGAACCATTGTTTGGAAATGATGTTATCAACTGGCGGCAAGCTAACGGAAATCGGATTGAGCTTGTCAATCTGTATGGACCCTCCGAGACCACGCTTGCCAAGTTATTTTATCGAATAAAGGACGGTGATTTTACACTTAATGAGATAGTCCCACTCGGTAAGCCAATCCCGGATACGGAGGTCTTGATTATAAAAAATGATAAACTCTGCGGCGTTGCTGAAACTGGGGAGATTTACATAAAGACTCCTTTTATGACCAAAGGCTATTATAATGCTCCTGAATTAAATGAAATGTCGTTTGTGCAGAACCCACTCATAATAGAACACCGGGAGATTGTTTATAAGACGGGAGACCAGGGAAAATTCTCGCCTGATGGCAATGTGCAGTTCGAGGGAAGGCTTGACGGGCAGGTCAAGCTTTACGGCCAGCGTGTTGAAATCGGTGAGATTGAAGTTGCTCTCAGGCAACATCCATCGGTACGGCAAGCAGCGGTTACTGCAAGGCAGGACGCATTCGGGAACTTACGTCTTGTTGGATATGTGGTGCCTGAGCCGGGTCAGAAGCCTCCAGTCGAGTCTCTGCGCAGCTTCGTAGGAGAGAGGTTACCTGATTATATGGTGCCTGCCGTATTCGTGACAATGGAGTCGTTTCCTTTAACGCATAATGATAAAATCGACAGGGGAGCACTCCCTGAGCCCGATGGTACGCGACCTGAAATGGAGGAGGTCTATGTCAGCCCTTCCACAACCTCGGAAAAATCTTTAAGTGATATCTGGTGCCGTGTTCTGGGTCTGGACCGCGTTGGCACTAATGATAACTTCTTTGACCTCGGTGGAAGTTCCATTTTAGCCGTGAGAATAATCGCTTCGATACAAGAGGAATTGGGAATCGAGATACCTGTCGTTAAACTGTTTCAGTATCCAAATATCAGCCTGATGGCAAAGTACTTGAGTCAGAACCAAAGTGATGAACCGTCCTATGAAGATATCCAGAAGCGGGCGCAACGCCGGAGGGATTCATTCAATCGTCGAAAGCGAACAACAATAGGGAGTTGATGCATGACTCATTCTCCAACTGATAAGGACTTAACCGGTGTAGCCATAATCGGCATGGCCGGGCGATTTCCCGGTGCGGCCAGCGTCGATGAACTGTGGCAGAATTTATGTAATGGCGTCGAGTCCATCACTTTCTTTACTGATGGTGATTTGGAGCCCAACATTGACCCCAAATTAAAAAATAACCCGAATTACGTTAAGGCAAGAGGAATTCTTGAAGATGTAGACAAGTTCGATGCCTCTTTCTTTAAAATGAGCCCCCGGGAAGCTGAAATTATGGATCCCCAGCAGCGTATTTTTCTGGAGGTTGCGTGGCAGGCTCTTGAAAATGCAGGTTATAATCCCGATTCTTATGGCGGCTTGATAGCTGTGTACGGAGGTACCGGGATAAATACCTATTTCAGCAATCATGTGGCTCATCACCGAAACCTGATTGAAGCCTTTGGTGAACATCAGACTACCATAGCCAATGCACCGGACTATTTTGCCACACGTGTCTCATATAAGTTAAATCTCAGGGGCCCCAGCGTGAGTATATATACCGGATGCTCCCTATCATTGGTAGCCGTCTGCCACGGCTTCGATAGCCTGATGAACTATCAGTGTGATATGGCATTAGCTGGTGGGAGCTTTGTTGAGTGTCCCCAGAATAGCGGCTATTTATACCAGGAAGGTGAAATTTACTCTTCTGACGGTCATTGCCGGCCTTTCGATGCACAAGCCAGAGGTACTGTATTTAGTAATGGCGTTGGCATTGTCCTGCTCAAGCGCATTGTGGATGCTCTGGAGGACGGGGACCACATCTATGCCGTTATTCGAGGGACCGCCATGAATAATGATGGTTCAAAAAAGGTAAGTTTTACGGCGCCCAGCGTTGATGGCCAGGCCGAGGTGGTAGCTATGGCTCATGCTAGCGCGGACGTAAGTCCCGATACAATTTCTTACGTGGAAACCCACGGCACGGGAACGCCTGTAGGAGACCCGATTGAAGTAGCGGCACTAAAACAGGCATTTCGCGCAGGGACTACAGCTAAAAATTTCTGCGCGCTCGGCGCTGTAAAAGCTAACATCGGACATCTGGATGCTGCTGCGGGCGTAACAGGGCTCATTAAGACCGCCTTGATGCTCAAGCACAAGATATTACCCCCGACTCCTAACTTTAAAAAAGCCAATCCGGAGATTGACCTTGAAAACAGTCCCTTCTACGTCAATAGCAGGCTTGCCGAATGGCAATCACAGTACCCGAGACGGGCCGGGGTCAGCGCATTCGGGGTTGGAGGAACGAATGCCCATGTCATACTGGAGGAGGCCCCTGATATCGGAGTGTCCGGAAAATCCAGGCCCTGGCAAATATTGCTGCTCTCGGCCAAAACAAGCACTGCTCTGGAGACAGCGACGACAAACCTTACAAGTTACCTGAAGCAAAACCCGGCCTTGAACCTTGCAGATGTTGCTTACACTCTTCAGGTTGGCCGTAAGTCATTTGACCACCGGCGGATGCTTGTCTGCAAAGACAGCGATGATGCAGTAAATGCTCTGGAAACACTGGATTCTAAAAGAATCAATACATCTTTTCAGGAACCTGTTAATCGGGAAGTCGTGTTTATATTTTCAGGTCAGGGTTCGCAGTATCCTAACATGGGATTGGAACTTTATCAAACTGAACCAGTGTTTCGAGAAGCGATTGACCGTTGTTCGGAAATACTTCAACCTCATCTTGGCCTGGATTTACGCGAGATTATCTATCCGGACGAGCAGGATGTTGAAGACGCAACGCAGAAAATAACACAAACATTTATTACGCAACCTGCGTTATTTACAATTGAATATGCCCTTGCGAAATTGTGGATGGCTTGGGGGGTGCATCCACAGGCATTGGCAGGCCACAGCATCGGGGAGTATGTAGCCGCTTGTCTATCCGGTGTGTTTACCCTGGAAGATGCGCTATCGCTGGTAGCCGCCAGAGGCCGCCTCATACAGGAACTTGATGGTGGTTCTATGCTGGCTGTTTTTCTATCGGAGAAAGAGATACAGCCGTTTTTGGGCGAAGAGCTTTCTCTTGCTGTCATTAACGGGCCTTCACTTTGTGTTGTTTCTGGTGAAAAAAAGGATGTGAAGAATTTGGAAAATCGGCTTAATAATGAAAACGTACATTGTCGTAATGTACTTACTTCTCATGCATTTCATTCCAAAATGGTAGAACCAATTTTGGATATATTTGCTGAAAAGGTTAAGCAGGTTAGACTGAACGCTCCGCAAATTCCATTCGTTTCCAATGTTACCGGCACATGGATAACTTCAGATGAAGCTACGAGTCCGGAATATTGGTCCAGACACCTGCGCCAAACAGTACGGTACTCAGATTGCGTAGAGGAATTACTGAAAGAACCCCATAGAGTTCTTCTGGAGGTTGGGCCCGGGAGTACCTTCAGCACGTTGGTGAAGCAGCATCCAAGCAAAATGGAGGAACATATCGTACTTTCATCAACTCGCCATCCTAAAGAAGAGAAATCAGACGTGGCTTTCATTCTAAATACCATTGGTCAGCTCTGGCTGGCTGGTGTTCAGGTGAATTGGTCTGGTTTCTATGAGAATGAAAGTCGTCATCGCTTGCCTTTAACAACATACCCGTTTGAGCGGCAGCGTTTTTGGATTGAGGTGGGAAGACCGGTGCGTGCAACTATCCGCACAGCACCAGGTCTGCCTGAAGAACAGGAAGAAGCATCCTATTCGAATCTAACAGATACAGAACAAGAGATTAGGGCTTCCTATGATGAGCTTGGCACTAGTATTGAACAAACACTTACTAAAATCTGGGAAAGATTGCTGGGTATTAAGCAGGTTAGTTTTAGTGATAATTTCTTTGATCTGGGTGGAAGCTCTCTAATGGCAGTAAATATGTTTTCTGAGATAGAAAATCAATTTGGTAAAAGGCTTCCCCTGGCTACCCTTATTGGAGCACCAACTATTGAGCAACTGGCCAGTATCATCTGTGATGATAAACTGACAGAGTTCGGGACCTCTCTGGTGAAAATACAATCCGGTAATTCTAAAGCGCCTATCTTCTTCGTCCACGCGGCGGGTGGCAACCTGCTAATATACCGTGATTTGATACGTCATCTGGGTACGGAGCAACCTGTTTACGGACTACAAGCACAGGGAATGGATGGAGAGCAGCCTTTCCACACACGGATTGAGGACATGGCGAATCAATACATCCAAGAAATACAAAAAATATGTCCCGAGGGTCCGTATCTCCTGGCAGGATACTGCATGGGAGGTACAGTAGCTTTAGAGATGGCCCAGCAATTCCATGCACAGAACAAAGAGGTAGCCTTATTGGTTCTTATGGAAACCTATAATTTTTCGAAAGAGCCTAATTCTTTACTTAATAGAGTTTATTATCGTATGCAGCAAATTGAGTTTCACGGGCGTAACTTGTTACTTGCTGATAAGAAAATGACATTCTTTCGGGAAAAGGCGAAGGTCGCTTGGAGTAGAAAGGACGTCTTGTTCGGGGGGATATTATCGAAATTTGGCCTTAATTTTCGCCTGGGTAATGGACAGTCCTCGATTCTATATGATATATGGGAGGCCTGTGACCGGGCGTCATATGACTACGTGCCGAAGGTTTACCCGGGACGAATTACCCAGTTTCGGCCATTTAAACAATACGCATGTTTTAGTGGCCCAGAATTAGGCTGGGAGAAATTAGCTACCGGGGGACTGGAGACCTACGATTTACCTGTGTATCCCCGGGGAATGCTTGTGGAACCGTTTGTTCCGATTCTGGCGGAAAAACTAAAAGTTTGCATCCAGAAGACATTAGAATTAGAGCCAGACAACAGCAATCAGGTGTGAGTCTTTGCCGTGTCGTCCTTTTGTGTCTAACGTCCCTCAAGGGGTTTGAACACAGAAAAGGCTGCCAGGTAGCGACTCTTTATCACTCAGACCAAAAGGCTTATAATATACGGGATGAAGATAAGCCTTGTCTTGTTAACATTGTTGCTGGTGTTTATCGCTGGATGTACCTGTGCGGTGACACCAGAAGAACCGATGCCACAGTTGCCAACACCGGAGCCAACCCCACCCGAACCTTCGGCAGAGTATGCCCTACAGCTGGCTGAGAGGTTCTGCCCGGTAATCCACCTTAACGGGGAGGTGGAGGCCAGGGAGAACTTCGAACCTGACCCGGTGCAACTGATGGTTGACCTGTCGTTGCTAAGGGAGTTGGGAAATCCGGAATTTTCGCAGGAGCCGAGTATTACCGACCTGCGGCGGTGGTCACAATGTGTTTACTACCTTGATGTCGCTGATTTAGACCCCAAGATAAATACTCTCGGTGAATATAAGGCTGTTTATGAACCGGTAAAAGCCGGCTACCGGCCTACCATCTATACCCGGGTTAAGGAAGGCACCGACTATACCGTAATACAGTACTGGCTGTTCTACTACTTCAATGACTGGCGCAACTTTCACGAGGGTGATTGGGAGATGGTTCAGCTTAACTTCCCGGGATATACGACTAAAGAGTTGCTGGAAAGTGAAAAGTCACCTGTATTCGCCGCCTACTCTCAGCATCAGGCCGGACAAAGGATGTCCTGGAAAGATATGCGGGCTGAAGGAATGGTGATGGCCGAAACGCACCCCGTAGTCTATGTCGCCAGGGGTTCGCATGCCAACTACTTCTCGCCGGGACAATTCTGGTCGGGACTTGATTTTGATAACACCGGGGTGTCCCTGTGGAGGGTAATTGAGCCTGGAGAAGTCGATATCGTCTTGCTGCATGGAGAGGAAAAAGAAGGGAAAGAATGGCTGGATTTCCAGGGATACTGGGGAAAATACCTTGGTTTTTCCATTTCCGTGCTTGGCCTGAGGTTTCAGCAGTGTGGTCCATTTGGTCCGCAATGGGGTGATGGGGGCGAAGTAAGTCGAAAATGGCAGCAGCCGGAGGCATGGGCAAACGAACTACCGGAATACCCGAAGCCTTTCTGGACGTCCTTTATCGATAAAATCGGTGATTGGGCCAAGAACGCTATCTTTAGTTTATTCAGTCCGGCTGACCTGCATGTATATGACGCATCAGGCAGACATGTCGGGCTTGATGAAAGGGGGGTGCTGGAGATTGAGATTCCAGGGGCCATGTACATCACCCCGGAAGGTACTGATTACAAAACGATAATTATCCCTGAGGCTGATGTCGCCAGCGAGTTCCGGGTAGAGGTGAAAGGTACCGGTTCCGGGATTATGGACTTAAAGGTTCAGGTGCCAGATGCTGAGAATAAAGTGACGAGATATCTGGAATACACGGATGTGCCGATATCACCGACAACAATAGCACAGCTCAACATCAAGAAAGAACTGCCACAGTTTGTCGTTCCTAGCAGGCCTACAATGACTATGCGGGATATAACAACCAAGTTGGAGGTAGACAGTGATGGAGACGGCTTCTTAGACCTTGAGAGCAAGCCGGGCAGCTTCGAAAAGACGGAAATAGATACTTTTAGCCTCTGGTGGGAAAACTATAAGAAACCGTTTATTTTGGATACCTCAGATTATTCGGCCTTTCTCCGGGGGGCATGGGCTTCAAGAATCGACGAAGCTCGCAGCTACCTGATGAATGCGGCAAAGTTAAGAGGGGCCGGTTTTGACACCGTCATGCTCGGGGTTGATATCGTTTTCGACCCGGAAACCGGCGAGCCGAAATCTCTCGGCGACGATGTCTTTATTTTCTACTTGCAGGCATTGAAGAAAGCTGGATTCAGAGTTGTTCTTGTTCCAAATCCCATGCACCCGAACCTGGACATGGGTAAGGGATACGAATGGGATGAACCTGATAAAAATGCCGGCTATAATCGGAGCTACGAACTGCTTAAAAGATGTAGCCCAGTGGTCATCAAATGGGCAAAAATCGCCCAGGAATATCAGGTTGATAGCTTTGCCCCGCTGAATGAGCCTTATAAGCTGGTATGGGATTACAATGATGCTTCCAGATGGCTCCAGGAGATTTTGCCTCAAATTAAGCAGGTTTATAGTGGCAAAATACTCGCCGTCGATACCATGTACGATATGGGCCAGGGATTAAGTATACCTTATCATTATGACTACAGCGGCTATGACCTGATTCTGGGGGGACCACCGGCCGGCCAAAAAGACATAGCTTACTGGGAAGAAATGATGAGTATGTACATCAACGAGGGAATAGCGTATGCCCGGGAGTACAAGCTGGGAGGCTTCGGGCTTTACGAGTGGGGAGGCTATACCGGAGGGGCCTGGTATGAAGATGAGCAGATGGCTGCTTTCGACCAGGTTCTAACCCAGGAACAGGCCTGGCAAATTATTCAAGCAGGTATCAGACAGGCAGATGGCAGGGTTGTGGCCAGCTTCCCCAGAATATCCATCGGCTGGGTTGACTTTGATACCTCCGCTTTCAAATCTCTCGCTGAATGGCATAGCAAGCTTGGTAACCCGGTAAAAACCCTGGAAGATAAGCAATGGACCTACGACGAACTAATCATGCTGGAAAAGAAACTGGCCGGTGATGATTATGAAGACATCTTTCAGCTTGAGAGTGATATAGCCAGTGAGTAAAAGAAGGCTTCCTATTGCAGACTTGCCGAAAGCATGATTCTCGTGCTAAGATTTTAGAGCTTGACTCGGCACTGCGCACGGACTCCGGCAACGCAAACAGGAGATTTCTTCACTACCAGGATGAGGGATACCGGGCATTAGCTGGATAATACCTGACGGTGCAAAATAATTTGAACAAATGGCCTGCAGACATCAGAAATAAGTACCTTAGATTGTTTGGTTCTTGACGGTCAGAGAAGCTCGTGGTATTAACCAATGTCGCGTAAAAACGGAGAGAAAAGCAAACGGGGTCGCTTCGGTATGAACCGGAGGACCTTTATCAAGATATTAGGACTTACCGGCGTGGCGGTTTTCGCCAGCCGTTTTCTGAATCGCTCCGTACTCGGTTCTATTTTTCCTTCTCCAGGAACGCCTGAAGGCGAGGGCGTCGCCAGTGAGAAATGGGTTCCTACCTCTTGTTTGAATTGCGCCACACGCTGTGCTACCAGGGTGAGAGTGGTGAATGGCAGGGCGGTAAAGGTAACTGGCAACTCTTTATCGAAAGTATCTGAGGGGGAAAATTGCGCCCGTGCCCACATTGGCCTTCAGGTATTATATGACCCGGGGCGTATTACGACTCCCTTGAAGAGGACGAACCCGAAAAAGGGCAGGGGGGTAGACCCTGAGTGGGCACATGTATCTTGGGATGAGGCCTTGAGTGAAGTCAGTGAACGCCTGAAAACGCTCAGAGGGAAGGGTCAGCCTCACCAGTTGTTGCTGCTTACCGGACTGAATACTGTCAGTGCTGAAGATATCGTCAGCCGCTTTGCCGATGCTTACGGTACGCCCAATGTCATCTCTGCGGATGGCCTTGGCAATGAGGCGGACAAGGCCGGTGAGTGGATGGCAGACGGTCATTATACTCAGAGTGCTTATGACCTTGCTCAGACCAACTATATTCTGTCCTTCGGGGTAAGCATTCTGGAATCGTACAAGCCGCTTGCCAGGAGCCTGCGGATGTGGGGCAAAATTCGAAGGGAAAGACCTAATCGGGCAAAGGTGGTGGTCGTCGACCCGCGTTACTCGGTTACCGCCCTCAGGGCTGACCAGTGGTTGCCCATCAACCCGGGGACCGATAGCGCCCTGGCGATGGCGATAGCCCATGTAATCATAAGTGAAGGTCTTTATGACTCCGATTTCGTTGAACGCTGGACTGCCGGTTTTGACGAGTACAAGAGCCTGGTGCTGAGGGATTATGCTCCAGAACGGGTGGTTGCCATTACCGGCATTTCCGCTGACACCATACGCCAGGTAGCCAGAGAATTCGCCCAGACGAGACCCGCGATAGCCTGGAGGGGAAGGGGTGCCACCAGCTGGCCTGACGGCTCTTATTGCAGCTACGCCATATTCTGTCTGAACGCCCTCGTTGGCAGCATTGATATTCCCGGTGGCGTAATCTATCAGGATAACCCTGAATATAAGGCCATGCCCGAACCGGCCGAAGATAACATAGCCAGGGAGGGTAAGGCCAAGCCGAGGCTTGATTTTCGCAGAACATACCGGTTTCCGGTCGCGGAAGTGGTTACCAATCAGGTGGCGGATTCTGTCTTGAACGACGAACCATATCCGGTACAGGTCGCCATGGGATTTAACTGTAACTATAATATGTCTGCTCCGGGGGCGTGGCGATGGGATGAAGCGCTGGGGAAGGTACCCTATTACGTACATATCGCTCCGTTTATCAGTGAAATGGCGGAGTACGCTGACATCATATTGCCGGCGCATACCTTCATGGAGGAATGGGCTTATGACCACTCTCCACCGGGTTCGGGCTTTGCCGAAGTAAGGATAAAACAGCCGGTAGTTAAGCCGCTATACGATACCAGGAGCTGTGTGGATATAGTATTTGAAATAGCCGGGAGGTTGGGGGGAACAGTGGGGCAGTCCTTATCGGGCATTGGAGATGATGCTCAGGGATTTGTCAGATACCGAACGGCGGCACTCACTTCATGGGAAAAACTCCTTGAGCAGGGTGTCTGGGTGGGACCTGACTATAAATATTACAAATACGCCGACATATTCTATACGCCATCAGGGAAATTTGAATTCCGTTCCGGCAATCTTGAAGCCCTGCTTGATGAAACCGGGCAGGGGACTAACGGACTGACATGCCTGCCTCACTATGAGGAAGCCGAATTCCTGGGTGACAGTAGCAGTTACCCTTTGATGTTATCAACCTACCAGCCGCTATTAAATATAGAGAACGGTAGCCAGAACTACCCCTGGGCTCAGGAAATGTTCCTGGTGATGCATGGCACGGGTTGGACCAACTTCGTCGAGATAAACAGCCGGACAGCCCGCTCGCTGGATATCGGAGACGGCGATATGGTCTGGGTGGAATCTCCCTTTAATAAAATCAGGGCAAAGGCCAGGGTGTTTGAAGGGATTCACCCTCGAGTAGTGAGTATAGCCAGCGGCCAGGGTCATTATGCCTACGGCAGATGGTCAAGGGGCATTGGCGTTAATCCTAATGAAATTATCGGTGTAGACTATGACCGCCTGAGCGGACAGGCAGCTTTCTTCAACACCAGGGTCAGGGTCTACAGGGCATGAGGTAAACAATGGCAAGATGGGGCATGGTAATAGATCTGGACAAGTGCACCGGCTGCCAGTCGTGCGCCGTCGCCTGTAAAGCGGAAAATAATGTACCGTATGGTTCACCGGAGGAACATGAAAGGCGTACGGCGCCATTCTGGCACAAGGTAATCGCGGTCAGTCACGGTGAATATCCAGCGGTAAGTATCGACCTTATCCCCATGCCGTGTATGCACTGTGATGATGCCCCGTGTGTAACGGTATGTCCCGCCAAGGCGACGTACCGCCGTGAGGACGGTATTGTGATACAGGATTTCCGGCGGTGTATAGGCTGCAAATATTGTATCATTGCCTGCCCTTATGGAGTCAGGAGTTTTAACTATAAGGAGCCGGAGGAGAGGGAATATCACCGGCCCGACCTCCCACCCGACCGCGCCGATAGGGGCGTTTGGCCGTTTCCTCATCGGGTGCATGGCGTGGTCGAGAAATGTACATTTTGTTTCCACCGCATAGACCAGGCGATAAAAGATGGCAAAAAGGTGGGTGAAGAAGTGGTGCCCGCCTGCGCCGAAGCCTGCCCGGCTCGCGCTATATCCTTCGGTGACCTTGACGACTCCGAAAGCCAGGTGGCAAGGCTGCTCGCATCCCGACAATGGCTGCGATTGCGTGAGGAGATGGGCACCAGCCCTAAAGTATTTTACCTGCCTAAGTGAGGAGCACTGAGTGACGCAGGATTTCGTGACACTTGATGGGAAGTCAAGAGGCTACCAGATAATGGTAGCAGTCCTGGCCGTCCTGGCGCTCAGTGGTTTCATCAGCTTTATAATCAGCTACCTTGAAGGTCACCAGCTATTCGGTGGCAGCAACGTTATCCCCTGGGGAATGCCCGTTGTTCTGGCTATCTACCTGATAGGACTCAGCGCCGGACTTCACATTCTTGCCTTTCTTATCTACATAATGGGGCAGGATAGATATAGAGAAGTCATTCGAGTGGCCGTATTCCTGGCGATAATACTGATTTTCGGCGCCATGATATTCATAGCTCTGGATTTAGGTCGACTGGAGAAGTTCTGGCGACTTTTTATGCTCGTCTACCTCAACAACATGTCCTCTATGTTTGCCATTAACTCGATTTTTTACACGTGCTATTTTATCAGTGCTGTTATCTATCTGACGTCTCTTCTCGCCAATATGAAAAGGTTCAGCATGGTCATGGGAATGGTGGCGTTTGGCTGGGCCATGCTCACCCATGCTGGAACCGGAGCCATATTCGGCTTCATCGCGGCCAGGGAGACGTGGGTATCCTCCTTAAGCCCGTTAGAATTTATTTTCGCTGCTCTCGGCTCATCACTGGCACTGCTGATAGTGCTGTTGTTCGTCATTTACCGGGTTACCGGACGTAACCTTAGCCAGGACCTGATTACCTCACTGGGAGGGCTGGTGAAAATCCTCATTATTGGCATGCTCATCTTAATGGTGATAGGGGAGTTGACTCACCTCTATTCTTCCGCTGACGAAGCGACCAAGTATATGCTTGCCGGACCATTCAGCTGGCTTTTCTGGATTTTCCTGATAGGCATAGGCGTCATTATACCGCTGGTGATTCTGTTTCATCCCAGGGCGAAAAAGAGTATGCGCGGTATGGTTATCGCTTCGGTATTAATCGTTATTGGTATATTTGTGAAAAGATATTACCTGGTAATCCCCGGACAGGCCTATCCTATGCAATATTACCCCGGCAAAATAGAGGGGGTCTGGGGGGCTCTGGGTTCCTTTAACTTCGCTCCTGTTGAAATAATCCTTTCGGTGGGAATAGTGGCCTTCCTGGCACTTATTTTTGTTCTCGGCCTGAAATATCTGGAGTTGCTGCCGTCCGCACCTGAACCGACAGCGCCTGAAACGGAAGTGGCAGAAACGGCAGCAACGGCAGCGGCTATTGAAGAGAAGAGCGAGGAATAAACTGGAGACATGGCTGAGTTAGAAGGCTTCAATCAGGACAAACTTAAGCCAGCCCCGGCATCTGATGTCGAAGTCAGCCGCCGGGAGCTGTTGAATCGGTTTTCACCATTCGGTAAGTTGAAGCTGGATACCGCACAATGTACAGCCTGTGGACTCTGTGCTCTGGAATGTCCCACCGGTGCGCTGACTTTCTCATTAGGTGAGGTGACGGACACCTTTCAACTGCTGTTCAAACACGGCAGTTGCGTGGCATGTGGTCAATGCGTTGAAGTCTGTCCGGAGAAGTGCCTGCACATGGAGCGTCTTCTTGAACTGGACAGTATGGATACCCAGTCAATACTCCTTGAAGGCCAGGTTGTCAGATGTTCAAGGTGTGGCAGTCACGTCGGCCCTAAGGTCATGATAGATAAATTGCGGGCCAGAGTGGAGGCTTCCGGGAGTTCCTCGACTTCACAGTTTGAGCTTTGTCCCGCGTGCAAGGTTCAGACCCAGTTCGATTCGTTGAGTGTAGAAAATGGACACATTACTTAGAACTATTGCTATTATTATCGAATTGCTTATACTGGCAGCGATAGCCTATTCCGTGTTCAACGGGGTAAGGCTCACTGCATTCGACCTCGGGATTAGGTCCAAATACAACAAGGTGATAATCATGGTACTTCTCGCCGTAGGTGTAATCGTCATGGTATTTTTCATCGCCCATTTGACGACATTTTACCCGGCGATATGAAACGGCGGTTTGAAAAGTTGAGGTAATGCTTTAATGTCTCTGAGTGAACTATTCTGGACAGGTCAGGAAGTATATATAACTGAAATCTTCCTGCCGATTATTATTGGCGTTCTGGTATTTGTTCCGCTGCTGGCCGTGATTTTTATCTTTGGTTTCATGCGACACTATAGACTGTGGAAATTAGGACAGCCGGACGACAGGTCCGGGAATTTCTGGAAACGATTTAGGACTACTCTGGCGGTAGCGGTGGCTAATGTCCGTATGATAAGAAAAAATGAACTGTACCCCGGCATAATGCATGCACTTATCTTTGGCGGAGCCTCCGTTCTCATTCTGGGCAAAATAGTCAGGTTATTCTCGTATTTTACTGGCATAACCAATCCACCGCAGAACGTCTATCTATATGCTTCGTGGGTCTCTGAGGTCGGGGCTGTACTACTTCTCATCGGCGGAGGTATGGCCGTATATCGAAGGTTTATTGTCAGGCCACCTCGCCTGAATAATAAGCCTGAAGACAGCCTCATATATGTCTGGATATTTGTGATTGTGCTCACCGGCCTCATGGTAAAAGGGTATCGCATTGCCATCAGCGAAATTGCTCCCACGGATTGGGCTGCTTGGTCACCGATAGGTTATCTGATTTCCCATATATTTCCCACCTTTCTTACCGAAGCTAGAAACGAAATCTTGGTATGGCACCGGGCTATAATCCACACTGTACCAGCGGCTATATTCCTCGGCTATATCTGGTTGAACCGTTCCCGGCTGCAGCATATTTTATTATCACCGTTGAACATATTTTTCCGTTCATTGAAGCCTAAAGGAGCTCTAAGCCCGGTAGATTTTGAGACTACGGAGTTATTCGGTGTATCCAAGATTGAAGAGTTTACCTGGAAGCAACTCTTGGACCTTGATGCATGTACCCAGTGCGGGCGCTGCCAGGACGCCTGTCCGGCGAATTTCAGCGGCAAATTGCTCAATCCAAAACAGCTGATTTTAAATTTGAGGGACCATCTATATGAGGTATATCCGATACCTCTGTCGCAAAAGAATATAGAGTCTCCGAAAGATATGATTTCCGAAGTCATCACCGATGAGGTAATCTGGGACTGCACTACCTGTCGTGCTTGCCAGGAGGTATGTCCCGTTTATATTGAGCATATTGACAAGATAATAGACATGCGCCGCAATCTGGCTATGGAGAAGAGTCGGTTTCCTGAAGAGGTTCAGAATACACTCAAGAGCATAGGGACAAGGGGGCATCCGTTCAGAGGGACTACCGCCACGAGGACTACCTGGTTTGAAGGTCTGGATTTGAAGGTACTTGGGGAAGACAGTGATGTTGATGTGCTGTACTGGGTGGGTTGTGCCGGGGCCCTTGAAGACCGTAATATGAGCGTGCCCAGAGCCATGGTCAAGATACTGAGGGCGGCGGGAGTGAACTTCGGGGTGCTCGGTACCGAAGAAAATTGCTGTGGTGACCCGGCGCGCCGAATGGGAGACGAATACCTCTTCCAGACAACCTGTGCAGGTAATATCGAGATTTTCAAGGCATATAATGTCAGGAAAATCATCACTGCCTGTCCGCACTGCTTTAATACCCTGAAGCACGAGTACCCCCAGTTCGGTGGCGATTTTGAGGTTATCCACCATACCCAGTTCATTGCCGGCCTTATTCGGAGCGGGAAATTGAAAATAAGCGGGGTAAATGGCAGTGGCAAAACGGCCTATCACGACTCATGCTATCTGGGGCGATATAATGACATTTATCAGGAACCCAGAGAAATTCTGACGGCCTGTAAGCGGCTTCAGGTGGTGGAATTACCCCGAAACAGGTCAAGAAGCTTTTGCTGTGGCGGCGGTGGCGGCCACATGTGGATGGAAGAAGAGCCTGACAAGCGTGTTAACGAACGGCGGATTGAAGAGATTATTCAATCAAAAGTGGACTTTGTAACCACTGCCTGCCCTTATTGTTTAACGATGTTTGAAGATGGAATAAAGGCCAAGGGAGCGGAAGAGTCCTTACAGGTTAAAGATTTGAGCGAGCTGGTAGCCGAAGCCCTGGAAAAGGATAGTTCAACGGGCATTACCGGTTCAGAGATGTCTGATGAAGTTGATAGTGGGCAAACTGGCTGAGCAGTCTAATCAACTGATAATTAACTCACTGTACCTCGCAATAAATTCTCCATGATTAGCCATAGCGCCTCAGTAAGAATACGAGCACCCCGAGTATCACCAGTATACCGCCAACTAACATTAGAATTCGGCTCCAATTATATCCACCAGGTTCAATATCTGGCATTTCTGGTGTTGTTACTGGTGCTTCTACCTCTGGTTCTGGTGTTGGTTCTGGCTCCGGAGCCGGTTCTGGTATTGGTTCTGGCTCTGGTTCCGGTTCTGGCGCAGGTTCTGGTACCGGTTCTGGCTCCGGTTCCGGTTCTGGCGCAGGTTCAGGAGTTGGTTCTGGAACTGGTTCCGGGACAGTTGGAGCAAGAACGGCGTATATAGAGAAGCCACTAATACTGGTGACAGCTATGTTCTCATCCGTGTCTACAGTGCAGTCCAGTTTTATCCATTCCAGTTTGTCCTCGTCCAGGATGGCAATAAATGAACTCTCTTCAGAGACTCCCCAAGGAATTAAAGAGGGGTCATATTCAATGGTGAGAGTTATGGGCGGGTTGAAGGTAGAGCCGACTGGTGTAAGCTCGTAGGCGAAACTGATTATTTTCCAGTCATCCGGGGGTTCTTCCGGGTCTTCTATGGTAGTAATCGTAATCGTACTCAGGAAAACGCCATTCCTGTTCTTGGCAACCGTACCAGCTGGAAGATATAACAGGAGCTTATTGTCCAGGCTGAGTGCCTCAACAGGGTCCCATAGGGTACCATTTTCAGAAATAGCACTCCTTAAGCTGGTGAAACGTGATGATTTGGTAACACCGCCGCCCCCTCCACCTCCTCCGCCGCCGCCGCCGCCATTACCCCCGCCAAGCACCGTAACATTAGCGGTAACAGATGCGTTGTCACTGTAAACGTCGGCCGTATTAACCACGGCGCTGCTGTATATGATGGCAATAATAGCCACCGCCAGGGTGACCAAAAGCCATAGTTGACTTCTTAATTTCCTGAAGCTCATCATTGTTGTTCTTTAGGGTGCGTACTGATTTAATGTCATTATTCGACGTTTGGATATTTATCGCTGGTAATAATCGGACACGCTACAGTTCAGTTACCTTCTTCTCCTGGCGACGAGTACCGGAATCAAAATAGCGCCGAGGATGACAACCACCCCGGCGATGATAACCGGCAGCCAGTTCATTATGATATTATCACCGGTCTCACTTTCGCCCTCAGGAGGTAGAGGCGGCCCGGCTGGTTCAGATTCGATAACGCTTGAGGCAGGCTCTTCAGGTTCTTCGGTGCCAGGGGTGGGTTGGGCAGGTTCCACGGACGGCTCCGATGGCTCAGGGGTCCCGGCTGGCCCGGGTTCTTCCTCTTCGACTATGGGTTCTTCTTCCTCGCTGACGATTGTCTCGGTATATTCGGTGGAACCGGAGACTGCCGTAACATTGAACGTGAAGTCCCTTGCCTGCTTGATGGCGGCAGCGCCGGACTGTCCCAGCCAGAAAGCCTCGGCGGCGATATTTATCGTGCCGGTGGTGCCCAGGGATGTATCTTCCGGTATACTGATGACAATCTGCGCCTGCTTGCCCAGGGTGTAGCCACGCGTCGACACCTTGATGGAGACCATGCCTTCGGGCACGTCCCCGGGTTCGTCGGGGAGCAGTTCCCAGGGCTCCACGTAGAGGTTCTCCACCACCGTCACCGGCATTTCGTTGACCAGCACCTGTCTCTCGGAGAGGGGAGGCTCGATGGTCACCTCCCAGCCGGAGGGCGCCTGGCTTACCTCAAGGCTGACGTGAGTGATGCGGTTGCCGTCTATGTTGTAGAAGTAGATGTTGCCCGTGCCCTCGTCGCCGGGGACTATTTTCAGGTCTTTAGCGCCCTGGGAGCTGGCGAAGTTGTATTTAGGCGCTTCATCGGCCTGTACCGGCAGCGGCAGCGCCAGGAGCAGCAGCGCCGCCAGCGCCAGCAGGTAAATTTTCTTCATATTTATTCCTTACTCGTATGTACCCCCAGTAGCAATTGCTTTATAGCTGATATTTACCGTGTGGCTGCCTGCCGGAGTACCGGCCGGCACCTTTATCCAGTGATAGAAATCGTAATCACCAACAGTTACGTTTTCATATACTTTTACATAACCTATCGTTAAACCAGTAGTACCACCTGTAAAATTTTCTGAGTAAAGCCAGTTGCTCAGGTCAAGACCATTACCAGAAGTTATTTCCCCTTTGATACCGATATCTACATTGCCAGATTCAGGCTCTACGGTAATAGTGATGGCAGGACTACCATCGCCCTGGTCGGTAGCCCCCCACTTGGTCACAGGTGGTGTGACATTACCGAAATCAATGTTACCAAATAGGGTGATGCTGATGGTATCAGCATAGGCCGGCGTTGGCACCGGCACATACAGCCACGCTGCCAGCGGCACCGCTACCAACAGCAGCGCAGCTAATGCCAGCAGGCAAACCCTCTTCATCTTCACTCCTACGGGAATCCAACAGTGGTTTCTTGTGCCTTGTAGCTTACATCGACTGTATGGAGACCGGACGGAGTACCGTCTGGAACCGTAATATAGTGATAGAAATTAAGGACGATAGCAGAGCCGCTGGCAGCCTGGTCAGAATATACCTCGGCGTAAGAACCGGTTAGTCCGATTAAGCTGGTTTCAAATACGGTGCTGTATTTCCAGTTATCCAGAGTCAGGTTAGTACCAGCGGTTATTGTTCCCATGATGCCGACATCTACCTCGACATTTGTTTCAGATTCTATGGTAATATTAACAGAGGGACTGCCATCCACCTGCCCTGTAGTTCCCTGTTCCACCACTGGTGGTACAACGCTGCCAAAGCTAATACCACCGGCCAGAGTGATACTGACAACATCATTCACGCTAACTGATGCCGGCACGGTTTGCGTATCCTCAACCGCCACCGCCGGCATGGCCATAACCGCTACCAGAATAAGAGCTGTTAAAATGCTTATTATAAGTTTCTTCATTTATTTCCTCCTGTTGAGATTGCTTGTATTGTATGATGCTCATTTTTGACAGTTGACATATCTAATCGCTTCGTTAGGCATCACCTCCTCTGGTATAAACCGCATCTTAATCTTGTGTAACTAATAAGGTGTACACCACCACTATAGATAATATGTTAGCCAAATGGCGAATGTCAACAGTTTAAGGTAACAAATCCTAATTAATTGAATTCAAACGGGTAAAATTAAACGTTTGTTACGGTTCTGCGTGGGGTTATAAAGGCGGGGTGAAACCTGTATAATCCTTATCTATGCCGTCGTAAAATCGACTTCAGTCGAGGTTGGCCACGAAGACGATTTCGCGGGTCTTCGGCTCGATGTAATATACTTTGTTACCGATTATCACCGAATTGATAGCATGAATGGCGCCGTCCGGTATCCGGCCTTCTTTGAAAAGGTCGTTATACTCGCCGGAATTGATAACCTCAAAGGAGAGCATGTAGCCGTCCCGTAAAGCGTCTTCCTGCAACTTCAGGGAATAGTCATCGCAGTCCCGGTTTTTCACTTCCGGGCTGGTTTTTTCGGATGCCACTTCGGAGGCAATATCGGGTAACTCGACTTCTTCCAGCCATCGTTCCAGTTCGCCGAGGTCCTGAAAATAACGTAATGTCCCGGGGTTTTCAAAGCGGTTTATAACGACCCCTTCCGAAAGCCCATAGTCCACTCGCTCAATGACCTTTTCAATCGGTTTATAGACGAATCTCCCGATACTGCTTTCAACAGGTTCGTCCCTGACTTCTCCTGTAGTCCTGTCTATAATATATATTCTGTGATTGAGAACGGCCTGACTGTCAGGATTTACCTGACCATAATACACGCCAGAGTAAAAAATCGTGGCTAGTAAAGCCGGCATAAAAACGAGGGCCAGTACTACGGCAACTTTGCCCTTTGGAAATTCCATTAGCGGTTCCGTCCCGGTGCTCCCTGTAGATTTCTAACGGCACCTGGTGTCATGGCAATCTGGACACTTCTATTCTTTCCGTTTCAGCTTTGAGTTTCTTCAAGTCATCCTCGGTGAATAACCTCCAGCCCCGTCTGTCCTTGTGCAATTCTTTAAGCAAACCTTGTTTTAGCCATCGTGAAAGCGTAGCCCGGCTGATACCGGTCTTCTCGCATGTCTCCACGGTAGCGTAATAAAGGTTCCCATT
>Ga0315543_1001753_pt1 | contig 22658 bp, 21 predicted proteins | sample SalMarSW160210MG_2_FD_203098 | JGI IMG/M metagenome (GOLD analysis project Ga0315543, IMG submission 203098) | Salt marsh sediment microbial communities from the Plum Island Ecosystem LTER, Massachusetts, United States - Salt Marsh Sediment SW1601-210 ...
ACAATTTCCTGCTCGTCAATGTAGTAGGAAATGCCGTCGACGGCCTTGACCAGGCCGCTCTCGGTCTTGAATTGAGTTACCAGATTGTTGACTCTTAATAGTTCTGTCATTTCATGTTCCTCACGTTAAAGTGAACCTCTGAACCCGGGGTCTTGAGCCATCTTTCAAGACAGTATTTTCAGTATGATAACCACTGGATCAGGAGGCATGCCATTTAACCAGACGTTAGTCAATCAACTTACATCTTCTCCAGTACCCTGATATACTTTTAAAGAGAAATCTCAGTGTGTCCCGAATAGAATAGCGCCTTGTTTGAGGAGGATATCTTGTAGCTCTGAGACATCTTCCTCGAGTTGACGCGGTGTTATATTTTTCCTGGCACAGAGGGCCGCGGCCACACCAGCCGCTTGGCCAGTCACCATTGTCTGCTGTAAGAACCTGTGATATGCAGCCCTTTCAGTCGAGATTGCCTTACCGGCTACGAGAAGGTTTTCAACGTCCTTTGGTACCAGACACCGATAGGGAATGTCGTGTGAACCGCCATCCTTGCAGGCTCCTCCCCCTTTAATACCAGTGACTGTATCTGTTGTCGCAACGTGAATGGCTCCTGCCGGAAAGGCGCTCTTCCCGATGACATCCTCGAATTTTTTTGCTTCAACGACATCCTGGCCTTTCAGTACGTAGTCACCCATGATGCGCCTGCCCTCCCTTAGCCTTAACTCAGGGCAAACTCTGGTAATGTAGGCATTCTCGAAACCCGGCAGATACTTCTTGATGAACTTCCAGGCTATCACTATCTGCCGCCGGCACTCAATTTCGCCATACGTCAGGTCCCTCACATTTGTGCAGTCGCAGTTACCCACTTGAGACGAGTGCTGGAACAGGGCCTGTATCACACCACCTTCTCTGGGTGTCAGGAAGAAACCCACGCCGCTAAACCCGTGCCACTCTCCCTTGGCCAGAGCTTCATTCATCAGTGAGGTATACCCCATTATTTCGCCTAATTCTGTTATGTCTTTGATGTTTTTAATACGTTCCAGAAGCTGTTCTTTAGTCCAGTTTAAGAGTGGATTACTTAAAAATCGCTCAAAGGAGAATTCATCCGGGTTTTCCTTTATATAACTCAGCGCCTTATCCCAGTCTACGCCGTCTGCCGTGAAGGCAAGCGTGTGGGGCTCCATTTCTTCTTTCGGCAGGAATTCATACGGGGCACCGGCCCTTACGGACAGGTCTCCTTCACCAGTGCAGTCGATGATTACTTTCCCCGCGACAAGCTGCCGGCCGGAAGTATTCTCAACGACAACCCCTTTCACCACGTCACCATCTTTAGCAACGTCTACCGCGAGAGAATGTAGCAGGAGGTTGACACCGTTCTCCTGCATCATCTCGAAAATCATCAGGCCCCACCAGTCAGGGTCGACATACGAGAAGGTATAACTCCCTCGAAAGTCGGGCCTGATATGAGGTAAGGCATGCCCCTCATTCAGGAGTCTACTATGTGTCTCCTCTAGAATACCTGCTATTATTTGCTCATGACGTGCGTTAAACATGTGGGCGTAAGCAAAGCCGGGAGGCCCAGACACGTTAAACTGGCCGCCCAGGGCACCGAGACGCTCAATCAGCAGCGTGTTGGCACCGGTCCGGGCTGAGGCAATAGCCGCAGATACACCCGATGTTCCACCACCGACCACCACTACATCATACTCACCATATAGTTCCATTCTTTCCTCCTTGTTACATTTCTATTAGTGGGTTCCGTATAATATAGCGCCTTGCTTGACCAGGATATTCTGGAGTTCTGAGACATCTTCCTCCAGTTGACGAGGTGTTATATTTTTCTTGGCGCAAAGGGCTGCGGCCACACCGGCGGCTTGACCTGTCACCATTGTCTGTTGTAAGAACCGGTGGTACGCATCTCTATCGGTCGAGATTGCCTTCCCGGCCACAAGCATGTTTTCGACATTCTTCGGCACCAGACACCGGTAGGGAATATCGTGGGAGCCGCCATCTCTAGGATACCCGCCTGTCGTTTGGGTCGAAGTTAATGTATCTGTGGTAGCAACGTGATGACCTCCCGCCGGAAAGGCGCTCTTTCCAATGACGTCCTTGAACTTTCTGGACTCAAGGACATCTTGAGTTGTCAGAATGTAGTCGCCGATGACACGTCCGCTCTCTCGTATCCTCAACTCAGGGCAGAGTCTGGTGATGTAGGCATTCTCAAAACCGGGCATGTACTTCCTGATGAATTTCCACGCTATTACTATCTGGCGCCGACACTCGATTTCGCCATAAGTCAGGTCGCGCACATCGGTGGGGTCACAATTAGGTACCTGGGACGAGTGCTGGAACAGGGCCTGTATCACCCCCCCCTCCCTTGGTGTCAGGAAGAAACCTACGCCACTATACTCATGCCACTCTCCTTTGGCCAGAGCCGCATCCCTCAATGAGTAATAGCCCATTATTTCGCCTAATTCCGTTATGTCTTCGATGTTTTTAATACGTTCCAGAAGCTGTTCTTTAGTCCAGTTTAAAAAGGGATTTATTAAAAATCGCTCGAAAGAGAATTCATCCGGGTTTTCCTTTATATAACTCAGCGCCTTATCCCAGTCTACACCGTCTGCCGTGAAGGAAATCGTGTGGGGTTGAAGTTGTTCTCGCGGAAGTATATCGTACGGTGCACCAGCCCTTACGGATAAATCTCCCTCTCCGGTGCAATCAATGATTACTTTGCCTATGACGACCTGCCTGCCGGAAGTGTTCTCGACGATAACACCCCTGACGGCGTCACCCTCTTTCAGAACATCCACAGCCAGGGAATGCAGCAGGAGGTTGACGTTGTTCTCCGTCATCATCTCGAAAATCATCAGGCCCCACCAGTCCGGGTCAACGTACGAGAAGCTGTAACTCCCTCGAAACTCAGGCCTGATATGAGGTAAGGCATGTCCCTCGTTCAGTAGCCTGGTATGGGTTTCCCCCATAAAGCCCCCGATTACCTGCTCGCCGAGCATGTTGAAAAAGTGAGCGTAAGCGAAGCCCGGAGGACCGGAAATGTTCAGCTGACCGCCCAGGGCACCGAGACGCTCAATCAGCAGCGTGTTGGCACCGGTCCGGGCTGAGGCAATAGCCGCAGATACACCCGATGTACCACCACCGACCACCACCACATCATATTCACCGAATAACTGCATTCTTACACCTCCCAGTTTGATTTAGTTTATATGCTCTGCTTGTTGATGACCCCACTTTCATTGTTTTATTGCACCGCGTCTGTTTCCATATTTTTCACCTCCAGTGAAACTGAAATATTGTATCTTCTGGTTATATTATGCCTCTCAGCCTGGGGTCGAGGGCATCTCTCAGGCCATCGCCCACCATGTTGAAGGCAAAAACAACAATCATAATAGCGAGGCCTGGTACGAGAGAAAGAAAGGGGTGTGACCTCAGATACGTATAGCCTTCGTAAACCAGGCTGCCCCAGGCGGGAGTGGGCGGAGTAACACCCACACCGAGAAAGCTAAGGCCGGCTTCAGCCAGGATAGTAATACCCATATTCATGGTCATCACTACTATCATTGGCGGTAAGCAGTTGGGCAGCACGTGGAGGAACATGATACGCAGGTTACCGGCTCCCAAAGAGCGCGCCGCCAGAACGTAGTCATTCTCCCTGGCCGAGGCAACTTGACCGCACATTATCCTGGCGTACGGTGCCATCATGCCGATACCGATGGCTATCATGACGTTTGTCAATCCTGCGCCGAGTGCCGCCGCGATGGTCAGGGCTAGCAATATTGCCGGAAAACACATAAGGGCATCTACCAGCCTCATAATAACGGAGTTCGTCGCGCCTCCGTAATAGCCGGCGATTAGCCCCAGCATCGTGCCAATTATCGCCGACATGGAAAGCGCCACGACGCCGACCATCAAGGCCGTCCGCGCACCGTAGATTAAACGGCTCAACAAGTCTCTACCGATAGCATCAGTGCCAAGCAGATGTCCCATTGCCCCGGGTTGAAGCAGCCTATCAGCAAAGTCCGCCTCCAGAGGGTCGCATGGAGCAAAGAGTCCGGGGAAAGCGCCTATTATAAGAAAAAGTATAACCACGATGGCACCAAAAATAACTACCGGCCGCCCGAAAAAAACCTTGCAGAATCGCCGGAACTCATTAACGCGGGCCGGAATTTCCGTTATAGCCGTGTATTGGTTGCTATCTGCTGACATAGCATGTAGTCCTTATTTGTACCTTATTCTGGGGTCAAGCCAACCCCACGAAATATCTATTAACAGGTTCGTTACCATCACCATTATCGCCATAATGAAGATAACAGCTTGTACCACTCCATAGTCCAGGGAACGAACTGCTTCTACCAGCAACCTCCCCATACCGGGTATATTGAATACAGTCTCGATAAATACCGAGCCGCCAAAGATATGAATCAATGACATGCCCATCATAGTAACAACGGGTATGAGCCCGTTTTTCAGGCCATGCCTGATTATTACTCCCCTCTCTTTCAGACCCTTGGACCAGGCTGTTCGGATGTAGTCCTGTCGCATGACCTCGAGCATACTTGACCGGGTTAGACGCATCATCAATGCGATAGGAGGAACGGCTAAACAAAAAACGGGCAGGATTATCTCTCTCGTGTTCAACCAGAAGTCCCTGAAAGGCGAGGTGTAGCCGAAGATTGGTAACCAGCCGAGTTTAAGACCAAATATGTAAATCAGAAAGATAGCGAGCCAGAAAGAGGGCGCCGTTACTCCCAGATTTCCCAGGGTAGTAACCAGCTGGTCCAACCACCCACCCCGTCTCACCGCAGCGATGACACCGGCTGGTATTCCTACAAGGCTTATCACAAGGGCAAGAGCCCCTAAATGGAGAGTTATGGGTAGCCGTTGTTTTACATCCACTGTCACCGGAGTCTGCCGAATAACCGAGATGCCAAAGTCCCCGGTTAAGAGACCGCCCACCCATTTACCATACTGGACCACCAAAGGTCTATCGAGTCCAAACTCGTGCCTTATCTTGGCAACCTGCTCAATTGTCAGCGATTCCACATCCTGTTGAGTTAGGTATACCAGGATGGGGTCACCTGGCAGCAGGCGTACCAGGATGAACACTATTGCAGTAACTATTATGAGGACAAGCAGCATATACAGGACTCTTCTGATAATATATGTGCCCAAAATTACCCCTTTTAAGTTGTCGAAAATCAAGCCTGGCTACCTGTCCGAAAGCACCTATCACCTATCTGCAGGCACCTTATAAATTTAGCAAGGCACCATACAGTTGCCGCACGGCCCGTCCGTATTCAGCCGTCGTGCTTTAGAGCACGGCAAGCACCAGACGGGCCGTGCTCCTTTTGATAAATTCTACCCCACTTAGCACTACTGCTCTTTCCACGCGTCAGCGGGGAGCCAGTCAGTCTTGAATGAAAAGGCCATGAAATTGCAATGAACATCGGGCTGGAAGAAAGCAACCATCGTTAATTGATACATGGGAATGAGTGTTTTATCGTCGAAGAGCATCCTGTTGAATTCTTTGGCCAGATCTTCTTCAATATCGGTCGTCTTCAGCAATTTCCCAACCAGGTCATTGAATGTCTCAGAATGCGCCATATCAAAGAACTGAGGTGTAGCACCGGCCCTCCAGAAATAAAAACTAGGATGCATGGTGTAGACCGCCCAGTTTATATACTCCTGGAAAATAAGGCCTTCATTCCACCCGCCTAGGGTCCACCGGTATTCGGCAAATTTACCTGACTCCGGAAATTCAACTTCAATTTCTATCCCTACCCTGGTCAGGCAAACCTGTATTGCCGACGCCAGTTCCGCGTTAGCCCATTGCGGCGGCATGATAAGCTTTGTCTTGAACCCGTTAGGATAGCCTGCCTCCTGGAGTAGCTGTTTCGCCTTTTCAGGATTATCTGGCTCCAGGGTTTCCAGCTCGGGGATATGAGCTATAGAGCCGGTCGGGGCCATCTGATGTATGGGCTTCTGCCAGCCATAGCCCAGTGCGTCACAGAGGGACTTGCGGTCAATGGCATACGATATTGCCTGGCGCACTCTCTTGTCCGATAGCGGAGACTCGGGATTTGCACTTGATGGTACCAGCGCGTGAACTGGGCATAATGGTGAACTCAACTGGTTATACGGGAAGCCTGCGTCCCTGATTTCAGCCGCCTGTTTGCCAAGGAACAGGTAACACAGGTCAAAGTCACCGGCCTCGAAAGCCATTTGCGTCGTCATAGGATCCGATAAGTAAACGTTTTCCAGGCCGTCAAGATAGGGCTTGCCCTCTTCCCAGTAGTCCTCGAACCGGGTAAGGGTCAACTTCACGTCGCGCTGATATTCAACGAATTTAAACGGACCCGTGCCGGCCGGGTGCTCGCCGGCCCACTCATCACCTTTCTCCAGGAACCCTTTTGACGAACTCATCCATTGGTTTCCCAGGCTATAATACACAGTGTTCGTCCAGTAGTTCAGGTTAACCCGCACTTTATAGTCGTCTAATATTTCTATCGACTTCCATTGCGGGTCTCTCGAGGGCTTCTTTTCCATAAATCTATCTATGTTCCATTTGCACACCTCGGCGTTGAAGTCCGTGCCATCATGAAACTTTACGCCCTTCCTCAGCGTAATATCCATGTAGGTCTGGTCTGGGGCAGGGTCAAAAGCGGTTGCCAGAATTGGCACGAAATCACCTGCGGCGGTGTAGTAGCATAAAGGCTGGAAGAGAACATTCGCCACCGACTCATTGGTTCTCGGGCCCATTTCTTGTACATCGCCGATGGGGGTATCCGGGGCCTCGCGCTTATGTATTTTAAGAATGCCTCCGTACCGCGGTTCACCGGGTTCGGGTGCCGGAGCCGGTTCTTCTGGAGCGGGGGCAGGTTTTGCCGGTTCGGGGGCAGGTTTTACCGGTTCGGGGGCAGGTTTTGCCGGTTCCGGTGTGGGTATGGGTGCAGGTTCCGCTGGTTCGGCACAGGCCGCGAGAAACAAGGCGGCTGCCAACATGAAAGTAAGAATAATAACTAAACTACGACGTAACAACATTTTTTTATACCTCCCTACCAAACTGAGCTTTTACTCTCCACTATATGCCATCATCTACGACATATCTCACCCCCCTCTCGGCTTACTGCAATCTAGCTGAAGAGATACAGACAGCATTTTATCACTTTCCGTTCATTGCAACCGCACGATTGTCTATGTTCCTTGCTGACCTTTTAGATAGGCTATGCCTTAGATTCATATAGCCGTGAAATGCGCTACCAGTATCATCTACACAACATAATGATACATACCGAAACAGGTGAACACTTATATATGAATCTTGCATTTATATCGTATCAATTGCATTTTATGAATGTTAATAACAAGATAACTGCATATTAACAAGATAAAATGTAACATATAACTAATAATATGCTCTAAATGAAGTATATTACCACGGAGCATCCAGAAGGTAATTTTATACCGCCATTCGCCTTTTGTCAAGTAGGAGCCGGTCTTTTTAAAACACTCCAGATCATTCAGGGCAGGTTATCTCTCGTCTCTCGTCATTTCCTCTAATAGATTTCAGCTTGCTTACTATTTGAAGGATCAAGCTTTAATCTCTCTCGTCAGATAGCGGATAAGCATTGATGAAGAAGCCATGGGGCTGACATTGCTTAGATGATGTCATAGTGTAAGTACATAACCAGAGTGTTGTGGGGAATGACGGATCAATCTCTCCATACGGATAACACTATCTGCGGAGTAAATGATCACATTCTTAATTGATGATTTTTCTTTGGTTACCTTTCAAAAGACAGCATGTCCTGCCTTGTAGGTATTATTAACAAAAAATGTTTCGATATCTCTAACGCCTTCAATATGAGCAAGCTCTAACCTGATGAAGTTAGTCAGGTCTTCTTCATCAGGGAAATGGACCATAATGAATATATCAAAGCGTCCAAATGTAGTAAGAACAAGATATACGTACGGATTGTCAATAATTTTCGTACATATATCATCTAGTTTCTTAGGTTCAACATCAAGCGTGATCATGGCGCTTACCGTATGACCCATTTTCTTCATGTCTGCTATTGCTATAAATTTAATAATGTTCTTGTTAAGCAGCCGCTCAATTCTTCTCGATACAGTAGCCGTGCTTATCCCTAACTTCTCCGCCAGGTCGGCATACGTGATACGTGCATTGTCTCTCAGTTCTTCTACTATCTTTAGGTCAATTCCCGCAAGCATTTTTTACCTCTTTCCCCCACCGCCATTATTTGGTCTAACTATTAATTCAATATTTTCATCATGATAGCTTCTGGAACAGGTGGCCGGTATCTCAGAGAACCAGGTGTTCTTACCTGATTGTAATCCTTTTGCCATTGCTCAATCAAGATCTTAGCTTAGGTCACTTTTCATCTTAATGTTACATGCAATAAGATATCGTGACATCATGCTGAGAAGTTTCATTACAGCGAAAAGTCTATACCAAAGCTGCTACACCGCCTTAAAAAGGCAGGGTTGATAATAAACATGACAAGAGGTTCCTGGGAGCTAACTGAGGAGGGCTACAGAAAGTTAAGATACTACGGTAAAAGATAGGAGTTTCAGGCTTAGCCCCGCTAGGCCATGGTATATACGCAATTAAATGCGTACAAAAGTTATAAAAGCGAATAAGCTCCAAGAAGGCGTTTTCAGGCACTAGCCCCGCTAGTCCACGTAAGTGCCTAATTAAATGGGCAAAAAGCACCAGCCCCGCCAGACCCCAAAATTACTGAAGGGTCTGGGTTTTAACCCCGGAGGGCTGCCGGAGACATGATAATTACCAGCTCCGAGACAAAAAACAAGAAGTACAAGCAGCGACAGAAACGGAGTAATGGCCTATACCCGCTCAACTATCTCGAAGCTGATTGGGCCAATACCCCGAAGCTGACCATCTCTGCTAGGGCCATATGCCTGCCCCCGAGCAATGGTGCCATTAAGTGGCAAGAGCAGGCAATTCGCCAGCTTAAGCCTCGAATTCACCTCAACAACAAGAGGAAGCACGATTTGACGGTTTAGAAACCTTTTAACCCGCATTTCAATGAGTCATGTGGTGTGGAATGAGATTATGTAGCATGGAGAAGATTATGCCCTGGTCGCCCTCAACATGTTTAAAAAAGTATTTAAACCGGCCAGAAATCGGGACAGCAAGAAACATATGAGAAGTCATACAGGAGTTCGCTTGAAAGATTTCTAATGTCAATTCTGGATATTATTCTTGACCTTAATTAGACTCTAAATATGATGCCCCTTTCGCAGCTTAGCAAGGGGCTTTACTAAGACTAAGCGAAGGTAACCTATAGTATCAATTGCATCCACTCCCCCTCTCCAAGCAGGAAGATTGAATAAGGCCTTTGATAGGTTTGATTGGAGAGGTGGAAAAATAGGAAGAGGGGCTGACGCCCCTCTTAAACGCCCCGCTTGAATAGAGCTTGCTTCGTCGCTGCGCTCCTCGCAATGACAACCGAAACCTGATGGAGCTATTTATAAGGAGATTTCCCTGGGTGTGACGCGGCATTTTTCGGCGGTGATGATGGCCTCAATATCGGCGACGGCGCGGTCGAGTTCACCCTGCCGGTTAAAGACCAGGTAGTCGAACAGGGGCAGCTTCTCCATCTCTTCCCCGGCGGTTTTCAGGCGCAGTTCCAGGTCGGAAGGCGTTTCCGTGCGGCGCTGCTTGAGTCTCTGCGCGAGGTCCTCCATCGACGGCGTCGCCAGGAAGACAAGCACGGCCTGCGGGAGAATCTTCTTGATGGTGGCCGCCCCCTGAACGTCAACCTTGATGACGACGTCCTTCCCGTTTTTCAGGGCCTGCCTGACCGGCTCTGCGGGTACGCCGTACCGGTTGCCGTAGACGCTGGCCCATTCCAGCAGTTGATTGCCATCAATCATTTCTTGGAATTCAGTACCTGATACGAAGTGGTAGTGTACGCCGTCATTCTCATTGGGGCGGCGGGTCCTGGTGGTGAGGGTTACGATGAATTCGAGAGGGCTACCGGACCGTCTGAGTCCGTTTAATACAGCGTCCTTGCCGACCCCGGAAAGGCCGGAGAGGACGAGGAGTAAAGGTTTTGCCGGCGGGCTAAGCGGGGGATGGTTCTCACGGCTCATCGAGGATTTCACTCTGCTCTTGTTTTAACAGCGGGCCCGCCTGCCTTGTCTGAAGTCGGCTGGCAATGGTCTCCGGAGCGAGAGCCGCGAGTACAATATGGCCGCTATCAGTAAAGATAACGGCCTTGGTTCTCCTCCCGCTGGTCATGTCAATTACTTTCCCGTTATTTTTACCATCGTGGATGATGCGTTTGGTGGGGGCCGAATTCGGGGAGGCCATAGCGATAGCCCGGCTCATTGCCAATATATTGCCAAACCCAATGTGAACCAGCTCTATGCTCATATTACCACCTCGTACTTTATTCGCAGGACTAATATCTGCATTCCGGTCAAAGCCAGAAATCGCCTTCACATTTGGATTGGCCGGGTTCAGCGAGGCCGTTATTGCCGCCCGGTACTTACGAAGATGCTATAATACAGTATAAAAACGTACAGGAGCGCACTGCCTCGTTGGAAAACCCTCCAACAACCTAGCACTTGTCTCCGAGGTTGTCAAGGGTGTTTTACGCTCGCCGGCCACTGGATTTCTCCATCTTATATATAAAATTTTTACGTACTTTATATGAAAATTTAAGATTTGGCCCTTTTCTTACGGCGGATATTGTGCTAGAATATGATGTAGCTATAGCACAGGTCATTAACAATTGCACAGTACCAGGCTTGAAATTTGCCTCTTGGTGGTTAGAGCGAGGTGGCACCACCCGTTCCCATCCCGAACACGGAAGTGAAACGCCCCAGCGCAGACGATACTGAGGGGGTAACCCTTTGTGGAAAATATGCCACTGCCAGGAGGCTTAAATTTATAGCACCTCTCCATTAATTATCTACGAGATTGCTCCGCTTCACCCGCAATGACATTGGGGGGCAATCAAGTAAAAACAATACAAGTATCCCTGCTTGCTTTACAATTTGCTTTATTATAATATTAAAAATAGAGGGGTTCTCTGCAAAATAAAGTAGTATTGGGAAGGGGATATGGCCAGCAGGTTTGAGAAATTCTCAGAAAGAGCCCGCCGCGTTCTCACGATAGCTCAGGAAGAGGCACGCAACCTTAACCATAGCTACATCGGCACCGAGCATATATTGCTGGGGCTGGTACGCGAGGAAGAGGGGGTAGCCGCCAGGGTTCTTACCAACCTGGGCATCGGCCTGGGCAAGGTACGCTCGGCGGTTGAGTTCATCATCGGGCGCGGTGAGAAACCGGGCAGCGGCGAGACTGGCCTTACTCCCAGAGCCAAGAAAGTCATCGAGCTAGCCATAGACGAGGCGCGCCAGATGGGCCATAACTACATCGGCACCGAGCACCTGCTGCTGGGCCTGCTGCGCGAGGGAGAAGGCGTGGCCTCCAGCGTGCTGGACAGCTTCGGTATCACCCTCGAACGGGCTCGCGCCGAAACTCAGCATATTCTGACTCAGGGAACACCCAAGGCCAGGCTCACCCGCAGCACCAGTCGCACACCGGCGCTGGACCAGCTGGGCATCGACCTTACCGCAGCCGCCCGCGCCAGTAAGCTCGACCCCGTTATCGGACGGCACAAGGAAATCGAGCGGCTCATCCAGATACTGAGTCGGCGCACCAAGAACAACCCCGCTCTCATCGGTGAACCGGGCGTAGGCAAGACGGCCATCGTCGAAGGGCTGGCCCACCGCATCGTTTCCGGCGACGTGCCCGAGACTTTGGAGGACAAGCGCCTGATTGCGCTGGATATGGGGTCGCTGGTAGCCGGGACAAAATACCGGGGCGAGTTCGAGGAGCGGCTGAAGAAGATTATCGACGAGATAAAGACCGCAGCCAACTGCGTGATATTTATCGACGAGTTTCATACCATGGTGGGCGCCGGTGCCGCCGAGGGAGCCGTTGACGCCGCCAATATCCTTAAGCCCTCACTGGGGCGCGGCGAGTTGCAGTGCATCGGCGCGACAACCCTTGACGACTTCCGCAAATACGTGGAGCGGGACGCCGCCCTGGAACGCCGCTTCCAGCCGGTGCTGGTAGAGGAGCCCTCGGCAGACGAGACGCTGGAGATATTGCGCGGCATTAAGGAACGCTACGAAGAGCATCACCGCCTGAAGATAAGTGATGAGGCGCTGGGTGCCGCGGCCAACCTGGCCACACGTTATATACCCGACCGCTTTCTGCCGGATAAGGCCATCGACCTGGTTGACGAGGCTGCGTCGAGGGTGCGTATCCGGCACAGGACCATGCCCGTCACCCTCAAGCAGGCCAAGGAACAGGGCGATAACATACGCAAGGATAAAGAGGACGCCCTGGCGACGCAGGAGTACGATTTAGCGGCACAGCTGCGCGAGCAGGAAGTGCAAATCGGCGAGAAGATAAAGCAGCTGGAAGAGGAATGGCGCAGCGAGCAGGAGCAGGAGGATGTGGTGGTCAAGAAGGAAGACATCGCCGAGGTGGTCAGCATGTGGACCGGTGTTCCGGTGGTACAGATTGCCGACGACGAAACGAGTCGCCTGCTCAATATGGAAGAAGTTATGCATAAGCGCATCATCGGCCAGGATGAGGCTATCAATACCATCGCCAAGGCAATACGACGGGCCCGTGCCGGTCTCAAAGACCCCAGGCACCCGATAGGCAATTTCATCTTTCTCGGGCCGACGGGAGTCGGCAAGACCGAGCTGGCCAGGACCCTGGCCGAGTTCATGTTCGGCAACGAGGATACGCTGATACGGCTCGACATGTCCGAGTTCATGGAGAAATTCGCCGTATCCCGTCTGGTGGGGGCACCGCCGGGGTATGTCGGCTATGACGAAGGCGGACAGCTTACCGAAGCGGTGAGACGCAAGTCATACAGCTGCATACTGCTAGACGAGATTGAAAAGGCCCACCCCGACGTCTTTAACCTGCTCCTCCAGATATTCGATGACGGCCACCTGACCGATGCCAAAGGGAGACGGGTAGACTTCCGCAACAGCGTGATTATCATGACCAGCAATATCGGCGCCGAGCTTATCAAGAAAGGCACGACTCTCGGCTTCGCTTCGCGCAGCGACGAGGCCAAGACGCGGGAGCAGTCCTACGACAGGATGAAGGAGAACCTGCTTAACGAGCTGAAGAAGTCCTTCCGTCCCGAGTTTCTGAACCGCGTCGACGGCACGGTTGTGTTCCACTCCCTGACCAAGGAGCAGATACGGGCGATTGTCGATTTAATGCTGACGGCGGTAAGTCAGCAGTTAAACGAGAAGGAAATCAAGCTGGAAGTAACCGACGCGGCCAAGGACTTTCTGGGCGAAAAGGGCTACGATGAGGTCTATGGGGCACGGCCGCTGCGCCGGGTCATTCAGACCATGGTTGAAGATAACCTTTCCGAAGCCGTACTACGTGAGGAATTCAAGGTGTTTGACAGGATTTTTGAGACAGAGGCAACTATCAAAAATTCGGCTGTAATCGACGATACCCTTAAAGCTGTTAGAGAAATCTCCGTTAACCAAGCGGCTGAGAATGCGGAAGATGACACAAGAGTAACTCCTGAAATTCTCATGGCCGAGCGAGCCGGAGACATGCTCAAGATATTTTCGACAAAGAGCATTAAATTTAAGATGGAAAATATAATCAAAGAGCAGCTTAAGGAAGCGGCCAGGGACAAGCCGGAAAGCAAAAGAAAAGATACCAATGAGTTTAAAGTCCTGGAAAATTCTTACATCTCTTACGTCGTAGTCGAAGTGAAAGATGATGAGATTGTCATAGAATCGAAAGACAATTTCTCGCTTCCGAATATAGCTGTCGGCGCCGCTAAATAATCCGACGTGACTTGTTAAACCGACTCTAGTATAATAGGGCGGTGAGTTCAGAGAGTTGAGCCCACCACCCTTTTTAAATTACAGGGGGACAATCAGAAAGGAGCTTGAGGATTTGGCAAAAGAGACGGTAGAAGTTCCTATTACCGGCAAAATTATCAGTGTTGATGTTAAGGTTGGCGATGCCGTCAAAGAGGGCGACGTCATCTGCACGCTGGAGTCCATGAAAATGGAAAACCCGATACTGGCACCGGTGGACGGCACCATCACCGAGATACAGGTTACCGTCGACCAGGTAGTCAAGCCCGGCGAGGCGATTGCCGTTATTGAGTATTAAGGAACCGGCGGCGGATATCCGCCGCTTTTAATAAAATATTTAATCAATATATAGAGTGCGCTTAGGTTATTATGGAATTTCATCCCTGGATATTCGCTTTGATAGCCTACGGGGTGGCTGCCGTTATCGCCGTGTGCGTGGCCTTCATCATCAAGGTCATCGCGCTTATCGTCCAGAGAAAAAAGGGTGCCGCGGATGAAGGCGCCAAGCCGGAGAGTTGAGGGCAGTAATAACCGATGTTCTTTTTAGAGCTCTTTCAGGGTATCTACACCTTCTTCATCACCGAGCCGTCGATTATCTTCGGCAGGCTGCTGCTCGTAGCCCTCGGGCTGGTCTTCATCTACCTTGCCTATAAGAAAGTCCTGGAAGCCCTGATAATGTTGCCTCTGGGGATAGGGATGGTAGCCGTCAACGGCGGCCTGATGGTCCTGGAGGCGAGCCAGGTGGGCGGCCTGATAATGACGGAGACGGGGCCCGTCGGCAATCTCTTCGTCAACCCGCTGGCCGGAAACCTTGAAGAGCTGATGTATTTTCTGCAGGTGGACTTCCTGCAACCTGTCTACACCTTCATGTTCAGCAACGGGTTAATCGCCTGTCTCGTTTTCATGGGCATCGGGGCGATAACCGATATCGATATCCTGCTGGCCAGGCCGGGCATGAGCCTCTTCCTGGCGATATTTGCCGAGCTCGGCACGATAGTGACGCTGCCCATCGCCATGGCGATGGGTCTGCTGCCCAACGAGGCGGCGTCCATCGCGCTGGTGGGCGGGGCCGACGGCCCGATGGTGCTCTACGGCTCGCTGATGATGGCGAAAGACCTTTTCGTGCCGATAACCGTCGTGGCTTACGTTTACCTGGGCATAATTTACGCGGGCTACCCGTTCCTGGTGAGAATAATACCGCGGAGAATGCGGGAGACGGAGATGGACTGGCGCACGATACCCAAAGTGTCCGGCGGAGCCAAGTTCACTTTCTGCATCGCCACGCTTACCCTGCTGTGCTTCCTCTTCCCGGTGGCGGCGCCGCTGTTCGCCTCTTTCTTCCTGGGACTTTCCATCAAGGAAGCGGGCATCACAAGATTCGTGGAGTTCCTCTCCGGTCCGCTCCTTTACGGTTCGACGCTTTTTCTGGGTTTCACGCTGGGCGCGCTGCTGGGAGTCGATATCATCCTGAATTCCAAGATACTGCTGCTGCTGGCACTGGGGGTAATTGCCCTGCTGCTTTCCGGTCTGGGGGGAATCGCCGGTGGATTGATATTCCGCAAGATATCCAAGGAGCCCTTCAATCCTTTACTGGGCATCGCCGCCGTATCCTGCATACCAACAACGGCCAAGGTGGCGCAGAAGTGCGCCATGGCGGTGAACAAGAAGGCCATGATACTACCGTTCGCGATGGGGCCGTGCGTGGCGGGGGTGATTACCACGGCCATTATCACCGGCATCTACATCAGCGGATGGAGGTTCCTGGGGGGATAGAGTAGATGTTACTGTCTTTTTTCTCTTTATAAAATACTTGTTAAGTCATTTTTATTAATCAAATTTTATTTCCTTCTAATACACACAGTATAAATTCCATGGTATTGTCAACGTATTTTCTTGGTTTTCCAGATACTTTTTCATACAAGGCATTGATTAAATCAATACTTTTATCAGTTATAAACTCCCAATTAATAATGTAGTGATTAATTCTCCCTGATTTCATTGGAACAAAATATTTTTTTACTAAACCACTATCTAATATATATTTACAAGATTTTACTAATGCTTTCTCTGCAGTATGGTGCAACACGGCACTATACAGCTCAAGCTCCTTCTGCAATTCAAATGCGTCTATAAGAGGTTTACCGAAATACAAAGATCTTCCCTCTTCAATTTCAGCAGTCATTTCTCCATATGCTATGGAGCCTTTCATAGCAATCCCATTCTTCATCGCATCAGATAAAATACTCGCTACATTAACAACCATTAAAAGTGCTGATTGATTAGAATTATTGCTCGAAAAAAGGATAATAGAATCAGAAAACGATATAGGGAAAATTGTAGAGTATGAAGTTGTTGTATTTTTTGTTTTAACTCTTTCTTCTCCTATAATCGCGTTTGCTTCTTTTCTTATCGATTCAATGGTTGGACGTAAGCACTCAAACATTTCCTTTATTTTCTCATGACTTTCTCTGAAGACAATATCTTTAAAACCCATGATATCTAGAAAAGCAACATACCGTTCACATGTGTTTTCCCAGCCAACAGCTTTTTCTGCCATACCAATAAACCTCCCTTCTTACCCACTTATGCCAATTATATAATTATGTATACTTATCAACAAGTGACTTAAGAGAGGCTAGCGCCCCTCTCGCTGGCTACTCCCCACGAGATTCTTCGCTTCGCTCAGAATGACAGCGGTTGATTTTCTGCGGGCTAAGCCGCAGATGATACAGGGCGGCCTGGGTGGGAAAAGATAACTCACGAGGGGCGGGGCGGAAAACATTTAACCTTCTCTCTTGCCTAATTACCCCAAATCCTGTAAAGTCATTTTGTGAGCAAATCCGATAAATCGTCCGCGAAAGTCGTTTTCGTCTGCCAGGAGTGCGGCAGGGAGAGCCCGAAATGGCTGGGGCGCTGCCCCGACTGCCAGCAGTGGAACACCTTCGTGGAGATGACAGTCAAGACATCCGCGGCAACATCACGTCCAGTTAATCCCCTTTCCCCACCCCAGGAGCTTTCGCAGGTGGTCATCGAGTCTGCCGACCGCTCACCGCTGCCACTGGCCGAGTTCAACCGGGTGCTCGGCGGGGGTCTGGTGGCTGGCTCGCTGGTGCTCATCAGCGGCGACCCCGGCATCGGGAAGTCGACGCTTTTGCTACAGGCATCAGCATCCATGGCCCACAAGCAGAGCCGGGTGGTCTACGTCACCGGCGAGGAAACGGTGCACCAGATTAAACTCCGGGCGGAGCGATTGAACCTGGGGGGCGAGGGGCTCTTCATCATGGCCGAGACCGACCTCGAAGCGGTGCTGGACCAGACGGAGCAGGTGGGGCCGGGGCTGGTGGTTATCGACTCCATCCAGACCGTCTACTTCGCGGGAATGGAGTCGGCGGCGGGCAGCATCGGGCAGGTGCGCGAGTGCACCATGAGGCTGATGCAGTGGGCCAAGCTGCGGGGGGTGCCGGTCTTTATCACCGGTCACGTCACCAAGGAAGGAGCCATTGCCGGCCCGCGCGTGCTGGAGCACATCGTCGATGTCGTCCTGTACCTGGAAGGCGAGCCTTTCAGCGCCTACCGGCTGCTGCGCTGCGTGAAGAATAGATACGGCTCCACCAACGAGGTGGGCGTCTTCGAGATGAAGGAGCAGGGCATGATTGAGGTGGAAAACCCGTCGCGGGCTTTCCTTTCCCAGCGGGGGGCGGAGGCGATTGGCTCGGCGGTGGTACCCACGATAGAGGGCAGCCGGCCTTTGCTGGTAGAGATACAGGCGCTGACGACTACCACCAGCTTCGGAATGCCGCGGCGCACCGCCAACGGCGTGGATTTCAACCGGCTGCTGCTGGTGACGGCGGTGCTGACGAAGCGGGCGGGCTTGAAGCTGGGGAACCAGGATATCATGGTCAACGTGACCGGCGGGCTGCGGGTGGGCGAGCCGGCGGCGGACCTGGGCATGGCGCTGGCGATTGCCTCCAGCTTCCGCGACATGGAGGTAGCCCCGCAGACGGCGGCGGTGGGTGAGGTGGGGTTAAGCGGGGAGCTGAGAGCGGCATCACAACTGGAACGCCGATTGAACGAAGCGGCGCGGCTGGGATTTACAAAATGCATAGTACCTAAAGTGGGGGCCAAGAGCACGCCCGCTAAAGATATTCAAATAATACCGGTAGGGAGTCTGAGGGAGGCGATAGCGGTAGGATTGGTGGGGAGGAAATGACAACCGTATGTTTACAAAAGGATAAAAAAATAGCATAATTTAATTAGATAGTTAATTTAGGGATAAGATATGGAGATGTAAAATGCGTGAAAAGGTAGAAATTAAGGCTATATATGACAAAGATTTGGAACTAATACTTACTAATCTGGGAATTTTGGATAAGCTTATTGCTGGAGAAATAAAATGCGCAGTTTGTGGTACTACCATAGACTTAGATAATTTGGGTTCTATATTCCCAAGTGGAGATGAAGTCAGCGTATCATGTGATAATGAAAAATGTATAAGAATTGTAACAAAAGAAGGGGTACACACTTCAAGTGGATGAAGTTCTGAATTGGCTGGCTAAGTATGGTGTATGGGGATTACTGCCAATAGCAGTAATCCTTTTTGCTATATTCTACGAGAAACTTGAAAAACCAATTGCAAAAATTTATGAACTTTTTTATTGGATTGGTAATAGTTGGCGAAGGCGAGCCATAAAGACAGAAATACAAAGCAAGATAAACTCATTTAGCCGCGCTGTGAACAAAGAAGTCCCAGATATTATGCCCTACAATATGAAACTAAAATTCGTAACTGAAATAGACCGTGCGGAGTTAATACGAGATAAAAAAATAGTATTGGTTAGAATTCATGATAGGCGACATGATGACAAGAATTTTGTACACGCGACACTAGCTTTTTGTCCTACGGGGGTATTGCCAGCCTCAAGAATATATTTAGATAATTACCTTAGCGATGCAGTAGACTTTACGATAACTAGGAAGTTCTTGTGTTCAATAAGACACCAAAGCGCACTTAATTATTTACATAAGGAGATAATAGAACCTGCGATCAAGGAGAAACCAGACTTAGATAATATATGCCGTATACTCGACCGACTTGATGAGCAAGGTCTTTTCACAAAAGTAGTATTACGCGAGCTTAGAGACTTTGGAGGTAAGGTAGGGACAAGGTACCCTATGGATTCTCATAAAATTGAGACGCGGCAATTTGTGGGATACATGGATACTATTGCAGCCAGGGCACCACATGAAGAAGTAAATACAGAATTTCAAGGTAATCATATATCTATGGGATTTGTGTTCATTGGTACGTCACCAAAAATATCAGAAGAAGGTGCAACAACATATTTACGCGCATTAAGATGGAAAAAAGGTAAGGGAGTTGAGAAGGCTTATATTGCTGCTAGGGATTGGGCTATAGATATTGCTGAGAGGACTGCATATTTAGCAGAGAAAAGAAACCTGGCAAAAATATTAAAACGTACAACATACTATGCTACTGATTCTTCTGGCCAACGAAGAAAGCATATCATAGTAGAAATGCAACTAATTATTACCCCGTATGCACCACCTGAACAAGGTGTTCTATTAGAGGACTGAAAGAATGTCCTTTCTTATGAGCTTTTAATGACAAATTGTATGTTTTGATTTACACTTTGGAGGTTTATGTCTAATAACCAAAAAGTAGCGGCACTCATCGTGGCGGCGGGGGAGGGGAAAAGGATGGGGGGCGTCGATAAGGTCTTCGCCCCGCTGGGTGGCGAGCCTGTTCTGCTGCGGGCGACGCGTCCCTTCCAGGAATGCCCGCTCGTCGACCAGATAGTGGTGGTGATAAGCGGCGACAAAGAAAATAAATGCCGCACACTGGTCACCGGCCCGGAATGGTCGAAGGTGAGCGACATCTGCCTCGGGGGGAAACGCCGGCAGGACTCGGTGGCCGCCGGACTGAAACAGCTCAACGACTTCGACTGGGTCATTATCCATGACGGCGCCCGCCCGCTGGTGACGGTGGACTTAATCGAGCGGGGGCTGGAGGCGGCTAAAGAAACTGGCGCGGCTGCGGCGGCGGTGCCGGTGACGGACACTATCAAGGTCGTGGGGCCGGGCGAGATAGTGCGCCAGACGCCGCCACGTCAAAATCTGCGGTCGGTACAGACGCCACAGGTCTTCCGCTTCGATGTCATCCAGATAGCCCACCAGCAGGACGCCAGCAACGTTACGGACGATGCCTCACTGGTGGAGCGGCTGGGACATAAAGTTAAACTCTACACGGGCTCTTATGATAATATTAAAGTGACCACGCCCGACGACCTGGCCCTGGCAGAAATTTTGTTAAAGAAATATGAAAAATAATATTCGTATCGGTACAGGCTACGACGTACATCCCCTGGCACCGGGGCGGAAACTGGTGCTGGGAGGGGTACACGTACACTACGATGAAGGCCTGGAGGGCTGGAGCGATGCCGACGTGCTGACACACGCTGTCTGCGATGCCCTGCTAGGGGCGGCGGCGCTGGGGGATATCGGCGTAAACTTCCCGTCCGGTGACCCCCGGTATGAAGATATATCCAGCCTGGTCTTACTCGAAAAAGTGAAGAAAAAGCTGGCGGACGGCGGCTGGCGGGTGGTCAATATCGATGCCACCGTGGTGGCCGAGAGCCCGAAACTCAGTGAATACCTCGATGAGATGCGCGGGCAACTCAGCCAGGCGATGGGTATAGACCAAGGGCAGGTAAGCGTGAAGGCCAGTAGCAACAACGGGCTGGGATACATCGGGCGGGGGGAAGGTATCGCGGCATATGCCGTAGCTCTGATAGAAGGCGGTAAAGATGAAGGTATTTAACACTCTCTCCGGTAAAAAGGAGGAATTCCAGCCCCAGGGCGACGTGGTGACGATGTACGTCTGCGGCGTTACCCCCTATGACGATGCCCACCTGGGTCATGCCATGAGCTACATCATCTTTGATGTCATCAGGCGTTACCTCAAATACCGCGGCTACAAGGTCAGGTTCGTGCAGAATGTTACCGACATTGACGATAAGATTATAGAACGGGCTAATCAGCGTGGCATTTCCACGCATGAACTGGTAAAACAATACACCGAAAGCTTTGATAAAGATATGGAAGACTTGAACATTATCAAGGCGGAAACGGATAAATACCCCAAAGCCACAGATGAAATCCCTAAAATGATTGAGGTGATACAGGGCTTGATAGCTAAGGGCTATGCCTACCCGGCACGGGGCAGTGTTTATTTCCGGGTGAGAAACGTGCCCGACTACGGCAAGCTATCGAAACGCAGTCTGGACTCCATGAGGTCCGGGACAACCTGTGAAATCGGGGAGGAGAAGGAAGACCCCATGGACTTTGTCCTGTGGAAGGCGTCCAAGCCGGGCGAACCGGACTGGCCCAGCCCCTGGGGCAAGGGAAGGCCGGGGTGGCATATAGAGTGCAGTGCCATGTCGCTGAAATACCTGGGACAGACGATAGACATCCACGGCGGCGGGCAGGACCTGGTCTTTCCCCACCACGAAAACGAGATTGCCCAGTCCGAGAACTTTACCGGCATCAAGCCGTTTGCCAAATACTGGCTGCACAACGGCCTGGTGCAACTGGGCACCGACAAGATGAGCAAGTCGCTGGGCAACCTGATAACGATACGGGAAGCCCTGCAAAAGTATGGCGCCGACGCCATACGGATTTTCATTTTAAGCTCGTACTACCGCAGCCCGCTGACCTACACCGAAGAGGCGCTGGAGGCGGCGGAGCGGGGGGCCGAAAGGTTGCGGCATGTAATGGCTATAAATGATACAAGTAAGTCATCCAGAGAAGCACTTAATGCCGAACCTTACCAAAAAAGGTTCATCGAAGCTATGGATGACGACTTCAATACCGCTCAGGCTATCGCTACCCTCTTCGATTTAGCCAGAGCCATTAATCAAGCCAGCGATACAGGTACCAAGTTCGCAAAGGCTCAAAGCCTTCTTAAGAAACTTGCCTTTAGTGTTCTTGGCTTAAAGCTCGAAGTGCTTGATTTTCTCAGAGAACCAGACACAGAAACCAAACTACGCGTCAATCAACTTATTGAGGAACGGTCTAGGCTACGTAAAGAAAAGAAGTGGCAACAGGCAGATGAAATACGGGCCGAGTTAGCCAAGCAAGGCATAATCTTAGAGGATACCTCTAAAGGGACAATAGCAGTCTGGAAGCGAAATAGATAATGTGACGTAAAGGGGGCGTAAAAGAGGGGCTTCGCCCCTCTTGCAAAAATTCCCCCTCCCTTTCCAAGGGAGGGGGATACAGGGGGAGGGTTGTAACAAATCCCCTGACCGGAGGCGCACCATGTGGCAGAATATCGCCTTTATTTTAATGGGACTGGGAGTACTGGCTTTAATCGGCTGGGCCGTCCAGGGATTCTTTATGGACGGCGACATCCCCCTGCTCGTCAGGATAGCCGTGGGGGCTATCGGGGTGGGGGTGCTGATTCTTCTCGGTGTCGCCATCAAGGACCGGCTGGGCAAGAAAGATGAATTCAAGGGGGTAGAGAGATGATTATCACAACCACCGAGCAGGTAGAGGGCAAGAAAGTCAAAAGGACCATCGGTATGGTCAAGGGCAGCACCATCAGGGCCAGGCACCTGGGCAAGGACATCATGGCTGCCTTCAGGGGTATGGCCGGCGGCGAGATTACCGAATACACCAAGATGATGGCCGAAGCC
>Ga0315543_1001755_pt1 | contig 22648 bp, 15 predicted proteins | sample SalMarSW160210MG_2_FD_203098 | JGI IMG/M metagenome (GOLD analysis project Ga0315543, IMG submission 203098) | Salt marsh sediment microbial communities from the Plum Island Ecosystem LTER, Massachusetts, United States - Salt Marsh Sediment SW1601-210 ...
GGATTCGTGGGGAGTGGATACTGGATGATTTCCTGGTTCAGAAGGGAGTTCGCTAAATATGAGGAAGAAGAGGCGGAGAAACTTAAGATAGCGCCAGAGGATGTGCTGAACAGGGAAATAGAGGGAATTTCTCCTGGTTCTATGGGCTTGATTCTCCAACCTTATTGGCACCCACGTGAAAACGAGCCTCTTTCTAAAGGTGCCATAATAGGATTTTCCGGGGAACATGCCAGACCATATGTTTATCGGGCAATTATTGAAGGCATTGCGTACGAACTGCGCAGGCTAAAAGAGGAAATAGAGAAACGCTCAGGAAGCAAAATAAAGGAGTTAAGAGTTGGCGGTGGAGGCTCGCAAAGCAATGAAATCATGCAAATCACCGCTGACATTTTCAATCTTCCTGCAAGTCGAGTGCACACCAGCAATCTTTCTGCACTGGGTGCCGCAATTGATGCCGCCGTTACCTTAAATGTCTATCACAATTTCCCTGAAGCTGTGGACAATATGGTGAGAGTGAAGGAAACCTTCACTCCTCATCCGGAAAACGTGAAAATCTACGATAGGTTATTTAAGGAAGTATATAAGAACATTTATCCTGCGCTTTCCCCACTATATCGTAAGATTGCCGAAATCACGGGATACCCGAAGATAACATGATAAGCTAATGAAGTATCTATTAGTTTTGTAACAGAAATGGACGTGGAAGCTGATGTAACTGTAATAGGCAGCGGACCCGCCGGGCTTACTGCTGCACTGCATGCTCATGAAAGCGGCGCTAAAAATGTTCTGCTCCTTGAAAGGGAGGAGGAGTTGGGGGGTATCTTAAAGCAGTGCATACACAATGGCTTTGGTTTGATGCAATTTAAGAAAGACTACACCGGACCAGAGTATGCCGAACGCCTTATTGAAGAGCTGGAAAAAACGAGTGTGCAATATTTCTTGAATACAATGGTGCTTTCTCTTTCAGCGGACAGGGTTATCACCGCAGTGAGTCCCGAAAAAGGTCTATTTCACATAAAATCAAAAAGTGTAGTGCTCGCCATGGGATGCCGCGAGCGTACCAGGGGCAACATTGATATTCCTGGCACCCGTCCTGCCGGAGTATATACCGCAGGAGTGGCTCAACGCTTTGTCAATATCGATGGATACCTCCCTGGGAAGGAGATTGTTATTTTGGGTTCTGGCGACATCGGACTTATCATGGCGAGGAGGCTCACCCTTGAAGGAGCTCAAGTGAAAGGTGTTTACGAAATAATGGATTCCCCCGGAGGATTAAAGAGGAACATCGTTCAGTGCCTCGATGATTTCGATATCCCCCTTTATCTATCCCATACCGTAACAGAGATACGGGGCAGGGAGCGTGTAGAAGGCGTTGTGGTATCTCAGGTAGACCAGAAAATGAATCCAATTGGTGGCAGCGAGCAATTCATAGCTTGTGACACCCTGCTCCTCTCTGTGGGACTAATCCCTGAAAATGAGCTATCAAAGGAAGCTGGGGTAGAACTTACACCGATTACCAAAGGACCGGTCACCACAGAGACAATGGAAACGAGTGTGCCGGGAATATTTTCCTGCGGCAATGTCTCCACTGTGTTCGACCTGGTGGATTATGTTGCTGAAACTGGCATGATTGCTGCTCGGAATGCCGCAAGATTTGCCGGTGGGGATTGGAAGGAGGAAAGAAATCCAGTCGAGATAATTCCCGGGGAGAATGTGAGGATGCTTTTCCCTCAACGATATTCCTTTAAAGACGACCTTATCTTGTTTGTCAGGTCGGCAAAACCGATTGAGAAACCGGTAAAGATAGAGTTTCCCCAGGTTGGGCTGAGCCTTAACAGGTTGTATGCCCGACCGAATGAGATGCTTAGATTTAAGGTGTCCCGAGAGAGGTTAAAGGATATTACTGGACCCATCGAGGTCTCCATAAGAGAGCGATAGGGATGGAAGTAGAAAAGAAACGCTTTACCTGCATTATTTGCCCCATTGGATGTGATATCGATGTGGAGCTTCAAAACGGGAATGTAGTTTCCATGAAAGGAAGCAGATGCGAAAAAGGGAGAGAATTCGTGTTGCAGGAGTTGGAGGAGCCAGCGCGGATACTAACCACAACGGTTAGTGTAAAAGGGGCAGAATGGGCGATGCTTCCTGTTCGCACCGATAAACCAATCCCGAAGCGATTGTTACCCAGGGTCATTGAACAACTGGCAGATATCGAATTGCAGGCACCTGTGAAGATGTACCACGTGATAGTAGAGAATGTAGCTGGCACAGACGCAAATATTGTAGCCACCAGAAATATGAAACGAACGACCACAACCCGCTGAAAAGGCTCTGGAATTGTTTTCTGGAAATGTAGGAAAAGTTAAGAAAGGTTAAGAAAAGTGTGTTGACACAGCACAGCTTCGGTGGCATAATAAACTCAAGCGAAAGTCGTTTAACTCTGGGGGCGATGAAGCAGAGCTTGTAAGTGGGCGCTTGAGTTCTGCGGAGCCAATAGCGAAACCGACCTAAAAAGTCGGTTTCGTTTTTTTTGTTGACAGGTGCGGCCGAAAGTTAATCAAGGTAAACAAGAGGCAAGGTAGGCACAGAACAGAAAAAGAATAAAGAGGGCTGGGTAATGACGAAGCGGGATTTAGTCGGCAAAATCTTTGGGATTGCATTGGTATTTGTGGCGTTGGTGCTGTCTCTGGGGGTAGTGGCACTGCCCCGAGCAGGGATGGTGGAGGCGAGCCCGGGGACGATTTACGTGCCCGATGATTATCCCACAATCCAACAGGCAGTGAATAACGCTACTTCTGGCGATACCATAATAGTCAGGGATGGCACATACAATGAGAATGTGGATGTGAATACCGCTAATTTGACCATTAAATCACAGAACGGCACCGCGAGCTGCATCGTGAGCGCAGCAAATTCAGGTTACCATGTGTTTAATGTAACCGCAGATAATGTGAACATAACTGGGTTCACGGTGCAAAATGCCACCGGAGGCGGTTATGCTGGGATATATCTTTATAGGGTGAACCACTGTAACATTTCCAATAATAATGTAACGAACAACGACGGCGGTATCTACCTGCATTCTTCGAGCAACAACACGCTCCCCAACAACACCGCCAACTGGAACACCTGGTACGGCATCTACCTGGCTTTTTCGAGCAACAACATGCTCACCAACAACACCGCTAACTGGGACAACGGCACCGGCATCTGGCTGTATTCTTCGAGCAACAACACCCTCACCAACAACACCGCCTCGAACAACAGCTTCGGCATCGACCTGGCTTCTTCGAGCAACAACACCCTCACCAACAACACCGCCTTGAACAACTGCTACGGCATCTACCTAGAGTCTTCGAGCAACAACACCCTCACCAGCAACACCGCCTCGAACAACGACTACGGCATCATCCTGTATTCTTCGAGCAACAACAACACGCTCACCAACAACACCGCAAACTCGAACACCTGGGAGAGCATCTACCTGTATTCTTCGAGCAACAACACGCTCACCAACAACACTGCCTCGAACAACGACTACGGCATCGAACTGGATTTTTCGAGCAGCAACACGCTCACCAACAACACCGCCTCGAACAACTACTACGCCATTTACCTGGATTCTTCGAGCAACAACACGCTTACCACCAACACCGCTAACTCGAACAACTTCTACGGCATCTTCCTGATTAGTTCGAGCAACAACACCATCTATAACAACTACTTCGCCAACACAAATAATGCTTATGATGACGGGAACAACATCTGGAACATCACAAAAACTTTGGGAACGAATATCATCGGAGGGCCTTATCTCGGTGGGAATTACTGGTCGGACTACAGCGGCAGTGATACCAACGGAGACGGTTTTGGAGACACTCCTTACAATATCACCGGAGGTTCAAACAAGGATTACCTGCCGTTAATTCTGACTCCTGCTCCCAGTATCGAGGTTTCCCCTAGTTCAGGCAATGTGGGAGACCGGGTGACTATCCGGGGATATGACTTCGGTTCCGGTGAAGAGGTCGATATCTATTATTATTTTAATGGTGACCGTGAGCGGATAGAAGAAGATTTCGATGTTGGTTCCACTGGCAATTTTACATATGACTTTGATATTCCTGAGAGCTATAGCGGCAAGCATTACATTCGTGTTTACTATGACTCAAGCTGGAAAGGGGATTATTTCACTGTGGAGCCGGCAATTGAACTGGATGAAGATGAAGGGTTTGTGGGAGACGAGGTTGAGGTAACCGGCACCGGGTTTGCCGAGGACGAGGAGAGCATTAGGATAAGATATGATGACGATGTGGTGGAACAAGTTGAGGAAGCGAAAACTGATGAATATGGCACCTGGACGGCAGCTTTTATCATTCCTGAATCTACCGGAGGAAAGCATGATATAGACGCTAAAGGTGACGATACCGCTTATGCAGATGTCGATGAGGTCGAATTTACCGTGAAGCCGCGCATAAGTTTGAATCCAAAATCGGGCTCCGTGGGAGATATCGTCACGGTAAGCGCCACGGGATTTGAGGATGAAGAGGCGAATATCAAGATAAAGTATGATGGTGAAGTGGTGCCGCAGATTGAGGAGGCAGAAACCGATGACCTTGGCAGCTGGACTGCTACTTTTGAGGTGCCGAGCTGCGTTGAAGGAAACTACAAGGTAGATGCTCGAGGTAACCATACCAATTATTCCGAAGTTGATGATGTTACCTTCACAGTAGTTCCACCCCCAGTCCACAACCTGGACACAGGAGAAAACTTCTCAACCATTCAGGGTGCCATAGATGCTGGTAATACTACGGCTGGGCACATAATTACCGTGGATGCTGGAACGTATAATGAAAATGTGAACGTTACCAAGCAATTGACCATAAGGTCGACCTCTGGAAGTCCCGCAGACACCATTGTGAACGCATCAAATCCAGATGACCATGCGTTCAATGTTACCGCAGATTGGGTGAACATCACCGGGTTCACGGTGCAAGGGGCTACTGGAGGCGGTTATGCTGGGATATATCTTTATGGAGTGAGCCACTGTAGCATTTCCGGCAACAATGCCTCGAACAACAACTTCGGCATCCGCCTAGTTTTTTCGAGCAACAACACGCTCACGAACAACACTGCCTCGAACAACGACTACGGCATCGTCCTGTCTTCTTCGAGCAACAACAACAACCTCACCAACAACAATGCTAACTCAAACTACTACGGCAGCGGCATCGGCCTGTATTCTTCGAGCAACAACAACCTCACCAACAACACCGCCTCGAACAACTACGACGGCATCGACCTGGGTTCTTCGAGCAACAACACGCTCACCAACAACACCGCAGACGACAACAGCTGCGGCATCTGCCTGTGGTTTTCGAGCAATAATAACCTCGCGAACAACACGATGTCAGGAAATAGTTATAACTTTTGGGTTCATGGTGAGGGTCTCCCTGACTACACCCAGAACATAGACACAAGCAACAAGGTAGAGGGAAAACCAGTCTATTACTGGGTTAACCATCAGGATGAGAAAATACCATCTGACGCTGGTTTTGTGGGAATTGTGAACTCCACAAATATAACTGTGAAAGATTTGACACTGACAAAGAATGGCGAGGGGATACTATTTGCCTACACGAATAATTCAAGGATAGAAAATGTAAGTGCCTCGAACACCGACTCCGGCATCTACCTGTCTTTTTCGAGCAACAACACGCTCACCAACAACACCGCAACGGATAACGGGGCGGGCATCTACCTGACTTCTTCAAGCAACAACACGCTGACCAGCAACACCGCCTCAAACAACGGCGAAGGCGTCTACCTTGGTTCTTCGAGCAACAACACGCTCATGAATAACACCGCTAACTTGAACTACGACGCCGGCATCTTCCTTGGTTCTTCGAGCACCAACACGCTCACCAGCAACACCGCAACCTCGAACGATAACTACGGCATCGTGCTGTATGCTTCAAGCGACAACAACACGCTCACGAACAACACGGCGTCAAACAACACCGAATATGGCATATACCTGAACGACTCGAGCAACAACACCATTTACAACAACTACTTCAACAACACGTACAACGCCTATGACGATGGAACCAACGCCTGGAACACCACAAATACTACTGGCCCGAATATAGTTGGCGGGCCGTATCTTGGCGGAAATTACTGGTCGGACTATGCTGGCATTGATACTGATGGAGATGGCTTGGGAGATACTTTAATTCCATATAATTCTTCGGGGAATATACAAAATGGTGGGGATTATTTGCCGTTGGTTCCAGCTGAAGGGGCTCCGGCCCCAGTCTGGTCTGTTGGTGACAGCTGGGTATATAACTGCTCTTATGCAAATCCAGGGGGCAAGACCGAACAAGATACTTGTAATTTAACGGTCACCGTGGTAGGTGAAGAAGCGGTTGGGGATGAAGCTTGTTACAAGTGCAGTGGTGTCTTCGAACCTGCGGCGACCCGCGATGCCGCCGATATGCCGCTAACGTTACACATCGAGACGGCTGATATATGGAACAGCAAAGACTACATGGAGTGCCTGAAAACGAGTTCAGCAATCGCAGAGCTTCCCGGGTTGCCATCCACCGTCACCTGGACTTATCCTGGAGACTATGGCTGGCCCTATGAGGTCGGGGAGACCTGGAGCGCTTCAGTGCGTGTTGTAGCTGGTGTCATCGATGAAATTACTGAGGTGGAGAATAAGGTAGTTGGTGTGGAAACTATTACCGTGCCTGCGGGAACATTCGACTGCTATCATATAGTGACATACGAGCCCACAAGTCCCGACAACTATACCTTTGAGCACTGGTTCAACGCAACTATGGTGAAATCAGTTGTAAAGGAGATAGACCGATTCCTCTGGGCCGGTGAGGAGACCAGGGTGCTTACATCCTATTCTGTGGAAGCACCTTCGGGGCGAAATCTGCCCGATAGCGTCCAGAGGGGGGAGACATTCGATGTCTTCGTGAACTTCACCGCCCCGGCGGATGAGTTTAACTCTATCGGCCTCACCGACCTCGCCCCCGCCGGTTGGAATGTGGCTGTTGATGCAGCATGGTGCACCCCCAATGCCGATTTAGCTAAAGCTACGGGCAATAAAGCGGAGATTGTCTGGTTTGGAGAGCCCGGTGTAGGCTTTGACAAAAATACTTCATTTAGTGCGTTATATAAGGTAACCGTGCCTGATTATGCCGGTGCAGGAATTCACACCTTTAGTGGTTTTCTCGAATACTATCTTGGTCCTGAAGGACCTTACTTGGAAAACATAACAGGTGATTCTGAAGTAGAGGTAACCACATTCGTCCCAGTCTGGTCTGTTGGGGACAGCTGGGTATATAACTGCTCTTATGAAAATCCAGGGGGAAAGACCGAAGAAGATACTTGTGAATTAAACATCACTGTGGTAGGTGAAGAGGTGGTTGGGGATGAACCTTGCTACAAGTGCGCTGGTGTCTTCGATCCTGCGGCGACCCGCGATGCCGCCGATATGCCGCTAACGTTACACATCGAGACGGCTGATATATGGAACAGCAAAGCCCATATGGAATATGTGAAAGTGAGTTCAGCAATCGCAGAGCTTCCCGGGTTGCCGATGACCGTCACCTGGACTTATCCTGGAGATTATGGCTGGCCCTATGAGGTCGGGAAGACCTGGAACGCTTCAGTGCGTGTTGTAGCTGGTGTCTTGGATGAAATTACTGATTTAGAGTTTAAGGTACTTGGTGTGGAAACTATTACCGTGCCCGCGGGAACATTCGAGTGCTATCATATAGTGACATACGAGCCCACAAGTCCCGACAACTATACCTTTGAGCACTGGTTCAACGCAACTGTGGTGAAATCAGTTGTAAAAGAGATAGACCGCTTCCTCTGGGCTGGCGAAGAGACCAGGGAGCTTGTATCGTACTCTGGGGGAACACCTCCATCGGTTCCAGTCTGGTATGTTGATGACACCTGGGCATATAGCTGCTCGTACGCAAATCCAGGGGGGCACACAGAACAAGATAATGGTGAATTAGAGGTCACTGTGGTAGGTGAAGAGACGGTCGAGGGTGAAGCTTGTTACAAGTGCAGTGGTGCCTTTGATCCTCCGGCGACCCGCGATGCCGCCGATATGCCGCTAACTTTACACATCGAGACGGCTGATATATGGACCAGCAAAGACCATCTGGAGTATCTGAAAACGAGTTCAGCAATCGCAGAGCTTCCCGGGTTGCCATCCACCGTCACCTGGAATTATACCGGGGACTATGGCTGGCCCTATGAAGTTGGGAAGACCTGGAGCAGTTCAGTGCATGTTGTAGCTGGTGTCCTGGATGAAATTACTGAGGTGGAGAATAAGGTACTTGATATGGAAACTATTACCGTGCCCGCGGGAACATTCGAGTGCTATCATATAGTAACATACGAGCCCACAAATCCCGGCAACTATACCTTTGAGCACTGGTTCAATGCAACTGTGGTGAAATCAGTTGTAAAGGAGATAGACCGCTTCCTCTGGGCTGGTGAGGAGATCAGGGAGCTTTCATGGTACTCTGTGGAAACACCTCCGGCGCAGTACAACCTGACCATCTCGTGCACCTCTGGTGGTAGTGTAACCACACCTGGCGAGGGGGCATTCACCTATGATCTTGGGGAAGTGGTAGATCTGGTAGCCATGGCAGATACCGGCTATCACTTTGTAAACTGGGTGGGAGATATAGGCACGATTGCCGATGCGAATTCTCGCAGAACAATGATAACAATGAATGGAAATTACTCGATAACCGCCAATTTTGCTGAAGGGGCCGTTGAGGTGGATAGTGAATGGGGTAAGGTAGACACACCGTATCGTGAGGATTGGACTATTGCCCCCAACTCCGACATTCTTGTGCCTGCCTCGATTCCCGGTGGGGAGGTCATCTATGTGGTTGGGTATGGTCACGAGGACAACAACCTCGATAACGACTATGGTCCCAGGCTGTGGAAGTCTGACGACAGCGGCGTCACCTGGGATGAGCTGGCCAACAACATCTGGGATGCCGATGGTTTACCGGGTATCTTCAATTCCAGCACGAGTTACTTCAACTATGTTGCTTGCGCCCAGGATGACTCCGACTTCGTCGCTGTGGCGCTGGTTGATGATAATGGCACTTCCGCTTACTCCGATGACTATCAGGCGGTGGTCATCTCTGATGATGGCGGCGACAACTTTGCGTGGACGGGTGACATAAACGACGGCGGTGCTACTCTCAATCGCGCTTTCGACATGAAGGTGTCGCATGAGGATACTCAGGGCAAGCGCAACGTCGCCCTCGGTGGTGTTGGAACCAGGAATGGAACTTGTCCCACCGGCCTGGTGTTCCGCTACGAGACAGGTGGTTTAACTGGCGGTCGCTGGGTAGATGCCTCAGCGTATGATGGCTGGGACGACGACGGTGCTATTGCGAGCCAGGCGGTTACCAAGGTGCGGTTTGCCCCCAGTTGGCTTGATGATAGAACAGTACTGGCGGTAAGCCACACTGCTAATGAAACCTATCTCCAGTCAGGAACGTGGGGAAACAGCAAATGCTGGAATTACCCGGCTGGCTTTGAAGCCGCTGTTCCGATAGTGAATGACTCGAGCATGTGGCCTGTGTTTAAAGGTGCGGCGGCAGGACTTACCCTGCCCACGGATTATGAAGGCAGGCATGCTGATAGTCGCTACGCCTGGGTCTATGTGGACAGAACCGATGGTACCGGTGTCATTTACAGAGTAAAGAACGGTACCGTTATCGACATTAACATGCAAATCAGCGGCAATCCGTATCTGACGAGCCTCTCCTACTACGGAACAATTGACGAAGGCAAAGCAATAGCCGGGTTACTTGGAGATGGCAGCGGATATCCCACCGAGTGCTGCGAAGGCGTTCAGGTTTACTTCAACGATGGCATTTCCGATATGGACATCTGCTGTGAGCGGTGGAGCGATGCCTGCAAGCCGCCCACGGGGACGATGGCGGCCATGGTTTTGTATGTGGCTCCCAACAAGGCTTATGCGTTTGTGGGTGGCACAGGCGCACCCTATGAGGAGGGCGCTTTCTCCTTCAGTCTGGATGATGGCGATACCTGGAACCAGGGGGGACTGGTGGATACCTATGTGAATTATCTGTCCGATGTTGCCAAATCACCCGATTGCAACAAAACCTGGGTAGTTAGCGTTAACGCTGAGAGAGATGCAATGTGCGAGTGCGACAGCGTGTGGCTGAAAGCAGACCCGTTGCCCGAGGCTTCGGAATACAGCGGTGCCTGGATAAGGGAGTGGTGCGATAACCTTACCTATGATGAAGATCTCAACAGTTGCCAGACTCCCGAGATGGGGCTGCTGAGGCTGGCTCCCGAGGAAACCGAGGAAGCGTTAACCGTTTACCTGGTTGACCGCGGCACCAGCACCGTTTACTACGATGGCACCGAAGGTCTGGGCTGCTGGGAGAAAGGAAGCTCGACTGTTGACGAGATATCCGATTTAGCTGTCCAGGACGAGGCTACCATCTATGCCGTGGGCTTCGATGCCAAGGTAGCAGTGTCCGATGACCATGGTGCTGCCGCTTCATGGAGTTCCACGATGGACAACAAGGTTGACGATGGTCATACCATAGCCGTGCATGGCGAGGGGAATGTCCTCGTTGGCGGTGATGATGGCAAGGTAAGCTACTCCGACGATGACCTCGCCACCTTCCTTGATGGTGATGCCAGCTTCACCGAGATGGATGATATCGGCGATGGCTACGTGCATGTTGCCTTTGATAGCTACTTTGACACCAACAGCGTCATTTATGCTGCGGTGAGCAATGTCGTCGTTGACAATATGAGCTACGAAACTCCCGTCAATGACCCTGACAACGGCATTTACCGCTGGGTCATTGGTGAAAGCAGTAAGTGGAAAGACCTTGGTGAATGTGCTGGTACTGCAACGCCAACAGAGACTCAACTTGGCTTAGGTCCTTCGTGTGATACAGTTGAGGTTGGCTACTACGGCATAGTCCTCAGTAATGCTGATGGCAATCCCGAGACCGATGCTACCACTGGCGGCGTTCTTTATGCTGCCTACTATGATGCAGACGGCAATGTCACCGGTGTAGCACGCTGTCTCAATCCTGCTGAGGAGATAGCCTGCGGTGAGGCTGATTGGGACTACCTCATTCAAGGTCTGAGCTACGATAAGGTATTCGCGGCCGAGCCTTCCAGCTTGAAGATATGCGGCTGCCTTACTCCGGATACCAACAGCAAGCTGTGGGCTATTGATGATGACTGGTACTACTACATTTTTGCCACCGATGATGAGGACTCGGGTCTTGGTCGTCTGTGGACCTACGAGGACTGCTATGCTAAGGCAGGCCCAGTGCTTGTTGCACCAGCGGACGGTGTCGTAGTTCCTCGCGACCCGCACTACTGGTGGAATGATCCCTTTTTCCTGAAGTGGGATAGACAGTGCGATGCCTGCTCCTACAACCTGCAGATAGCTTATGATGAGAGCTTCACCGGACTCGTGATCGACATCAGTGGCAAGGAATGGCACTGCGATGAGATAGACTATGACCCACCCAGTGGCTCCAATCCCAGCTACTTAGTTGCGGAGGGAGCACTGGGGCCCGGTAGCTGTGACACCAAATTTTACTGGAGGGTTCGGTCTGCCGATGCTGAGACTGGTGAGATAATTCACAGTCCGTGGTCTGAAGCGCGCAGCTTTACAGTTGCTGGAGAGCCTAAGTATTATAACTTAACCATCTTGAGCACCTCTGGTGGTAATGTGACCACGCCTGGAGAAGGGACATTCAGCTATAATGCCAGTGAGGTGGTAAGCCTGGTAGCCACTGCCGATAATGGTTATCAATTTGTGAACTGGACTGGAGATACCGGCACGATAGGTGATGTGAACTCGGCGACGACAAATATAATCATGACTGCAAACTACTCCATCGTGGCCAACTTTGCTGAAGGGGCTCCGGCTCCAGTCTGGTTTGTTGGTGACAACTGGGTATATAACTGCTCCTATGAAAATCCAGGGGGCAAGACCGAACAGGATACTTGTAATTTAACGGTCACCATGGTGGGTGAAGAGCCGGTCGGGGAGGAAGCTTGTTATCACTGTGCTGGTGTCTTTGATCCTGCGGCGACCCGTGATGCCGCCGATATGCCGCTAACGTTACACATCGAGACCGCTGATATGTGGAATAGCAAAGACTATATGGAGTACCTGAAAACGAGTTCCGCGATCGCAGAGCTTCCCGGCTTACCGTCCGTCATCACCTGGAATTATACCGGGGACTATGGCTGGCCCTATGACGTCGGGAAGACCTGGAGCGGTTCAGTGCATGTTGTAGCTGGTGTCCTGGATGAAATTACTGAGGTGGAGAATAAAGTACTTGGTGTGGAGACTGTTACCGTGCCCGCGGGAACATTCAGTTGCTATCATATAGTAACATACGAGCCCGCAAAGCCGGGCACCTATCTCTATGAGCACTGGTTCAATGCAACTGTGGTGAAATCCGATGTAAAGATGATAGACCGTTTCCTCTGGGCCGGCGTGGAGATCAGGGAGCTTGCGTCCTATTCGGTGCAGTACAACTTAGCCGTCAATAGCACCTCTGGAGGTAATGTCACCACCCCTGGTGAGGGGACGTTCACCTGTAATGCAAGTGAGGTGGTAGACCTTGTGGCCACGGCAGATACCGGCTATCAATTTGTGAAGTGGAGTGGAGATACCGGCACCATAGCCAATGTCGATGCCGCCTCGACAAACATCACCATGAATGGGGACTACTCCATCACGGCGAACTTTGTATCAAAGTCAAGGCCAAGAGGTGGGGGTGGCGGTGGTGGGGGCGGAGCCCCCTGCTATCTCGACATAGACATGCTGGGTAATATAACCAGAGTAAGAATCACATGTACTACCAGCAGAACTCTCGAAGACAAGGTGGCTCCTGACTTTAATAGCACCCACTTCCTGGAGATTGACTATGGCACCACGGTGATTTGCCCTGAGCTTGGCGAGGCGCCAGAAGCACTAGTGATGAGATTGGCAGAAGAATCACCGCCAGTACCAGATGGTTTAGCGCTAGTCACTCCAGTTTATAACTTTACGGGCAACTATGGCGATAACTGGCTGAAATGTTGTTCAGGCGTCGCCTTCGGTCAGAATGTCACAATAGTACTGGACTACGACCCCAATAAGCTGCCCGAATCTACTGTTTCGCTGGCTGTTGCCTGCTATGATACTGAACAAGGCAGTTGGGTTAGTATGCCACCTGACATAGGTCGCGTAGCTGAGGTTGGTAAGGCAACCGGTATGATGAACCACTTCAGCACAGTCGCCGTAATAGCAGAACTTGCTCCCGCACCGGCCAGTTTCGCGGCGAGCGCCTTAAACATTGAGCAAAGCCCAAAGGTATGGAAAAGCACCTTCGTGGCAATAACAGGAGAGGATGTTACCATCACTGCTAATGTAGTTAATAACGGTGGTGAAGAAGGCACTTATATTGCTGAGCTGAAGTTAAATGGAGAAACGATAGATACCAAAGAAGTGACATTGGCTACAGGGCAAAGCCAGCAGGTAAGGTTCACGCTGTCTGGAATGCGTCATGGGCAATATGCGGTAGAAGTCGCCGGGTTGAACGGAGAGTTTACGGTGTCACGAACCATCAACTGGTTGTCTATCCTTGGCATAATACTCGGTGTTGGCTTGATTACCTGGGCAGTGATTTGGGGCAGAAAGAGGAGGAAAACAGCATCGCCAGCATAGCGATAGAGAAGGATGGCAGCTTAGCTCCCCACTGCCTGCCACAAACCACCGGTAAGGCTCTGAAACAGCTAGCCTGGTTCTCAAGGTGAGATTGCTTCGGCACTCTGTGCCTCGCAATGACAAGAAACACCCTCACCTTAATCCTCTCCCGTCAAGGGAGAGGAAATTTGGCTCGCAATGGCAAATAAACAACCTTTGTTCAGATGATTGTTTGACCATCATTCTTCTTCTCTTAAGAATTCCTCGACCTCTTTGGCTAATCTCTCATTTTCTTCCTGAGATAAGCTGAGGTTGCTTTCCAACCTGAGAATGTAATCGTCGACCTCGGGAAGACGGAGTCTTGCTTGAGCTAGTTTTTCATTCTGCTTTTGAATCTCATGGTCGATATCGCTAAAGTTAATATTTAACCCAAGTCTTTCATCGAAGAACTGAAGGACTTTCTTCTGAGCCTTGGCGTCTTCATTCGTTACCAGATAAGAGGGTATCGGCACCCAGAGACTCACCCCGGGAATATCTCTTCTGCCAACCAGCCATAACAGGAAGGAGTTCAAGGTCGGCCTTTGACCAGTCGCCGTTTGATAATCCATATCCATGACCATGTTATACTGCTTTAAAGACTCCTTTACTTCCTGTGAACTGCTCGTAGCCAGCAATGCCCTGGGAGTAGTGTGAGCCGTTAAAGCAACCATTCCCCCAATGGTATATAACTGTTTTGTCCCACAGTAATGCTCAGCCACATCCAGAATTGAACTCAGGAACTTATACCACTCAAATCTGGGCGGGGTGCTTCTGAAAATAACCAGGTTATTTTCGTTGCAGGAATAGAAGTTGCTTTCCGGAAATTGAGCTACATCATGCTCCACCCTGATTCCACCCAGGGAGAAAAAATCCTCGGGTTCAATTTCACCAAATCTCTCACCACCCAACGCTCTAGTTAAGTAATCGATAACGCCTGGACCTAATTGACCGGCATCTTCATTCCAGCCTACCACCAGAGAGGAACTTTGAAATTTTGGTTTCCTTAAGACTTTAAACGGATACCGTTCACTCAATTCCCCTGCCTCGTTTCTTAAAGAACTTATCAATATCCTCCATAATCCTTCTCTTATCCTCTTCAGTTATTGGACTGGGTTCAGCAGGCCCAGCATAAGTCACCTGTTTAAGCTTTTCCAACTGTTTCTTTATCTCTGACGGAATTTGGTTATAAACATCCTCAATTTCTTGTTCTAGCTGTTCTGTCCATCTATCCAGTTTACTCATGTCAACTTCAATTCCTAAACTACTGGTCAATACTTCCAGCACTGACCTTGAAGCCTTAGGATAAGGCAATGGTAAGCCTTGCAGGTAAACTGGTATCTCCCCCATCACACAAATAGCCTCAATCCCACGTTTCCTCGCCACTCCCAGCAAGAGACCATTCAACCCAACAATGTTACCCTGTCCCTCCCTCTCTTCGATTTCACTCATTAAGATGGTGTTCTCATATTTCTTGATCTCAGCAATCAGGTCTGGATTATTAGGCACTGCCCAGACCCTGGGAACCATTGTGTGGTGAATCGGAGCCACAGCGGCTCCTGAAGTATAGACCCTTCGACAGTGGAACTTTTCGGCAACATCTAAAACAAGGTTAGCTATCTGATAAGCCTTCTCTCCCTCAGCATATACACTCCTGCCTCCGGCAGGCTGCTCCTCCCCGATGAAGAATATCAAATCCTGTTTCCCGGTCTTTCTGAAATAGAATTTACTACTGGGAAATTCCAGAGCCTCCAGGACGCCGCCCTTAATTGACACTCGCTGAGGATAGAAGAAATCCCAGGGCTCTATCTCCCCAAATTCCTCCGCTTCCAATGCTTCCCTTAGAGTATCAACAGCGATGAGCCCGATATTTGCGATTCCAGGCCAGCTGGCTATCATGACTGGGTTTTTGAGTCTTGGTCTCTTGTAAAGTTTGACTCCCATTGCTACTTGCCTTTCAAGCCGCGATTTGCTAACTATTCTAATCGTTCCGCTTCTAAAGGACAACAGCGAAATACTGAAATTCGCCCAAGGGATAGGGAGGATGCTTTATCCTGGGAGTATGTGGGCATTTTCCTTACCTACTTTACCTTCAAAAAATGCATTCCCTCCATCATTAGAGTAAATCAGAGATGCAACACCTACCATTACTTTGTAACTGGTTAGCTTTGTGGAATTTTTGCACCCACATCTAGAAGAACATTAACCAAGCTTGAAGAGGGGGTGCCTTTGCGTTTCCTTTTCTGGTAACCAAGATGTAACCCAGTGGTTTCAAAAATGCTATAGAGGATTCTATTTGACGTTAGTTGAAGTTATAATCCTAATTACATGAATGAAAGGATTTGAAAAATTTTGATTGGTAGTTCCTGCAATAGCAATCCCACTATTGACATATATAACCCAAGGGGTTATAGTAGGTATGTACAAAATTAATTATTATACTAGGCCTAATGGTGACCAACCTGTAGCCAATTGGTTTGATGCGTTAGATAAGCAAAAAAGGGCTGTCATTAAGGATAAGATACAATACCTTGGAGAATATGGGCTCGAGCTTCTTGGTACAAAAATGTTGAAACCAGTCAAGGGAGAGAATGACCTATATGAATTAAGAGGTGGCCAATCTCGAGTTATTGTATATTATGACAGAGGCAAAGGAGGCAATAAATTTGTTCTGTTGAATGGCTTCTTAAAGAGGGGAAGGCGAGAGAGGGAGAAGATTGCCGAAGCACGCTTCCTATTATATGAATACCTCTCAAGGGAATAAGGAGGGTTTGATGAATAGAACATTTAGAGAAGATCTGGAGAAAGACCTGCAAGATGTAGAGTTTGCTCGAGAGTTTGGTGCTTCTGCGGCAAAAACTGATTTTGCACTAACTCTAGCTAAAGCACGTCGCATCTGCCAAGTCACTCAGGCAGATTTGGCAAACTCGTTAGGGACAAGCCAAGCATACATTGCCAAACTGGAACGGGGAGATGCAAATCCAACAATTGGTAGAATCGGGGAACTCTTAGCAGTCCTCGGATTGCGCCTTTCAACAAATACAATTTCTTTAATATCCAGTGCGTACTCCGAGACAGAGACTCATCGAGCTGAGAATTCTGGCTTTCATGTTTCCACACTGCTCTTTCCACTGGAGGATATATACGATTCAGGAATTGCAGTTCACTCAGAAAAGGAAACTAGCGATGCTAAATTAGTGGAGGCCGCATCAAGATGATAAAACATATTTGGTCGGTACTCTGTTCGCAGAGCCTCATAGACGCAGAGTCCAACAACATCAGCCTTATTGGGATTCTGGAAGAAATACACTTAACAAGGAAGCCATCCTCGCCAAAGAGACAGAAAGAGAGAACGAAGGGCAAGCCTGCATTCCCCATCGTTATGGAATGGGTAACCTTATGGGAAAGGATACCGGGTGAGTCAGCGAACCTTGTCCCTGTTAGAGATATTGTGTCAGCCCCTTCTGGGGAAATCTTGGTGCAAGAAGAGTACAATGTTGACTTTGGCAAGCATAATCGAATGCGATGGAGAAGAAAGTTTTTAGGTTTACCAGAACGGGGGCCAGGTAGATACCAGTTCTCCAGGCAAATCAAGGATGAGCAAACAAATACGTGGAAATCCGTTTCGAGCCTGCCCTTGGAAGTCTTTGTTGAGACACAATAAGCTATGCTAATGCATAATTATACTTGGAGACTGAAATGCTTAGTTCTTCTCTCTTGCGTCTTCAGCAAATAAGTCATCGTTAGAGCTTACAGATTATCAATTAGCTTTTAGAGAAATGCTGCTCGAAACTGTTATAAAGCTTTAGACTATCCTCAACCTTAGCGTCTCTTCTATTTGAGGTCAGTTTGGGGGTATAATTGTATACGGCGCATTCGTCTAGGGGACTAGGACACCTCCCTCTCAAGGAGGAGATCACCGGTTCAAATCCGGTATGCGCTACTTATTGTGAAGTCGATTCAATGAGGAGAATTTCACCAAAGGTCAGAGAGCACCTGCGTTTAGCAATTCTAGCCGCAAAATACCCGAGGCGGGGAAGGTAGCTAGAAGTTGAACAAAGAGGAACATTACCGAAAGCTAGAGCACATGTATGCGTTTGCACCAACGAATAAGTATTACATGCCGACAATCCGGGTGGAGGAAGGACATGCAGAAGTGGTTATCGCGGTGCGCCACGATTTTCTTCATGCAGCCGGTGCTGTGCACGGTTCGGTATATTTTAAGGCTCTAGATGATGCTGCCTTTTTTGCGGTAAATTCGCTGGTTGACGATGTCTTCGTCTTAACCGTTTCCTTCAATATATATCTTACTCGCCCTATTTCAGAGGGGAAAATGAAAGCGACTGGTCAGGTAGTTCACCACTCACAGCGGCTCTTTATCGCACAATCCAGGTTGGTTGATTCAGATAGGCAAGAAATCGCCTGGGGGAGTGGAACCTACATGCGAAGTGCCATCCCGCTCTCACCGAAGCTCGGGTACGAATGAAGCAAGCACAACCATCTTTGCCACCTACCTATTCACATGTTAAACTCTGTTAACACAAATGAAGAAGCGCGTTTTCTCGGGATTCCGCCCAACCGGCAAGCAACATATCGGCAATTACCTCGGGACTATCCAGAATTGCGTTTCACTTCAAGAGGAATACGATTGCATTTACTGTGTGGTGGATATCCACGCCCTTACCACTTTAGAAAATACCGATGCGCTCCAGGAAGACATCCATGAAATGGTGCTTGACTGGTTGGCAGCGGGCATCGACCCCAAGAAGAGCATCCTCTTCGTTCAATCCCATGTCCCTCAAGTGATGGAACTCCACACCCTGTTCGGCATGGTAACTCCTTTAAGCTGGCTATTACGTGTGCCCACATTTAAAGAGAAAGTGAAGATGCAGCCGCGTAATGTCAACTATGGACTGGTAGGCTATCCCGTGCTTATGACTGCCGATATTGCCCTTTATAAAGGAGAGGTTGTTCCTGTCGGTGAAGACCAGCTGCCTCATCTTGAATTAGCCCGAGAGATAGTACGGCGATTTAATTCCCTCTTTGGTCGAGTGTTCCCTGAGCCAGCGGCAAAACTGACTTCCTTCCCGTTGATCTTGGGTCTGAATGGTACAAACAAGATGAGCAAAAGCTATAGCAACTACATTGAAATAGCATCTCCACCACAACAAATCCTGGAAAGGGTGATGACTGCAGTCACTGACCCGGCGCGTCGCTATCGCTCTGACCCAGGGCACCCTGAAATATGCAGCATCTTCAGTCTTCATAAATTCTTCACTGCTGAACGAGTGGACGAGATCGCTTCCGATTGCCGCAGCGCTAAAATTGGCTGTGTTGACTGCAAGAAACTACTGGCGGGAAATATCGCCTCAAATCTTGAACCTTTCCGAGAAAAGAGGGCTGCTTTAGCGACAAAACCCAATTACGCTACTGAAGTCCTTGCCGATGGTGCCGCACGGGCTGAGGTTATTGCCAAAGAGACTATGAGGGAAGTCAAAGAGAAGATGAAGCTTCTTTAGCATGCTCGCTTGGAGCATCTTCACGTCTAGCTCACTTTTCCCTTGAAATGGTATCCAATCCAACCGTTTTTCCTACCCGCTTTGAAACGGTATCCAATCCCACCATTCTCCCAATCTTCATGTAACTCTCTGGTAGCACTTCAGGCTCAAGCATTATCCCACGAACCACAGGCAATTTAGAGCCAGCAGTTTGCTCGATGCCTTTAAGTCCCGACAATAAGTCCTCCAGCTTTTCTATAGGAACTGTGAAGATTAACTCGTCATCCCCCGCCATTGCTAGACAGCGATCACCACGACACGGCATAGCAACCTGGGATTTCCTATCCTGTATGCTTGCCACAATGGGATAGACACAGGCAGCATGGCCGGAAAGTGTACACGGCAGGCTATGTCCATCTTTGTATTCGCTTGCTAACAGTAGTACTGTTAATTGCGCTGGATTGCAATAAATCATAACTACATCGGGTTCAAAGTTGGCTGTCATTAGTGGAGCTGACACTACACCTATGTATTTGCCGGTTTCCAGGCGGGGAAATTCATGGGCGTAATTGCTACCTGCCTCTAGAGTTTCCACATCGTCTGGGAAACGGTTATATCCGTCTAAAAAGTATTGCGGGGGCTCTGCTAATCCGTAGCCTATAACTGGTTCGAAGCACCACATGTCCTCTTTCAGCATTGCAACTGTTATCCCCATCCTGCGGGAGATCTGAAAAGCCTGGCAAAGCAGTAAATGATACCCGAGAGCCTTTTTAGGCCTGACCGCTCCCTCAGGGATGTCTTCTTCACTCCTCAGTAATTTTATTGCTATAGGAAAGGTCTGTAGTCGTAATCGTTTCTCAATTTCCTCTCCATTTCTCTGCATCCGCTGCAGATCAGCCATGACTTACCTCCTTCTCTAATTCAGTTTTATCACACACGACTCTTTTTGATAAATCTTTCCATTCTATTAAGTGCTTCCTCAATGTTGGTTAAGGAAGTAGCATAGCAGCAGCGAACAAATCCTTCACCACATTGTCCGAACGCAGAGCCAGGCACTACAGCCACCCGCTCCTCTATCAGCAGCCTTTCAGCAAATTCCTCCGAACTCATCCCGGTAGCCTCTATCGAAGGAAAGGCATAAAAAGCCCCTTTCGGTTCAAAGCAAGGTAGGCCAATTTCATTCAACTTCTTGACCATGAACCGTCGGCGTCTGTCATATTCCTTGACCATCTTCGCAACATCGTCCTCACCAGACCTCAATGCTTCAATGCCAGCCATTTGCGACATAGTTGGCGCACAAAGCATGGTATATTGATGAATCTTGAGCATGGCTTCGATAAGCTGCTCGTTGGCAGCTATATAGCCTATTCGCCAGCCAGTCATAGCAAATGCCTTGGAAAATCCACCGAGTAAAATAGTTTGCTCTTTCACCCCAGGAAGGCTGGCAAAACAGGTGTGCTCCACTCCATAAACCAACCTGGCGTAAATCTCGTCTGAAATCACTAACAGGTTGTATTTTTGAGCTAGCTTGGCGATTTCAGCTAGCTCTTCTCTCGACATCACTGCACCTGTGGGATTGGAGGGATAGCTAATGAGGATAGCCTTGGTCTGTTTATTGATCAGAGGTTCAATATCTTCAACCTTGAGGACAAAATTATTTTGTTTGCTTGTAGGCACAAAGACCGGTGTACCACCAGCAAGGATAACACAGGGTGGATAAGAGACATACCATGGGTTGGGGATAATCACCTCATCACCAGGGTTCAGAATAGCTCGTACGGCGAGGTCAAGCCCTTCGCTAACACCAACAGTAACGAGGATTTCCCGCTCTGGTTGGTAGCTAACTCCATAGTGATGCTCCAGATATTTTGCCAGTTCTTGACGCAACTCGAGCATACCGTAGTTTGAGGTATACATGGTGTAACCTTTCTCCAGAGAAGAGGTGGCTGCCTCCCTGATATGCCATGGGGTAATGAAGTCCGGCTCGCCTACACCAAGGGAGATAACACCTTCCAAAGAGGAAAGTAAGTCAAAAAACTTCCTGATACCTGATGGCGATATGCTATTTACTTTCTGTGAAATAAGATTATCCATGCTTCTAGTCTGAATAGAATCCATATCACCGGATTAAGGGCTTAACGGCAGTCGTTTGTTCGCCCCTGTGGGCTCGACCACTTCACCATCTTCTTTATACCGCTTAAGCAGGAAGCGGGTGTTAGTGCTTTGCACTTTTTCCAATGGAGCTAGTTTTTCAGTGACAAAGCTAGCTATTTCGTGCATGTTTTTACCCTTCGCTAATAGCGTCAGGTCATAAGTGCCTGAAACTAAATAGGCGGAATATACTTCTGGAAAGCGGCAAATGCGCTCAGCGATAGCATCAAAGCCAACATCCCGCTGTGGCGTTACCTTAACCTCAATTAACGCCAACACTTCTTCTTTGCCTAATTTAGCCCAGTTCACTATAGTCTTGTATTTCAAAATAGTCTTATCTTCCTCAGCTTTCTTGATTATGCTTTTTACCTTGCTGGGAGACATATCAACCATGGTGGCAATCTGCTCCGGGGTTGTCCGGGCATTATCCTCCAGAATCTCAAAAATTTCGTTCATATCACCTCCTCAAATCATAAGCTCAATAACTGACCACTGGTCATCTGCTTCATTGTAGCATAACTCAAATAATTTACCTTCGTCCGTAATAACCTTGAATAATCTCTTACCTGGCTCTTGCCATGCTTTTTCTATGTCTTTAACCTTATGCTCTCTACCCTGCCACAGGAAAGACGCTGGTCGTTCGGCATGGGTGTGACCTGAATAGGAATTGACTTGAAGGGAGACTCTGTTCACCTTATCCTACACCATGATTGAATAAATGGCACAATCACAAATTTGAGATCTCCAGTTTCTTTGACTTGCCGTCATTTTGTGCCTAGCTATTAGATTTCAGGCTTTGTCTTATGCCACTCTGTTGCTTGCTCGTAGGCGAAGGCAATGTGCAGTATCGTTTCCTCATTGAACGGCTTGCCCATGACTTGCATGCCCACAGGTAAACCACCGGCAAATCCAGCGGGTATAGAGATAGCAGGGATGCCAGCAATATTTATGGGCAAAGTGCAGACATCGCTCAAGTACATTTGCATTGGGTCTTCCAGCTTCTCACCCAATTTGAAAGCCACTGTGGGCGACGTCGGAGTAACCAGAGCGTCATACTTTTCAAAAGCTTGCTCAAACCCTTGTTTTATCAAGGTGCGCACCTTCTGCGCCTTGAGGTAATAAGCATCATAATAGCCGGCAGATAGAGCATAGGTCCCCAACATTATTCTCCTCTTTACTTCAGCCCCAAAGCCAAATTGGCGTGTCT
>Ga0315543_1001757_pt1 | contig 22630 bp, 31 predicted proteins | sample SalMarSW160210MG_2_FD_203098 | JGI IMG/M metagenome (GOLD analysis project Ga0315543, IMG submission 203098) | Salt marsh sediment microbial communities from the Plum Island Ecosystem LTER, Massachusetts, United States - Salt Marsh Sediment SW1601-210 ...
ATCTTTCCAGGTAGTAAGTTATTTTCCCAATGCTTTTGAGAATTTCTCGAGGTTTTAATACCGGCACCGTGGGCATTAAACACGCACCTCAACTTGGCGAATAGTCACTGTTAGAGGCATCCCTTTTTCAGCTCGCACCTTCAAACACTCTTTGATAGCCTCTCGAATATTCTTCTCGGCCTCTTTTTCGGTCCTGCCTTGACTCACGCAGCCAGGAATGGATGGACATTCAGTTATGAACATCCCATCCTCATCTTGAGATATAGTGATAAAGAACTTCATTTTCCTTCTCCTCTTTTATTTAATTATGGGAGACTTATACTTAATTTGCAATCATTCTATTTGTTCCTGTCCCCCATTCTCTAATGAATTTAATTAAAAAGAAGCATTTTGGCAAAGGCAGAGATGGTATACCTATCAATTCAAGAGTTTCCCTGTGCCTGTCAACATATTCATCTACAAGCTCTTCAAAGATTTTGCTTAAAGGTCTATCTTCATAATATTTCTGCTTCTTTAAGAATACCAATGCATTCCCTGAATTTCAGAGAGTTTCTTTCTATTAAACTGGTTCGAAGTTCAGGCTCTCTGTCTAGAATTAATGTGCCTTCTCTAAATACTCTATATGAGGGATGAGCTTTGATCTATCTGCTTGATGCAAGTCTTCTCTCCTTATAATATCTCTCATACCAATCCCTCACATATTCAGCTTCATCACTTACAATACAAAAGAAATCCATAAGGATTCCTCTATTTTTGATTATTATAGGCTTTCCTTTTCTTATAATCTCATCTGCAAGGATAGCTCTTGCTCTATTGAGGACTATAAAATCAACTTCTTTCTTAAAAAGCTTTTCCAGATCAAGGCCAATCCTGCTCTCTCCTTTATATGTTTTTTTAAAAGCTTCCCATTCTATATCTTTTTCGGGCCAGAAGTATACGGCAATGTCTATATCGCCTTCCCTGCGAATTTTACCTCTTGCTGCTGAGCCAAAAAGAAAGGCAAAGGCTATATCCTTTCTTCCCTCAAAATAATCCTTAAGAATTTCTAGCATCTTTATTTTGCTTTTCAGCATAACTTCTTTCTTATAATGGGATTTAGGCAAGCTGAAATGTTTTAAATGTCAAGAGCAAATTTGAATCTTTTTTTAGATGCGTATTTGCACGGATAAAAGATTAAAACATTAGACAGTAGAGTAGAAGCAGGTAGTACCTGGTTAGATTTCGCTATAGTCTGTATCCAGGTTTCCCCTTCCGTGTCTTAATAAGCGCATATCATACAACCTAGTACCTGTAATCCTCATCAAACCGTGCATGCGGTTTTCCCGCACACGGCTTTCCGACAAGCTTAATCCAAAACTTTCACAGGTGCCGGGGAACGAAGCATTTTCGTCGGGTCTATCAGCCCACATCGGCTGACCAGTTCCTCGAAGACTTTACGGCGATAAAGCCTGCTCGCTCTCTGGCAAGTTTCCTCTGAAAGTCTCGTATCCTTTCCTTGTCACTCATCTGTGACTTGCGTTTCGTATGTAGACTATCAGTCATTACAAAAATACTCCTTTCTTTAGAAAACTTGCTTGAAGCAATGCCCCTTCGCTAACCGCCGGTTCTGTTGTCCGACAGCTCATCACTACTATGGGCATCTCCGACTTCTTAACCCTATGACGATAACTTCGCTCTCGCTTATATTTCGTCATTTTAGGTCGCCATCCCTTTGGGTTAAGACCTCTCACGTTCATATACACACCCTTTGTTCACACGCCGCCAGTTCTAACTCCGACAGCCCTGTGCAGTGCTTGTTGCCATTTCTTCCTGCACAGTGACAGGCTTCATCCAATCCGAAAGACTGGCCAGCTGCAAGGTTTAACGAAGCTAATCTGTTCATTTTCATTACGGCTTACTCACCGAGCGCAGAAAGCTTCAGCATCGCTGTCACCAGCGACTGCTGTCTTTGCCTCTTCCGACTGAATGGCAAATTGGCCGGACCGGATTTTCACCGGCTGGCATCTATACGCTTCGTGACGCACCGGATTTACACGGATACATAATATCTTTGTCGGAATTCTTCCGACAAGAAAAACGTTAACGTATTTGACACGGATTATACATATTTGTTTTTGGGCAGAGCCCAAAAAAATAAAACCTAATTTCAATTTATACTAATCTGTAAGCTCAATCTTCTCTTTTATTGTCTGAAGTACTAATTTTGCCTTACCAATAGCACTTTTTGATTCTTCTTTTGAATATTGAATAGGCATATCAAGAGGATATTTTGTTTCAATATAATATTGATTAAGAACTTCAAGATTTTCTCTTAATATGTTTAAACTTTCATCTCTAGTTAAACTCAAATTCAATAGTACTATTAAATCATGAATCTTATGAAATTTTATTTCTTTAAATAGCAGATATGATTTTAATGATTTTTCAGCTACTTGATGGCAATGATAACATATTGTATCAGTTGGCGGATGTTCATAGTATCCAAAAATGCCTTCCGCTGCTTTTAAGTCATTTTGGGCTTTAAATAGCCAATTTTGAAAACTATTGGAATTTTTATCCATAAACTACAGATCCCTTACTCAATATTTCTTTAATAAAAGGATCCCCTCTTTTTATACTGTTTTCTATCTCTAACGGAGTATATACAATGATATCCAGGGGAAATTTGCGGTCAGAGAAAAGTTCTTGTACTTTTCGGGCTCTCTCATCTCTCCTTAATTCTGAATCCATGATTAGAAACAGGTCGATGTCGCTATCTTCACCAGGATTCCCCCAAACAAGGGAACCAAATAGGATAATCTTTTTTGGATTAAACTGAGTTTTTATTTTATTAACAATATGAAGAATTATTTCTTGGTTGTTCATTGTTTTAATAGCTTCTTCTACTGCCAAATTATTATATCATAAATTAGAAAAAATGGGCACACGTAACTAAAAACCACCTGCGGACCTGCGATTTAGTTTAATTTGAATGTTTAATGTGAAAAGCAAAAGCTATAAAGCATTTTACACGGATAAAAGCAAGAAAACATTAGATGCGGATCTGCGCGGATAAAAGCAATAAATAAGGAATTTATTTATCAGCTGATTTTTTTCAGTTACTCGCTTTTTCATCCTTGTTTTAGGATCAGGTATCTGCCTTGCCCACCTTTCTGCTTTTTTGCAATTAAGGTTTCAAAATGCTCAGAAAACATCCTTTTTTGCAATCAAAGTTTCAAAATATGGCTACCTCCATATTTTTGTGCTTTTGTATTTCGCCCCTTCTTCACTCAGTAATTGCAATATTTCCTCCTCCATATCTGAAGGCACCAAAAGGACACCGTCTCCCCATTTATACTCTTTCCTCTCAATTAAGCCCTTTTTCTGGCTATAATATGATTTATCATTAACCTTTTGAGAAAATCTGTAGCCAAATAGACCTCTATAAATAGCTGACTTATTTTTTGAAGTAAGACCTTTTGTAGAATAGGTTATTAAAGACTTAGGTTGTAAATTTTTTCCCGGCTTTCTAATTAGCTCAATGTCCGGTCTTCCCCAAATAATTGTTCCCTCTTTTGATATATTCCAAAGGAAATCTGTATCAATATCATTCCTAAATGTATCTAATCGTTCGAAATCTTCAGCTGTTTTCACTTCGCCCAGATCCCTTTGTAAAGCTCCACCAGTCTACAGCTTCATAATGGGTTTAATTAAGGGGCTAAGTTTCTGATTTAATGTAATCATTTTCTTTTAAATAAGAGCTGATCTTGAGGAGTACACATTCCGCCTCCTTTTTTAATTCTATGAAATCTTCATGCGTGAATATGTACGATGGATTATAATCAGCTTCTTCTCTGTACTTCATGAGCTTTGAGAATATGTGAGAGTCCTTTGCTTCAAAGACTCCCCGCTTAACGAAATGCAAACCAAAGAGCCGAAGTGCACCCTCGTGGCTTTTAGGTTCAAATCCTTTTGTCAGGAGCAGTGCTCTAATTGTGTAGAGGAAAGCGTAATATAGTTTTGCTACCGCGTCCTTAACAAAGTTGTTCTCGAAGAGAAGATCAGAAGCTTTCATGGCTTCATGAGCCCGGCTTATCTCCTCACGAATATTTTCTTTTTTGTTTTCCTCTCTCATAAAGTGATACCATCTCGTTCAATATCAAGAACAATCCTTCGTTCTCTTTTCTTAAGATGATAAAATTCTTCTTGTGAAATAATAAAAGTAGATATTAGCAAAAGGTATTTAAGCTCAATTTCAGCGACTTTGTCGAGAATCTGGTTTTTTATTTCTCTGGTCAACCCACGAACAATAATGGCCACATCTGTGTCGGATTCATCATCGTAGTCTCCTCGGGCTCTTGACCCGAAGAGTATCATTTTAAACATTCGATTACCCAGGAGATTTTCCATGCTTTCTTTTAGTTCATGTAGCGGCGCTTTCGCTGCTTTCCTGTCGTGTTCAGACATTGTGGCCGGTCCCTTGCTCATGCTTTATGTTCTTTATGAATTTCTTATTTCGGTGAAATAATAGCATAAACTGATAGCTCTGGTCTATTGCATTTATTGCGTTACTCAATTTTGGGGTCAATTTAATTTTGTTTCCTCCCTGAAAGGATTATATCATATGAAATCATGGGACGCGTTACCGATTTCAGAAAATCGGTACATGTCCCTGATTTCAAGTCCATCATCCTCTTCATGGCTTCCTATATCAATTAATAAAACTTCATCTGAAAGATTGATCCCAAGTGATTTTAGGGCATTAAAGGCGTCCTGATATTTCAGTCTTAATCTTTCCATTCCCTATTTTCCATCATTGTCTCACCCATAAAGAAACCCCTCGATATTCATCAATGCGCGATGTGCTCTCCTTGAATACTTCATGAGCAATCTTAAAAATATTCTCTAATCTCTCCTTATTTTCATTTGAATGATATCATGAACTATTTGCAAAATCAAAAACCATTCCATGCTTCAATTCATTTCAATAATATATTTCGATTATCCGATCTTTCCTGACAAGATCTTTCTTTTTCATTTAGACACCCGCCTTTATTCTTTGGAGAAGCATTCGGTTATACTCATCAAGATAAGGTTTTAATTCAAAAAATCGATTCATTACCATGGTCTCAAAATCAATATCACTCCTGGAATGAATAACGTTATGGGCATAAGAACCATAAAGGTAAGCAAAAAGAATTTCCGTCTCTTTCTCCATGATTTCTTTAAGAGCTGTTATCAGGTTTTCTTTCTTCATCTTTGAATCTTTAATTTACTTGAAAATAACATTATGAACTATCAGCTATGAGCTATTAGCTTCTCCACTTCAAAACTTACCTCTGTTGCCTGGACTAACTGCTAGTTAATAATAGATGGCATATAAGCGCCAGGATAGTTTTAAATTAATCATTACCTAATCATTACCTAATCATTACCTAATCATCGGAATATACTTTGTAGATCTTCCTTTTAATATTCTTGTTATGAGAATCTTTATACAGATGGTCTATTCTTTTCGTATTGAAAGTAGAAGCCCTACGAATAATACCATGTACTTCATAATTTTTATGGAGCATAAGTTCAGCAAGATAGGAGCCATCCTGGCCGGTAATACCTGTGATGAGGGCTTTTTTTGACACCAAACAACAAGTTCAAAGCGGGCAGTAAATTTCTCCTTTGCTGTCAGGCTTTCCTTAATATCATCCATTAAGTCAAGTTCTCTGGTATTTTCCATGCTTCAATCTCGTTTTTTATATTTTCTGAGAAAAATTTCCATTTCTTTGAGGAATTTTTCAACGTCACCTAAATCATTTTGTAAAATATCATAGAACTCCCTGTCTTTGATTTCTTTGTAGAAATAAACCATCCTGTTTCTATAGCCAGCTATTTTTATAAGCATTTCAGAATATTCTTTCGTGACTATTCCTTTATCGCCTAATTCTTTAGCTGCTTCCTTATATTCAAGGCTTTTAAAGCCAAAGCTTTTTGATAATATGTGTCTTCCAACATCAAATACGGCTTCAATACATCTTCTTAGGAAACTTTCAGCAGCAGCTGGATTTCTTTCATCACTGAGAAACTCATCTTTTGATAGTCTTCGGAGTTTTCTTAATTTTTCAAGGAATTCGCCAATCAGATTGAGATTCTCTTGAATTTTATTTAAGTTCAATTTCGAAATAATCATTCTTCAATGCCTCTAAGAAATCTTCTTCAAACATTTTTCTTTTAAAGTAAAGGTCGGATGCAAATTTCATAACATGCTCTTCATATTCATCTGCAAATTTTTCACTTGAGGTGTATATGCGGTGTCCTTTTATGATTTCAAATTTTAAAAGAAAGTTCACTTCATGCAAAAGAACAATATCAATGTTATATGGTTCAAAAATAGTTGATAAATCATAATAAAGCTTTCCGTAGAATTTATACATATCAACTGGCGGAGTTTTCAACAGGATACCAATATCCAAATCTGAGGTTTCCTCGATGGTTGCTTTTTTTTCGTTTAGATATTTCAGTCCGGCTTCTTTCTGGGAACCAAAGAGATAAGCCAATAGTATTTCGTTTTTTTTAAATACTCTGACTAATCTGCTTATTTTGTTTGCCATTACCAATCACCCTGCATTTTTTCTATCCGTTTTGTTTGAAGTTATTGTCAATAACCATTCCCCATGCTTTGGCTTTTGCAGCTCTCAGCTTTATCTTCCTGTATTACATTCTACTACGATTGTAAGCAGTATCAAGAAAGGAATAAAAACATTAAGGAGTAAAAAGTAAGGGGCAATAAGGAAAAATGTCTAACCTGTCATCAGTCTAATCCATTCTTTAAAAAACACATCTGTAATCTCATAGGTGTCATTGCTCTTTGCCAGAATGCCTTTTTTTATTAACAGAGAAACAGAAGTCTGCAATGTGGAATAAGGTTTGATGCCACTTGCAGATGCAAAATCCTGAGAAAATATTCTCTTGCCCCCGATATTTACAACAGCACTAAGGACATCTCTTTGATTGATGGTTAAATCGTCCCATAAAGTTATATAATAAGGTGATTGTTCATTAACGATTTTCTTCAGACAAGTCTTAACATCTGTTATATTAATTTTTTTCCTATCTCTGTGCCTATCCCATAGTTCATGACATAAATACTGAGCATTATAGGGATAATTTTCTACCTTATCAAGTATCTTATCCAATGTGCCTTTGTCTAGGGAGAAACCCGTGGTTTTGAATTTGTGTGCTAAAAATTCTTCAAACTCTGCCCTGGGAATCTTATCAAGATTCATCACTTTACCAATTTTATAAAAAGCGCGGTCTTTATTAAAAACCATATCTTCTATCATATGTGTTTTTGAGCCAGCGAATAGATAAGCCACATTTCTTTGATGCTGGATGCATGAACGCAGAGACTTCTCAAGAGATTCACCATCAAAATCTCGAATCTCCTGAAATTCATCAAAAACAATCACAAAATTTTTTTTCTTCTTTAAAGCGATTTTCTGGGGCAGTTCAAACAATTCGTCAAAAGACCTTAAAACGTCACCTCTCTCACTGATATAATCAATCCCAATAGACGGGCTGCCATCAGCGCCAATAGTGATTTTGGGCCTTAATCGGGGAAGTGTCTCTTTAATTAAACTTATCGCCCTCTCAACCTTTGTCTCCACTTTCAGTGCTATCTCTCTTGCATACAGCTCAAGAAGTTTATGCAAAGAGGTCGCCTTGTAAAGATCAATATAAATCGTATACAAACCCCCTTTTTTTAATTTCTCGAGAGTATTAACGATAAGTGAAGTTTTTCCATAACGGCGGGGAGATATCAGAAAAATTTTTTCTCCGTCTTTTAAATCTTGTAAAAGGCTTGTAATCTCATCCTTTCTGTCAGCAAAATCACTGCCTGTGACAACCTCGCCAAAAATAAACGGATTACGCATGAGAGAACCTCATAAATTATGTATATCTACATAACGTATATTTACATAATTCTTATGCCCTGTCAAATAAAATTAAAAGCAAAAGCACATTTGATGTGGATTTGCGCAGATAAAAGCACATTAGACGCGGATTTGCGCGGAGAAATCATAAGGCTCAGGATTCCAGCAATCAGGACATCCATTCAATAATATATTTTGAGAACTCCTTAAAATCATTCAGGCTCTGGAGGTTATCAAAGAGTTTTGCTGCATCAAACTCATTTGCTAAATAATCATGAATTATCCTGTTTCTGAAGGCAGGCATTCCTTTTATCTTCTCAGCAAGCTTTTATAGATTTGATATTCTCTATCTGTCTTTCAATATTATCAAGATATTCGATTATCCGATCTTTCCTGACAAGATCTTTCTTCTTCATTTAGACACCTGCCTTTATTCTTTGGAGAAGCATTCGGTTATACTCATCAAGATAAGGTTTTAATTCAAAAAATCGATTCATAATAATCGTCTCGAAATCAACTTTTTGCTGTCAATCTCTATCACATTTGCTACTTCAGGAAGATTTCGGAAAAATCTATACAACAAACACTCCCATCAAAAATCCTGAATCCTAAAATAGTGTCATTCACAGGAACCTCAACATCTATAGGAGCGAGCTCTGAATCCCCTGAAGATGAAACTGCTTGGACAGTTTTTATAGTTTCCCATCCTTTGCCTCTATCAACCTGAAGTTGTACTTCGCTTCTGCAATTGAACTTTCTTCCTGTATCAAATCTGGCTAGCACTGAGGAAACATATTGGGCTCTAAACCGATAGGTATGTGCTTCCTTGAAACAACAGCATCCCTTTTCCTCGTTGTCATTGTTTTTGCAGGACAGGTGATTAACTGCATGATATTCAGATGGGGGAGCCGATGTATAAGAAAACATAATATTCTTCCAGCAGCCACTTCCCCGATCATACGAAGTTTTTTCGTCATCTCCCAGATAGATCCATTCTCCAATCGCTCCATTCGTTCCGCTTGTTCCGTAATCAGAACCTACGTCTACAGATCCAGGTTTTACATTTGTAGCTGTCCCAACATGTTTGCCATCGATATAAATATCGAAGCTATTCTTGGAGGGACGAGCATCAAGTTTTAAATGGTACCATCGCGCAACTTCCATATCCATAATCTTAGTATTGGGCGGCCGAATGTAGTGTAGAGCTGTTCCCCAATCTATGTGCACATGAAGAAAGGAGTCGCTGTAAAGGATAAACCAGTGATTATTTTTTTCATTCAACTTAAAATCAAAGGAAACATTGTAATCGTTCGTAAAATCATAGGGGCGCTTTCGAGTTGCGTAGCCAGTGCCAGATTTCATTGCTTCTATACATATCTGATCATCGCTAATATCTACTCCATTCCCTCCTGAAGAAACGGGCTCCCAATCGAAAGAAGGGAGAATTACCGCTTCGCCCGGAGTTGTTAGATTGTACTTTATCTCAACATTTGTAATTTTACCTCCACCTACGAGAACATGGTATGTTCCAGGAGGAAGAACGAGTTTATTCAGGGGTGCCGGAGATTCATTCCAGTCTCTATTTTTGTACAGAGTATAGGAATGGGAAGCCTCAGCATATTGGGCTCTTCCGTATTCATATCCCCGGAAAAGGCAGATACGGTATCCGATATGACTCGGGGTTTCAGGTCCTGCACAGGGTAACCATGAAGAATCTATTTGCGCTGAGAAGTCGCTGGCTATGAAGCCCTGCGGAACAACTATCTCGCCCCTATGATGGTCACAATCAGAATCAAGATAGGCTGAGACTGTAACTTGCTTTGCAGAAGCAGCAACTGGGATAATAAATAATAGGCAACTTAAAAAAATAAAGATTTTTGTTTGAAATAATGGATGTTTTTTCATAAGGAACCTCCTTTTTAAAAATAATTTATTGAGTTCTTTATAAAATCCCCCCATAAAAATAAGACTCTAGATTTGAGCATCCAAACAACAGTATCCATTCAACAATATCCCAACGTTCTTTTCAAGTCATTTATAAATCTTCAATGATGATTTGATTCGCTTTCTATTTTTTTTAATAATAGTATTATATTATAAAATAAAATGGAGGTTATACTTGAAATATAAAACAAAGATTATCTGTTCAGGTTTAACTGGCTTTATATCGGCCATCTTTTTTTGGGGCATTTATTTTCATTTACGTTTAGTTCCATTTACTGATATTTATCTGGGCAGTGATAGAAGACAATATTGCTTGATAATTTGCATTTTTTCTTTATTGGGAATTTTTATTTTTCTTGCAGGAAAAGAGAAAATTAAACGCTTGGGCTTGAAAATTATCTTCTACATTTTCTCAACTTTTTTTGTTATAGGTCTTCCTATCATTTTTTTTATCAGTAATGGGAGTTCATTCAGGGGATGGGAATGGTCTTTAGAAACATTTTTAATAGGATCGATTCCGGTATTGTTTGTTATCTTTGGATTTTTGATTTTATATGGTTCACGCTTCTTCAGCATAATTCTATTAATTTCTTTTTCTCTTGTTTCATTGTATCATCTCTTCCTTTTTTTTAAACTCATTAGTCGTTTTGGTAAAGCTTTCAGTTCGGTTAGATTTATCGATATTTTGATTACTGTTACCCTAATTGTCATCCCGTTAATTTTTGCTCTTTTTAACCTGACAAATATCAGGTCAAAAACAACATAAGGCTATATCCTTTCTTCCCTAAAAATAATCCTTAAGAATTTCTAGCATCTTTATTTTGCTTTTCAGCATAACTTCTTTCTTATAATGGGATTTAGGCAAGCTGAAATGTTTTAAATGTCAAGAGCAAATTTGAATCTTTTTTTAGGTGCATTTCCTTTAATATGCCATGGCCCATTTTAAGGCTCTTTTAAAGCCCTGATTCCATTTGGCATATAATCGTTACCTAAATTTTAGATGGATTTTATGTCCCCTTATGTCTCCTTATGTCCCCTTTATAACTTGAATTTAAAGCATAATGTACTTCCCTTCCAGCAGATAATTAAGTCTTTAATTTTGTTTTATGCTACCCAGTAAGCGGGGATGAATGAAACATCATCTTTCTCAAAATCTCCAAGATGGGCAATATAACTTCGCTGAATATTATATCTTCTCATAAAACTTAATAGTCCCCGATGAGAATGGGCTCGTGTCTTTACTTCAAGAGGGATTATCTTTTCGCCTGATGTGGACACGAAATCCACCTCAGCTTTGTCTTTTGTGCGCCAGTAAAAGAGATTCTCCATCTCTCTTTTTCTTTTTGTCAGCCCATTAAATATCATGTTTTCAAGAAGCGCTCCGATGTCGGCTCTTGAAATCGAAGGGCTCAAATCACCGATAATATAATTTCTCAGCCCGTTGTCAGAAAAGTAGATTTTGCTGGCTTTGCGGACTTCAACGTTCTTGCTTTTAGAATAGGGTGGCAGTGAAGAGATTATAAAAGAATTCACAAGGATCGAAATATAATTTAATACTGTCTGTCTTGTTATCTGTAGAGTCCGGGAAAGTTGAGAGATGTTTGTAAGTGAGCCTATTTGACCTGCCAGAACTTTTGTTAAATTATTGAATTTGGTGATATCGCCAATACTGAAAAGGCTTCTTATGTCTTTATATATGTATGAACTGACAATTTCACCCAAAAATTTCTCTTTTTTCTCATAGTTTTCCTCGAGCACTACCCTTGGATACCCACCATAAATCAAAAACTCTTTAAAATAACGGTTGTAATTTTCCTTAAAAAATCGTGTTGGATCGTTTGTCTGTTCAAAAGGCTTAGCAGGCAGATTATCCGCCAGTTTTTTTTCTCCCTTAAAGATAAGAAATTCATGGAAACTTAATGGGTGCAGTGTGAAGATTAATTTTCGTCCCACAAATGCATCTTGAAATTTAATTTTTATACCCAGGGCTGATGAACCAGTGCATAGAATTTTTAATTTATCTGAGTGGTGATCAACAATAAGTTTTATAAACCTTGAAGGGTTCTTCATATAATGAATCTCATCTAAAAAAACATAATTCTTTATCTTCATTGAAGCACCATTTGAGACAAGGTAGGATATGAGGTTTTCAGGACCTTCTTCAACAATATCCAGATTCTTAGGGTATTCTAGATCAAGATAAAAAATCCTTTCAGGAAGGGCGATCTTTTCCATAATAATTTTCAATAGGGTAGTCTTTCCAACCTGCCTTGAGCCAAGAATTATTATGGCTTCTGGGCCATCCAGGTATTTCATTATCTCCTGTCTCAGCTCTCGATCGTAAAACATTGTTTACCTATTTGAAAAATATTAAATCAAAAAGCTCGGCTATTTGTAATTATTTATATACAAAATATCGGGTTGTTTGTCAAAACAAATTAAAAGTTGTCTAATTTTTTCTGAACACACAGCCTAATTTTTAGATTAGGCAATATATTGCAATAGAAATAAAACATTATACGCTGATTTACACGGATGAAGGCAAAAAAATATTAGACACGAATCTACGCGGATACATAATAATATCTTTGTCGGAATCCTTCCGACAAGAAAAACTTAAAAGCAAATACATTTAATTAATAAAAGCAGTGGACGCGGATCTGGGCGGAGAAATCATAAGGCTCAGGATTCCAGCAATCAGGACATCCATTCAATAATATATTTTGAGAACTCCTTAAAATCATTCAGGCTCTGGAGGTTATCAAAGAGTTTTGCTGCATCAAACTCATTTGGTAAATAATCATGAATTATCCTGTTTCTGAAGGCGGGCATTCCTTTTATCTTCTCAGCAAGCTTTTATAGATTTGATATCCTCTATCTGTCTTTCAATATTATCAAGATATTCGATTATCCGATCTTTCCTGACAAGATCTTTCTTCTTCATTTAGACACCCGCCTTTATTCTTTGTAGCAGCATTCGGTTATACTCATCAAGATAAGGTTTTAATTCAAAAAATCGATTCATTACCATGGTCTCAAAATCAATTCTCTCTGATTCATCTTTTATTAAAATGGGTATTCCTTCCTTTATTACTTTATACTTTAATAAAAAAGGCAGTGTATTCAGTATCCTGAGATCCACGCTGTCGTTGTGGAGTTTAGTTATTAAAGCAGCGGTTAGCTCTTTCTCTTTTTGAATGTAGCCTTTTATATCCGAAGGCTTAAAATAGACAGCTACATCAATATCACTCTTAGGGTGAATGGTATTGAGCGCATAAGAACCATAAAGGTAAGCAAAGAGAATTTCCGTCTCTTTCTCCATGATTTCTTTAAGAGCTGTTATCAGGTTTTCTTTCTTCATCTTTGAATCTTTAATTTCTGTATAATTAAACAATAAATCTTATTAAAAATCAAAAGTACCGAATCACAATCCTTCTCTGCATCTTTTTCCTTTTTACCTCTGATTAGTGATGTGAGTATTGATTTCAGTAAATCGGTAAGCAGAAACATACAAATATGTAAGACGTGAGATGGAATATTAAAACAATATAACAGGATGAGATTGCCGGGGCCCCGAGTGAAGAGTAAAGAGAGAAACCACCTGCAAACCTCATGTCCCCATTCTTCCCATAATTTTTGGCATTGTGAGAATATTCATAGGCTAAGGGGTACATACAATCTACTCCAGCAGCAGCCACTTCCATAGAGGAATGATTTTAATTTTTGTTTTACCTATTTTTTCTTCCCCTTCTTCATCCTCAGTTATTATAAGAAGGTTCTTCACATTCAGCTCTTTACTTGCATCTAGTAATCCATCTACCTCTCTCTGTTTTGTTTTATATTCTGCAAGTGTAATTGAAACCTGAACGGCCTCTTCTATTTTTAATCCTCTCTTTATTAAAAAATCTACCTCTCTTCCCCTTTTAGATTTCCAATAAAATATTTCTTTGTTTCTGCGTAAAAGCTCTACAAAAACAAAATTTTCGTAAATATGTCCTGAATCTTGTGAGAATCTAAAAGCAACAGACCTGCTCAGGGCAGAGTCAATTGAGTAAATCTTTGATGGATTGTAGATCTGTCTTTTTATTGAAAAATCGAATAGGTCAATACAAAAAAACAGATAGACGTTTTCCAGATACTCAATGTAGTTTTTTACAGTATTTAAACTTTTTACCTCTATCAATTCCTTAAGATTCTTGTAGCTATGTGTTGTGCCAATGTTTGAGGACAAAAATAGAATCAACTCTCTTATCTCTTTAACATTTCTTATATTGTATCGGGCAATAATATCTCTATAAACTATATCTTTAAGATACTGTTCAAGAAGAGTATTATCTTTATTTTTTAAGACCTCAGGAAATCCTCCTAATTCAATATATTCTTTAAACAAATTTTTTATTCTAACCTTTTTTTCTCGTAAATAAACATCCTTCTGATTAAATTTATAGCCCCTTAAAGTTAGGAACTCCCTGAAAGAGAAAGGATAACAGGTTAATTGACGGTTTCTTCCTGTGAGCGCGGTTGCGATTTCTGAACTTAGGAGTGTAGCATTTGAACCTGTGATGAATATTTTTATATCTTCAAATTCATAAAGTCTATTTACCCATCTTTCCCAGCCTTTGATGTTCTGAATCTCATCAAGAAAAATATATTTTTTACCCTGCGGATGATAGAGTTCTATAAAGGTTTCATAAAGGGGTTCAAAATCATTATGTGAAAAATCAATGAACCTTTCATCTTCAAAATTCAAATATAGTATGTTGTCGAGTGGAACATCATATTCCTTTATAATATCATTACTGATTAATCTCATTAGTGAAGATTTTCCAGAGCGTCTAACGCCTGTGATAATAATTACTTCTTTTTGTTTTATGTAAGATTTAATAATCTCCTGTGTTTCTCGCTTTACTAAATTTTCAGAGGACAAAAACCGCTCTTTGTGCTCAATTATTAACTGCTTCAGTTTATTTTTTTCCATTTTAGCTTAGTCATATATTTCATTGCTATTGTAATATTTTATGCAATATATTGCAATAGAAATAAAATATTAGACACGGATCTTCGTGGATGAAGGCAAAAAAGCATTAAAAAGAAAAAGCACATTTGATGTGGATTGCAGGCTACCGCCGGTGGGTGGGCGAAAGGATTTTTGTTTTTTGTACACAAGGCGTAATCTAGCAAATTGTTTTCTCTTATATGAGGATAAGCCAATGCCATAAGGGGATAAAAATTATCTTTTTTTTATCAATTTCTTCAGAGCCATCATAGTTTTCTGTAATCACCAGTGCTTCCTTAATCTTAAATTCATCCATTGCTTTCTCTCTTTCTGGTTTTTTCATCTTCAATATTCCAGCAAACCTGAATGAGTTCCTCAATTTCCAATCCTTCCTTAATCAAAAAGTCTACTTCCAGATTTTTACTGTTTTTCCAGTAATAAATCTCTTTATCCTGTCTTTTCAATTCTATAAACACTAAATTTTCTGCTAATTTCCCCCAATCCAGGCTGAACCTGAATGATACAGCATTTCTTATGCCGGTATCTATGATATAGAGCTTTCGAGGATATTGTAATTGATCTTTTATAGAATAGAAAAATATTGGAACTTCAAAGGCAAAAAAAGTAGATTCTATATATTTCATATATTCAATTAGAGTATTTTTACTTATTTTATGACCCATAGATTTGAAAAGATTGAGAGTTTTGCCGTAGCTGAATAAACTGGCGGTATGTTGTGTTACTACTTTAAGAAAATTTTCGAATAATTTTAGATTTTTTATTTGATATCTTTCGACAATATCCCGATATAATATGGCACGGTAATATTCTTGTAAGAGTTCAGTTTTATTTTCTTCAAGAACAACCTGGGGAAATCCACCAAATTCAAGATAATCTCGAAGGCCTTTTATTATAATGTTTCTTTTTGTACTGTATTTTATATTTTTGATTTCGAAGTTTATTTTGTTGGCTTTTAAGAATTCCTTGAAACTGAATGGAAAAACTTTGTGAGTTAAAGTTCTTCCCCGGAGTGCAGTAGAAATCTCTGAGGAAAGCAATCGAGAACTTGAACCGCTTATTATTATTTTCAGATTTTTTTCTCTGTCATAAAGCCTGCGGATTGTGGCTTCCCATAAGGGAATGTTCTGAATTTCATCAAGCAAAAGATATAAAGGTTTTTGTTGGTCATAAGAAAAATTTTGTTTGTAGATATCAAGTAATACTTTTAATTCTTCTCCTGTTAAGGGGTAGAGACGATCGTCTTCAAAGTTTATATAAATTATGTTATGGGAAGGAATAGTTTTTTTTAATTTATTAATGAGTTGATAAAGCAAGTAAGTCTTTCCACTTCTTCTTACGCCAACAATAGAGATAACAAGGTTTGAATCAAGAAAGGAATAAGGAAATTCCCTTTCTATTAACGGAGGAAGTGATGACTCAAAGTAGTCCTGCAGGATGTAGCAAATTTTATCCATATCGTTCATCATGGAGAACGATTATACATAATTATCATTTTGTTTGCAATACAATTTAAAGATATATGCCGAACCCATGAAAGATTGAGGCAGGACTAAATTAACCTCTTTCTAAAATCCATTTCTAGTAAGGGATGACCTCTATTTTAAGAATATTTAGGATCTTCTGAAAAAAGATTTTTAGCTTTCATCTGCACCTTTTCCCAGTCAGCTTTGACCATTATCTTTACCAATTCTTCGAAGTTCACTTTCGGTTCCCAGCCAAGTTCTCTTTTTGCTTTTGACACGGATAAAAGATTAAAACATTAGACGCTGATCTACACGGATGAAGGCAAAACAATATTAGACACCAATTCGCGCGGATAAAGACAAAAGCACATTAGACGCTGATCTACACGGATACATAATATCTTTGTCGGAATTCTTCCGACAAGAAAAGCTATAAATCATTTGATGTGGATTTAGATAGGCTACCGCCGGTGGGCTTTTTGGGTAGATAAATTTTCATTTGCCTATTCAGGCCTGTTCAAGTACAGCTGCGCACATTCATTTATTTACTTTTCCATGGAACAGATATTATCTATATCTTATCCTCTTTAGCCCTGTTTTTCCGGATGTATTCAAGGAAGAAGGCAAGGATGGTAAAAATCATGAGGCTCAAGATTCCGGCAATCAAGACATTCCGTTTTTTTCTGGGGGAAACGGGAGAGAGAGAGGATGTCGGTTCCTTAATTAGCTGTGCATAATCTATTCTTCCTCTTTTTTCATTTAAATCATTAACTGTATTTTCTATTTGACTAATATTTTTATCTCCATTATCTAATTCTAAATTTAAATTCTCTTCTTCTATTTTCTTGTTGTTCAACAATTCATTTAATGTATTATGATATCTTAAGCTTTGTTGGATCTCATTGGAATAAAGAAGCATCCCCAAGCTTTCAGATTCGCTCCTTTTTTCTTTCTTCAAATTCACACTCTGTTCTTCCTCTAATGATTTAATCCTTTTTCTTACATCACTCATTTCAGCTTCAATTTCTTTTTTTCTTTGCTTTACAATTCTAAGCTTACTCTTAAATACTTTAATTTGGTCCTCTATCATTGTCTTTACTATTTCTTGATTTTTTACCTGGGAATCAATCCCTTTCATTTCGATATCTATCTTTTCATCTAGATCTGCTTTTAAATGTTTGAAAAGGGAGAGTAAAATTAATTTTGCCTCTTCAGTGTCTCGCTCTCTTATGGAAACCTTTACTAAATTTGTATCCTTGATGTTTTCCGCCTTTAATTCAGGGAATGTTCTTATATCCAGGTTCAGTTCGGCCCCTATCAACCTATTGTAAGATTCCTGATTAATCTGACCCACTATTTGTTTAGGGCTAACAACCACCACTTCTTCAAATTGGCCTTGCTCAGTCTTAACGAGAATTTTACTCGGCTGGATTATGGCATCAACTTCCCATATGTGGGGGAGACGGAAGCTGATTATTCCGACAATAACGACGCAGAATAAGGTGGGAAGGATGATAAGCCATTTTTTCTTCCATATGACATTCAGGTAATCCATTAATTCAATTTCATCTTCATATTCTTCCATTATAACTTCTCCTTTCTGAGTTTCTTAATCTATAATACTCTTTCTAAAATCTCAAGCGAATTTTTTCCAAAAGGAAAGACAGACACAATATTTTTAATGGGGATTATCACGTTCCATTCGGTCAACTGCAGCAACGTATGCTCACGTAATTTCGAATCAAAGAATAAGATTTATTCGATGAACTCACAGGTCAATTTGTAGTCTTTATAATCATCGATTGGGACTCTTCCCACCTTAAGCCAACTGCCCTCAGGAAGGAATGTTGCCTGTGCAAAGCGATTCGATTTTTCTAGAGTTTCTTCTAGTTCACTTTCGCAGAAAAAATGGATGGTAAAACTGTGATATATCTTAGGTTTGCTGGAAATTACTTCTTTTATGATAGCCTCTGCGAGATCTTTTAGTTTTTGTTCGTCCGGTTTTTCGCTCACACAAACCCAAAAGAATTTGTGAACCGGTTTGTATCCGTGATCCTCGGTTTTAAGAATTTTGAAATTAAGGCCTGTCGAGTTTTCTATCTTTGAGACATCTACTTCTGCACTGCCAGGAAGCTGTGTCTCTGGTAATTTTTTATTCGAAGCTTGTTTTTTGCAGGCTGGATTAATAATGATTAGAATAAAGCATATAAGAATGAATGCATTACTGAGTTTCCTCATTTTCTACCCCCTCATATGGTAGGTCCTTTTACAATAAGTAGATTTTTTTATATCACAGATAAAGATCGAGTGTCAAATTTTCTTACGCTTTTTTTTCGCTGAGCTTATTCACTCAGGATCAAAAGCCACCCTCTGCCAGGCACAACAGGTATTTCACCACCAGGTGAAAAATGTACCAGGTACCTTCTTAAAATCACCGACTTCATAAATATTGAAAACTTCCGAACCTTCCGGATAGTCAGGGGTCGGACCGACTTAGGCTATTGAAAATTAAACAACTAGTTCGAAATTATTGCTTTTTTTATCCAGATAAGATTTCAATGTTGAATAGATTCTTTGGATTTTATCTGATTGAGGGAGTACATCCTTAATTTTTTCTAAATAACCTCTTTGCCGGATAAGCTGGAAAGTGCGGGGAAAGTTAATATCGTAGATCCATGCCATCTGGAGGATCTTGAAATCATTGAGTGTGTTGATGTGACTTGTTCTGACAGATCTTCCAGACATTATATCATTATAGACTTCATGGGATATTTTTGGGATATTGGGCAAATCGAGTTCAAGGCTTTTATTCTGGCTCTTATTTTCTCTGTGGTAGTAGTTCGTCACAACATACAGGATATCCAGCTTATCTGCATCGCGCAGCAATTTTGCAAAGAATAGACATCGTTCAGTTTCTTTCTTAGGAAGAACTGCGCGGTTGTGATAGGCAATTGTACGTAGGATTAGTTCACTGGTGGGTTTGTCTACTTTTTTTAGGACATGGTTTTGCCGAATGATTTTTATTCCAAGTTGAGCATGGTCTTCTGATTTTGTATCAGAAAATGTCGCATAACGGTTGTATTGCTCAAACCGGCCTATATCATGAAGCAAGGCTATCGTTTCTGCCAGGCGAAGGTCTTTTTTGTCTAAAGAGAGACTTTGTGCGAGATTAAGGATTTCTTGGCAGACACGGAAGGTGTGGTCCTTTTTTAAATCTATATTCTGCTGGTAATATGGGTCTGATGATTGGTAATTTTTAAGGTAATTTTCGAACCATGATTTGATGTTATCTAGAGTTTCTTGTTTAATCATTATTTAAATATGCTATCAACCTTGAGAAAGAAGGTACCTGGTAGCCTCTTAAAATATGCTTGCCTATCAGTAAAAGTGTACCAGGTACAATTCTTCTTAATCCACAGCAGCATTGCTGTAGTAAATTAATATATCAGTCCCCATATTATGTGTCCAGATTTTTTGCCCCTCCTGTTCCGGTTCTGCCTGAGAATGATCACTGTCCCGGTATGTCTTTTATATTATTGGAAGGCTATGATGATACTTGACACGTAACGGGTAACAAGTTAAGATTATACTGTCTCGGAAGGAATTATGAATGATCAAATCTTTCAAACATAATGGGCTGGAAAAATTTTATTACGAGGGTGACCGGAGGCGCGTTAACCCGGAACATGCTGCTAAGCTTGCTCGGATATTAGATCGCCTGGACGCATGCATAAGGCCACAGGATATGAACTTACCCGGTTATAAACTTCATGAACTTACTGGCAGAGAATCAGGAACCTGGTCCGTCTGGGTTTCTGGTAATTGGCGGGTTACATTTCGATTCGAAAGGTCTGATGCCGTCGATGTGGATTATCGAGACTATCATTAGCGAGGGGAGGACTTTAAATGACAAAAAAAAGAAAACCTGTTCATCCAGGAGAAGTATTAAACGAGGATATTATTAAACCCCTTGGGCTTACCATAACCGAAGTGGCTAAATTTCTGGGTGTGACCCGCAAAACCATGTCGTTATTAATAAACTGCAAAGCATCGATGAGCCCGGAAATGGCGGTCAGGGTAGGCATGGCTACCAACACTTCTCCCGAAAGCTGGTTATATATGCAGGCTAAACTTGACCTCTGGCATGCCGCTCAAAACCCTCCCGAGGTCAAGAAACTAGGTAACATAGCGACTACATAGACTTTTTGCTTCCAGAACAAACAGATTCCTCCAAAGTGTGCATCGTCAAATGGTATATGTTAGAATGTTTGTTTGACCTGAATTATTCATGAAAACAATCATTTGAAAAAATTTAGTGTAAAGAGAATCATATATGTCAAGCATCAGAAACTTTAGCATTATCGCTCATATCGACCATGGAAAATCTACCCTAGCAGACAGGCTTATCCAAGCTTCAGGCATGGTTTCCCAAAGAGAGTTCAGGGACCAAATACTTGATACAATGGACCTTGAGAGAGAAAGAGGAATTACCATTAAAAGCCATACTATAACACTACCTTATACAGATAAAAACGGTGAAGATTATTCACTTAACCTGATTGACACCCCTGGCCATGTAGATTTTTCATACGAAGTATCCCGTGCCCTCGCATCATGTGAAGGCGTGATTCTTATTGTTGATGCATCACAAGGAGTAGAAGCACAAACAGTTGCAAATCTTTACATGGCCATGGAACATGACCTTACAATAATTCCTGTAATAAATAAGATAGACCTTATATCTGCAGATATTGACAGGACTAAAGAACAAATTGAAAATGAACTGGGCCTTGATTCTAATATGGCAATCCTATGTTCTGCTAAAAAAGGAACAGGGATAAACGATGTTTTTGAAGCTATAGTTAAATATATCCCCCCGCCAAAAGGCAGTCCTGACAAACAGCTTAAAGCCCTTATTTTTGATGCTCATTATGATTCTTTTCGTGGAACGATAATTCACTGCCGCATCTTTGACGGGTCTGTTAAAGCAGGTGATATTATCCGTCTATTATCAAATGGTTCTACTCATAAAGTTGAAGAAGTCGGACTCTTTCATTTAGAAACAAAACCCAGAGACATTCTTTCTGCAGGTGAAGTCGGATACATTATTGCAGGGATAAAAAAACTGGGGGATACTAGGATCGGGGATACAATTACTTTAGATTCAAATCCAACTATTGAACCCTTATCCGGATTTAAAGAAGCAAAGCCTGTAGTCTTTTCTTCTATTTATCCTATATCTTCAGATGAATACCAATTTCTTCGAGAGGCTCTGGATAAGTATGAACTTAATGACGCAGCCTTTTCCTATCAAAAAGATTCCTCTGCAGCACTTGGACAAGGATTCAGATGCGGTTTCTTAGGACTTCTTCATCTTGAAATATTTCAACAACGATTAGAACGGGAATACGACTTGTCTATTATAATGACTGTACCGAGTGTTCGATACAGACTTACACTCAAAAATGATGAGACCATTATAATAGATAACCCACAATATTATCCGGATCCATCTTTAATCAAAAGCACATCAGAACCTTATATTAAAGCGTCTCTTCTTTTCCTTGATAAATATATGGGTGTTGTGATGAAATTATGTTTATCACGCAGAGGAAGCAATCCTCGCACAAGCTATCCAACATCAGGACGTATCGAGCTTATTATTGATATGCCCCTCGCAGAAGTTATCTATGACTTCTACGATACGCTCAAGACAATTACACAGGGATATGGGTCATTTGACTATGAATTAATTGATTATAGAGAAAGTGACCTTGTACGGCTTGATATTCTGGTCAATGGTGAAAAGGTTGATGCTTTATCCCTCATTGTACATCGTGACAAATCCAGAGAATGGGGAGTAAGAATATGCAGCCGGCTCAAAGATGAAATTCCAAGACATCAATTTAAAATCGCTATTCAAGGTGCGATTGGAGGTAAGATAATCTCGAGATCCACAGTTTCTCCATATAGGAAAGACGTAACTGCCAAACTTTACGGTGGAGATGTAACACGTAAACAAAAACTTCTGAAGAAACAGAAAAAAGGGAAAAAAAGGATGAAAATGGTTGGTTCAGTCATGATTCCTCAGAGTGCCTTTATTTCCGTCCTAAAAACAGAAAACAAGTAAAAAAACAGCAGCACACTGGGAATTATGCATTTACGGATTGGCTTTGGCACATAGTTGATATCAGTAAAGTTAACTTTTTCACTAGCCTGAATCGGAGCTTAGATGATAATATTTAGTATGAAAATCGTCTCTCTAATAAAAGAAGCTATCTCATGGATTGAGCGATAAG
>Ga0315543_1001760_pt1 | contig 22611 bp, 11 predicted proteins | sample SalMarSW160210MG_2_FD_203098 | JGI IMG/M metagenome (GOLD analysis project Ga0315543, IMG submission 203098) | Salt marsh sediment microbial communities from the Plum Island Ecosystem LTER, Massachusetts, United States - Salt Marsh Sediment SW1601-210 ...
ATGGCGGGAGCCAGAGCTTCAGCATCACACCGAACGCGGGCTATGTGATAAGCGATGTCCTGGTCGATGGCACCTCGGTAGGGGCGGTATCAAGCTACCCCTTCACTAACGTAACGGCCAATCACACGATCGAGGCGACCTTTAGCGTGATTCAATACACCATTACCGCCAGTGCTGGGAGTGGCGGCAGCATCTCACCTGATGGTGCTGTGGGTGTCAGCCATGGCGGGAGCCAGAGCTTCAGCATCACACCGAACGCGGGCTATGTGATAAGCGATGTCCTGGTCGATGGCACCTCGGTAGGGGCGGTATCAAGCTACCCCTTCACTAACGTAACGGCCAATCACACGATCGAGGCGACCTTTAGCGTGATTCAATACACCATTACCGCCAGTGCTGGGAGTGGCGGCAGCATCTCACCTGATGGTGCTGTGGGTGTCAGCCATGGCGGGAGCCAGAGCTTCAGCATCACTCCGAACACGGGCTATGTGATAGGCGGTGTCCTGGTCGATAGCACCCCCGTGGGGGTGGTATCAAGCTATACTTTCGCCAACGTAACCAAGAACCACTGGATCCACGCGGCTTTTAACCTAATTCAGTACACTATTACGGCCAGTGCTGGAGTCGGGGGCAACATTTCGCCTGTGGGTGCTGTTGGCGTCAGCTACGGCCAGAGCCAGAGCTTCAGCATCACTCCCAACGCGGGCTATGCGATAAGCGACGTCCTGGTCAACGGCATCTCGGTGGGGGCAGTATCAAGCTACACCTTCACCAACGTTATCGAGGACCGCGCCATCCACGCGGACTTTAGCTTGAATCAATACACCATTACCGCCAGTGCTGATGTCGGCGGCAGTATCTCACCTGTAGGTGCTGAGGGCGTCAGCCACGGCGGGAGCCAGGGCTTCAACATCACTCCCAACGCGGGCTATAAGATAAGCGACGTCCTGGTCGATGGCAAATCAGTGGGGGCGGTATCCAGCTACACCTTTGCGGGTGTCGCCTCTGACCATACGATCCACGCCAACTTTGAGTTGATACAGAACGACGAGCCCTGCTATAGGCTTACCCTGGCAGTCTCTCCTGGGGGGGGCGGAACGGCGACTGACGAGACTGGCGCTGCCTGTTATGAGGAAGGTAACATCGTCGCAATAAGAGCATTAGCGACAGAGTGCTACGACTTTGTTAGCTGGACAGCGCCTGCGGGCGTATTCGCTGATGCATATGCAGCGGAGACCGGCTTCACCATGCCGGGTCGAGATGCAACCGTCACCGCTAACTTCGAGTTCATTGGTAATCCCACCAGAGCATTACCCGACCAGGTACTGCCGGGAGAAAAATTTGAGGTAACCGTAACCTTCACTGCCCCATATGACGGTTTTCACGCCATGGCACTGACTGATATAGCTCCTGCCGGTTGGAAGGTCAGCGTCAATGTGCTCTGGGCTGACCTGGAGGCGACGGCGGTCCACACTCCAGCCGCTGAGACGGCAGCATATGTCTGGTATGGACCTTATGACGTCTGTGTGGCATTCACGACAGTGTATGAGGTCAGGGTACCGGTTAATGCCGAGCCTGGCGCTTACACCTTTAGCGGTTCTCTCAAGTATTATGTTGAACCACACCCAGCCCCACCCTACGAGCAGGAAGTCAGCGGTGATATCCAGGTACGCGTAAAGGAGGGTGAGACAGTCAGGATTGCGGGGGTGACCAAAGAGGTTGACGGTGCCATCTTGCCCGGGGCAGCTGTCGTACTGTACCAGAATGATGAGGCAATAGGAAACGTCGTGAGTGACGAGAGTGGGAACTATGAGTTCGAGTTCTCAGAGCTTGGGGATTATGAGGTGGTGGCCAGCAAGGCAGGGTTCAGGGGCGAGGCTCAGTCTATATCGGTAGCCACGCTGGCAATATATACCCTGGACTTTGTCGGTGACCACGGGCTTATTCCCGATGCCCCCAGCATCTCTTACGTCCTGGCGTGCATGAGCCTATGGAAGTTTGGGGAGCCACCTTTGCAGTTGAGCACGGTCAGGGTATTGGATGTGGTAAGTGCCTGGATATATCCGATGACTTAGGAGTCAAAGAGGAGGCCGACATGAGTTTTGCTAGAGAGCGCAGCACCAGATTGAACCATAAGCTGCCCAAGCTGGATGGATGGGTGTCGTCGATTCTCGTGATTGCCGGTCTGCTCACTATTCTGGGCGGCGCGGCGTGTCAGGGCGAGCTGCCGGATACGACAACAGCGCAGCTTGAAAGGGAATTGCCGAACACGGTCACGGTGGGAGAGGAATTTGTAGTAACCGTTACCTTTACCTCGCCTGAAGATGGTTGTCATGCCATAGGACTGACCGATGTGGGCCCTGCCGGCTGGGATGTGAGTGTTGATGTGGCGTGGACTGAGCCGCAGGCTATGGGGACCAACACTCCGGGAACTGAGAAGGCGGAATACATCTGGGAAGGGCCTCACGATGCCGGTGTGGAATTCACCGCAGAGTATAAAGTCCGGGTGCCTGTCGATGCCGAGCCCGGGGACTATACGTTTAGCGGTTGCCTTGAGTATTATATTGAACCATTCCCAGCGCCCTCTTACGAGGAAGAAATCGCCGGTGACATCGAGGTGACGGTCTCCTAGGGCTTGCAGCCTCATACCGACGAACTGGTTGACGGCTATAAGTGGGCGTGGCCTACGATGGACCCTTTGCGGTCTTCGGTGGCATCAACTTACGCTGCACGTTCCTGCCGTCCGGGGTCTCTCGCAGATAGTCTGGGGTCACCTCGGTTGATTCAATTGGCCCAGCCGACTCGCCGTGAGTCACCAGTCGTGCATCGGAGGCTGCTCGGCTCCGTGAAGCTCCGGTCTTAAGGGCTTGAGAGTTGAGGCCACAGTGCTTCCTATCTCTTTTCACCCGTTGGTCACTTATGCGAGGCCTCTCTTCTCAAGCCATTTTTATGTTCGGAACCTGTCCACCCAAGCGGTTAAGCACGGAAAATTCAGGGTAGTATTTCAGGCTCGGATATAAGGACCTGGAGCCAGGCGACTTCACTATTCTAGGGAAATCACTCAAGACTTGACGAACAAGACGGGTGAGATTGAATAGCACTTATTAACCATTACCAATGGGTGATTGACGGCCAAGATGACCACACTTAGAATTAATCCTGTGAGTTAGAGCCAAACAGCCGAGAGAAGGTGCCAAAGAATAAGGAGGGTTGGAATGCACGAAAGGTATTTTGATTTTCGAATCGCTGATAATGGGAGGCAGCAACTGAGGAGTAGGAAGATACTTCCGCAGCTTTTAGTCTCTTTTGTTCTGCTGTTCAGCCTTGTTCTTCCTTTGTCCGTTGCTGAAGCGAGTGTAGACTTCACGATAGAGAAGGGGGTCCGCTCGTTGCCAACGGTGGGAGCTGATGTCACCACCTTTGGCATAGCTGGGGGAGCTCTGTGTCAGCGAGGATTGCCAGACGCGGTCACGGAGGGAGAAGAATTTGTGGTAACCGTGACCTTCACTGCCCCGGCTGACCGCTTTCACGCTATAGGACTGACCGACATGGCCCCTGCCGGCTGGGATGTGAGCGTTGATGTGGCCTGGACTGACCCGCAGGCGATGGTGGCCCACACCCCGGAATCTGAGATGGCGGCATACATCTGGGCAGGTCCTTATGCTGCCGGCGCGGAATTCACCGCAGTGTACAAAATCAAGGCGCCAATCGATGCCGAGCCTGGGACTTACACACTTAGTGGTTCTCTCAAGTACTACGTGGAACCGCACCCAGCCGCCTCTTACGAGGAGGCAATCACGGGTGATATCGAGGTAGACGTAGTGGGCACGGCCGCAGCCCCTATGGTCACAATAGTGGGGGTGACCAAAGAGGTTGACGGTGCCGTCTTGCCCGGTGCCGTCGTTATCCTGTACCAGAATGGCGAGGAAATTGCCAACGTCGTGAGTGACGAGAATGGAGACTATGAATTCGAGTTCTCACAGCTCGGGGACTACGACGTGGTGGTCAGCAAGGAAGGATTCAGGGACGAGGCTCAGTCCATCTCGTTAACAGAGCCAACAACATGTAACCTCGACTTTGTCGGCGACCACGGGCTTATTCCAGACGCGCCCAGCAAGTCTTACGTCCTGGCATGTACGAATCTATGGAGATTCGGCGAGTCCTCTTCGCAGCTTAGCACCTCCAGGCTGTTGGAGTTGATCAGTGCCTGGAAGTATCCGTACCTGGGGTTGTAGAAGGCTGGTCCCTCCGGAGACACCGCTTGATGAAGTGATGGCGGGATACGAATTTTGTGTAGCTGTGCCTTGGCCTCGCGGCATCATGATTTTGATGCCATGGGACTGACCCAGTTGGCTGTGCTGTCTGTAGTATCAGTCAATTGTATCTATCCCAGAACGACTAAATCTAGGATCCCGGGACTACTGTGATCCAATCGTCTTTCCCCCAGCTTGCCTCCCTTTCATACTTTTGCTTGATCCCTATGCCTGCAGGACGTATGAGGCGTCTTTCCAGCCATTATCATTTACTCTCCAGCACGCTCCTAGTTTTTTGCTCCAAAAAGTGTGTGTCTAGGAGAGACTAAGTATTGACAATTTGGCGGGCAGCGGTATAATACTTGTTGTAAGAATAGCCCCTTCAAGAAATACGACTTTCAGACTGGCATCAAATTGGGTGGTCAAGTGTGTGCGTCAGAGGGTTACGACAGTTCCCACAGTGCTCAGTTGAGCGCATGTAGACATCTGAACTGGGCTCTTTTTCCCTGCCGCAGTATAAGCAACTCTTCTTGGATTACACTTGTCCCTGTGCTGGGTGCGACGATGCTGTGTGGTGTCCGATGGACAGTGCGGGGGCGACACAACGCAAGCTTGAGATTCTGGCAAGACTAGCCTGTTACTAGGACCTAGCTGATGAAGGAGGAGAATAGAAGGATGAAAATTAGAAGAATCGCAGCAGTTTCGCTTGGCGTGGTGATGATTTTGGCCGGGGTACTGAATGTTTCTGCGCAAGAGAGTCCAAGCTCTCCCCAAGCTGAAAAGACTTATACTACCGATGCCGATTTTGAGGAAGGGGTCTTGACGGGAGTAGAGATAGTTGAAAACCACCTCCAGCTGTGTGAGGAACTGGTGACTTTGCCGTTTATCTGGGTTCCTGGGGACGAGGGGGTGGTTTCTAAGGTTGACACAGAGACAGGGGATGAACTAGGACGTTATCGGGTGGCACTCTACGGGGGCAGTCCCTCGAGAACAAGCGTTGACCTTGAGGGTAACGTCTGGGTAGGCCTCAGAACAGCCGGCACGGTTGTGAAAATCGGGCTTTATGAAGCGGGTCAGTATATAGATAGAAATGAAGATGGCATAATTCAGACCTCGCGAGACCTTGACGGAGACGGCGATATCACGGGTGCCGAAATCCTTCCCTGGGGTCAGGACGAATGCGTGCTTTTTGAGGTTGTTCTGGTGCCTGGGCACGAAGGAACATATGTTCCCGGAACCTATGAAGGGTCTTATGACACGGATTATTGGGGTGCATCTCCCAGGGGTTTGGCAGTTGATGCTGAAAATAACCTTTGGGTCGGAACCGGGTCTCCACAGAGACTCTATCATATTGACGGCGCCACAGGTGAGATTCTTGATGTGGTCGATGTCTCGCCATGGGACGTCTATACCTATGGAGCGACCATAGACAGCAATGGCATTCTCTGGTTGCTGGATCGATGGCACTATCCTACTGAGCCCCCTCCTACTAAACTTCTGCGCATTGATCCCTCTGATCTGGAGTCAATCCATGAAGTACATCTGCCATATGAACAATATGCCCTTGCCCCGGATTACCTTGGTCACCTATTCCTGACCGGGTGGGAAAGTAATAAGCTCTTCAAGATTGACATAGAAACTGATGAAATGATTTGGGTGAAGAATACTAGGGAGGGTTGTGCCAGAGGCGTTGTGGTCACTCCCGAGGATAACCATGTCTGGGTAGCGGATACCTGCCGCGACAGCGTTCTTCGCTATGACAACGATGGAAACTTGATAGCTGAAATAAAGGGTCTTACCGAACCTTCAGGCATTGACGTGGATGCGGCAGGCAAGGTTTGGGCCACCGATAAGAGTAGCGAGTATATCCATCGGATTGATCCTGAGACCAACACCATTGACCTGTCCAAGCGATTAAGCGGGACTGGGGGGCATTACAGTTACAGTGACATGACCGGTGAGGTGCTAACAACGATGGTCTCAGGAATCGGCACCTGGACAGTCATCCACGATAGCAACCACGCTGGAACCGCCTGGGAAACTATTTCCTGGACTAGTGAAGAGCCAGAAGATACCTTGATCCAAGCTGAGGCCAGAAGCTCCCGTAACGGGAGTATTTGGTCGCCCTGGGAAACAGCTGAAAATGGAGTCCCCTTGACTGAAACTCCTGCGGGAAGATATGTGGAAATCAGGGTAACTCTCCAGAGTTTTACCGGAGAGCAATCACCATTTCTCTATGACCTTACTGTCAAACCGGCTGAGCCTGTTTCGCGGTGCTTCATTGCCACCGCCGCCTACGGCACGCCCATGGCCGAGGAAATAGAAATTCTCCGTGACTTCAGAGATGAATACCTGCTCACCAACCCACTGGGACAAGCTCTGGTAGGCCTCTATTACAGGGTCAGCCCACCGATAGCCGAGTTCATAGCTGAGCATCCCTGCCTGAAGCCAATAGTGAGGACTGGGCTGGTGCCTGCTGTGGTAATAAGCACCGTAGTCGTCAACACTACTCCGGCCGAGAAGACAGTCATAGTAGGCTTGTTGGTGCTGGTTTCCGTAGTAGTGGCTGTCTGGGCAACGAGGCGGCGAGGGAAAGGTACGAAGTATGTCTGACGTTGAAATGGCGCATTAGCACCTAGTGGTTAAGGCGACACTTTGTTACGGAGTGTTGCCAGTGCGTAGGTGGGCAACAGACTATGAGCCATGATTTTGGAGGGACTAGTCTATTCCAGTGGAGGCGAAGCATGAAGAAAAGGCTTAGCATCTTCCTGATTGTAGTAGCCTTAATTGCCGGGATGGCAGGCTGTGCTCCTGCTCAGTACAACCTCACCGTCTCCAGCACCGAAGGTGGCGAGGTAACGAGCCCCGGTGAGAGGACTTTTACCTATGACGAAGGTGATGTGGTCAACCTGGTGGCCGAGGCTGAGGAGGGTTACCGCTTTGTCAACTGGACTGGCGACGTAGATGGCATTGCCAATGTTAATGATGCCACAACTACCATCACCATGAACGATGACTATTCCATAACAGCCGACTTTGCTGTCAAGCAGTATGAACTCATCATCTCCAGCACCATAGGTGGGGAGGTAACGACCCCCGGCGAGGGAATTTTTAGCTATGACGAGGGAACAGAAGTCGATTTGGTGGCTGTGGCTGAGGAGGGCTACCAGTTTGTCAACTGGACGGGTGATGTCAGCACCATCGCTGATGTTAATGCTGCTTCAACCACAGTCACCGTGAACGGCGACTACACCATCACCGCCAACTTTGCCAAAGGAATATGGGACTGGCATGATTTGGATGCCATCAGGAACAACCTAGGTGGCAGTTACATTCTGATGAATGACCTCGATTCCACTACTGCCGGTTACGAGGAGCTGGCAGCCGCAACAGCCAATGAGGGAAAGGGGTGGGAGCCAATTGGAAGTCTCTTCGTGGACCCGATTACCCACAACATCATCGACCCTGCTGATCCGTTTACTGGCAGCTTAGATGCGCAGGGCTATGAGATAAGAGACCTGTTTGTCAGTCGCCCGGAAGAGGATGGTGTGGGGCTTTTCGGTTCTATCCGTGAGGGAGTCATCGAGAATCTAGGCGTAGCTAATGCCGACGTGACTGGCCTTCGCTATGTTGGCGGTCTAGTAGGACATGCTTGTTCTGGGGGCAGCACTGTGAGCAATTGCTATATCACAAGCAGCGTCACTGGTGTGACTGGCAGCGAGTGGATTGGTGGTCTGATGGGAGGGAATTCGGGTATTGTGAGGAATTCGTATTCCACAGGCAGCGTAACTGGCAGTATACTTGTTGGTGGTCTGGTGGGGGGGAACTGGGGTACTGTAAGCGACTCGTATTCCACAGCCAGCGTGATTGGCGAAAGCTATATTGGCGGTCTGGTGGGATTTCAACATCACGGTACTATCATCAACTCGTATTCCAGCGGCAGCGTGACTGGCGAGTGGCAGGTTGGCGGCTTGGTGGGACCAAATAATGACAGTACTGTGAGCAACTCACACTACAGTTACGGTGAGGTTTTTATCAATGGCAGGAATGTAATCACTATTGGAGCTTTGTTCAATGAAGACTTCGACCAATGGCTGGCCAACGGTAGATCTCTGGACGTCAATGAAAGGCTTACTGACGAAGACGGTTACTACGCGATAAACAATGTCAGTGATTTCAAGCAACTGCTCGCCTTCGGTCAGGATGGCCTACTAAAATTCAGATTGAAAAATGATCTGGATTTACTCAATGAAGCAGACTTTTACATTCCTTATCTTGCAGGAGCGTTCGATGGGAATGGTCACAGAATCTACAACTTGAGCTTCAGCTGTGATTTCATCTCGCAAGTGGGATTATTCGGATACCTTGCCTCTGGGGGAACAGTCACTGGAGTGGGCGCTGAGAACGTAAATGTAGCTGGTCAGAATTATGTCGGTGGTCTGGTGGGCGAAAATGATGGCACTGTGAGCGACTGCTATTCCACAGGCAGGGTAGCTGGTTGTCGGTCTATTGGTGGTCTGGTGGGATGGATTGGATGGCATGGGGGCACCGTGAACAATTCCTATTATAACGTTGACGAGGTTCTCGTCAATGGTAGGAATGTAATCACTATTGGAGCTTTGTTCAGTGAAGATTTCGACCAATGGCTGGCCAACGGTAGATATCTGGACGTCAACGAAAGGCTTTTGCAGGAAGATGGTTATTATCTAATAGAAGATGTCAATGATCTCAAAAGCCTACTAGTGTTCGGTCAAAATGGCGCCTTGAAACTCAGATTGACAAACGACCTGGATTTAGGCAATGAACCCAACTTCTACGTCCCGTATCTCGCCGGAGAGTTTGATGGAAACGGCCACAAGATCAGGAATCTAAACTGCCGCTTTGATTCTGTTTCACAAGTTGGGTTGTTTGGCTACGTTGGTTCTGGTGGAGAAGTTAGCAAAGTGGGTGCCGAGAACATAAACGTGACTGCTACCAATGCCGAGCAGGTCGGCGGTCTGGTGGGACATAATCACGGTAGTGTCACGAACTCCTATTCAACCGGCAGTGTGACTGGTGGCGACGAAGCTGGCGGCTTGGCGGGATTGAATTCCGGCACTGTGAGCAACTCCTATTCCGCATGCAGGGTGACTGGCGGCTGGGCTGTTGGTGGTCTGGTGGGACAGAATTATTGGAGCACCGGGTATACTAGCACTGTGAGCAACTCCTATTCGACAGGCAGGGTGACTAGCGATAATTGTGTGGGTGGCCTCGTAGGTTATAATGATGCGGCTGTGAGCAAGTCTTTGTGGGACACCGAAACCAGCGGACAGACTACGTCGGATCGGGGGGGGATGGGCAGGACTACGGCGGAAATGAAGAACATCTATACCTTCTCAGGTGCAGGCTGGAACATAATCGCGGTAGCCGATCCTGACACACGTAACCCTTCCTACATCTGGAATATCGTTGACGGCGAAACCTATCCCTTCCTGAGCTGGCAGTCCGTTGGCTGAATTTTGGGAGGACTGAACAATGACAAATCTGAGGAGGTGAAGTATGAGGATAATACTTAGTTCGAGGGGATATCGTTACGTGGCAAGAGTTAGCATCTTTTTGATTACAGTAGCCTTAGTTGCCGGGATGGCAGGCTGTGTTCCCTCTCAGTACGAGCTCACCATCTCCAGCACCGTAGGCGGCGAAGTAACCACTCCCGGCGAGGAGACATTTACCTATGACGAAGGCGAAGTGGTCGACTTGGTGGCTGTGGCTGAGGAGGGATACCGCTTTGTCAACTGGACGGGCGACGTGGATGACATTGCCGATGTCAATGATGCCACAACTACCATTACAATGAACGATAGCTACTCCATTACCGCTAACTTTGAGGAAAGTCCTAAAGTCCGGTACAACCTGATCATCTCCAGCACCGTAGGTGGGGAGGTAACCGCCCCTGGCGAGGGGATTTTTAACTATGACGAGGGAACAGATGTCGATTTGGTGGCTGTGGCTGAGGAGGGTTACCACTTTGTCAACTGGACGGGTGACGTGGACACAATTGGCAATGTCGAGGCTACCTCGACCACCATCATCATGAACGACAACTACTACATCACCGCCAACTTCGCCATAGCAATATGCGATTGGTATGATTTGGATGCCATCAGAGACAACCTGGGCGGCAAGTACATTCTGATGAATGACCTCGATTCCACTGCTGCCGGTTATGCCGAGCTGGCGAGCCCAACAGCCGATGGGGGAAAGGGCTGGGAGCCAATTGGAAGTCTTTCTGTTGACCCATCTTCTTCCCACGCTGTCGATCCTGTTGACCCATTTACCGGTAGTTTAGATGGCCAAGGATATGAGATAAGAGACCTGTTTATTGGCCGCCATGGCGAAGATGGTGTGGCGCTTTTCGGTTCGGTTGATGAGGGAGTCATCGAGAATCTTGGCGTGGTGAATGCTGAGGTGACTGGTCATCTCTATGTTGGCGGTCTGGTGGGATGTGCTTCTTCGGGCAGCACTGTCAGCGACTCCTATTCCACAGGCAGTGTGACTGGCGACGAGCTTGTTGGTAGTCTGGTGGGAGGGAATTTTGGCACTGTGAGCGACTCCTATTCCACAGGCAGCGTGACTGGCGGTGGGAGTGTTGGTGGTCTGGCAGGAGGGAATTTTGGTACCGTGAGCGACTCCTATTCCACAGGCAGCGTGACTGGCGGTGGGGGTGTTGGTGGTCTGGCAGGAGGGAACTGGGGTACCGTGAGCGATTCCTATTCTACAGGCGGCGTGACTGGCACTGGGCATACTGGCGGCCTGGTGGGATGGAATCATCACGGCACTGTGAGCAACTCCTACTATAGTTACGATGAGGTTCTCATCAATGGCAGAAATATGATCACTACTGGAGCTTTGTCCAATGAGGACTTTGAACAATGGCTGGCCAACGATAGGTTCTTGGATGTCAACGAGAGGCTTTCCAAGGAGGGTGGTTACTATGTAATAAACGATGTTAGTGATTTGAGAGAGCTACTTGCATTTGGTCAGAATGCTTCATTTAAATTTATATTGAAAAGCGACCTGGATTTAGGCGATGACCCCGATTTCTACATCCCGTACCTAGCTGGAGAGTTTGACGGTAACAGTCACAAAATCGCGAATTTGAGCTTCAGCTCTGATTTCGTCGTGCAAGTGGGATTATTTGGATACCTTGCCTCTGGTGGAAGAGTCACTGGAGTGAGTACCGAGAACGTAAACATAACTGGCCAGGGTTATGTTGGCGGTCTGGTGGGAGAAAATGCTGGCACTGTGAGCAACTCCTATTCCACCGGCAGTGTGACTGGCCATGGGCCTGTTGGCGGTCTGGTGGGATCCATTGGATGGAATGGCGGCACCGTAAGCAATTCCTACTACAATTACAACGAGGTTCTCATCAATGGCAGGAGTGTAATCACTATTGGAGCTTTGTTCAATGAAGACTTCGACCAGTGGCTGGCTAATGATAAATTCTTGGATGTCAATGAAAGGCTTTCTCAAGAAGGTGGTTATTATCTGATTAATGATGTCAGTGATTTCAAACAGTTGTTTGCCTTCGGTCAGGATGATTCACTGAAATTCAGACTGACAAATGACCTGGATTTAGGCGATGACCCCAATTTCTACATCCCTTATCTGGCCGGTGAGTTCGATGGAAATGGTCACAAAATCTCAAACTTAAGGCTCAACTTTGATTTTGTCTTGCAGGTCGGATTGTTTGGATACCTTGCTTATAGTGGAAAAGTCAGTGAGGTGGGTCTCGAGAACGTACGAATAACTGTAACTGGTCCCTGGCAGGTCGGCAGTCTTGTGGGAGAAAATACTGGCATCGTGAGCAACTCCTATTCCGCAGGCAGTGTGACTGGGACGGGGGATGTTGGTGGTCTGGTGGGATGGAATGAGGGCACTGTGGCCAACTCCTATTCCACAGGCAGCGTGACCGGGACGGGGAGTGTTGGCGGTCTGGTGGGATGGAACTATGGCGGCACTGTGAGCAGCTCTTATTCCACCGGCAAGGTGACTGGCGGTGACCATGTGGGCGGCTTGGTGGGAGTGAATCATGGGACCGTGAGGAACTCCTTCTGGGATAGAGAAACTTCCTGTATGGAAGAAAGCGACGGTGCGACAGGCGAGACCACCGCCGAAATGAAGAGCATCGCCACGTTCTCAGGGGCAGGCTGGAACATAGTCGCAGTCGCCAATCCTGGCACGCGCAACCCTTCCTATATCTGGAATATCGTTGATGGGCAGACCTATCCCTTTCTGAGCTGGCAGTCCGTTTCTTAGCACAACTGGAGTTTAGATGGTTGGGTCACCACTATAGTATGCCTTAGGGTGAGATTGCACATCTGCTTGTTTTGTTCAGGGGGATAATGATTAATACCCAGGCATCGCTTGTATCAACCTTCGGTAGTTAACAAGCCACGATACAGTTTCGGGGGCCGTCGGGATGTTCGGGCCATAACCTGTCAATTGCCTCTTCAAATTGCTGGTCAACATTTCCCCCTTCAAATTCAGGATGCAATCTATATATGCAATCGCGTAGGTATCCGCCTTCGAAGTAAGGCGGAGATAAAGTCCGCCACTGCACTTCCTCATCAGAGCGCCTGTAGTTTGAGAAGGTTGTGATTTGCATTCAGCGCGAACCTTTGGCTTGCCGGTCAAATTGGCAATGATTTATCGAGGTCACTATAATGATGTTTGAATGGCTAACGAAGGATAACAGATGAATCTTTCTCTTTTGCTTTCTTTGCTCAAAGAAATGCCTGCCTACAGGCAATTGGTAGGGAAGCTGTCCGTGGTAAAAGGTGAGCATAAGGCAATCATACTTGATGCTGCCAAGCCCTATTTGATTGCCGCTCTTTACGAAGAGCTTAATTTGCCCCTCATGGTGGTGACCGGTCAGCCTGAGACTGCCAGAAAGCTTCATGAGCAGCTTCGAGCCTGGTGTTCCCCTTCGGCTGAGTTGCATCGTCTCCCTGAGCTCGACTTCCTGCCTTATGATAGTTCTCAGCTATCGGCTGTCAGTTATCAGATGATTGAGAGGTTGAGGGCATTAGCCACCTTAGCCCTTTATGAAGGGAGCGATAAACCTCCCCTGGTAGTGACCTCAGCCCTGGCAATCATGAGTAAAACCATCCCGCGAAGGGATTTTGTGGCGGCTTGTCATATTCTGAAGCAGGGCATGGCTGCTGAGCCCCTGGAGCTACTGCGCCGGTGGCAAAGCATGGGCTACGAAGTGGAGGACGTTGTCGAGGTGCCCGGGCAGATGAGCAAGCGGGGTGGCATTATTGATGTCTTTCCCCCGTGCAGCCAGTTGCCAGTTCGAATAGAGTTCTTTGGCAACCAGATAGAGAGCATGAGGTGCTTCGACCCGGAAAGCCAACGCTCAACCAGCCCCGTATCCTCGTTGATTGTCACCCCGGCCAATGAGTTTCTACCAATAGCTGATAGCTCTGAGGTGGTGGCTGGTAGCGTATTTGATTACCTTGCCGGTGATGCCTTGCTTGTTCTCGATGAACCTGAAGGAATTGAACTTACCATCACCAGGCTAAGCGAGGAAACTCAAGAATTAAGAGCCGCAAAGATGGAAAGAGGCGAGCTGCCTGAGGACTTTCCCTCTCCTTACCTCACCTGGGAAGAATTAGAGTCGCAGATGAAAGAAAGGGATAGAGGAAGGAAAGGTGCTCTTTTTTTGGCGCTGGAAACATGGGATGCCGCCCGGGGCTATGGACAGGCTTTGCCCTTCGTCCGAGCTCAGAGTTATGGAAGCCAGCTGGAAAGGTTCCTCAAAACAGCTAAGCAGATGGTGGAACAAAGACAGCGCGTGTTCGTAATTAGCCATCAGGCAAATCGTCTGGCTGAACTTCTCCAGAAAGAGGACATTCATACTTCGCCGACATCACAGATAGAACAGATACCTCCGCCCGGTTCAATCACTGTGCTCCAGGGCTCGCTGGACGGAGGCTGGCTACTGGATGACAGGCTGACCCTTATTACTGATGCCGAGCTCTTCGGCTTTGTGAAGCAGCCGCGAGCGGGCAAGAAGAGGCCAATACCTCACCAATGGTTTCTTCCTCAGTTAGCTCCTGGCGATTATGTCGTCCACGTTGACCATGGCATCGCCAGGTTCCACGGTCTGGCCAGGATGTCCTCCGATGGAATGGAGAGAGAATACCTTGTTTTAGAGTATGCCGCTGGTGACAAGCTCTATGTGCCTACTGAACGGATAGACCGCGTCAGCCGCTATATCGGTGCTGGCGACCAGGCACCACGCTTGAGCCGTTTGAGAACCCCGGAATGGCAAAGGACAAAGAAAAGGGTTAAAGAATCGGTGGCGGAAATTGCTCAGGAGCTGCTTGACCTTTATGCTGCCCGGGAGGTAGCTCCCGGCTTCGCTTTCTGTGAAGATTCACTATGGCAACAGGAGCTAGAGGCATCATTTCCTTATATGGAAACACCAGACCAGATTGAGGCAATCATGACGGTTAAAGAGGACATGGAAAAAGCCAAGCCCATGGACCGGCTCATCTGTGGAGACGTGGGCTATGGCAAAACCGAGATAGCCTTGCGTGCTGCCTTTAAGGCGGTTATGGATAATAAACAAGTAGCTATTCTGGTCCCGACCACCGTGCTGGCTCAGCAGCATGTCATGACCTTTACTGAGAGGTTGCAGACTTTTCCCTTAAGAGTAGAAATGCTGAGCCGCTTCTGTCCCCCGGAAAAAGAAAGGGCAATCCTTGAAGGCTTAGCCAATGGCACTGTAGATATATGCATTGGCACTCATCGCCTGTTGCAAAAGGACATCACATTCAAAGAGCTGGGAGTGGTGATAATCGATGAGGAACAACAGTTTGGCGTGGTGCAGAAGGAAAAACTCAAGCAGATAAGGAAGGAAGTGGACACCCTGGCTCTTAGTGCTACTCCTATCCCGCGCACCCTTCACATGTCCTTAACCGGAATCAGGGATATGAGCATCGTGGAAACGCCTCCCGAAGAACGCCTGTCTGTCAAGACCTACGTCGGGGTCTACGATGGCACTCTGGTCAGGCAGGTGGTATTGCGTGAACTGGAGAGGAATGGTCAGGTCTTCTTTGTCCATAACCGCGTTCAAAGCATTGCTTGGGCTGCCAGCAAATTACAGGATTTAGTGCCCGAGGCTCGAATAGCCATAGCTCACGGGCGAATGCCTGAAGAACAATTGGAAAAGGTGATGACGGATTTTATCGCTGGCAAGTATGATATTCTGGTGACCACCACTATTATCCAATTAGGTCTGGATATGCCTAATGTTAATACGTTGATTATTGACCGGGCTGACAGGTTCGGCCTAGCTCAGCTTTATCAGTTGAGGGGCAGGGTGGGTCGCGGTATCAACCAAGCTTATGCTTATTTCTTCTTTGACGAGGGGAGGCAGCTAACCCCCCAGGCTCATAAGAGGCTCAGGACTATCTTCGAGGCTACCGAACTGGGTTCGGGATTCGGTATCGCTATGAAGGACCTGGAAATTCGGGGGGCGGGCAATCTTTTAGGTGTCAAGCAAAGCGGGCATATCGCTGCCCTGGGCTTTGACCTTTATTGCCAGTTGCTGGCTGAGGCCGTAGAGGAGTTAAAAGCAAAGCAAGCTGGCGAAGCGAGGAAGAGTGTTGTTGCATGGGAAGCGAAGGAATTGCCCAGCATATCCCTGCCCTTAGCCGCCCACATACCGGAGGAATATGTTCCCAATCTAAATACTCGATTAAGCCTTTACCACAGACTAGCCAGGGTGGAGCATATTGAGGAAGTAGAGGATGTGGCCCAAGAATTCAAGGATAGATTTGGTCCTTTGCCCCGGCCTGTGGACAATCTTCTTTACATGGTGAAAATCAAGGTTCTGGCTACGCGGGCCGAGGTAAGCTCTGTTTCTACACAGGGAAGGCAAATTGTAATAAAGCCCCAAACCGTTAATTCCCTTCTTAAGATAAAAGGGGTAAGGGGAGTTATGAGTGAATATCTTGATGGCGCAGTTAAAATAGGTGCCACGCAGATCAAGTTAGACACCAGGCTCCTGGGGGACAGATGGACAGAAGTGCTGGAAGAGATACTAGGTTCTAATTAAAAGTTGCTGAAAAATTCGGTTGCTGAAATGCACAAATATTTGAAAACCAGAAACTTGTTACGAGCATGGCAGGACTTAAAGGTTGCCGTTCGCACGAAGGGACACAAATGACGGATTTTGGAGATAAGCTTGTTGGGGTTTATCACTTCCTCACTGATCGGGCGCCTAGGGATATTCCGTTTGTTGACCCCCGGCCTCACCCTGCCAACCCCTGGCTCAGAAATGACCAAGCTCTGGTGGCTAAGGTGAAGGCGGGTGGAGACATCAGGGCTGCTATTGATAGGGCCATCGCACTGCTAGGTTCCCTGGAGCAGGTTATAGGCAAGGGCGACTGGGTTCTGCTTAAGCCAAATTTTAACAGCCAGGATCCATATCCTGGCTCTACCGACCTGGCGTTTCTGCGCGCCGTAGTCGAACTCCTCCTGGAAGCGGGAGCAAAAGTTACAATAGGCGAAAGCTCTGGAGGGATATGGAGACCCACCAGGAAGGTGTTCAGGAAACTGGGTATGTTCGAGTTAGCGCGTGATTTAGGGGTGGAGCTCATTGCTTTCGATGATAAGCCTGATGATTGGGTAAGGGTCAAGGTTAATGGGGACTATCTGAGCTCTGTTTCCATGCCGCGCTCAGCCTATGAAGCTGACAAGATAGTATATCTGCCCTGCATGAAAACTCATGATATGGCACGATTTTCGGGGGCGCTGAAGCTTGCGGTAGGCTTTATGCACCCTGGCGAACGGCGTGCTCTTCACGCTCGCCACTTGGAGCAAAAGATTGCGGAAATCAGCCTGTGCTGGCAACCGAATCTCATAATCATGGATGGCAGAAAGGCCTTCGTTTCAGGTGGTCCTGCCAAGGGACAATTGGTGAAGCCTGAAGTGGTGCTTGCTTCCGGGGACCTTGTGGCTATTGATGTCGAAGCGATTAAAGTGCTCCTGGCTTACGAGGCCAATAACAAGCTCGTGGCGGACCCCTGGCAGTTACCCCAGGTCAGGACAGCTTTGAGGCATGGCTTGGGGGTGGGAGAGAACCGCTACATTGTAGTTGAATGAATTGTTGAGGAGCGGCAGAAAGCCAGGCAAGAAATCCTGAAACTCATTCCTGATGGGGTTGCCATAGGAGCGGGGGCTCGATAACCATTCGGCAGCCATTCCAGGATTTAACCCTGGTGAGGTAGGGCTTGCCAATGTGTGATATCAGGTGTAAAATCAGTCGATTATGTGGCGTAAGGTAGCTTCGGTTTGGTGTAACTTGGAAAGCGAGGATTTTGAATGACGAAAGCAGGCATCTCTTCCATCCTGGCAGACGGGACCGTTTACAGTAAGAGAAAGAACTTCTGCCCTTTCTCCACGTCTCCTCCGGAGGCTTATGTCCCTATCTTGGGGGAGGAGAGAGTGGAGAGACTGCAGAAGATAGCTCAGCGGGTGAAAGGCTTAAAAATGCTAACCCTGAATGCTAGCGCCCAAGGTGGTGGTGTCGCTGAGATGCTTTACAGTGCTGTCCCGTTCCTGAATATGCTGGGTGTAGAAACTGAGTGGAAGGTTATTCGTGGTTCCAAGGAGTATTTCGAGTCCACGAAGGAGCTACACAACTTACTACAGGGCAAGGCAGGCTCCTTCAGTCCAGAGCGTCGACAGACTTATCTATGTACCCTCGAGGAGTGTGCCAAGCAGAATCTTATTGACTACGAACCTGACGTGATAGATGTGCATGACCCACAGCCACTGGGCTTGAATCACTATCTCAGAAGACCAGGGGAAACCTGGCTCTGGAGATGCCACATAGATATTGATAAAGAGACTATAGAGGGCAACCCTGGTTTGTGGGATTTCTTTACCGAGTGGGCTGGGTGCTATGATGCCACCATATTTTCGGCGGCTCACTACATTATCTCACGGTGGCCGGTGCCCAAGTTCATAATCCCCCCCTTCATTGACCCTCTTTCTGAGAAGAATAGGGAATTGAGCCAGGGGGAGATAGACAGGGTTCTCACTAAATACCAAATAGCCCCCGAGGTCCCAATCATTGCTCAGATTGGGAGATTTGACCCCTGGAAGGGAATAGACAGGACTATTGCCACCTACCGCCGGGTGAGGAAGGAAAGAAAATGCCAGCTTATACTGGCAGGTGGCTTGGCCGCCGATGACCCGGAAGGAGAGAGAATTCTGTCCCGAGTTTATGAAGACACAAAGAACGATGAGGACATCCATGTGCTAAATCTGTCGCTGGACGACCGCCTGGAGAACCATAGGGAGGTGAACGCGCTCCAGCGGGCTGCCGGAGTGATAATGCAGCCATCTACCAGAGAAGGCTTCGGGTTGGTGATTACTGAGGCATTGTGGAAGGGCAAACCGGTGATAGGCGCTGACGTGGGAGCCACACCCCTTCAGATTCGGGACGGCGATACCGGATACTTTTACCAGACACCACGCAAGACGGCACAAAAGGCAATCTATTTCCTAGAGAAACCCAAGGCTGCTGAGGCGATGGGCAAAAGGGGCAGAGAGTATGTGGAGCAGCACTTTCTCCTTCCTGATAGGATTGCCGATTATCTCATGGCCATAAACATGGTTATAAATGGGGCTGTGAGCAAGGAAGTCTGTACTGAATGCATAATCAGCTTTCACCCCTGGTTCAACTTGAGCAAGCGGAGGAGAGTCCAATTTTTGTAGTTGCTTGATTCATCAAGCACAATCCTACATTTTTGTCCTGGCTTTCACCGCCCTCCTACCATTTTTCTTAACAGAGAAGTCGCTTTGCTTGGGGAACTAAGGCTGAATCTAGCTGCCGAAGCACCAAACCCCACCTTTATAGACCACGCTGTAGAAGGGAGAGCCTTGAAAGTATCCTCATCGGTCCAATCATCGCCCAGTGCCAATATAAAGTCCCATTCCTCTCTCGAAATCCATATTAAAGCCGTGCGCCCCTTGTTTATGCCGGTGTTTATCACTTCCACTACCTTACTTCCTTCCAACACCTGAAGGTTTAAATTGGCAGTTATATTTGAGAGATTGTTTATCAACTCCCGGGCTCGAAGCTCACCTAGCTTGGGGTTAGCTTTTCTGTAATGCCAGACAAGGGAGAACTCTTTTTCTTCAATGAAGGAGCCCGGGGTTCTATCCACCCATGACTCAAGTATCGGATGCACCTCTTCCTTCCACTCACTTGTCAGGGTCTCTATCGTCTCCCATCCTCCACCCTTTTCTTTAATCCACACACCATGTTCAGCCACCAATCCCACATTGAGACCGCCGAACCACCCCTCCAGGGTATCTTTATCGCGTCCACTTATGAGCACTACTTCGTTTCGAGGATTCTTGGTAAACTTTTCAAGCAATCTCAGGAGATTGGCTCCGGGCATTGCGTCCACTGGTTTGGGCGAAAAAGGGACGAGTGTGCCATCATAGTCCAATAGGAGTAATGCTTTATCGCTCTCTTGGAAATCGCTGGCTAATTTCCTCTGCATCTCATAGGTCAATGCCTTTTCTTCCATCTCCCGTTGAAGTTTCTTGGTGTAAAGCAGTTTATCCATAAATTCATTTGCCCATCGCACCACGTCGTAACGACGCAGGCGTTTCTGCATTATGCGGTTGCGCTCTATTTGCTCTTGTTCGGGCATTTCCAAGGCTTTTACCAATGCCTGGGCAATCTCTTCCTGGTTATTGGCATTTATTATAATCGCCTCCCCCAGCTCTTGAGCAGCTCCGGCAGTCTCACTAAGTATTAAAACCCCTTTCCCATCCGTCTTGGTTGTCGTGTATTCTTTGGCTACAAGATTCATCCCGTCTCTGAGAGGGGTAACAAGGGCAACATCAGCCAGGCTGTAAAGGGCGGCGAGGGAGTGGAAGGGTAAAGAGCGGTATAGGTACCAGACTGGCATCCAGCCTATAGTCCCATGTTTTCCGTTGATTTCGCCCACAAGTCCATCCAGCTGTTTCTTCAACTGTATGTAGTGTTCCACTCTTATGCGTGAAGGGACTACCAGCAAAACAAGAATCACTTTCCTCTTGAACTTTGGGTTCCTGTCCAGAAACACACTAAAAGCTTCCAATCGCTCGGGGATGCCTTTGGTGTAATCCAGACGGTCCACTGAAAGAATTACTTGGCAATCTCCTAGTTTTCTGTGAAACCTTTTTCTCTCTGCTTGCGCTTTTTGGTCCTGGGCAACGCTGGAGAATTGTTCATAGTTTATTCCCATGGGAAATGCATCTGCCCTCACTACCCGATCGGCTACAGTGGTCTGCCCCATAGCCACTTCGTAACCCAATAGACGATGCACGCTGTCCAGGAAGTGCCCGGTGTAGTCATAGGTGTGAAAACCTGCGAGGTCTGCGCCTAAAAGTCCTTCCAGAATTTGTTTACGCCATGGTAACAAGCGAAATATTTCAAAAGACGGAAAAGGGATGTGGAGGAAGAAACCCATTGTTGCCTTTGGCAACCTTTCTCTTAAGAGCTTGGGGAGGAGCATTAAGTGATAATCGTGTATCCAGATAATATCATTAGGCCTGGCAATTCCAGCGACTACGTTGGCGAAAGCTATGTTGACTCGTTCATAAGCCTGCCAGAAATCTTCGCTGTATTCCGCGTAGAGGGGGAAGTAGTGAAAAAGGGGCCAGATAGTTCTGTTACAGAACCCTTGGTAGTAGGCTTCGACATCGGGCTGTGAGAGAGAAACCGGGTGGCAGTTTTCAGATAGCAATCTCGCCATGATATCTTTTTCCCCTTTTATTTTTTTCCGGCCTATCCCCGCCCATCCTATCCAGATGCTGGGGTAGGATTTGTGCCACGAGCTTAGACCTGTAGCCAGGCCACCAACGCTGGGCTCAACGTGCAAATCGCCTTTCCTCTCCTGAATAGTGAGAGGCAGCCTATTTGAAACAATCAACAACCTCTGCATGATTTTCTACTCCAATTCCACTTTGCAATCATCACCTATGAACAGCCTTATCTTCTCAGGGCTTTTCCCCTGTCCAGCTAATACCGTATTTCTACCAATGACACTATCAGCCAGGTGCTTGATTTTCAAAATTTGGCAATTCTCCAGTATTACCGAGTGCTCCAGGGATGAATCCTCGACCACCGTCCCAGCCCTGATGTTGGTGAAAGGTTGGATAAGGGAATTTTTTATCCGACAATTTGCTGCGATAAATACCGGACCTCGAACAAGGCTGCTTTCTAATTTTGTTCCCTCTCCGATTTGGACTCTGCCGACGATGCGGCTTTGCGAATCCACTTCCCCTTTAATGTCCCGCTTCAAGAAGGCATCGAGAACAACACGATTAGCCTCAATGAGCCCATCATTGCTGCCGATGTCAAGCCACCAACCCCGGAGAAGGTGGCTTCTAATCTCCTTTCCCATCTCCAGAAGCTTCTGGATGGCGTCGGTTATCTCCAGCTCCCCCCGCCAGGAAGGCTTTGTCTGAGCTATAGCTTTGTGAATCTCAGCGGTGAAAAGGTAAACTCCGATTATGGCCAGGTTGCTCTTCGGTTTCTTGGGCTTTTCTACCAGATGTACCACTCTTCCTGAAGAGTCGAGCTCAGCTACGCCAAAAGCCTTGGGGTCGGGCACTTCCTTGAGGAGAATGCTGGCATCGGAGTTGGAAGCGTGGAACCCGTCCAGGAAATCTTTGACGCCTTCCTGGATGAGGTTGTCGCCCAGGAACATGAGAAAAGGTGAATCGCCGAGGAAGCCCTGGGCTACCTTGACAGCGTGCGCCAGCCCCAGGGGTTCAGGCTGGACGATGAATGTAATCTTCCCTCCCCACTCTGAGCCAGTACCTATGGCTTCCTCTATGTAAGGGCCGGAGTCTGGAGATACAACGATGCCGATATCTTTGATGCCAGCTTCTTTTATATAGTCCAGCACATGAAATAAAATCGGCTTATTGCCCACTGGTAGGAGGTGCTTCGGGATAGTGTTAGTTAGCGGCTTAAGTCTTGTGCCTTTGCCGGCAGCCAGAACTAAAGCTTTCACCCAGCCACCCCACTGCTGTGCCTGTTGACTTGCCCACACATCTTCCCGACCAACTATGCCCTTTCAGCTCTACCCTGGTCACTCGAAATAGTGGACCGGGCGAGGTACTGCTTTATAAAGTTTATCGCATCTATAGAGGTTTGGTCAACCCTATGTACTCGTTCAGGTGATTGGTGACACTTTCTCCTTTCTTTTATTTTGCCAATGTTGTTCTAGATATTCCAGTGGTGTAAGGTAGCCCAATGCCTGGCTCGGACGAACAGTATCATATACTACTT
>Ga0315543_1001762_pt1 | contig 22557 bp, 23 predicted proteins | sample SalMarSW160210MG_2_FD_203098 | JGI IMG/M metagenome (GOLD analysis project Ga0315543, IMG submission 203098) | Salt marsh sediment microbial communities from the Plum Island Ecosystem LTER, Massachusetts, United States - Salt Marsh Sediment SW1601-210 ...
CGCTTGACTGCTTGGACGAGGACACGGGTCTCAACTCCGTAAAGTCCTGCCAGGTCGGCATCAAGCATAACTTTTTGTCGGCGGACTAACAGAATTACCTTCTCAATTCTATCAACAGGAATAAGAGATTGCTTACCAACCATAGCCCAACATCCTTTATACTAACCGCGCCAGCCCCGAATCTTGCCTCTGAAACAAGCATTCTGAGCTAACGCTCAAGAAATTTAGTTAGGGCAACCGCAACCGCAGACTCAAGCGCTTTCTGAAAGGTTTCCTTCTTCCTCTTGCTTCTCCAAAGACCGCCTTTCTCCGTAACCGTATGGATGAACCTATCAACGAGATCTGCTTCTACCTGTACACTCAAAATGTTTTCTGGTGGCGACTCAATTGTGATTGTCCTTGTTTCCGACATACCTGACCTCCTTTATTTTTATTTTATCCCCGCCAGCCCCAGCTCTCGTCACGGTGGCTGCCCTTGGCGCCGCGGGTCAGCTGGTCGAGGGGGGAATACTCTTGGTGCCGGTCAATGGCGCGGCTGACCTCAACGAACTTCGTATACCTCAGCACCATGTAGAGCGTGGCGTGCCCCAGGATGAGCCGCAGCGAGTTCATGTCGCCGCCGTTTTCGAGATAGCGGGTGGCGAAGTAGTGGCGGAAGCGGTGGGCGCTGCCGCCGGAGCGCACCCCGGCCCGTTTCTTAAGGCGGTCGATCATGATTCTGATAGAGTGGAAGGACAGGGGCTGTCCATTGTCCGTCACCCACACCGCGTCGCCGCCCGGCATCCGTAACTGGGTGAGATAGAGCTTGAGGGCCCGTTTCGCCTGGCCGTTGATGGGTACCACCCGGAATTTCGATCCCTTGCCCAGGACCCTGACCTGCTGCAGCTGGGGGTCCAGCTCGGAAAGCTTCATGTCGGTAAGCTCCTGAAGGCGCAGGCCGGTATCGACAAAGATGGAGATAATAGCCTTGTTGCGGACGCCCAGGTAGCGGTTGCCCCGCTGGATATCGCGCTCGCAGACAGCCAGCATGGCGCTGACCTCGTCGTCGGTGTACGGCTCGACATCATTGTACTGGGGGTTGGGCAGCCGGAAGCGCTGCGCCGGGCTGTCCTGGAGATAGTCCTCGTCGAGGCACCAGGCGAAGAAGGTCTTGGCCACCTTCATATAGTGGTACACGGTGCCGGTGGATGCCTTCTTGAAGGTGCAGCGGCGCCCGTCGCCGGCCCAGCGGTGAATCTCGGTTTCGAGATAGTCCATGAAAACGCGCAAGTGGTCGCGGGTCAACTCCGCCGGCGGGGGCCAGTTTTCCTGGGAGGAGAAGTAGAGCAAGCCGTCAAGACAGGACTGGTAGTAGCGCAGCGTCTTGGGGGCGAGGCGCCGGCCCGACCTCGGGGAGACGTGGCGGCAGGAGTTCATGAAGCGGGCGACGAGCTCGTCGAGGGAGAGGTAATTGGTGATTTTTGTACCCTTTGGTACACTTCGGTACGTTGCCGTACTCTTCCGTCCAGGTTCGGGGGTGTGGCGGGTTCCGGTGGCTGTTGTTGTAACCATTTTCCTTTTTTTGCCGATCCGATCGAAAGCAGTGACTCTGCGTTATCAGCGGTGATTTTACCTGTATCACTTTGTCCATTTTGAGGCTAATTCCCCTCCAGTTTGTCCCTGAATATTAGAAGGCAGCTGCTCTGTCCAACTGAGCTACAGGGACGTATTACATATTAAATTTAACACTGCTTTGAAATACAGTCAAGATTGAATATCGGCTCTGGTTATCAAATATCTCATTATCTTCGTTTTTTCTAGGCTGTAAAAAGATTAGCGATAGTCCATCCCAAGACGGTGGCGCAGGTCACGATTACTCCGGCGATAAGAACCCCCACGAGTATTGATACTATTGCGTGCCTAAACTTGAGGCCGAGAAGAACTGCCAGAATAGAACCTGTCCAAGCACCGGTAATCGGCAGGGGTATGGCGACGAATAGAGCCAGGCCGATGCGTTCGTATCGCTCAACGATATTGCCTCTCTGTCTCGTCCGCACGAAAAACCACTGAATAAACCTGTCCAGCAGGTGTACTTTACTGAGAAAAGCGATAATAGTATTTAGAAAGAGAAGGATAAAGGGGACGGGCAGCAAATTACCGATAATACTGAAAAGGTATGCGTAATACCAGGTGAAATGATATTTCACTATAGCAATAGGGATGGCACCTCTGAGTTCTAAAATCGGTGAGGCTGCGGTACCTATGACTTTGAGGATATCAAGTAAGTCCATTAGTATATCGTTCTCGGGATATATTCACCACTGGAATTGTGTTTCAACAATGTAGACAAACTCCTCAGGAGGGCTTACTCCGTGAGTCTATCAGAACCGGGTGAATAGAGTCAAGATAATCATCAGAGATGGGTGGGGAGGGCTCCCAGCTTGACAATTCTTTATCTACATTGTTAGTATTGAAATTGGTGTCCGTGTTTGACAAATAAGACGACCATGCCAAGATTGCTGGATAAAATCGATAGCCCCGCTGATTTAAAAGGATTATCGTTACCGGCGCTGGAGAAGCTGGCCGCAGAATTCAGACATGAAATCGTCACCACAGTGACCAATACCGGCGGCCATCTGGCTTCTAACCTTGGTGTTGTAGAACTCACCATAGCTCTCCATCGTGTCTTTAACAGTCCCGTGGATAAAATTATCTGGGACGTGGGGCATCAGTGCTACGTACACAAACTTCTTACAGGCCGCAGGCAACGCTTTAATTCTCTGCGTCAATATGGAGGATTATCCGGGTTTACCTGCCGTGACGAGAGCCAGCATGACCCTTTTGGCGCCGGTCATGCCAGCACCTCAGTTTCAGCAGCCTTGGGCATAGTCACCGCCCGTGACCTCGCCGGCGATGATTACCAGGTAGTTGCTATTATCGGTGACGGTGCCATTACTGCCGGCATAGCTTTTGAGGCGCTTAATCAGGCAGGTCATCTTGGTTCCAAGCTCATTGTGGTACTCAATGATAATGGCATGTCCATTTCACCAACCGTAGGTGCCCTGGCCAAGCTGTTGAGAAGAGTGCGATTTGACGAGCATTACCGTGAGGCCAAGAAAAAGGGCAGGCAGCTGATTACGGCATTGCCCATGGGCGACAATCTATGGCAGTTCAGTACGGAGGTCAGGGACAGGCTAAAAGGACTCGTACTGCCGACAATGCTGTGGGAAGAACTCGGCTTTACGTATATTGGACCGATTGATGGACATAACATTCATGAGCTTGAGACTACGCTTACACAGGTAAGAGACGGTTCCAACAGACCGACTCTGGTCCATGTTATCACTACAAAAGGTAAAGGATATCTTCCTGCCGAGAGCAATGCTGTGTATTTCCACGGCTTGCCGGCTAAAGGCGGCAATGATGAGAGCATCCCGACCTACAGTGAGGTATTCGCCCAGACTATGCTCAGGTTGGCTCGTAATGAGCCGAGACTGGTGGTGGTTACGCCGGCTATGCCCGAAGGAAATTGCCTGAGCATCGTTGAGGCAGAGTTCCCGGAAAGAGTGTTTGATGTCGGCATCTGTGAACAGCATGCCGTTACTTTTGCCGCGGGACTGGCGACACAGGGTTTTATTCCGGTGGTAGCGATATACTCGACATTTTTACAGCGTGCCTTTGACCAGATAATACATGACGTTTGCATTCAGAAACTGCCCGTTGTCTTTGCTATTGACAGGGGAGGTATTGTCGGTGATGACGGCAAGACACATCAGGGTACATTTGATATCTCCTATCTAACGTTAATCCCCGACCTGATTGTCGCGGCCCCGAAAGACGAGAATGAGTTTCAACACCTCTTGTATACGGCGATAAAATCGGGGCGTCCTATGGCAGTACGTTATCCTCGCAGCGCTGGTCTGGGAGTGAAACTGGATACAGTACTCCATGAAATCGCTATAGGTGAGTATGAAACCCTACGGCATGGAGGGGATGTAGCCATCCTGGCTATAGGCGCTATGGTGGCTCCCGCCATGAAGGCAGCGGATGAGTTAGCTTTGAGAGGGATTGAGGCCACCGTAGTCAATGCTCGTTTTGCCAAGCCACTGGATAGGACACTTGTTGTTGACCTAGCCAGTCGTATTAAACGCATGGTTACCATTGAGGAAAATGTGCTGAGTGGCGGCTTCGGCAGTAGTGTACTCGCTTTGCTTCAAGAGTCGGGATTATATGATATAAAAGTGAAAAATATAGGTATCCCTGACGAGTTTGTGGAGCATGGGACTCAGGCTATTCTACGCTCGAAATACGGTCTGGATGCTGAAGGCATCATACGGCAGGTCTTGGAACTCTTTCCTGACCACAGCATTGATTGGACAGGTGTCAGTGGTAAAGCCAGGACTGCCTGATTTTTTCTTCAACAATGCCGGTATTCAGGAGTGAAATATGAACAAGATGACCCTCAGGGATATTGAGGTCACTGATAAAAGGGTTCTGGTTCGGGTTGACTTCAATGTTCCTATTGATACACGTACAGGGGCCATCACCGACGATAGCCGTATCCGGGCGACCCTGCCAACGATTCAATACCTTATTGAACGTAATGCCAGGATTATTCTTATTTCTCATCTGGGTAGGCCCAAGGGAAAAGTTATTGATGAGTTACGGCTGACACCCGTTGCCCAGCGCCTGTCGCAGATACTGGGACAGCAGGTCGGTGTTGCCATAAACTGCATTGGTCCCGAAGTGGAGAAGTCCGTGGAAACGTTGCGGGACGGCGATGTTTTACTTCTGGAGAATCTCCGTTTTCACTCCACTGAAGAAACAGGCAGCGCCAATTTTGCCAAGGCTTTAGCGCGATTGGGTGATGTCTTTGTTAATGATGCTTTCGGCACCTCTCATCGTGCCCATGCCTCGATAGCCGGTATTGCTCATTACCTGCCAGCGGTAGCCGGCTTGTTGCTGGAAAAGGAGATAAACACACTGGGTGGCCTTCTGGAGAAACCGACTCCTCCCTTTATCTCAATTTTCGGTGGTGCCAAGGTAAGTGACAAGGTTAATATGCTGAAGAATATCATGGGTAAAGTTGATTGTCTTTTAGTTGGCGGCGGTATGGCGGCTACCTTTCTGAAAGCCAGGTCATACGAGATAGGGAAGTCGCTGATTGAAGAAGAGAGTGTCGGCACGGCGTCCAGGATAATGGAGGAAGCCAACAAAAGCCGTGTTCGCATCATACTGCCGGTTGACGTCGTTGTTGCTGATGAGATTACTGCTGAAGCTAAGGGTGAAATAGTATCTGTAGAAAATATCCCGCCAGACAAGAGGATTGTTGATATTGCTCCGGAGACTCTTGAGAAATTCCGCATAGCGTTGCTGGGCGGCAGGACAGTATTCTGGAATGGACCCATGGGCGTAGAAGAGATACCACAGTTTGCCGAGGGCACCAAAGCCCTGGCCAGGTTATTAACTGACCTTAACGCGACTACTATCATCGGCGGAGGCTCTACCGCTGAGGTTATTAATGCCATGGGACTGGCGGATAAGGTTACCTTTGTTTCAACCGGAGGTGGCGCTTCGCTGAAATTCCTGGGTGGTGAAGAATTGCCGGGTGTGGTAGCGTTGCGGGATAAAGGTTAATGATATGGACTATCTGGCATTGATGAAAGAAATCTCCAGGCCTTCGCCCACGAAGATTGTATTGATAGTAATTGACGGTCTGGGGGGACTGCCGAATCCAGAGACAGGCAAAACCGAATTGGAATCAGCCCATACTCCCAATCTGGATACTCTGGTTACAGTTGGAGAATGTGGTCTGGCAGACCCGATAGCACCCGGGATAACACCTGGTAGTGCCCCGGGGCATCTGGCCCTGTTCGGTTATGACCCCATCAGTTGTAATATAGGTCGTGGCGTACTGGAAGCTATCGGTATTGATGTTGAACTTCAGCCGGGAGATGTGGCTGCCCGGGGTAACTTCTGCACTGTAGATAAGAAAGGGCTGGTTACCGACCGGCGGGCAGGGCGTATATCAACCGAGAAATGCACCGAATTATGTAGATTGCTTGATGGAATGTCTATTGACGACGTAAAAATATTGGTCTACCCCGTTAGGGAGCACCGCTTTGTGGCTGTTTTTCGTGGCAGTAATCTGGTCGCTGACGTTACCGAGTCCGACCCCCAGCAGACAGGAGTTGCCCCACTGTCGATTACTGCCTTAAATCCGAAAGCTGCTAAATTAGCTGACGCCGCCAACAAGTTTGCAGCTCAGGCGAAGGAAATCCTGGCAGAGCAACACCCGGCCAACATGGTTATGCTCCGTGGTTTCTCCCGGCAACCTGACCTCCCCACCATGAGCGAAATCTACAAATTAAGGCCGCTGGCTATTGCTATTTATCCCATGTACCGGGGTCTTGCCCGATTGGTCGGCATGGATATTGCACGGACGGGGACAACCCTTGAAGATGAGTTCACGACACTAGGGCAAAACTATAAAGACTATGACTTTTTCTTTTTGCATATAAAATGGACGGATAGCGCTGGTGAAGACGGCGACTTCGGTCGCAAGGTGGATATTCTGGAACAGATTGATAGAGCTTTGCCTGATGTAGTGAACATGGAACCGGATGTACTGGTGATTACCGGAGACCACTCGACTCCAGCCGTACTCAGCGGCCACAGCTGGCATCCGGTACCGCTCCTCATTTGTTCGAAATATTGCCAACCTGACGGCGTTCGGGCGTTTTCGGAGCCGGCTTTTCTGCAAGGGGGCCTTGGCAGGCTCAACGCCACACAAATTATGCCTCTGGCTATGGCTAATGCCCTGAAGCTCAATAAATTCGGTGCTTAGGAGAACAGGAATGCGTATTCCGATGATTGCCGGTAACTGGAAGATGAATACCACGGTAGGGGAAGCTGTCAAGCTGGTCAGGTCAATGCTGTCCGGACTTGATAAAGTAGGTGGTGTCGATAAGGTAGTCTGTCCGCCCTTTGTTTCTCTGGCAGCAGTTAAGGATTTACTTAAAGGAAGCTCCATCAAGCTGGGGGCACAGAATATCTTCTATGAAGAAAAGGGGGCTTATACCGGGGAAATTTCGCCGTTAATGCTTGCCGACCTGTGCGAATATGTAATCATCGGTCACTCGGAGCGCCGACAGTATTTCGGCGAGACTGGCGATGTGATTGATAAAAAAATAAAAGTTGCACTTAATGTGGAGCTGAAGCCCATTCTCTGCATCGGTGAAAGGCTGGAGGAGAATGAGAAGGGGAAGACGGAAGAAGTCTTAACCCGTCAGCTTACAGCGTCGTCAGACCGCGGGTATTATGTCGGTGGACTCGTCATCGCCTATGAGCCGGTCTGGGCTATCGGCACCGGAAGGTCGGCCAGTGGCTCAGAGGCGAACGAGACTATTGGTTTTATCCGGCAGTTGGTCTCTCATCAGCATGGCAGCGACGTTGCCGATAATGTCCGTATTCTGTACGGCGGCAGTGTTACCGCGGAAAATATAGCCGAATTTATCCGACAGCCTGAGATTGATGGCGCTCTCGTCGGCGGAGCCAGTCTGAAAGCGGACGATTTTATTAGTATAACCAAACAGGCTGCGGAGATCAGGGGTCTTAACTGATGGCATGAAGCGCCTGGTCGCTATAGTTGGTCCCACCGGTGTCGGCAAAAGTCGACTGGCCCTGCATCTGGCATCTCTTTTCCACGGAGAAATAGTAAGTGCCGATAGCCGGCAGGTATACCGCTATCTGGATATCGGCACGGCCAAACCAAGCCCACGGGAGCAGGCACAGATACCGCACCATATGATTGATATCGTTAATCCTGACGAGGATTTCAGTCTGGCTCAATATCAGGAGCTGGCTTATCAGGCCATTGAGGATATTCAAAGGCGCCGCAAATTGCCGTTTCTGGTCGGTGGCAGCGGGCTGTACGTGAGGGCGATACTGGAAGGATGGCGTATTCCAAGGGTTTCACCCGACCCCGAATTCAGGTATAATGTAGAAAAGAGGGCGACCGGGAGCGGTATCGATGAAATTTATCAAGAGCTTATCAGGGTTGACCCTGAAGCGGCCCGGAAGATAGACCGCCGTAATGTACGCCGGGTGATAAGGGCGCTTGAAGTGCATACAAAGACAAAGAGGCCGTTTTACCAGCTCCGGCTAAGAGAAGCCCCCGAGTTCAATTCATTCATAATTGGCTTAACTGCTAACAGGGATGAAGTATACCGTATGGTTGATAAGAGAGTTGATGAGATGATAGAGCAGGGTCTCGTTGGGGAGGTGGAAAATTTGTTAAAAATGGGGTATGATTTTAATTTATCGGCCATGTCCGGTATTGGCTATAGACAGATTGGACAATATCTCGGGGGCGAACTGAAACTGGATGATGCCAGCGAGAAAATAAAGTCGGAGACCCACAGGTTTATCCGACACCAGTATGCCTGGTTCCGACTGAAGGACGAAAGGATACACTGGTTTGATGCCGTGCGTCCGGACGAAATGGAGATAGAGAGAGTACTGGCTGAATTTATAAAGGGTGAATAGAATAGACTGTAAAGAGAGATAGCCAATGGATTTTACCAAGATGCAGGGTGCTGCTAATGATTTCGTGCTGGTCGAGGCTGGCGGTATACAGCGTGACTGGTCCAGGCTGGCTGTAGCTGTATGTGACCGTCATCTGGGTATTGGTGCCGACAGCCTGCTGTTGCTGCTGACTTCGGATAAGGCTCATTTTTGTATGCGTATCTTCGATGCAGACGGTTCTGAAGCTGAAACCTGCGGTAATGGTATAAGGTGCCTGGCAAGATATGTTCTGGAAAAAGGACTGGTAAGCCACGGGACTGAAGAAGTAACAGTGGAGACCGCAGCCGGTGTCAGTAGAGTCAGGTACGAGGAAAAGGCCGGTAAAGTGGTAAAATTCTGGGCTAATATGGGGAAGCCGGAATTCGAGGCTGACCAAATCCCCGTAGCTATAAATCCGGGTGATGGTGGCGTAGTTGACATAAAATCAATGCTAAGCTGCCAGGTCACTGTAGACGGCATGAAGCTGGCACTTAACTGTCTCTCTATGGGGAACCCGCATGCAGTTTTCTTTTACAAAGACCCGGTTTCTGTTTTCCCTTTATCCAGAATCGGGCCACTGGTGGAAAATATGTCAATATTCCCCAAACGTGTGAACTTCGAGGTAGCCCGGGTGCTGAGTAAAAATCACCTGGAAGCCCGAGTTTGGGAGCGTGGGGTAGGGGAGACACTCGCCTGCGGCAGTGGTGCCTGTGCGATAGCTGTTGCTTCCAGGCTGCTAGATTATACCGGACATAAAGTGGATATTAAACTCCCCGGCGGTACACTGGATGCCGAATGGAATGGTAATGGCGAGGTAATACTTGGTGGGCCGGCGGAGATAGTATTTGAAGGAAGATGGCCAGATTGAGGTGTGATTTATGAGAGTATCAAGAAGAGTTGAAAAATTAAGACCTTACCTGTTTGTCGAGATTAATCAGAAAATCGCCGAGAAAAAGGCTAAGGGTGAGGAGATAATAAGCTTTGCTATTGGTGACCCTGATATGCCGACGCCGTCCCACATCATTGAAAGGCTGTGTACTGAGGCTCATGATCCGGCTAATCACCGCTATCCAGAGACAGCGGGACTGCCTGAATTGAGCCAGGCTATAGCTCAGTGGTATCAAAGGCGGTTCAATGTTTCCCTTGACCCGGAAACAGAGGTATTGCCCCTTATAGGTTCCAAAGAGGGGATTGGCCATATCGCCTTTTGTTATATCGACCCGGGAGACACGGCGCTGGTGCCGGACCCGGCTTATCCGGTCTATTCGATAAGTACCATGTTAGCCGGCGGGAACCCTTACTATATGGCGTTAAAAGAGCAGAATGACTTTCTGCCGGATTTAGATAGCATCAGCGAATATATTTTGCAGAGAGCCAAGTTGCTGTGGATAAACTATCCTAATAATCCTACAGCCGCCGTCGCCGACCTTGATTATTTTAACAGGGTAGTTGAGTTTGCCAGGAAACATGATATAGCTGTCTGTCATGATGGAGCATACTCGGAGGTGGCCTTTGACGACTATCAGCCGGTGAGTTTTATGCAGTCGGAGGGCGCCAGAGATGTAGGCGTGGAGTTTCACTCGCTTTCCAAGAGCTATAACATGACCGGCTGGCGAATCGGTATGGTAGTCGGTAATGCCAAGATGGTAGATGCCCTGAGAAGACTGAAGTCTAATCTGGATTCAGGGATTCCCCAGGCTATTCAGTATGCGGCCATCGAGGCATTAAACGGTCCTCAGGACTGTATCGCGGAACATAATGCCGTTTACCAGAGACGCCGTGACCTTGTCGTTGAACTACTGACCAGCATTGGCCTGGAAGTCAGGGTTCCCAAGGCCAGCCTGTATGTCTGGGCGAAGGTCCCTGAAGGCTATAACTCAGTGGACTTCACGGCTGATTTACTGGAGCAGGTGGGAGTAGCGGTTACACCTGGTGTAGGTTATGGCAGAAGCGGTGAAGGCTATGTAAGATTGTCTCTAACTGTCCCCGATGCGGCGATGGTAAAGGGCCTATCGCGGCTTTCGGGATGGCGTAATACCCGGCGCCTGACACTCAAGAAGTAGCTTGACATAATCAAGCATCAGAGGAGACAGCTATCACTAGAAGCACAATTCTCACCAGAGCCGCGCCGGAACTGGCATTATTATTAGCCGTAACCTTAAAAGGAAAAAGGGGAAAGCAGTTAGCCGAAGGCTCAATTGAAGAGCTGGAGCGATTAGCTGATGCCGCCGGGGCAGATGTGGTAGGAAAGGTAGTCCAGCAATTACAGGTACCGTCAAATGCTTACTATGTAGGCAAAGGTAAATTACAGGAGTTATTAGACCTTCGGGACAGCACAGGTTACAGTGTTCTCATACTTGACGATGAAATTACACCGGCGCAGCAGCGGCACCTTGAGGAAGCCCTGAAAGTTAAGGTAATTGACCGCGCCGCACTAATTCTGGATATTTTCGCCAGGCGTGCCCGTACCCACGAGGGCCGTTTGCAGGTGGAGCTGGCCCAGTATCAATATCTCCTGCCCCGACTTGCCGGGCAATGGCAGCATCTGGAAAGGCTGGGTGGCGGCATTGGCACAAGGGGACCAGGTGAAACACAGATTGAGACGGACCGACGCCTGATACGCCGTAAGATACAGCATTTAAAAAGACAGACCGAAGATGTAAGAAAGCACCGCGCATTGTACCGCCAGAAACGGAAAAGAAGCGGTATGCAGGTTATAGCTATCGTTGGCTATACCAGCGCCGGTAAAAGCACCCTGTTAAATGCACTCTGCAAGGCGGAAGTCGTAACGGGCAACAGGCTCTTCGCCACCCTCGACCCGACCACCCGCAGATTGACCCTTCCCGATAAGAGAGTGGTACTTATTACCGACACCGTTGGCTTTATACGGAAGCTGCCGCCGACCATTATCGACGCTTTCAGGGCAACCCTGGAGGAGTTGGCCGAGGCGAACCTGCTGTTACACGTGGTTGACCTGGCTTCGCCGGATGCGCCGGAGCAGTGCCAGGCAGTCGAGGATATTCTTCGTGACCTGGAGCTTGCCGATAAACCGCGGATAACTGTGCTTAATAAAATCGACTTGTTGCTGGATAACGATGGGAACTGGGACGAGAAAACAGCCATAGATTCTCTTTCTAACCGGGTTGAAGACGCAGAGAATAATACGCTGCTTATCTCAGCCTCAAGAGAGTGGGGCTTAAAGGGTTTGCTGGAACTGATAGGTAAAAGCCTGAGTGGGGATAGTGTAAACTAAGTTTACATAATACTACTGGAATGGAATTAGGCCCTCTTTTTGCTATATGTACGGCAGCGTCCTTTGCTGTGACCCAGGTACTGGTCAGAAGAGCTACGTACCTGTCTGAAGAATCCTTTACGCCACTTGCGGTTTCCATGCTGGTGGGTACACCCATTTTTGTAGTTGTCGTGACTTTGTTTGGAGAATGGGAAGAATTCCTGTCATTCACCTGGCAGCAATACGTTTTACTTAGTGCGGCCGGTTTGATTCACCTTATTGTTGCCAGGTACCTTTTCTTTAACAGTACACGCATTATCGGTGCCAATCCCACGGTCGCTATTACCAGGACAAGCGTTATATTCTCTGTCATCATGGGATTCGCTTTTTTGGGGGAATCGGTTACAGTACAGAAAATAATCGCTGCTTTACTTATCATGCTGGGGGCGATACTGACTACCACCGAGATAAGCCGTACCACTTTCAAGATATCAACACAGGGTCTTTTGATGGGACTTGGCACCGCCCTGTGTGCCGCGGGGTCGGCAACGTTAATTAGGCCAGTAATGGAAGTAACTGACGCCGTTTATGCGGCCACCTTTATTATGTACCTGACTGCCTTCATCGTAATTATTGTTTTACTCCTGATACGCCAGCAGCAGCGAAGTTACGTCTTCCAGCAGAGCCGCCATACTTTTCTCATATTATCCATCGGGGCTGTCTTTCTGGTTGTTGGCCATCTGCTTCGCTTTTCGGCTTTGCATTATAGTCCGGTTAGTGTGGCGCAACCCATTATGGCAAGTATTGTCATTTTTGTTCTGTTATTTTCATGGATAGTCAACCGCCGGATAGATGTTTTTAACTGGAGGGTTATTGCGGGAATAGTGCTGGTGCTGGGGGGAGTTTTCTTAATGTCTATATGATTTTAGTCGCTCAATATATTTTGTCCTGGGCTATATTATCGGTCTATAATGTAATTCGATGATATATTTTGTAACAGGAGGTTTTTAATGACATTAGAGCAAATGGAAAAGAGACTGAGGGTTATGGAAGACATAGAGGCGATTAAAGTTTTGCAAAGGGATTATGTCTATGCGCTGGCCAGCCAGCAGTGGGAAGACATGCTGGACTGCTTTGCCGAAGACGGCAGCGCCGATATCTGGACGCACGGACTGTGCAAGGGCAAGAAGGAAATCGGGGACCTGTTCCAAAGCTTTGCCGGGAAAATACTGCCGAGTCATGGGCATCTGGTAGCCCAACCGGTAATCGCTGTGGACGGCGATACAGCCGAGGGTTACTGGATACTGTATCTGTTTATACCGGCGCCGGACGCAATGTGGGTGCAGGGCCGGTATGACTGCGAATATATCAGGGTAGACGGGAAGTGGAAGTTCAGCTATCTGAAGTATACGCGACCCTGGCCGGCGCCTGAAACCATCACCAGGAAATCTGAATAAAGAGGGTGTTCACATGATATTGGAAGAAATGGAAAAGAGACTCAAGGTTCTAGAAGATATCGATGAGATAAAGAAACTGCACGAAACTTATGTATACTGTCTTTCCAGCCGCCAGTGGGATGTCTGGCTGGATTGTTTTGCGGAGGATGCCGTGGCCGATATCCAGATGCATACTTTGCGTAGGGGTAAAAAAGAAATCGAAAAGCTGATATATGAGGACTTTGAAAAGCTGCCGAAGACGCCCGGGCATCTTGTGGAGCAGCCGGTCATCACGGTTGATGGCGACAGGGCTAAAGGCTACTGGATTTTATATCTCTTTCGTGATGGCGAGCCGTTCTGGATACAGGGAAGGCATGAATGCGAATACGTTAAGGTAGACGGACGGTGGAAATTCAGCCTGGTTAAGTTCAAACGACCCTGGCCACCTGTGCCAGAAAACTAAGGGAAACAATTCCTTCGTGGTTGGCTTTGGATTGTTTTTGGAGTTATGTTAATTAGTTGTGGGATGGTGTCCCCCGGGGATAACCCGGCGGGAGCGGGTCCAGCAACGCCCGAAGGAATGACGCGCTGAAATCAAAATCTGAGGGCTTTAATGTAATTTTGCGGGGATTAATATTAATCTATTGCCCAGATTTTCAAATATTCGGACTAGAACCCCCCTTTATCCCCATGATATTTTTTCTACCTCACCCCCTAGGTACACCTCTCCTCAGGAGGTTGTCAAAGGAGGGGTATGGGATTTATTTCCCGCCCGAGCCCAACCTTTATGGTAAAGAGGGGCTGTGCCCCTCCTGGACACCCCGTGGAGAGTAGGAGGTAAAGAGAACAAAATCTCCCTTAGTCCCTCCTTACGAAGGAGGGAGACAAATTGGGTAAAGGCATTGATATATGGGGTTGGAAAATGGGGAAAAGGGGTGATGGATATTCATGGGACTGGCCGCAGATGCTACGAGGGCGGCGGTCCTTCACAAGTGAAGGATATAGGTGGTAATAGATATCATAGAAAAGAGTTTACATAAAAACAATTGCAAATTATTCGCCATGTAGTATAATTTGGATAATAATTGCTATGATTGATATTGTATTTGTTATTTTACTCTTTGTGGGTATACCAATAATCATGGTGTTGCTTTCCGGACATACAATATTGCAAACTACGTCTATTTGTGTTTGGATTGCCGTTCTTTTATTTAGCTATCACAAGCTAAAGAAGAAATAATATCTATTAAAAAAAAGTGTGTAGTTTTATTATGGCTGAAAACTATATGCAAGACAGTGAGGTGTCAAAATACTACGACAAATGGATACACGGGCCAACCTTATTTGACCATCCACTTGATACGGAAAGATTTTACAAGTTCGTAAAGGCATGCACTAATTATGTCGGTAAGGGAAACACTTTTAAAAAACTTGACATCGATATTCTAAAAGCTCACTTATATGATAGCTTTGCAGAATTAAGAGAAAAGAATTATGCTGCATATGATGAAACGGTTTTTAAAATAGTAAGCTTATTCCAAACATTACTGGAATATGAAGACACCAACCTGCCCTGAGTTTATGTAAACCATCTTACCTTTATTACTTTGGGGCGCACAATATATGTTATGTAAGATACACACAGGATTGAATTTACATAATTGATAATGAACCAGGACACTCCCCTGCCGATAACTATTCTTTTAAAAATATAACAGGTTATAATTTTAAAAAATATTCAAAAGATATAATTTTGTTGGCGGGTTTTAAGCAGCCTGAGAAAATTGCATAAAAATATTTGAGAAAAACTATCCCCTGCCGGTTTGTTTTATACCTCGAATATTATGGAAAGTGTTATCGGGAAGAAAATAAAGATTATGGTGGGCTCGGTAGGATTCGAACCTACGACCAATCGGTTATGAGCCGACCGCTCTGCCGCTGAGCTACGAGCCCGAGGATATTACTTAGAAATAGAGTCTTCAAACAAAGTGTAACAACCGCAACAGAACAACCCTACCCTTATAAAATATTCTAACCATTTGGATATTTAGCGTCAAGTCATGTTTAACCTGAGGAGCTAATCGGTCTTAACGGCGACGGCAAAATAGCTGTCTTTAACGTCACAAATACTGATTTCTCTGAATCCAGCAGTTGACAGCAGCTGACGCATCCCGTCTTCTTCCGGGATGAGATGGTTATGAACTTCGGGGAGCTGACAGTGTATCTCGTTAATCGTCTGCCGGCTGGAAGTATGACAGATAAAAAGCCTGCCGCCGCCTTTGAGCAAACGGTGAATTTCGCCCAGCGCCCTTGACTTGTGCTCGAAATGAGGGAAACTGGAATAGCAGATAACGGAATCAAAACTCTCATCGGCGAGTCGGCTGTCCTCTATATCCGCACAGATATACCGAATATCACCCTTAAAGCCTTTAACCTTGGCATGGTTCAACATCTCTTCAGCATAATCCAGGCAGACCAGCCGGCCTTTCTCGCCTATCTCACGCAGAATGAAAGGCACAAGGACCCCGGTCCCGGTGCCGACATCCAGTATGGTGGAACCGGGTTTGATATCCATACGCGCCACCATAGCCTCAAGTTTGCCGGCATCCTTCTCCGCCACCGTTTCGTCCCAGATGGCAGCCCTGGAATTAAAGAACGCCCAGGTCATGAGCTTTGCTCCTCAACGGGTTTTTGCTGCCAGCCCTTTATCTTCCGCTTTGGTGAGAAAATGGCCGCCAGCATGAAGATAACGGAAGAAGTCACCACAATCGTCGCCCCGCTGGGCACATTAAACAGGTAGGAAAAGAGGAGGCCGGTCAGGCTGGAAAGGACTCCGAATACGGCCGCGAGCAGGAACATCCTGGCCATGTTATAGGTAAGCTGGTAAGCGGCAGCTGCCGGGTTAAGAATCAGACTGAAAATGAGCAGGCCGCCTATAGAGCGGAGGGTCACCGTAATGGTAGCACCGGTCAGGAAAAGAATACCATATAGAAACAGCGTAGCCGGTATGCCCACGGAGAGCGCCATGTCGCGGTGAAAGATAGTCGCCTGGATTTCCTTGTAAAAGATAATCACTATACCGACGACCACGACGGCCGTGATACCAAGCAAGGTGATATCGCTCCGGGTATTGGTCAGAATGCTGCCCCATAACAGCTCCATGGCGCCTGATTTGGTACCGGGCATCAGCCCCATAAACAGGAAAGCCAGTCCGAGCATAAGCGAGAAGATAACGCCGACCGATGTCTCCGGATTGAGCTCACCGCGGTCAGCCAGCGGGCCGATGACCGCCGCTGCCGCCAGGCTGACGCCAAAGGCGCCTATTAGGGGGTTGAAACCGAGCCATAGGCCGAGAAGTGCCCCGGCAAAGGCAGCATGAGACATGCATACCCCGATAAAGGGCATATGCATGAGAACTACGAACACCCCTATCGTGGCGCAGGCAATGCCACCCAGCACGCCGGACAGGATGGCGTTCTGCATGAACTGATAGCCAAAAATAGAAAAATCCAAGGTTTCTTAATGTCAGGCCAGTATTTCTTCGGTCCTTCTCTTCCTCACTGCCGTGATGGGCATATCATAGAGGCGGCTGAGGTTGTCATCCGTAAGCTGCTGCTGCGGCAATCCCATGCTCCAGATTAAACCGTCTTTCATCAATACCACCCGGTCGCAGGCTACGGGCAGAGCACTGAGGTCGTGGGTCACGAACATGGTGGTCAGGTGGCGGGTATCATGAATCAGCTTCACAAGGTCGATAATGTCAGTTTTAGCCCGCCAGTCCAGTGAAGCAGTGGGTTCATCCAGTAGAAATATCTCCGGTTCCTGAGCCAGGCAGCGGGCTATGGCTACGCGCTGCTGCTCGCCGCCCGACAGATGCCCTATAGGCCTGAGAGCCAGGCGGGTCATACCAACCAGCTCCAGCATCTCGTCAACGACCCTCCAGTCATGCTTGCCGGGACGCCGGAAAAGCCCGAGAATACCGTAGCGTCCAATCATCACCACTTCACGAACGTTCATCGGCATCCTGGGGTCAATATTCTGTGCCTGGGCGACATAGCCGACCCGCTTCCTCAGAGAGTGGCCATTGCCCGGCGACAGTGAGTGCCCCAGTACCCGCACAGTGCCGTGAATAAGCTTACCCAGACCGTTAACGATGGTCAGGATGGTGGTTTTGCCGGCGCCGTTAGGACCGACAATACCGATGAATTCACCTGCCTGTACCTCTAGAGAGACGCCGCGCAGAGCCACGTCCTCACGGTAGGAAACAACGGCATTATCTATCTGTATGACCGGCGTGTTCATCTTTTACAGCTCATTATTTCAGCGTATTCGATAATAGCTCGACGTTGTATTCGATTGTCTTTTCCCAGGTCTCGGTGTTGTCATAGCCACCGGGGAAGTTAGACAGTATCACCCTGGCGCAGTCCAGTTCTTCGGCTATGCCGGCACCAGCATCCTGACCGCTTTGCATATTATCGATAATCAGGGTAACATTTCCTGCCTTCCCTTTGTCGACAAGGTCTTTGACAACCTGCGGCGTGAGCGAGTCCGGCCGACCGTAAATAGCGACGATATTGAAGCCAGCCCAATTGACAAATCCTGGCTGCTGGTCAGCGCACATCACGCTTATGCCGGTCGGATTGAGTTCGGCCAGTTTATCTTTCATTTCCGACTCTACCCCGGCGATTATCTTTTCGTATTTATCCGCCGCTTCCCGGTAAACGGAGCTATTGCCATCATCTATCTGGCATAAGGCATTGGTTATCTTGGCTACGGCCGCTTTCTGCACTGCCGGCGTCATCCAGTTATCGTTTTCGCCAATCTTGACGTTAATCTGAACAACGGTCAGTTCCGGGTTGTTGGCAGAGGCTATCAGCTGTTCGGAGAACTTCTCACCCTGCCAGCCGTGCAGGAGGAAGAGATTCGCATTGGATAGCTTTTGAATATCGCCAGGCTTGACGTCAAAGTGTCCCGGGCACTGTGCCGGCGGAATAATATTAACCACATCAACCTTATCGCCGCCAATCCGCTCCACTATCTGGGAAATCAGCGATGTGCTGGTGACTATTTTAAGTTTAGAGGTTTCCTCCTCGGAGCACCCACTAAATAACAACCCCGCTGCCAGACTTAATACCAGAAAAGCAGTAATAAAAATAAAGAATTTTCTCATGAACCTGCCCTGTTTATATGCGGTAAACTCATTTAGTGCATCTATAGTTAACTGCAACTGTTTGCATTAAACTGGTAAAAAAACATAGGCATCTATCTCGTCTTCGTTCGGCAATTCCGGCAGAGTCCGCTAATGACAACATGTCTGAAATCAGCTTTGAAACCATACTTTTCATGGATTGTTCTCTCTATGGGCAGTAAGAGGTCCTCATTGCATTCTATACTTCGACCGCAAGAGCGGCAGACGAGATGGTGATGATGCCCTTCTTCGGCATGATGATAGATGAATTTATTACCGATTTCGCTTTTGAACACACACCCGAGTTCCTCGAGAAGCTCCAGGGTGCGGTAGACGGTAGACTTGTTAACGCCGGGAGCCCTGGATTGAACATAATTAAGGATATCCTCTGCGGTCAGGTGTGAATGCGTATCATGTATAATGTCCAGGATAAGCCGACGCTGCGGCGTGAGCTTCAGGCCTTTTGCTTTAAGTGTAATAGTGCAACTCATTGTCAATGCACCCAGTCGCAATTATAACCTTTATCGTTATCATTTGTCAAGATGTATATTCAGTGGATTTTTCTTAATTATCTCTCGCTTGTTTATTGGAAATATTGAAGTGTTTTTGTTAAATTATATAAAGAAAGAGCGTGACGCTGGCACTTCCCGGATGAAAGGAGACAAGATGGCTGAATATGCGATTGTTGCCGAGGACCTGACATATTCTTATGGTGACCTGATTGCCGTGGACCATATCAATTTTAAAGTAGCTGAGGGGGAAATCCTGGGTTTCTTAGGTCCAAACGGTGCCGGTAAGACGACTACTGTCAATATGCTGACGGGACAGATGAAACCAAAAGGAGGCAGGGCTATCTTGCTAGGTATGGATGTTGCCAGAAACGTTGAGAAAGTACAGGGGGATATCGGTGTTTGCTTTGAAACTACTAATCTGTACGAGCAAATGACCGCTGTAGAAAATCTGAATCTGTTTGCGCGCCTGTTTGGTATCAAATCGTTCGATGCTGTTACGCTATTAAATCGGGTTGGTTTGGAGGGCAGGGAGAAAGACCGGGTTGAGACATATTCCAAAGGCATGAAGCAGCGACTTATGGTAGCCCGGTCAATAGTGAACCGGCCGCGGGTATTATTTCTTGATGAACCAACGGCCGGTCTGGACCCAACGTCTTCGGAAGCCATCCGCAACGTTATCCTCCAGGAACGCGATAGAGGGGCTACTGTATTTCTTACCACCCATGATATGCTGGAGGCCGATAAGCTTTCCGATCGGGTTGCCTTTATGAACCAGGGTAAAATCGTCGCTCTGGATACGCCGCTTAATCTTAAACGCCAGTATGGTAAGCGCGCCCTTAAAGTAAAAGTATCTACCCAGAGTGGTGAACTTGAAGACCGTGAGATTGCTCTGGACACACCGGAGACACCGGGTGACGTCCAGGAGCTCTTTTCCCGTGAGCAGATAGTGACAGTTCACAGCGAGGAAGCTACCCTGGAGGATATCTTCATCAAAATTACGGGGCGGGGGCTTACCGAATGAACTGGCGCATTGTAGGCACCCTGGTTTCCAAGGACTTGTCCCTTTTCTTCAGGAAAAGGGCCATTACGGTATTAACTTTTGTTGGGCTCATTTTCTATTTAGTCATCTATTTTGTTATGCCGAGCTCGGTTGATGAAAATCTCAAGATTGGACTTTATTCGCCGTTTTCACTTCCGGCCTCTATTCAGTTGAATGAAGAAGGCCTGGACATCACGGCTGTAGACTCGGAGGCGTCATTGAAAGAGGGGGTGATTGACGGCCAGTATATAGTAGGTATATCACTCCCGGATGACGTAATAGAAAAGCTCAATTCAGGGCAGAAACCAAAGATAAGCCTGTATTTTACTCCGGATGTCCCACAGGAGATAAAAGATGCTGTAGAGGTTTTAATCAGCGAACTGGCTTATATGCAGACAGGGCAGACCTTAGCCCTCGATGTATCCGAAGAAATACTGGGGCCGGATATGCTCGGAACGCAGATACCGCCGCGAGACCGTCTGCGTCCCCTGCTGGCTGTCTTTATCATTATGATGGAACTCCTGGGTCTGGCCAATTTGATAAGTGAGGAGGTGGAGAGGCGCACCGCTCATGCCCTGCTGGTTACCCCCACGACGGTCACAGAGCTTTTCGTAGCCAAGAGTATTGCCGGTATAGGCCTGGCATTTGTACAGGCAGTGCTTATCATGGTCATCATCGGCGGTATGAATACGCAGCCGTTTGTAGTGCTGGTAACCTTACTGCTGGGGGCGGCGCTGGCCACGGGAGTAAGCTTTCTCATCGCCGCCCGGGCCAAAGACTTCATGTCAGTCATGTCCTGGAGTTTTCCCGTTCTTATTATCCTGATTATTCCATCGTTTACCGTGATGTTTCCCGGCGTCATCACCGGCTGGGTTAAGATTATCCCCTCTTACTACCTTGTGGATACAATACACCGGGCAGCTAACTACGGCTCCGGCTGGGCGGACGTCTGGCTGAATTTGCTAATACTCCTTGGTTTCACTCTGGTTATCACCTGGGCCGGTATATTCGTCTTGAGGAGGAAGTTTCAATGAGTATAAGACGCGTGGGTGTACTGTTGAGCAAGGAGTTCCTCTATGGTTCCAAGAGCTATATCTTCATATTCGCGGTAGTTGGTCCGATTGTTATTTCAATCGTCTTATCTCTAATATTCGGGACATGGCTTTCCGAGAAACCAAGGCTGGGTGTCATGGACGAGGGCAGCTCGCAGCTGGTCTCCATGATTCAAGAGAAGAATTCAGTGGAAAGTATTGAGTATGGCACTGTCTCTGAGATGAAAAAGGCAGTGGAGAGCGGTTCCATTGATGCCGGCATCGTGCTTCCTTCGGGTTTCGACAGCTCCATAATCCGGGGCGAAATGACGGAAATTAAGGCTTATATCTGGGGAGAAAGCCTAGCCAAGAGCCGAACCATTATAGGGGTAACAATATCCAGCCTGGCAAGAGAGCTGGCCGGTCAGGAGACACCTATAGAAATAGAGACCACTACGCTGGGTGATGAAGTGAGTATGCCCTGGAGTGACCGGCTGCTTCCCTTCATCGTACTCATGGCTGTGTTCCTGGGAGGACTTTTGTTACCGGCGACTTCGTTAGCCAACGAGAAGGAAAAGAAAACGCTGGGGGCATTGACAGTAACGCCGACCTCAATCGGAGATGTTTTTCTGGCGAAAGGAATGCTCGGTTTTATTCTCAGTCTCTTTATGGGCGTCCTGATTTTGGCGTTAAATCAGGCCTTCGGCGCCGAACCGATACTGCTGACCGTGTTGCTGGCGCTGGGAGCTATAATGGCAACCGAGCTCGGCGTGATGCTGGGAGCCTATGTGAAGGACTTCGCTACTATATTTACTATCTGGAAATCCGCCGGGATTATACTTTTTGCGCCCGCTATTATCTACCTGTTCCCCCAGATTCCGGGGTGGATTGGCAGAATATTCCCTACCTACTACGTCACACAGCCTATCGTCGAAATAAGTCAGCTGGGTGGTAGCTGGGCTGATATCGCCACGAATACCTTCGTTCTAATTGCTATAGACATAGTCCTCATCATTATCTTGTTGTTTATATTGCGGAGAAAGCAGTATGAGATAACAGGCGGAAATTAGCGTTTTTGACAGTTAGCGGCGTGACCTTTAATGCTATATCTGTGGAGCGGGAGATAGGACTAGAACCCGCGACAACCTGCTTGGAAGGTCTCCGAGAGAAAAGCTAGCGATGGCTTACTAGACCAACCGCTTGCCTCCTTTCTGGGAAGAAGTATAATCTGGATTACCGATTTCTCCAAGCGGTTTAGGAATCTGTGTACTGTTGTGTCGTCCCGTTGTTTTATATTTGGAGCGGTGATGTTGCATACACCCGTGAAAATGGGTTCTGAGTGTGAAATGCCGCCGGGTATTGTCGCGTTATGTATGGTGCGTTAGCTAAATGTTAGCTGGAGATAATCAGAATCTTACAGTTTACCGATCTCAACCCCATAGTATGAAATGGGTTTGAGTTATATAACAATCTACTTGTATATTACTTCTGAGGCTAGTGGGTGCAATTGAAACCATCATTGGATATGATAGGCTTACGGGTTCTGGTGAGGTGCACAATCTACTGGGGAGTCTA
>Ga0315543_1001765_pt1 | contig 22516 bp, 11 predicted proteins | sample SalMarSW160210MG_2_FD_203098 | JGI IMG/M metagenome (GOLD analysis project Ga0315543, IMG submission 203098) | Salt marsh sediment microbial communities from the Plum Island Ecosystem LTER, Massachusetts, United States - Salt Marsh Sediment SW1601-210 ...
CCATCGCTTTATCCAACGAGCCATATTCAGCTAGTCGCTTAGCCAGACCCTCACCATCAATCACTCCGGGACCGAGACTCATGGAATCGACAACATCTTTGAAATTCTGCCAGCCAATACCTAATTCTTCAATCCTCTGGTGTTCCTTGAGATAGCCTTCCAGGGTATCATCAGAAATGCCTAGTTGTCTCAATGCCTCCGCCAACGGCTCAAGCCTTTCTATCCTCTCCTGCATTAATCTTGCATCTTCCATCTTCCTGGCCACTTCCCTTTCTATAACAGATCGCCTTTGCTCTGCTCTCTTTTCGAGCTCCTTAAGCCCCAGCTCCTTCTGTTTCTTCGCTGTATCCAATTGTTCAATGCTCTGGCGAAGGGTCTCATTCTCCTTTTCCAAGTCAGCATTGCTGCGCTGTAACTGTACGCTTTGGGACGACAAATGCTCAAAATGAGAGACTACCTCAGGGTAACTCTTACCTGTATCAGCTTCCAGTTTAACAAGCTTCATTGCTGCAGGTACAAAATCAGGAGCTTTCAATTTTGAAATTGCCTTGACCAAAGTGCTATGTTCCTTCGGCGACACTCCGAGACTGTCAAAGGACTTCAGGATACTCACTCCACCCCTAGCCTCTTCTACAGTCAACCTGTTCTTTGAAAGCTCTGTGGCTAAACTTCTCAGTGAATCTACTTCATGCATTATTCCGTACCTCCTGGCGGCTGCCATAATGCCTATATGGTCGGCATCTGTCTTGAATGTCAAGGCGTAACGGGAAACAGTGGCCTGATTGACACCACACTTTTTTGCAATTTCCGGCTGCGGCACTCCTCTGAAGAAGTACTGAAGTATCTTGGAAGTTTTGTGTGGCGAAATCTTGATAGTCACTGTTTCGCAGTCTCTCTTACATTTTACAATCGGGAAACCGAGTGTGCAAGCTTTCTATGCTTTGTATGCTAAATATGCAGTCGATGCTAAGTATGCCTCCTGTACCCTTATAAGTATATGTATTTCACATTCTAACTTCTTTCTTTGCATTGTAGGTTATGCATAGGGAAGCGTAGCATATAGCACAACACACAGTCCATGCAAAGCACATGAACATAATGCGATGAATGTTAAACACTATGGGATAGAACAGCTTTCAGGATACATCGTATAACTGCATGGGAACGTAGGCGTGCGCGTCATCAGTGAGCAATTTATCTTACTCCCGTATGCCTATCTCCAAACATGCAAAGGAACAAGGCACAACGTACACTATGCGGCGTTGTGTTCTCGTTTCCTTGCCCCTGCTCTCATTTTCTCTCGTTTTCCCCTTTTATCGTTATTCGTCTTCTGAAAAAAACGGCAAAGCATCAACCGATTAAAAATTAAGGATTACTGTCCTATTCACAGCTATTCAGAGGAAGTCCTCTCCTCCTCCGCCGTTACCTACGATTTCAGGGAGAAACTTATTGTTAAAGTACGTAAACCATATATGATAAACGATAGAGTAAACGGTATGGCAAACGTCATGGTAAACTGCATCAAGGACAATTTCAGACAACGGAGCTAAGGTAGAAGCCACACTCAGTGCACAAAAGTGAACCTTCGTTCAACGAGGTAACAAAACAGGCAAAAGTTAGTTCAATTTGAACTTCAAGCTCTTGTATTGATTCTTAGCCTCAACTGAAGCGAGCCTAATATCTCCTCTGTCTATCGGCAAGCAACCAAACAAGACGATCAGGCAACTGTTAAACTTGTGACTATTGCGGCACTTTCTTAGCAATCAGGAACATTCCTCTGATTTGGCGTCGGCCTGGTTGGAGCGGTACCGTGTCGTTCAACTTGTCCTCGGCTTTAAACCTGACTCTCTGAAACACGTCAGCCCCTTCATCAAAGATCAAAGCATCCTTAACTCTGTAGCCAGCTCGCTCCGCGTACTCCATAAGCTTTGAGGCAGCGCTCTCGATAGTATCCCCGACTCGGTCCCAAGCTCTGGCGTTAAACGCAAGGCATATAATCCCGTCTTTGTCGTCGATTCCTATCATAGTGCACCCATATTGGCTTCGCTTAAGGAAGATGTCCACAAGCTTGTCATCTTCGGGCACGAATCGCCACTCCCCTTGCCTAAGTAACCCGGCTGCCAAGGGCGCCTCGTCATAATCCAGCCCTTTTAAAGCATTTCGTACTTGTTCAGTCGATGCTCCCATACCGGCGTACAGTCTATCAAGTTCAATCGGCCCAGATAACGCTGCCCGTCGTAGATTCCGGTCGCTTAATAGCTGGGCCTCGCCGAAGTATATGGCGCCCTCTTGCCTCTGCCCAAAGAATGAACCCCTGCGATTAGGGTTTAAATCTGGAAGAAGGAACAGGTGTCTGATGTCTGAATACTGATGGCAGTCCTCCCGAAAGTCCAGGACACAGCCGTTTCGAATAGCTGCTTTGCCATAAACCGCAAATTCAAGCTTATCTGCTATTGGCTCGTTATCGCTTATCACCCTATATTGGTCTGCACGATAGGGATGAAATCTGATGTCCCTTATCTCTAAGGTATGTGGTTCTCGGTCTATCCGCTTGACAAGGCACGTGTACGTCCGAGTCTCCATTGGCTCCCCACGCAAATGGATTAACCTCGGTTGATCATCCGTCAACCGAGACCTGATGAACGAGACGTACCAGGAGTTCATTGTCAAGTCGCCACAGCCCTGCTCTCCTATTATCTGATACTCTGGATATTTCTGCTGAAACCAATCCTCGTGCGATGGAGTGACCCCTGCAAGATTTATAAATCGGTCCCATCGCTCAAGATTGTCATCTTTTGTTTTCACTTCTTTCTCTGCTTCTTGTGTGGCTTCAGCTCCTAGATTCTTATTTGCCTTTTTCAGCCGCTTCTTTGCTTGCTGTAATTGCTGCTCTGCTTCGTCTCGATGCTCGCACAAGGAGCCGAGCATCCCGTTCCTGCTTTCCTCGTCAATAGCCCAAGTCCCAACTCGCTGCTCATTGGGATCTGTAGTTATTTCGTGAGGATCGTCGTAGCGGCGCATCCATGGTGGCCCTTTCCCATCTCTGACTATTCCCGGACCATGCTGAAAGTCAGGGCTGCTGTCAACACCGCGTGAGTAGCTAAGAAAAACCTCCTCGCCTTCCTTGGGATCAAATCTCACGATGCTCAGCCAATAATCCCACGACCTGTCCGTGCCTGGAATATGTTCCATCGACCTGAATTTGAGTAGTTGTACTGGCACTTTAAGCCTCCTTCACGCTCCAGTCTTTACACCTTACGGGACGAACAAATGCTTTTATTCTAGCTTAAATAATACTACTCCTAGCGGTGGCCTTGCAACTCACTACCTCAAATTGCTTGCTGTTCCATGTAAGACTTGACTTGAATACACATTTCGCTAAAAGGTGCAACGGAAGGCTGAATACTTGGTACTGAAAATCTACCCACCGGTGCGTCATAAATTACTTGAATGTGACACAATACAACAAAGTGACCTCGATTCCGACTTTATCTCAGCATTTTCCATAAAGCACTTTGATGCTGCAAACAATGGGTGTTAGAATAATTTGCGTGCGTACTTATGTAGGGGGGTGTGAAACATGAAATATTCTAATAACAATTCAGAAACTGCTGACAAAACTAAAGGTGCCGCAATAGGTAATATCCTGGCAATTGTCAATTGTATTGGGCTACTTGGCCAAGTTAATGATTTTTCTGATTGGGTGAGCAAGGTCCATCATTTAGAACTCAATAAAGAATTGTTTGAAGGTTACAAATTTACATTTGATGTTTTGTTCGGGAGGCTATTTGACGAAATTGGCCGCAATTCAAGTTTAGACCTTAAAGAAGACATGTGGTTGTCGAGAGCTCTTTTCGCAGGTATCCCCATTTCGAAAGTTCCTAATACCAGTGAAAAAACAGTCTTATTAAGGAATATTCATTATTTAGCAAATAATGTTCTGCTAGCACGAGATTGGGAAGACCTTATCAGATGTGTCAGCGTTTTCCGCGAGAAAGTGCTCTCTCACTTCGGTGGCCTATCTGAAATTGCAGTTGCTTCCTCGACATATTTAGTCAAAAACGTCGAGGAAGCACTAAAATGTGCCGCTATTTTCGAAACCTATATTTTCCTTAATGACACTAGGCGTGGCCGACCGCACGGATTGCCTTTATCCTGGTATGACAAGGAAACTCCATTGTTTTGGGAATCAAGAAGAGAAGGACAGGTTTATTTTAAGCGTATGTTTAAGGGATATAAATATGCCCTCCAATTCATTTGGTACCGTCTACTAGAGGATGATTACAATGGTTCAGTATTGGTAAGTCTGAGTGAGGCACAGAATTGGACTGAGCTTGATCAATTCTTCGATAAAATCAGAGAGAGTGTTATTACTCCTTTAGAAACGAAGACGAAAGCTCAGTTTGGATTTGATTCTATGCTACTAATTCACTTACCGGTAAAGGATATCCTTGGTGGATTGATACAAAGTGGACCACCTGAAAAACGACTAACAAAGAAAGACAGCATAGACAGGTTCTTTTTCTGGTATGAAATTGAGTTAATTGATGCATCTGATTACGGATTCAATGGAGTCGCCTCCTTTGTGCCGGTCCTTATTGGAAGCATTCAAATGAGGCAAGAACTGAAGTCGAATGACAAGATAAATGTCATTAGATTGGTACATCCCCCAAAAGATACATCAGATAGACATGACTTCAGTTACGGCATCCTCATTAGCGTTGGAAGTACAACGGGGCTTTCCGATTATTCGGGGTGGCTACTATTTTATGACTGTTGTTCAGATAAAGGTTCCACATCGCCTGGGTATGAATTCGTAGAAAGATGGCTAAATAGATACATCAAGGAAGGTTCTATAGATGTACAACAAATAATCGTGGGGAAGAAGCAATTCCTTAAGCTAATGAAACATAGGCTTATATCTGTGACTAAGCAAGAGATGTTTCGTCTTGAGCGTCTCACGAAGAGCAAGAACGGTTAATGATATGAGCGTAAATAGGCCTTATTCCCTCGATAATTTCCCTGGAACATATAGTAATCGAGTCTTCGTTGGAGGTGCCTATCGCGGCATTTATGTACGCGTACTTCAGCGAATTAGTGAGGCCGTAACAGAAGCAGGGTTTACACCGGTCAACTCATCTGAATTCGGGATTCCCGAAGATATTGTTAGAGATTATTGCGAGGTTATTTTGAAGCAATGCAAGTTTGCCATATTCGAAGTCACAATCGAAACTGGATGGATGTCAGAGTTTAGAGATGCTTACCATTACCACGTGAGATGCTTATGTCTATATGATAAGCAGAAATGGGCAGAATGGAAAATCAAGAAAATGTCTCAGATGGTAACCTCCGACAAGCTGTTCAAAGAAAACAACTTTGGTTACTTAAACATGCGTGAAATGCAAACAGCAGTCAATGCCTTTTTGAGCAAGTATAGATTGGCTGCTGTTTCAAATGATCCTGTGCTTAATACGAACTTGCGCAATGATGGACTTTCTCTTCCCAAGTAGCCCTGAAACGGGGATGGGGAGACTGTACTAAACCTTAACCTTATCAATTCATTGGTAATGCTCAGAGAAGAACCTCCCGAATCAGGCATGATATAGGTTATCTTACCACTAATAACGGTGCGAAAACCGCTTGCATTCATAAGGAAGAGCTGGTTTTACCTCAATGCGCAATGAAACTCTGAAAAAGCATACCCATGCCGGCATCAAATGCCTATTCCCTAGATCAAAGTTACTCCGTAGACGCGTTCTGTTGAGCGGTTTCCTGAAGCTCGTTTCGTAGTTCAGCAAGAGTAGTCGTTAAGGTGTCGACCAATTGGATCACTATTTCGTTAAGGTCTACTTTAGCACGGCCAGTACTTCTTTTGCTCTTTCTTCCTGGTCTACTATCCTTTGACGCCGGCTCGAAAAACTTCTCCCATTCCTGAAGCATCAAAAATACTTGCTTCTCTGTATCGCTTAAAGCTTCCATAGCAGTGGAATCCATCTCTGCTGACCTTTTGCTAGAAGGTATTTTCATCAGTAGAAGGGCAATGTTTAGACGCGAAAAGTTATTAAAAAGGCCTGCGGCAAGCTGGTCTCTTTTATTTTCAGCATAATGTCCGAAGTATCCGAACAGACCACTTCCGGGCTGTAACCGAGCCATTCCTTTCAGAACATCCCTGTACGGCGCTAGCGGGTATGCTTTACCTAATAATGATGTCCGATGGTGCCAAATCTTAAGGATTGCTGCAACTGCTTCCTTACGAGCTTTCGTCCGCTTGGCTGCAGTAGAACCATTAGCAGCTTCATCAATAAGCTCAGCCAAATAGTGAGCCATCCAGCGTCCTAGTGTATCAACCCCATCCTCGAGACCCAACTCACGAACCAGGTGCCGTCCAAGTCCCAATACATCCTTCGGCGGCTTCAATGGCTCCATCTCCTCGTAGGAGGATGACTTTGTCGAATCGAGCCTCTTTTTCCTCTTCTTTATCATCATATCTTCGATAGTAGCCATATCCTCTATTCCTCCGTGTGATTTCGATCTCAACTATCAAGTCAAGGCCCTTTCCATTGAGAAACGCTTTTAGGGCTTCCTTGTCAGCTCTGAGACACCAACCGTTGGATCGAATGGTCTCATCATACTGAAGCCTGTCCTCGCGTTCATCTCCACGGTTATCTCCCCACGCTCCGTAAACAAATACTGTATTCTCATGATCAGCCTCGACCCATCTAGCCTGATTATCGTAAACAAATTTGAGGTTCAGATCTGTCATTGTTTTAGTCGAAGGACTGCACTTAAAAGCTCGTACATCATACCTGAGTGGGTCTTGCTCATCAATTCCTAATTCGTGTTTGTCATCGACGAGCCAGCCTATTAACTTGTAAGGGGGATTGTCTATTTCAAGTTTATCCCCCTCCGGTGGGATTCTATAATCCCAGTTATCCTGTACGGTTTGTAGCGCTCGTACGAGAGCCGCAGCGGTTTTAGGAGAGACTAATGCTGTTTTCACAAAAACTGATGACCTAAATTTGCCTGATTCAGTCTCATGAGAGCTAGCAACAACTATAGTTCTGTCACTATTCGTTAATCCCAGTTCAGGGAGAAACTCATCATTACGAACGTTTTCTACCCATATATTAACATCACCATTTGGCGCAAACCAGAACTGATGCTCAAGGGGTTTGGGACCTTGGAGGTCGGCAAGCCACAACGGGGGTGCAGTAAGGCCAGCCCGATCTAATTGACGCTCAAATGTATAATAGTCGTCCTCAGTCGCTTTCGCAAGCGGCCGTTTCTGCATCAACTCACCTATAGCGCACCACATTGCATGCCACTCGAGATAAGTATGAAAGCGTTCAAGCGTTGGCATCGAACCGTGGCTGTGGTGCGTGGATGTAAATGGACGATTTGTAAAGCGGTGTTTCCTCGGCTCATCATCCCAGCGCCAGGGATTGCTCTCCACTCCCCAGCGATCAACGATCCAATGTTCGGCAGAATCAAGAAACTCTTCTACGTTAACGTCCGCGAAAATATTCAGCTTAGATGTGTACCAGTAAGGAAGAGTATCCATGGTATCAAAATGAAAGTGGCGGTCCTCGCGCTCCCGATATTTATATTTGTCAAAGCCAACACTGTAAGATGGTCGAGCTTTCCTCCGACGTAATGGACTTGTGTTGATCTTTTTCAATGATTCTTGCTGAGTCGCGCTGAGCACGAGGTTCCCACCATCTATCAGCTTGCTAATGGTAGACTTGGCAAAGGCTCGTACCAGAACATGAGGAAAATCGTCGCTAGCTGCAATTTCAAGAAGGAGTACCCCTTGGCGTTTAATTATCGATGGTGTTTCGTTCGCCACTCGGGCAAGTGCGATCATTAGCCAGAGACGGGCTGAAAGCCAATAGAACGGAGAATCTGGCTTGCGATAGCTTATCTCCGAAGTCTTATCGAAAAGCGACATAAGCTTATCAACGATATTGGAATTGCCAAAGCGAGTAAGACATCGGACAACATGTGCCGCTTGCCAGCGGCTCCGGACATCGATGTCTCCCATAAGAGCATAGAGAAACCTCGCTATACCCTCTGTTGCTTCGGTTGGAATATCGTCTGCGTCCCACGCATCTCTTTCGGCAATAGATATGCGTTCAAGGAGTCGATCAACATATTGTGACATTATCCGTGACGTCTCATCGGGAGTGCAATACCTTGCTGTTAACCCTACCAGTGCGTATACAGTTGGGGCGTCTAGTACATCGACGTGATGTTCCATAGCTTCGAGTAGCGCTGCACAGACACGTTCAGATAGTATTCCAGATTTTTCGAGTAGTTCAGGAAGTGAAGACTGCCCATGAGCGAGCCAAAGACTGAAGCCTGGAAAATGGTCGGCTACAACGTGAAGCAACCGCTCACGACACCAACTAGCGATAGACGGTGCATCGTGCCAGTCAGTTACTCGCCTTGAAATAGCTTCCGCAAGTGCATAAACTGGTACACTTGGCGGCTCGCAGCAGATTAAAGCTTCTAAATGTAAAACTCGATCGCCAAGTGTAACGCAGCTTCCAATACGATCCAAGATGTCTGTAATAGAGATATAAATCTTTGATGTTTGTGTAGACGTCCTTATGTAATCAATTACTTCGTGAATCTCTTTTGCCGAGGTGAAACGATATGCCATCCAGTGAATATCACCAAATGGGTCCGGTGCTTCTGATTCCACCCCATTTTGCGAAGGTTTTTTCTCTTCGTCGGAGGATGTGGATTCCTGGTTTGTTTTCGTTGCCTGGAGAAAAGTCGTTGAGTATGCCAATTGCTTCATCCAAAATCCGGGGTCTCCTTCATTTAGCAAGCTCAACTTCTCGGTTACGGGGGTACGGGAACCTTTACCGAATCGCAATAGTTCTTCTCGGGCTAGGTGCTCGGCTAATATCTCCTGATTGGGATTAGCTCTTTGGGCAACCGTCTCATCAACAATCTGCTTGATCAACTCAACACTGAGTTGATCAAGCAGAGGAGACAATGCAGAAATCTGCTCCGGTGTAATACTATCGTGAGAAAGTGCAGTTTCCAATAATGGTGGAAGGAATGTGGCACGGTCTGCAAGGCTTGAGTCCTCCCAACGTGCTGCAGCAGCCAATGCAACACTAACATTCAATGTGGTGAGGGCTCGTGCTGCATCCTCCCAAGGAAAATGACTATCATTAGCAATACGAACTGCTACGTCCTCTATGACTACTGCTAGGTTACAGGCTATTCTTTTTCCTTCTTCGACTTCCATGCTATTTATGGCATGCGCTGTGAGCGGCGTGAATAGAGCTATTTCATGTATAGCTTCCGCGTTTACCTCACCTGCCGCCTCAATTGCATCGTTGGCTAGACTGTTAGCGTCTGCACAGCTGATGGGTAGAAGAAGGCGTGCAAAGCGAATAAGCGTGGAAATTTTATCATCTGCCGATATTTTCATACTCTTCAAAGCTGCGACTTGAGTTGAAATCTCGCCAAGAATCTTTTCATGCAACGAGCGATCCAGCGCGAGGCTAGCGAGGACTGATACATCTCCAGTTTTAAAAGTATTTGAACGCGAAGACAAGAATGTAAGAGCACAATCCATTAGCACTCTCCGGCTGATACTAGGCATAATCATTAGGCGAGTGATTGATAAAGCGGCCCGAGATTTCATTGCCAACGCATTGTATTGTCTGTCGAATCGGTAATCTTCCCGGTGGAAGTGAGTAATTGCTTCTCGTAAGTAATCTTCAATTTCCTCCGACTTGATTAATCCGAGCAGTATTTGGGCTCGAGTATCATACAAGTCTAATAGTGGCCCAATAAAAGATTCTAACTCTTCCTTCTTCTGATTATCCGCCCTCTTACGTTGCTCGACCTCCTTGGGTGACAATACTTTTTCCGGTTCAGGAGGATCAATCAAATAGGTCTCTAAAGTCATTTTACGATTTCCCAAACGTTCCAGTAATGCATAAGCACGCAAGCTAAGGTCGATCCGGATAGCATCTGACGTAAAGAGCCGGTCACGCCGGCGCGAATCTGGGTCTGCGATTCGTTCAAGAACAGGGACAACTCCAGTCCGATCATCATCACGGGCAACCACTACTTCACAAGCTGTCAGGATTGTCTCAAGATATTCGGCAGTAGGGTTATCATCATGCCAAGAGTCTTTTAGCATATCAAGCCGGATGAGACCGCGACGTAGAAGGCTCGCTAGATTGGCCTTGAGACGTGACAAGTCCACATCTTTTCCAGCGAGCGCTAGCGGAATGAGCAAAAACAAATCCCAGGGTGCCGAGATTTCAGCCTCACTTATGCAACGGTCGACGAGATGCTCCTCTCCCAAGGTAATTAACCTGTAAGACAGAATTGACGCTACCTCCAAAGCCAAGTTTCTCGGGCGCCATCTCAAGATATAATCCATCGCAGACTGAGGGCCCGCAATGCGCAGTATAGCCTCAGTTCCTGCAGCTATATCGAGACTTGTGATGTCCCAGCCTTGCGGCGTGAAATTAGATTGCTCCTTTTTCCGCTCCTCAGAGTAATCGTCGCGACGCTTTAACCAAGCGTGGATTTGTCGATGACCTTCACGAACGGAGATGCTATTCCCATTACGGGCATCTACTGCCATTAATTGAAATAACAATGGGCCGTGGTTTGCAATCTCGTTGGGATCGCGCAATATAATGCCACTTGACGTGTCACGAGCAAAGTTGGCAGCAATATCCGGATTTTCTCTCAGCGTACGCCGAATAATATCGTCGGTCTTAAGTGCCTCAGCACCGCGCAGAAGCGTTAACACGGCATCAACATTATTGCCTGTCTCCCTGCACACCTTCATTGCGATTCGAAGGCGCTGCAGACGCACATTTCGCCGCAAGACTGGATCACTGATTGCTGTCAGCTCATCCTCTAGGCTAACGAGATCGATGATCTCCTGTCTACGGTTTGCAGCGAATAAAGCCGAAGCGAGATGAGTCGCGGCGTAGGCATCTGATTTATACCGTTTGTTAAAGTGATCAGCGATTATTTCTTGGATTGAGACGAGTTGATCCTCAGCCTCGGTGCGTACAAAACGCTCAAAATCTTCGTCACCGAAGCCTATTAATCCATCGGTAAGCCGTACTCCGGGAGCGAGGTCAGAACAGAGGTCACGTATATAAGCTTCGGCCAGGCCGGTCACTGCTGAAAGGTCAGGCACTGGAACTGGTCGTGGTAGAGCGATGAGGCCAGAGCAGAATTTCTTGATTTCTTCATTACTACCTAGTTTCTGTCGGGCATGGGCGAACTGCTCCTCGAATATCTGGTCGAGATTCTTCCCAGATGGACGGAGGTAATCGAGTGCCCGTTCCGGTTTGGCCCCAGCATAATTTAGTGCATAACGCTGCACCCGCGGATTTCCACTCGTAAGATGGTGGAAATCATCAATCCAAGTATTTGTCGCATCATTCCAGGTCCCTCGCACATGAGTGGTTGTTTCTTCCAGCGTGAACCCAGCCATCTCTAGTTGAGTGAAATATTGAGGAAGATTGAGTGACGGTAATTGACCCGTGCGTGCAGTCACGACGAAGCGAACGTTCTTGGGTATTTGACTCATAGAGACAAAGTCATGGACAAAGCTTCTCTCTGGCGGCGATTGATTGGATGCGGCTGTGATAGAATTATCAGCTGCATCAACAACGACAACGAGCAGGGCATCTTGATCCTTTGATGTAACTACTTCGGCAGCTTTATCCAGCCGTTTCTTAAAGGCCCTGGGGTAGTCATGATCCTTTGATCGGCATAACAAAAAAGGAATCTGGAGCCGGCTGGCCAAATCATTTGAGAGTTGCAAGAATGCGTCTGCACCTCGATGTCGATAAGCATCAGAATCCAGATATCGGCCACCTCCATAACAGTCGAAAATAACCATGGCAGAGCCATCCGGTAAAAGACCCACTATCCCTTGTAAAGCGGTTGTCTTTCCGCAACCAGCTTCGCCATAAAGGCAAATATGCTGATCCCCACCCAACATCTTTTCGGTAACCGTGCGGGAAACATCACGAAGTATTAACCTTTCAACGTCTCTAATGGCAGAAGGGCACGGAAACAGCGCATGCGGATCGGAGAAATCAAGCCAGCTTAGAATCGACTGTTGAGTGATAACCTCTCCCTTCCCTTCTGGTAGCATTGCTCGCTGGACATACCGTAAAAGGTCGTTCACAGCTGCTTGTGCATCATCGTCTATCCATTCTGAGATAGTTGATAGAACATTTTCCTCAAGAGCGAAACGCGATCCACTTCCGCACTCAGAGAAGTCAAGGGTGCCTACAAAAATTTCAAAGTCCTTTTCATTTAATCTACTCGCTTTTTGAAGTGTGGTACGAGTTGGTTGGTGCGACGTACCCTTGTTTGACAATTTATTGACAACAGCCGGATCAACTTGCTGATTGCTGACGAGCCGTACTACCAACTTGTCACTTACCGCAAGGTCTGGCCGCTTACTATTGAGACCTGCAAAGGCTTTAGCCAGTCTTCCTATGACGGAGTTGTCCTGCTTTTTATTTGTGCTGTGGGTCAAGCGAGCAAGGGTCCATGTTTGTTCTGGATTTGCGGCGGAGTACTTGACTTGGTCAATAACAACGCGTTCAGCCGACTCTATGTTATCTCCCCCGAAGTAAAAAGCACAGTCTACGCCATCCCAAGTATCTATAGGTGTTCCTCTTTCATCCTCTGCCCTTAGACCCTCAACTGTGATCGCTTGTAGATTTGTGTCATGGTTAAGTAGCATGAGTGCTTGACGTAAAGTCCAAAGTTCGTGAAAGTCATCCCCCACATTTGACGCCCGAGCGCCGCGATAATCAGGTTTAGTCATACTCATAATAGTGTTTCTTATTTACGGCATATTTTACTTGATTGTACTTCTTTTTCTGCTGTTCAATCAATTTGATGTGTTTTTCATTCTTTACATCTTTTCGCCCCTGGAGAGGGGGGGTGATAATTGAGCTATTCTTGAAATTTAACCTTATGACTTAATTGTTATATGGAGAGGAATTACACAAATGTCAGTTTCGTTAAGTCGAAGCCGGCCATTCGTGACTCTATTTGACTGGACAATACTAGGCAATTGCAGCGATCAGCAGTAAAACTGATTAAATGCTTGAATAAACCTTTGGGTCCGTATCGCCACTGGAAGAATATGCACAAAAATTGTATGATACGCTTAAATCTAGCTAGCTGGAGCAATCTAACATTGGCAAGAGAATGAGTACGTCGAAATATAACAGGTCTGTAGAAGAACTACGTGAATTAGCTTCCATGTTCTGGCCCCCAGAATTATCACAGAAAGAGGCTGATATCAGCATCATTCCGAAACTTCTTGAAACCCAGGATCAGTTCATTTCGATAATTGGCACGGATTTTCCTGATCTCAATTCCTTATTCAGGGCTGTTGAGCTGGCGAAGTTCACCCCCAATCTGTTCTTGAAACATCTCGTGGTTCTTGCAGATTTTGGTGGTGAGCAACTAATGAGGCTAAATAGCCGATTTCACGAGCTTTTTCCTTCTGGTAGATTGAATTACATGCATCACGGTGACTTGCGCACTTATACATTTCAGAGACTACCAGTTACAGGCGTATTGAATAATGACAGGCTCGGCATTAGCGGGAGAAAGCTAATTGAGAAGCAGCCTTTCGATGAATTGCTAGAAGACGTTTCGACTATCTTGATATATGGTAGCGCAGTTGAAGATGAAACAACTGCCGAAGTACTATCAAAATGCGAGATTGGGACGTATCTTGGTCATCCTGATGAACTCACCAAATTCATAAAGCAAAGATACATTTGGGTGAGTCGCATCACCGGTGGCGCTAAAGCAAATAACCTGGGACAAATCGCCCAAGATTATGTGAGGGAGTATCTCCAGAAAGATCTCGCCCCTCTTGGCGCTATAGTTTCAAGGAACAGCGAGATTCCTGGGATTATTGACCGCACCGGAACCTTAGCCAGATTTGATATTGTTGTATCGAAAGATGGCAAATATGTTGGCGTTGAAGTGAGTTTCCAGGTGACAACAAATAGTACTATCGAACGCAAAGCAAACTCAGCTAAGGCTCGCTTTGAGCAGGTCAGCAAGGCAGGCTACAAGAGTGCCTATGTCGTAGACGGAGCAGGAAACCTAATGCAACGAGTCAGCGCCATACGAACCCTATGTGATTATAGCCACTGCATAGTCGCCTTCTCTAAGAGTGAATTTGACATCCTAAGCGGTTTTGTGAAGGAGTATCTGCTGGGTTAATTAAGATAACTGGGTCATCAATAATATGGAGATCGAACGTGGCACATTGGTCAGAAAACGGCAAACATCTCGACATCAAATACAGTAAGATTAATCGTCCGGGTGAACTATCCGAAAAAACAAAGGGGCTCAGTGATGTTTGCGTAATCGTTCTACCGGCCTCACAACGGCATGATTACAGGCTTGAAGGAGTTGACAATCTCATTTCTGATGTGCCTAACAACCTTGGAGAAAATGCTACTTTGATTGTTATGGGTGAAGTGGTAGACCTTGTTTTGGTTCACGCAACGCTGTGCTCATCTATGCGTTATCAACATTGGATAAGTATTAAGCAGCATTCAATTAAGGAGGCTGACAGGACGAATGGTTTGCCGTTATATCATTTCGGCGCTTGTATCTACACTAAGTACAATTCCGCTCTCCGACATATAAAGACGCGGATACCATACACGTATTGTCCCTCTTGTCATAAGACCACTAAAGATTATGGTGGCAAGAAGCATACCTATCATGAATATGGTACTCTATTATCAGACGTATGGCGAGACATCCCATGCGACCTAGATGGAGATCTAACAGAGGTAATAGATAGGTTCGCAGACCTGCTCGGAATCCAATTATACCGCGAATTAGAAGTACTGGACTGCAGACAATTGCAACTTGGGCGAAGGTCTATTGCATTTACAGAGCCTTCTTCCAAACAAGCAGAATCAATAGGCAGGGTTAACTACTTAAACTCCGACCAGTTGATTCTCGGTGACTGTCTCGAGAGACTGCGTGACATTCCAGATGATTCCGTAGACTTCGCTTTCGCCGACCCGCCCTACAATTTGGGTAAGCACTACACAGGATATGCCGATGATATGACAGTAACCCGGTATTTTGACTGGTGTGATACGTGGATTACCGAACTAGCGCGTGTTTTGCGCCCAGGAAGAACCTGTGCTGTTCTGAACATTCCTTTGTGGGCGATTCGCCACTTCATACACATGGAGACTATCCTTACCTTTCAGAATTGGATTGTTTGGGATGCTCTAGCTTTCCCCGTACGTATGATTATGCCGGCACACTACGCTATCCTGTGTTTTGCCAAAGGCAACCCACGTGCTCTTCCCGGACTGGTCGACGATTATGATGATAAGGATGGTTTTGGCTTGATAAACACCAATAGATTTCTAGAGCCGTTAGCAGAGGGGTTCTGTCTTAGGGTGGGCTGTATCAAGGTAAGAAAATGGAGCACTATTAATGACCGGGGGAGGCTAACAGATTTGTGGTGGGACATTCATAGATTAAAGCATAATACTAGAAGAGTTGACCACCCCTGTCAGTTGCCTCCAGACCTGATGTACCGACTTATTTCCCTATTTACACGACCTGGAGAAGTGGTTCTCGATTGTCTAAATGGAGCTGGAACCACAACCTTGGCAGCGGCTCAACTACATAGGAAGTATGTTGGTATAGAACTCTCCGAGAATTACCATACGATTGCTGTGGCACGACATAGAGAGGTCTTAGCTGGCATGGATCCTTTCAGAAAAGTCAATCGAACACTAACAGCGAAGAATAGTCCTGTCCCACGCATGCCGAAGCAGAGATATGTGGTTCCTAAGAAAACTCTCCAATTGGAGATTAAACGTATTGCGGCTTCATTAGGAAGACTACCAAAGCGGGAAGAAGTCATACGTCACGGTAAATACCCTATAGAATACTACGACAAATACTTCTCGAGCTGGGGAGAAGTATGTGCGGCTGCGCGCACGACCGGTATGTCAGAAAACCAAATTGGCGGTGTGGCTAAAGAAAAGCTGGAACAGCCGCTTTTATTTAACCCCGAAGAACTGGCCCCACAAAAGAAGTAATGCCAAGGGCCACACTCAGGTAGGTGCAAATCGCATCTGCAGGTTCGATCTATACAAACCGTCAGTTTGTGCCCTTTTATTTGCTGATGTCAGCAGCCTAGATATTTAAGTATTGGTCGCATGAAGTTATCAAAATTGGCTTTTAGAGTTGGATCGTTTCTAATCACATCTGGTGCTCTGTCCGGGAAGCGCACCTTTGGTTCAACATTAGGCGCCCAGCTTTCAAGGCTGCCGTGAGGCACGACAAAGATTCCAACGGCACTCAATGCTTTCATAGCTCTATCAAAGGCAGCGTAGTTATCCCGCACCAATGAGCTTTGAATCCCACAGTTTTCCGCTTGTTTGACAGCCGGGGATTTCGTCGCCGGTTCGGCTGAACCAAGGTTATCTATTACCGGTTTAAGGTCCCGTAGTTGGCTGGTGTCGCCCCCTAACATATTACATACGTCTTCAATCACTTCTAAATCGGTAAGGAGCGCATCAAAGTCGTAGATGAAGGCACATCGAAGACCAGTTTGGGCTGCAATGTATGCCACATGTTTAGAGCTTCCTTTTCCACCACATGCTACAAAGCCCAGGTCTTTATCTTCTATTTCAGAGTAGTCTTCAGCCATACTCTGGTAAAATGCTCTATCGGAGGCTCCTTCGACAGCAATGCAACGTTGATAAAATAGTCCCTGAAGATATTGATCCTGGTTCCGAATAGCTCCTACATCTGGAATGTTCTCCAGCACACAAGGTTTGATCTGACGATTTCCATTGTTATCTTGGGCAACACGATAAATAGTAGTAGTTCCTTGTGTGTCTAGTATCCCTTGTAACACCATTGGGTCATGGGTCACAATAAATACCTGCTTTTGTTGCTCTCGTGCTAACTTAACTAGCTGACGTCCTACCCACCGCTTTTGGGACGGATATAAATGCATTTCGGGTTCATCAATAAGAAAAATTTGACTCATAGGGTCAAGAAGGCTAACTAAAATACGTAGCATGCTTCGAATTCCATGGCCAATCTCCTCAACCGGCGTAAAATTTTGTGATTTCCAAGCCTCAACTCTCTCACATTCGGCCTGCAGATCCTCAGTATTTGGATCAAATAATGGGGCAGAATTATCAGCTAGGCCAAGATCAATAATAGTTGCTTTGTGACTAAGGAGGTTAAGCTCAAGTGCGAACTGTTTCTTGATAGCGCCACTAATTTCTCTAAGAAGGCGCCTATTCCGATATAGTACGTTAAGTGGGTTCTGGGGAGGTTGATCTAACCTAATCACCTCTGTCGCACTTGGTAGGATTAGACGTGTTTCACAATTCAATAGTGTTGCGAATGGTCTTCTGTACTTCGGTTCACCAAAGAGCTCTACTGATAATTGAGGTTCCTTGTTCTCCAAGTCTCGCTTTATCTTGTCGTATTCACTCGGTGAAAATCGCAAGTTTCCGCCTAGATCAAGGTTACCGTCCCGATTTCTAGTAGCCTGAGAATAGTAGTAGAGATTGCTTCCATCCCATTGGTGCACCATTGACTGAAGCATCAGGGACATATCATAGTGCATATCAGTAGAGTTGAATATAAGGGTATCAACCCAATACCAGCGAGAACGATTAGCCTTACAAATGTTATCAAAGAGTTCAAGTAGAATAGTGGTTTTCCCAACGGCATTCCCTCCAATGATAACATTGAATGAAGTTGGATTTAGCTCCTCCCCATCTCTCATCTTGATCTTTTCGATATGCACATCACTTCTCCCAAAAGCTAAACTAATTATAGCTCAATACAGCAATAAATGTCATATTGGATTAACACATAGACAAACGTGAAAATAACAATCAGCCAAATTGTGTCTTCAGGATCTGCCTCCCGGTTTCCGCTTTGATTTCCGCCTCAGTTTCCGCTCTGTGCCGCCTCGTTTCTGCTCTGTGCTCTCCGCTCTTTGCTCCTCGGCCTACGCTCTACGCTCCTTGCTCCTCACTCTCCACTCTCCACTCTCCACTCTCCACTCTTCACTCTCCGCTCTTCGCTTTCGATTCTCTACTCTGTAGTCTCTGCTCTGCACGCACCGCTCTCCGCTCTGCACGCTCCGGTCCCCACAGCAGTATGGCACGGAGCAAGGCACCTCCCAAGTAACGGAGCGACGGAGCGGGGGAGCAAGGAGCAGGTCAACTTGAGGAAAATGCTTCGCAGACAACAAAACGATGAATTGTGCATTACTGGCGGATAATTTAGAATACCAAAAACTGATAGTCATGGAGGCAATGAAAAATGTCAAATATTGAACATACCATCCTTGAATCCTGGCCTATGCTGAAGGAAGACCTGATCAGTTTCTTAAGCGATACCGATGCATGGGTAATCAATGAACTGAAGAAAGCATGTGAGACTAAGGATTGGGGAAGAATCAGCAACGTAATTGATGTGATGGATTCACTCCACAATCTGTCACACTCACACTAACCAAACTGAGCAAGAGACGGTAATTGTGTTAAGCCTTCTCCGGGCAACATTTTGGCTTTTCGTTGAATCAAAGTTGCTCGATTCCATACAAGGCACAAGGAGATAATCCGCAATACGAAGTGGCTATTGCTCAACAATCTCTTCTTTTCGTGAGTATTTAGCCAAGAATTGCTGCAATGTTGCTTCATCAACACTTGTCACGCTTGCGATCATGGAAACTTTCGGAAGCAACCATTCACTCCTACTTTCCGCCACCAGAGTGCCATCAGCCGAATGAATTGTAGACTGCTGAACGGCATTTCTTGCATCCTGGCTGATGATTTGAGACTCTACAGTGATTTCCGTGTTTGTTTTCACGGGTTTCAAGTACCGAATCGATATGTTGCGGGTCATCCCGAACCGGCCCAGACGCGCGATGTTCGTCCATTGAGCTACTTCGTCAAGAAGCAGAGCAAGGATACCCCCGTGGACTATCCCGTCTATCCCGCATAGGTAGTCAGGAATGGTGCACTTGGTGAAACAACCCTGCTCCGAATACCAGAAACGGAGATGCAAACCATGCGGATTAGTTGTTGAGCAGCCGAAGCAACGGCCGGGCCAGTAATTTGGGACTTCGCGTTCGCTCACTAATATCTACCTTCCATCAGGAATGCTTTCCCGGCGAGCTACAATCTACCGTTGTCGGCCAGGAATGTCAAGCAATGCGGTATTGCACAAGATGACGAAATGTTAAATCAGAAGAATGTAAAGTGGAGACAGGGGAGGACTTCTCTTTTCCCGAAATGGTTTGATTATATTGGTAGTCTACCCTACCTACGGGAACTCATCCCCATCGCGGGCAGACTTAGAGGCTGGTTTGCCCTTCCACGACAGCAATCTCTTCAGCTGTTAGCCCATAAAGCTTGTATACCATCTGGTCAATCTGGCGTTCCAATTCTTTCACGTTTACTTGCTTAGTTGGATTGGTCGGATAGTCTTCATCTTTGGTGATAGCAAGGATTTGGTCCACAACAGATACAAAAGGAAGTTGATCAGTAGTGGAGGCCATCTTGATGGGGAAGGTTCTTAGTTCTTTCACTTTGAATTGAGGGAATATTCTACGCTGCAATTTCCCAAAAGTCTGAATGAACCAGAAAGAGATCAATTTCGAGTTAATGATGCTCAAGACGAACTTCAGATTAATCTTGTCACTGTTGGTTCTAATTATCATGCTGTTATTGTCATTTATTGCATGTTCATCTATGTAACAAGCGAAGATGCAATATGGGGGTTGTCCTGGAATTTGTCTAACCAATATTCTTTCTCCGCTGAATAGAAACGCTTCTCGTGGCCGCGACAGATTTTTCCCGTATTTTATGAATTGCCCACTCCACCCAACTCTATACCTGCCCACATCAACTCCATCAAGGTATTTAATCCATGTTTCATCTTTTTTCGTATTACTGTGGTAAACTCGGTTGTTTCTCATATCTTCTGTCTGGATCGGGCAACCTTCACCAACCGTATATGCTTGGACACCGTTCTTTACGTCACACACACTCGACAGTAAAGTGGATTGGTCATTGACCTTGTCACATATCCTTGAACTTTCATCTAAGTCAGCCTCATCTAGGCCACTTAATACATACCCTTTCTTTTTTAGATAAAACTCAGGATGTTGACTTCCTATCATTTCCACACCATTTTCTGTCCATTTGTAACTGCTAATCATGGGATTGCCTGTTTTTCCAAAAACTAGGACGCACGTGTCCACACTCGCATTTGCGAAAACCTTATCTAAATTCAGTACAATATGAACGTCGAAAGTTTTTGTGAGCAAAAAATGCCTTAAATCAGAAGTCATTGACAAAGTTAACCAATTGTTTGGCGTAATAAAAGCGAGGTTGCCATTCTTATTTAAGATATTGAAAGCTCGTTCAATAAACAAAATATACAGATTTATCTTGAACTGAGTCGACGAATAGTGCTGTTTAAAGAAGTCTTTATCCTTTTTTGTTAAGTTCTCTCTCGAGAATACATACGGCGGATTACCAATCACAATATCGAATCCGCCATTGGCTATAATCTCAGGAAATTCCTGTTCCCAGTTGAAGGGTTTTTTGTCCCGCCAGGCGTCGCCAAAGTAGTTACGTAGTTCCTCTTCGGTGCCTGAGACCAGCGAGTTACCAACCTTGATGTTTTCATTCAGGATAAGCGGCAGTTTTTCTCGTTTTGTGTCGGAAAAAGCCTGCATCGTGAGATTCACAGCAGCGATTTCGGCAGCTTCTGGGTCTATGTCTACCCCGTAAAGTTGCTTTTCCAGGATGTGGTGTGGGTAATCTATCAGTGGCTCCGGCAACTGCTTAAAAATCTCCACGCGCTGGAACATATCTTTACCTGATCCACCTGCCAGTAGTTTGACCCGCTCACCTTCTATCATCTCGTTCGTCCGACGATAGTAATCAGATAGCACTTTGTAAGCATAAATCAAAAAGGAGCCACTACCGCATGCTGGGTCGACTATTCTAATTTCTTTAACTTTTTCAATTGCGTGAAATCCGTGTTCGTTTTCTAGCCGCTTTAACAGATAGCCTAAGGTATTATCCACCATGTAATGAACAACGAAAGAAGGAGTATAGTAGATTCCCCCGGCTTTGCGTATATCAGTGCGCTCTTCCGAAGTGATAATGCCATTTTTCAATACCAATTTGGTACTGAGGTAGGTCTCATAGGTATTACCGAGAATATCCGAGGTGAACTTGCGGAAAGATATGTTGTTTATTTCAGTCATGATTTCTTCTAATGCATTATTAGGAATGAAGATTTGTTCGCAAATATGTCCGGGCTGAAACAAAGTAGTATTGTGGTGGTCATCCATCATATGAGAAAAGTCAGTTAGCTCATGTATCAGGTAGTCAGACTTGGCGTAAGCTCCCTTCTTATGAAAATCACTTAGTATGTTCTCTATAACGTCGTAAACCAACAGTACTTCCTTATCATCGGCGTAACGGATAAGAATCAGACGGTCAAGCAGACGCTGGACTGCTGCCATCAATTTGCTAAAGTCAAACTGTTCAGCCGTCTTGAGAACAGTATTATCAGAGTTGTGTTCGTAAATGGCGTTAGCGAGGCGTAGACGCCAATCTTGCAGCAACGCCAAAAATTCCTGGTCAATAGGCTTGATTTCTAGTTGTCTTTCCGTGGCTGGAAGACTGCCTGCCTGGACTTTCTCCGGAGACAAATGCAATAGTTCAGGCAACCGGCTCAGAAATTCTTCAGGACTATCGAACCAGAGAATTAACCGTTCATGGTCAGCATTGAAGACTTGAAGCCGTTCAAAATTAGTTAGGATACAATAAGGTATTTTCTTAGCACGGGCATATCTAAAGAGTTGTTTTTCTTCCAGAGTGCGGTCGCCCACGCGTTCGTTGGAGCGCGCTAAAGCACCAAGTTTTTTTGCTTCCAGCATTATGGCGGGCTGACCGGCTATCTCCAAACCTACGTCTACAATTCCAGCACCACGGATATAACCTTCTCGCCGGTAACTTGTAAGTCCTCCAGGATTGTTGTACACGTTCCAACCTAAGGCACCAAACAGCAAATCGATATAACCAGCTCGAACATCTGCCTCAGACTGGCTTTTGTTGGTTTCTCGCTCATATTTATCGACTAACTCGGCGATTTTGGCTTCTATAGACATTAAAGTTACACTACTCCGAATCCAAGTCCTCTTTGTTATGCCTAATTCTATGCCCCTCAGTAGCCTTCTGACAAGGCATCCCCCTTTACGGATATTTACATAGAGGTGAAACGCTATCGACTTAGATTACCATTGCACAAAACTGACAATTGTGCAATCTCGGTATATTATTACTCTTAACGGAAATGTAATTTGGGCAGGAACAAGGTTTATCGAGGATTCGTCAAGACCGGCCGTGGTAAGGGCGCGTTGGAGATGTCA
>Ga0315543_1001769_pt1 | contig 22481 bp, 22 predicted proteins | sample SalMarSW160210MG_2_FD_203098 | JGI IMG/M metagenome (GOLD analysis project Ga0315543, IMG submission 203098) | Salt marsh sediment microbial communities from the Plum Island Ecosystem LTER, Massachusetts, United States - Salt Marsh Sediment SW1601-210 ...
TCAAATCCACGACTAACAGTTTGCCCATAAAGCCGTTCATATCGTGCTCCTTCCTTCTTGATCCTTCCGCAGGTTAGGCACCCGCCAGACACAAGACTTTATCTGGCAACCTGCGGGAGAGTCCGTGCTGCAACTGGCTTCAAAACTGGATATTGGCGCTTTTGCTCGTAGTGATCACGTCAGTCCTCTGTCGGGGAAAGGGCGATTGAAGACGTGATTACGGACTCACATCTTGGGAGCGACGGAGCAAGCTCTACCAGATACGAGGGCTCAGAATCCGCCAGAGTCCAATTCAAAAGTCAATCCGCCTGCCTTCGAAGGCGTGGCGGTAGAGACGCGTCAATTCTGTGCTGTCAGGTATGCGTACGCTCACGACCAGGGTAGCGTCGCTTTCTGCATTCTCCACCAGCCTGGGCAGCATGGTCTCAAACTGCTCCGCGCTGATACCTGCTTCCTGAAGAGACTGGGGCTGCCCTATACTCCTGGCCAGGTCTCGGATGTGGTTAGCCAACAACCTGGCAGGCTGCGGGGACGAAGCTGCGCCAATGCCCAGGAAACGGGCGATGTCGGCGTAGCGCTCGGCCATTGACTCGCCCACGAACTCGATCGTGTAGGGCAGGAAGAGGCCAACGGCGCGGCCATGCGGGATGTGAAACACGGCACCCAGCGAATGGCCCATGGCGTGTGCCAGGGCCGCCAGGGAGTTGCCAAAGCCCAGGCCGGCTATGCTGGCCGCGTTGTGCATCTTTTCCCGTGCTTGCTTGTCGCTGCCATCAGCGACCGCACGCGGGAGGTAGGCGAAGACCAGTTTGATGGCTACCAGACACAGGCCATCACAGAAATCATTGCGCCAGGTGGACGTGTAGCCCTCCACAGCGTGTGTCAGTGCATCCATGCCGGTGTCGGCAGTGATCTGCGGCGGCAGTCTGAGCGCAAAAACCGGATCCACAATAGCCACGTCGGCCATGTTCTCACGAGAGCCCAGGCCCAGTTTGCGTCCCTCCCCAGCATCCGTCAGCACGATGGCCCAGGTAGCTTCGGCGCCGGTACCGCTTGTGGTGGGAATAGTGATTAATCGCGCCTTTTGCCGCAACTTCAAGGGCGTAATGGGGTTGATTTCTTCGGGCATCATCTCCGGGTGCTCGTACAGCACCCACATGGCTTTGGCCGCATCCATAGAAGACCCTCCGCCCAGGCCAATGATCCAGTCCGGCGCGTATTGACGCATTTGTTCTGCGCCACGCTTCACTGTCTCCACTGATGGATCCGGCTCCACTTCAGCAAAGACCTGATAATCCAACCCCGCCGCGGCTAGTTGCTGTCCAACCATGTCCACATAGCCCAGGCGGGCGATATTGGCGTCCGTCACGATAAAAGCCCGCTGGCCCTCGATGCTGGCCAGTTCGCTTAATGCATCTTCACCGAAGACAATCAGTGGGCTGTTAAAGTACCACATAGTGTTCGTTCTCCTGAGCGTTCGATGGTGTCTCCTGCGTGGAAACAACGTCTGACGCAACTCGGAGCCCAGACAGGCAAAGCTTACCCGAGCTCACCTATTGCCATTCTCCCAGAAGGCCAGCGTTCTAGTCGTGAAATCTCGTGGGTACCTTGGTCGTGCACTCGACCAGTTCTTTGGCTGCCTTGACGGCCTTCATGATTTTTATCATATCACCCTTCAATTTCAGTTGGCGCGTCATCAGGCCTTGTATGGCATCCAGCTTTTTCTCTATGACCTTGCGCCATACGCTCTCCGGGGCATTAATCACGAAGGCTGGGTTCTTCGCCGAGCGGTCAGCAGCCCGACAAACCCCGCGGCACCGGCCATGCCACAAGTCCACGTACATCACAATCTCCTTGTCAATTGCTCCCCCAGCGTCAATGACGAAATAAAAGTCGCCCTCCCAGGTCTTGGCAGCGTCAGCATAGGCCGGGCTGCTGTTGATGGCCTCCTGGAACGCGTTCAACCACTCATCAGATCCGAATTCGTACATTTGCTCCCCCCTTGAGGCATTCGAGCGCTCATCTCTTTCACTGGCAGCCATTATATCCTCTCGGATAGGGTCTGTCAACTACATGTGGCGTGCAAGCAAAAGGGGCTGACTTGAACAGTCAGCCCCCGTTGTCAGTGAGTGCAGGATTACCGGAAGAAGAGCAGGTGCTGCAGCCCGGTATATATAGCTTGTCGCATCTGTTCCGCTGGTCAGCAACATGCAAGCGTGCTGCCGTTCCCTGTGAAGCACACCTGCCGGCGTTGCTTACTCCAGATGCTGGGCCAGTGTCTCAGCGGCGCTCCCGACCTTGGCGCCAGCGCACCCAGAAGGCCATCGCCGCCGCAACGATGCAGAACAGTGCCAGCCTATAGCCCACAGTGCGGGCCACAACAGCCAAAGGATGTCCTGGGGCCAAAGTGCGGATGGACATCAGGACGGCACTGGCTGTTACGCCTGTAAACAACCAGTCGTTCAACAGCTTTCCCATGTTTGTCCTCCTTGGCCCTTGGGCTCAAGTGGCCTGCACGGGCCTCGCGCCATTCTCGTGCCGGCCCTGTCCTTTGACTATGGCGAGGCCCGTGCGGCCTGTGAAAAGGAGGAGGCGAGTAGAGTGATGCTAATTGTGCATCGTGCAGAGACGTCCCCCCATTCCTGCTCAAGTTTATAACAGAGTGGTGAACTTTCGATGAAAATGGCCCTCGGGGTAGGTAACAGTTTCGCAACTTTGGCCGTTGAATAGGCAGAGCGTGCGCTGACCGCCAAAGTGCGGGGACGCTTTTCACAGGAGGAGGGCAGAGGTCGGCGGGGTGTGCAAGGACCAGCAAAAGCGGCCTCACCTGATACCAGATGAGGCCGCCTGTAAGTGGACTTCGGTTCGGGGGTCTAGTCCTCCGACTGCTCTTCGGGCGCGCTTTGAACATCTGTCGCTAATGACGGGGGTCCTGGCAAACCAGCCGCCTTGCTCAGCGGTTCGTAGGCCATTGTCCCAAAACGGGTTAGTACGACAGCGCCCAGGCCCGCAGAGGCAACGATTAACGCCAGGAGCCAGCCCAGACAGGGCACCGCAGAGAGAAGCGTGATCACAGGGATGCCGACGATTACCTCCAGTAGCGGCTGAGGTTGCGCCACCTGCAGCGCTGCCAGGAGACGCTGCCCTATCAAAACGCCGATGGCGATCCAGCCAAAGATCCCGGCTGCCACCGCAGCCAGCACAAGCAGCAGCGCTACAGGGATACCAATGCAGATGACCACCAAAAGGGGCACCAGGATGAGCAGCACGATGAACGTCAGCAGGCCCACCCCGATGCTGGGCAGCGGCGCTTCGCTCACAGTCTGCCCTAGCAGAGCGGTCTGCTTGGGCAGGAACAGCACCAGCAGCACGCCGAGGGCCATCAAGGCCAGTGTGCTGAAGACTGTGCGTACCAGGAAGCCCAGCAGGTTGAAGACGGCTTCTCCTCGCCAGATTCGGCCAACGTCCGCCAGGCCCGGGAAGCCACGCCACGTGCGCAACAAGGGAAATCCCTGCCCGAAGAAGCCCTCTATCCTGTGCCAATGGACGATGGCGCCTTCAGCACGAGACACGCTTGCGCCGAAAGTGACCAGGTTCTCATTAATCACGGCGTGGGATTGCAGATCCAACGTGCCACCTATGACGACGAGATTGCCATCTATCCGTCCATCAACGATGGCCTGGCCGCTCAGCACAACCACGTCGCCGCGAATGCAGCCGCCCTCACGCAGTTCCACGCTGCCGCCCATAACCGTCAGATCGCCGTCCAGTTCGTCTTCCGGCCCAATAACAACGCTGCCACCGGGGAAGACGACTTCCCCCTCACCATCATCGGCCCATACCGGCACAGCCAGGCTCACGAACAAGAGTATGGTCAGCAACGCGTATGTCAGTTTTCTCATCTTGCACACCTCCAAGATACCGAATTTCGAACTTAATGAACCGCGCCCCAGCGCCGGAAGACGATGCGCGTCCACAACATCATCAGCCCTAGCGCCAGAGCCGCATAACCGAGCAAGAGCAACCAGGTCGGCCGGGTCGACAGAGTATAAGCTACCGACCACAGTGCCTTGCCTAGCACAGCCAAAATGGACAAGACGTCGTTAAGCAGAGAGAGCCCAGCGCCAAACAGAGCTATGCGGATCAGAGGTTGCCAGAGTACGACAAAGAGCGACAGCAAAGCTGTGCCTGCAAGAGCCCAGAGCCCCACCGAACCCATGACCACACCCATGCTGCTACACAGACGGCGGCGACGAGCTTCACGCTGCCTGAGACGCAAAACGACCTTGCCCGCAAAGTCAGGCGCAGGAGTAGCTACGGGCTCTGCTTTGAGGGAAGAGGATAGCCAGCACATGGCTTCCCACTCTTTGTGGCAAGCCTCGCAGTGAGCGAGATGTGCCTGCAGATGCTGAGCCTGCTCCCAGCTCAGAAGACCGTCCAGATGTAGCGACATCCATTCGCTACTCTCAGAGCACCGCATTGCCTATCACCTTCTTCCCCGCTTGTACTTTGTCGCCAGACTGTGTTTCTAGCTTCCTTTGGGCCATCACCTGTTGTGCCAGCATCCGCCGGGCACGGTGCAATCTGGATTTAATGGCGCCCTCTGTCGTGCCCAGAACTTGGGCCATCTCCGCATAGGAAAGGTCCTGCCAGTAGCGCAGCACGATCACCAGCCGGTATTCGGCGGGCAGCGATTGCAGCAGGCTTCTGATCTCCGCGCTAGATTCGTGCCTCACGACTACATCCTCTGGCTCCACCCTATCCCTGGAGGAAAAAAGCAGGGGTGGAACTTGGTCTAGCGATAGCCATTTGATGCGTCGCCGGCGCAAGAGATCAATGCAATAGTGTGAAGCCACCACCAGAATCCAAGAAGAAAGCTTGTGCCGCGGGTTGTAGGTTTTTAGGCGAGTGTAGACACGCACAAAAGTCTCTTGTGCCGCATCTTCGGCTTCGGGCGCGCTTCCCAACATGCGATAGCAGAGGTTGTACACTGGGGCCTTGTACGCATCCACCAGATGGGCGAAGGCGTTCCGGTCTCCGAGAAGGGTCTCCGTAACCCACAGCCCTTCGACAAGCTCAGGACGTGGCCCTTCGGCAAGCTCAGGACGTCGCCCTTCTTGATCCATGGCTCCTCTCTCCTGTCAACTATATATACGCATTATATGGTGAAAGGTTTCAATACCCAAGTTCCTGCAGCAGTTGCACTGCTGCATGCGTGGCACTACAACCGCCGGACGAACGTCTGAAATGGGGTGCGCCCGGAGAGGAATGCGCCCTGTGTCTTAAAACCTGAGGCCAAAGGCCTTGACATTTACTCTAGGGTGCACTATGCTATGAGTGAGCCTGCTCATAGGAGGTGCTCGTGCCAGAAAGGTACTACGTGGCCATTGAGGGACCCATCGGCGTAGGCAAGACGACCCTGGCCCGCCTCATCCATGAGCAGCTGGATGCTGAACTCCTCCTAGAAGTCTTCGAAGAGAACCCTTTCCTCAGCGACTTTTACTCCGACCGTGAGAAGTACGCCTTCCAAACCCAGATTTTCTTCCTGCTCAGCCGCTATCGCCAGCAGCACGAGGTGATTGCCAGAGTGCTGCAGCACTCGTCTATGGTCAGCGACTACACTTTTACCAAGGACCAGCTCTTTGCCCGGCTGAACCTGTCCAGTGATGAACTGACGGTATACCAAACACTGCATGGCGTGCTTGCGGAAAAGATACCCCTACCCGACTTGGTAGTCTACTTACGGGCAGACGTGGACGTGCTCATGCAGCGCATCGCCGTGCGTGACCGCACCTACGAGCGTGCCATGTCGCGCCAGTACCTGGCTGACGTGGCGCAGGCCTACGACGCTTTCTTCGCCAACTACCGCCAGACACCGGTGCTTGCTATTGACACGGACAACCTGAACATCGTGCGCAACGCAGACCACCTGGCTTACGTGTTGGAGCGCACCAAGTCAACGCTAGGCACAGGCACGCATCAGCGCCCGTTGCTGGGCATAGAGACGCCAACGCAGGAACGGGGCAAAGCCATCATCGAGGGCCGGCGGCGACGTCTGAGCGACTTGCAGTACTGGCATCGCGCTGCAGATCAGGAAACCGGCGTCAGAAGCGATCTGTACCGCGATTTCATCGCCCTGCAGGCAGTGCTGGGTCGCGTAGCTGGCGAGTTGGACCAAGTGTGGGCAGGGGAGGAGAAACTACTGGAACAGGTCGGCAACCGCGAGGAAGCACAGGCTCGTGCACTGCAACAGCGCGCCACAGCTTTGAAGAAGCAATTGGCAGATTCCCTGGCCTGCTTGCTGCGACTGGCTAACGATCTGGACGTCAGCCTGGAGGAGGCATATCTGGCGAGGATCAAAGAGAGCAGCGCCACACAGGAAAGCGGAGAGTGAGGGAGATCCAGATGAAAAAGTTCATCGCCGTGGCGGGGAACATTGCTGTGGGCAAGTCAACGCTGACCGCACTGCTGAGCGAAAAGCTGGGCTGGGAGCCCTTCTACGAGGCCGTTGACGACAACCCCTACCTGGCCGACTTTTATGGGGACATGCGCCAGTGGAGCTTTCATTCGCAGATATTCTTCCTCTCCCGCCGTCTGCGCCACCACCATCAGATATTGGACCGACCGGGCATGGTGGTACAGGACCGCACTGTGTACGAGGACGCAGAGGTGTTCGCCGAGAACCTCTACCGCCAGGGCCACATGACCGAGCGAGATTATCGCACCTACCGTGAACTGTATGAGGCCATGACGCTGTTCTTGCCCCCACCAGACCTGGTGGTCTACTTGCGGGCTTCCGTTCCCACACTGCTCCAGCGCATCCGCATGCGTGGACGCGATTTCGAGCAGGACGTCTCTGCTGACTACCTGGAACAGTTGAATCAGCTCTATGAGGAATGGATTGAGCGCCTCTCTCTGTGCCCCGTGCTCACCGTGCCCTCTGACAACCTGGACTTTGTGAAGCACAATTCGCACATGGAGCTCATCGCCGCCAAAATCCTGGAGAGGCTGCAGGGGAAAGAGGTCGTGGTTTTTGAGTAGGGGCGAGGCATTCCCTGGCGTGGTTTGCTCCAGTCTAACCTCAGCCAAGTATGCGTTGGTTGCACCAGGCGTTTATTGGATGAATTGCCTCGCCCCTACACACTACTGCGCCTGGCGTACACTGCGCAGTTTGGCGTCCACCTCAGCCACGCGCGCCTGCACAGCCAACCAGAATTCAGGATCGCGCTGCGCGTTCAACTCCTCGATGGTCTTGCCCTGCTGTTCCACCCAGGTGTAGTACTTCAGGTTGTGCCAGCGGTTGCGTGCTTCGCGCGTGCCTTCCATGATCCAGTCCAGCTTCTGCTTGTGGAAAATGCTCACCAGCCGTATCGCAGCCTCCGTCTCGTCCATCTTGCCGTAGGTGGCGGTCATCTGGGCCATAACGGAATGGTAGCGGTCAATCGCATCAGTCAAGATGGTCACAATGACGTCGTCTTTGCCAAAGCCATAGAACTCGGCCGTCTTGATCGCGCCCAGCACATTGCACACGCCGGAAATGCCAAAGGTCTCGGCCATTATGCGCACCTTGTCTTCACTTATACCGTAGCGCTGGGTCAGGACGCGCCAGCCTGCGACTTCCGTCAGCAATTGCAGGCCCTTCTTGCTCTCGATGTCATCGATGCACATCAGGAGATCCATGTTCTGCACATTGTGAATCCACGTCGCGTGCTTGTCACCGATGCCCTGGATGTCATGTGCGCCATAGCCGTTGCTGAACAGCGTGGGGCACTGAATAGGCTCCAGACCTACAATCTTGTGATCCGGCCAGACCTGCTTGAGCCGGTCTCCGGCAGCGATGGTGCCGCCAGAGCCCATGGCTGAGACATAGGCTGCCACTTTCCCGTTGCCGATGCCCTGCTGCTGGAGTTCCGCTGCCAGTTCCACGATCGTGTTGCCGGTGACGTAGTAGTGGAAGCGATAGTTGCCCATGACCTCGAACTGATTGAGAATGCGCACGCGCTCGGGGTCGGCAGCTTTCAGCTCTTTGCACTTGTCGTAGATCTCCTTGACGTTGCTCTCGCAGCCTGGGGTTGCTATGACCCGCGCTCCGTAGCTGCGGATTATGTCAAAGCGTTCGCGGCTCATCCCCTCCGGCAAGATGACCACGCTGTCAAAGTCCATACGGCAGCCAACGTAGGCCCCGCCTATGCCATAGTTGCCTGTCGAAGGCCAGACCAGGGTGTGTATAGCAGGATCTACCTCGCCGAAGAGTTCTTTCTCAATCAGCACGGAATAGGTCGCCCCTACCTTATGGCTGCCAGTGGGAAAGTCCTTGGAGTAGAGCACCACGATGGGTGCTTCGACGTTGGTCAGTTGCCTCGGCAGGACGTAGTAGTAGATTTCTCCCTCGGGCGAGCGCCAGGTGATGTTGTACAGATTGATGGGATCCAGCGGGTCTTTGCTGGCCATCTCCAGGGCGCGCTTGCGCACCTGGGGGTCAATCTTCTCCTGGTGCAGCATCTCCTCGAACGTGGGGCCGGTGATCAGCTTGCTTTCCTTTGTCATCAATCTACCTCCTTATATCTCTTGAATCTCAAAGCTGTTATCGCTTGTATCGTACAGGCCAAAGCTGGGTTTGCCGAAGCGGCCCATCACGTCGCCGGGATTGGCCCACAGCGTAGAACCCAGCATCTTAACCTGGGCAACGTGACTATGGCCGCTGAAAACAGCGTCGTACTTGCCGCATAGGGCCAGCGCCTCGCCCAATTCGGGATAGTGCACAGCGGCGATGCGCCTGCCATCAAGCTCCAACTGGCACATGGGCTGATGCAGCGTGACGTTCCCCGCCTTCCCAGCGACGGAGAGCAGCAGGTAGACGTCGCCATCGTTGTTGCCGAAGACAGCGTGTATCGGGCCAGCAAAGCCTTCGGCCAGCATCTTGAGCGTAAAGGGCGCGCAAAAGTCGCCGCAGAAGAGGGCCACCTCCGCTCCCCCCAGCCTGGGCAGCACCTTCTCCAGATTCCAGATGTTGTCGTGGCAATCGCTCAACACAGCCACCAGCATGTCTCACCTCCGTATGCGTTCATACTCCCAGTTACGATGCAATTCTAACGCAGGTAGCTTGGGGTGACAAATCTACCGACCCGCGGCCACAGAGCAAGTCGCACGACGTGAGTGGTAGGGGTAAGGCATTCCCGTGCACGTCTCGCATTGAGGCAGGGGGTCCGCTTGAAGTAGTCTCCCGCTGAGGCAGGCATTTGCTTCGAATGCCTTGCCCCTACAGATCGGCCACTGCCTTCGCCCCACGCAGTCCCACAATCTCCACGCGCAGCTTCGCCGCTGTGCGCTCGTCGCCCTGTTCCACTTTGAAAGCCAGTTCGGTGGCCAGTTGCGCCAGCTTGCCCAACCGTCTTGCTTCAGCAAGGCCGTAACGGCTCATGGCCCGCCATCGCGCAGCCAGCCGGCGCCGGTAGGAACCGGTCATGTCGTACTCTTCCTGGCTAATGAGCCCGCTTTCGACCTCTGCCTTCAGATGCGTGGCGATCCAGCGCTTCTCCTGCTGCCAGGCCAGCACCATAACCACAAAGATGACCAGCACGCCGCTCCAATCGCTGGCCACGCTGAGCAGCACGCTGAAACAGGTGATGCGCGACAGCGCAGCGAACAGATTGTGCACGCCGTGCAGAGCTATAGCTCCCAGCAGCCCGAGCGGCGGCACAGCCCAGCGCCGACAGCCGTCCCTGGCCATGCGCGCGTAACCCAACGCCGCACCAAAAACCGAGGTGAAAAGCGCATGGTTCAGGCCAAAGACGAAGGCGCGTAAGAATATGGTGGCGCTCAGCTCCTGCAGCCCAGCAGAACGCAAGCTGCTCATGAAGTAGAAGGCGTTCTCGGTCATGGCGAAGCCAAAGCCAATAGTCGCACCGTAGATGATACCGTCCAGCACGTTGTCGAACTCACGGCGGAAGAACAGGAAGAGAAGGAAGACAGGCAGGGCCTTAGCCACCTCCTCGACCACGGGAGCCAGCAGCGAGGCGGTCATCAGTTGGGCTGCAGCCTCGTTCAGTGCGGCCAGTGGGTGCCCCAGCACGCCCTCGGCGATGACGGAGGCGATGGTTGCGGGCACCGCTCCCCATACAAAAGCCACCAGCAGGAGGCGTCGTGGCTCCTTTTCATAGCGGTCAAACCACCATAGGACGAGCACATAGATGATGGTGGGTATCACGGCTGCCAATGCCGGGATGAGCCAAACTGCGACGCCGTCCATGCTATGCACATCTCCGTTTTCGCATTTTGGCCCAGGTGGAAAACAAATGCACGTGAGGCCAACTCAACCCGCCGCACACACGTCCCCCGGCCAGACTGCGCAGGAAGCTATCCCTGTCCGTGAAAGGCTCCATCTCCACGTAGGCCTGGCCAATCTCGAAAAGGGTATGCGCGTCGCTGCCCGCTCCGCCTGGAAGCCTGTGCGCCTGGGCGAATCGTCTCGCACGCGCGTTGTCAGCGGGCCATATCACGCGGGCGTTCAGCACTTCCAGGACATCCACTTCGTCCAGGATGGACCGCAGGGCAGATTCGCGCAGCCTGGAACTACGGAGGCAGTCAAAGGGATGCGGGATGTAGATCAGCCCGCCCTGTTCCTTGATGCGAGCTGCGGTCTGCGCGGGTGTCAGGCCTTGAGGGATGACCTGCTGCAGAAAGAGTCCGCTGATCTCGCCCTCAGTGGTGTCAACCTCCTCACCGACAATAACCGGAAATGGCGCTATGCGCTGCAGGGCCAGTGCCCCGCTGATGGTATTGTGGTCGGTGATGGCCAACGCGCCCAGGCCACGACGCAGGCTCGCCGCAATCACTTCCTCCAGCGAGGTGAGCGAGTCCCGGGAGTAACAGGTATGCACATGCAAATCAACCCTGATTCGTCTGACGCCAACCTGCGATGAATTCAAAACTGTTGTCTCATCTTGCACAAGCACGCCCAATGCTAGACCTCCACTTCCTGCATCCGCTCTGGGACGAGCACGTCTTCCATTCCCAGGTCGCGAATGCCCGCGGCCAGTGCCTGGCAAGCCTCCAGTTCGCCGTGCACGACGAAAACGCGCTTCAGCCGTCCGCTGCCTATAACCTTCTTGACATAGCTCAGGAGTTCGTCTCTATCTGCATGAGCGCTGTAACCATCAATGGATTCGATCTGCGCCCGCACCTCCCATTTGTCACCGAAAATGGGCACCGCTTCCCAGCCATCGAGAATCTTGCGCCCCAAAGTGTGCTCGGCCTGGAAACTCACAAAGAGCACCGTGTTGCGTGGGTTGCCAATGTTGTTCTTGAGGTGGTGCAAGATGCGGCCTGCTTCGCACATACCGGAGGCGCTGATGATGATACACGGCTCACGTAGGTCATTGAGCGCCTTCGACTCCTCTACTGAACGCGTGTAGTGCAGCCGGTAGAAGCCAAAGGGATCTTCCCGCCGTAGCAAGAGATTCAGGATTTCCTCATCATAGCATTCGTGGTGCAGGCGAAAGATCTCGGTGACGTTGATAGCCAGCGGGCTGTCCACGTACACGGGCAACGAAGGCAGTCGCTCAGTGAGGATGAGCTTGTGCAAATCGTATATGATCTCCTGTGTGCGCCCCACGGCAAAGGCAGGGATGATGACTTTGCCGCCGCGCTCGTATGTGCGGCGCACCACGTCGCACAGGGCGGACCCAGCTTTTGCTGGGCTGTCATGCTGGCGATTGCCATAAGTGCTTTCGGTGACCAAATAGTCCACATCGGGGACAATATCCGGGTCGCGCAGGATAGGCAGGGCCACGCGGCCCAGGTCGCCCGTAAAGCACAGACGATAGCTCCGCCCATCCTCCTCCACGTCTAGCACAGTGATCGCCGACCCCAGAATGTGTCCTGCATCATAAAAAGTGACCCGCACACCCGGAGCCACCGTGAAGGGGCGATTATAGTCTATGCTGACAAAGCTCCGCAGACTAGCACGCGCTTCGGGGGTAGTATAGATGGGTTCCACTAGCGGCAGCCCGCGCTTGCGCCTTTTCTTGTTTACGTAGGCGACGTCGCTTTCCTGGATGTGCGCCGAGTCCAGCAGCATGGCGCTGCACAAGTCGCGCGTGGCAGGTGTGGCGTAGATGTTGCCGCTGTAACCGCTGCGCACCAGGTTGGGAATGTTGCCGCTGTGGTCAATGTGCGCATGGGAGAGGAGCATAGCGTCCAGTTCACATGGATCGAACGGGAGGTTGCGGTTCCGCTTCCAGCTCTCCCGCCGCCGTCCTTGAAACAGACCGCAATCCAGCAGTATCTTCGAATCATTGACTTCGAGCATGTGCATCGAGCCCGTCACGGTCTGCGCTGCACCCATGAAAATGATTTTCAAGATGACCTCCCTGTCTTCTTCTACCGTACGAACGCCTGGAAAGTGGGACGCACCCGTCGCATCCATTCATCCTTCTGTGCTGATTCCCACATCTGCACGTCGTTGAACGGGCAGTACACTCGTGCTACGGGAAGGCCGCAGCAACCCATGAGTATCATCACATCAGTCCGCTATCTGCTATTGAGCCAAAGATAGCACGCCCGACGCCATTTGTCAAGATTGGTGTGGGACACGGGTATGAGCAGACCCTCCCGGAGGTCGTCGACAACGATTTCCACTGGCCTCAGCAGGGCACGCAGCATGTTATCAGGGCCTTGGGGAGGCTTCGCACGAATGAGTCCAGCGGCCTGAGGATTGCGACTCTTCCCCAAAGACGGACTGAACCAGCCCTGGATAAGGAACTTGGCAAACCCTGGATGCAAGAGTACAATGTCGTTACTGAGATCAGTCACATCAGGCCTGACAGTTGTGTAGGAGGAGACATGGAATTGCAGTATCACCTAAAGTGCCGTGAGGGCGACGTGGCTCCATACGTGCTTCTGCCTGGCGATCCAGGGCGCGTGCCCATCGTAGCAGCGCACTGGGACGAGGCGCACAAAGTAGCCCAAAACCGCGAATACGTAACGTACACGGGCACGTACAAAGGCGTGCCCATAACCTGCACAAGCACAGGCATCGGCTGCCCTTCTACGGCGATTGCTATAGAAGAACTGGCTCGCCTGGGCACGCGCGTTTTCATCCGCATTGGCACCTGCGGCACTTTCCAGGACCATGTGCACAACGGCGACCTGGCCATCTTCGATGCAGCCATGCGCTACGATGGCACGTCGCACCTCTACGCCCCGTTGGAATTCCCGGCTGTGGCCTCACTGGACGTCACGCAGGCGTTAGTAGATGCGGCCCAGGCGGCAGGAGCTCGGTACCACGTAGGCATCACACGTACTGCCGACAGCTTCTACGCGCGTCACGCCCGCCCTGGCTCGTCGTTCCACGACTTCTGGCAGTCAGATTGGGCGCACCACTTTGCAGACCTGAAACGGCTGGGTGTGCTGGCTTCGGAGATGGAAGCGAGCATTATCTTTGTGCTGGCCCGAGTTTGGGGCCTGCGCGCTGGGGCTGTCGCCGTCGTCCTGGACAACGTGATGAGAGTGACGGGCGAGACAGGGCATTTTGACCCACAAACCGGTTTCTCCCACGGTCGCGAACCCGTCGAAGTCATGGCCCAGGTAGCCTCAGAGGCTGTGCGTCTGTTGCACGAGCGGGAGCAGGGGTCCTGGCAGTAGTTCGTAATCTGCGGCTGCACTGTAACGCTGGCGGATTGAGATTGTAGGTGCCAGAAAACAGGTTCCTGAAGCAAAGGAGGTTGTAGCACTAGAATGACACAACACAAAGACTTGCCTTCCAAGGGCGAGTCCAGTTGGCTTATCGGACTGGCTAAGAATTTGAGGCTGGCCTGGCGTCTGCTGCGCGATCCACTTGTGCCCGCCTGGACCAAACTGATCCCACTTGGGGCCCTCGTATATATCTTGCTTCCTGCTGACCTCCTTCCTGACTTGATCATCGGACTGGGCCAAATGGACGACATCGCCGTCTTTCTGCTCAGCCTCAAGCTATTCATTAGTCTGTGTCCCCTTGAAGTTGTGCAACGGCACCTGGCAGAAATGTCTTCCATCAAGGTGTCATACCGTGTCGCGAAGGACGAACCACAGGCAACGGACGTGGCTGGCTACCTGGATGTGGAGCACCGCATGCTTCCGGACGCCGAGTCGCCTCGCAGTGCTGAACAGATGGAAAAGGGCTCGGATTGAATTCCCGCTCTGCCACAGCGAAAGAGATTCCTGGGCCTGTGGCCTCAGGATGACAGATCATCAAAGCCTGTGTGGTGAGTCGATGGCTCCAATTCGCCTTTTTGATCGCTTTGCTATGTAGTATAATATGACAGGAGTTACGCAGTTCCTTGCTCAGAGATCCGATCTCACCGCACCTTGTCTCGCTTCATCTTGCCTGTCCCGGCTGCGCCGACACAGACGGGGTCGCCGAGACACCTGTCTTGACGCAGGCAAGCAGGCCGCCAAGGCGAGCGAGCACGCCGCGCCGTCGGGGGGATGCCGGGACGCTTCGCAGCCTCGCCAACTCGACGGCGAGACGCTTCGCAGAGAACGGAGAGACTTCGTCCTGAAGGACTCAAGTCCGAAGGATTGCCTAGAATTTCTCTGCGCTCTCTGCGGTGAATCATTCCTAACTGCGCAAGTCCTGATATGATATCATCGCACAGTAAGGACAAGCCATGGACGCTATTGAGCGCATTTTCGATCGTACGATAGCCGAAGTTATCGTTAGAGAAGAACTGGAGGAGAAGCTGCGCTCGGGCCGCAAATTGCGCCTGAAGCAGGGCTTCGACCCCAGCAAGCCCAACCTGCACATTGGCAATGCCGTTGGCCTGCGCAAGCTCAGGCAATTTCAGGAGCTGGGACACCAGGTTGTGCTCGTCGTGGGCGACTGGACAGCGCGAATCGGTGACCCCAGTGGACGCGACGAGAGCCGGGCCATGCTCAGCCCCGAAGAAGTGCTGCGCAACGCCGAAACCTACATGCAGCAGTTCTTCATCGTGGTGGACCGCTCGCGCGCTCAAGTCCGCTGGCAAAGCGAATGGTATGACAAGTTCTCGCTGGCGGACGTCTTCAATCTCGCCAGCCGCTTCACCATGGCACAGATGATGGCTCACGAGACGTTTCGCAAGCGCTGGGAAGAAGGGCGCCCTCTGACTCTGATGGAGTTGATGTATCCACTGCTGCAAGCGTACGACTCGATCGCCATCCAGGCGGACGTCGAGTTCGGGGGTATGGATCAAAAGTTCAATATCCTGGCTGGCCGCGAGCTGCAAACCAGTCTAGGTCTGCCACCTCAGGACGTGCTCCTGGTACCCCTGTTGCCGGGCACGGATGGGCGCAAAATGAGCAAGAGCTTTGGCAACACGATCGACCTGACGGATCAGCCAGACCAGATGTACGGCAAGGCTATGTCCATCAGCGACGATATGCTCGACGAATACCTCACGCTCGTCAGCGAGATACCGGACGCCGAACTGGAGGAGATACGGCGCGCACTGGCCCAAGGCACAGTCAACCCCCGAGATGTCAAGATGCGCCTGGCACGCGACATCGTCCGCCAGTTTCACGGTCAAGAAGCAGCGCGCACGGCAGAAGCAGAATTCATTCGCATATTTCAAAGGCGCCAGTTGCCGAGCGAAATCCCAAGCTATGAATTACCTGGCGATCAGCCAGTGCCAATTATCGAGCTGCTGACAGGTGCGGGGTTGACTACTAGCGCCAGCGCGGCGGGGCGCCTGATTTTGCAGGGCGGCGTGCGCGTGGACAATGAGAAAGTGCAGGACATCCACGCCAAGATTGAGGCCAGAGACGGTACAATCGTGCGCGTTGGCAAGCGCAAGTTCGTGAGGATTGTGCGCAACAAGAAATAGCGGGACGAAAGAGCATCAGGCGCAGAGTTCCACTACCAGCAGGTCGAGAGCCAATACGTCACCAAGCTGCCCCGTCTTGATGCCCTGCTCCACCTCAGCCAGGTGAGCATAGATGGACTCCAGGCGCGCCATGGAAAAGTTGCGCGCCTGCCTCAAGCTCTTCTCAATGATGAATGCCCTGCTGATTCCCAGTGTCTTCTGCATCTGAGAAGTCCTGGCTCCCTGGGCTTGCAGTTCCTTCACCTGCAGCAGAATGCGGAACTGCCGCTCGATCATAGTGAGTAAATACAGCGGCGCCGCTCCACTCTCGAGGAGCTCGTGCAGGTAGCGCATGGCACGCTCGTTATGGCGCAAGCCAATAGCATCTACGAGCGCGAAGACGTTGGAGGTTTGCGTCGCACTGACCAGGTTGTGCACATCGCTGACAGTCACAGGGCGCTGGAAATCGGCGTGAGCCAGGAGCTTCTCCAACTCCTGGTCCAACTGGCGCAGGTCGCTACCGATAAGACGGGCCAGTTCGCGAGCGGCCTGGGAGGCAATGGTGCCGCCCTTGGCCTTCATGCGCCGCTCGATCCAACGCTCCAGGCCACGCCCCCCCGGTGGCTTGAACTCTTTTATGTAGACTTGCTTCTTGTCGGATGGCAAGGTGCCGAAAACGGGATTTGCCTTGCCAAGGGACCGGCTCTCGATAAAGACCAGACGTGTCGTCTCTGGCAGCCGTGGCAGGTATTCAAGCAGCCTTTTGATGAAAGCGGCATCAGCAGCCGAGACTTTGGGCCGCCACCCTTTTGGTTTGCGCTTCTCAGGCGGTTCAAACCTCGACCAATAGTCCTCCACAATCACCAGCCGCCGGCCGGTCATGAAAGGCAACGCATCACAGGCCTGCACGAGAGCGGTCAGGTTAACTTGACGGCCATCCAATACAGTCGTGCTCAGACTGGCCATGGCCGGGTCTCCCAACTTTTTCTTCAGTTTTGCCATCGCCTCGGAGCGTGTGAACTCGTCCTCGCCATGAAAAAGGTAGAGCATACTCACTCCTGCGTGGTCTCGATGCGGTGCGTGATCAACGCGCCGCGCTCCTGGCGGCGGATGCTGACGATGCGCAAGCCCGCTACGTCTGCTGAAGTGGTCAGGTGTTCCTGAAGCTTGAAGCCGAGAGGCTGGGCCAGGACGAGTGCAGCGCCCACGCCCAAGACCACGTTCAGTGTTCTCTCCAAACGCGACCTTCGCCTGCTTTTCACAGCAGCGTATGAAGCCAGGCCAGCCAGGACAACTGCCGTGGCGAGATTCGTCCCACAGCGGGCGTGGATGGCCAGTTGGCTTTCACCCGCGCGCAAACGGCGCAAGGCTTCCGAGACCGCGGCTTCCACAGCTTTCCTATCCGCTGGGCCGTAGACTGTGAAGCCGGCCCAATCGCTGCGCCCCAGCAGGCGCAAGTCCAGGCATTTCTGAGACATAACGTTTATAGTGGCGTGCTCCAGAGCGTGATTGCGCCGGATAGCAGCAACGAGCGGCAGTTCGAGCAGGTTCATCTGGACGCCATCCCTCCTTATCTAGGCTACCTGGCATTATACTCCGAAACTGCTTGCAGCCCAAAGGCGTAACGAGTAGGGAGTCGCGAGTAACGAGTGAGAGGGAGAAAGTACAGCAACGCGAACAAGTGCGTTTGCTGGGTGAGGCGTGCTTGTGTGGTGAGCAACCGTGGAATGGGCCCTTGCACCGCCCTGCCTGTCCTGGACACCGCACGTGCTGGATTTGACACATTTCACAAACGCCAGTAAAATGCATGAAACGAATACCGCAGTTCTCCGAGTCACGTGGCCTAAAGGCCTTCGGGGCCCATGGCGAGTGGCCGCAGTAGTGATGGGCAGGTAGCCCACGCTCAACGGTTCGGGTGGAAACGCCCGCGCCCCCCGTGTTTGGAAAGGAGGACGGACAATGCCCTGTTGCAGCGTTCCCTTTCTGGGGGGAACGCTTTTTGTTGTCTCTGGGTCGATTCATGCCCCGGCTGAGGCACGCCCCAGAACCAAAGGGTAGTACACCCTCGACAAAGAGGGATAACACAATTCCTGAGGAGGATGAATCACAATGAAACGCAGACTCGTATTGTTAGCCGTCCTGGTGCTGGCACTGATACCACTCGCTGCCTGTGGGGGACCAAAGGTAGAATGGGAGATCAAGATTGACGGTGCCGTGGACAATCCCACAACCATCAGCTACGCTGAACTCACCCGCATGAAGCAGGTCAAGCTCGAGAACGTGCTTATGCGCAAGTCGCAGGGGGAAGACGAGATAGCCAACTGGGAAGGCCCATCTCTGGATGACGTCTTTGCCAAGGTCAGCATCAAGGCCTCGGCCAGCGGCGTAACGGTCACAGCCTCAGATGGCTATGCTATGCAGATGACACTGGATGATCTAAAGGGCGGCATCATAGCCCTCAAATGCGACGGCAAATCCCTAGCTGATGACGAAAGAGGCCCGCTGCGCATTGTCATACCGGAAAGGTCCTCCAAGTTTTGGGTTGCCCAGGTAGTGGAGATCACCTTTGAGTAAGGCCCTATCGCCGCTCCCGGCACGTAGAGACGTAGCATGCTACGTCTCTACCCTGGCGACGACGTAAGCCACGAGAGCAACGAATGCCAGGAGCAGAAAAAGCAGCACCCCGGCGTCGCGCCTGGTGAAATCCACGCCCTTGCGATAGGTGCGCGTAGGATACTTGCCGAAGCAGCGGCCTTCCATAGAAACGGCCAGGGCATCCACTCTGCTGAGAGCGGATACCAGCAGAGGCAACAACAACTGCCGCATTATCGTCCAGATACGGCGTGGATGGCGCACGTCATAGCGCACACCGCGCGCTAATTGTGCTTGATACACAGTGTTGCTCTCCGCCTCGAAAATGGGAGCCAGGCGCAGGGCTGTGATCAGCGCAAAGCCATAACGATAGGGCAGGCCAACTCGCATCAAGGCGTACGCCAGGCGGCCAGGCTCAGTAGTCATCACAAAGAGATAGCTGAGCAGAATGATGGCCAGGAACCTGCCGCCCACGTAGACACCTGAGCGCAAGCCAGCCTGCGTCACCGGCAGATACCCAGGGCCAAGCGGCCACAGGTGGCAAAGCACCGTTCCCTTCTGCATGAAAAGGGCTTGCAGAGCAAACAGAAACGCCGCCATGCTCACTATCAGCCGCAAACCACGTACATCGCGACGCAGGCTGATCCCCGCCAGGCGCAGAGCCAGCCACACCAGGGCCAGCACGGCCAGCACCAGCCACGGCGAGTGCACAGCGAAGACGGCCAGGCTGCCCCACAGCAACCACCCCAACTTTAAGAGGGGGTAGAGGCCGTGTACACGGGAGTCACTCGGCATGTACGCGATTCTGGGCCTGTGGCTCACGGCACCACGTCCCCCGGCGGCAGATAGCCCGCATGCCCCGTGCGTTTCAGCGCCCCGAAGGCTTCTTCTGGCGGCGCATCAATTGCCAGCCGTCCAGAAGAGAAAAAGAGCACGCGGTCGGCGTACGCGCGTGCCAGGGCCGGATCGTGCGTCACCCACAGCACAGTTGCGCCGCGCTGCGTTTCATCTCTAAGCAGTCGTAGCAGCGTACGGGCATGTCCCCAGTCCTGGCCGATAAAGGGCTCATCAAGCAGAATCAGACGCGGCTGGTAGGACAGGATGGACACAACGTTCAGCCGCCGCTTCTCGCCGCAGCTCAGCCGATAGGGATGGGCATCGCGATAGCTTGCCAAACCGGTAGAGGATAGCAAGGCGTCAATACGTTGTCGGGTTCCGACATCGTGTAGTCCAAAGTTGCGCGGGGCAAAGTCCGCCTCAGCCCCCACGCTGTCAGCGAACAACTGATGATCAGGATTCTGGAAGATGAAGCCCACGTGGCGGGCCATCACGGAGACTGGGGTGGTGCGCGTGTCCTGCCCACATACGCTTACCCATCCGGCCTGGGGCTTGAGCAGTCCCAGCAGACTGCGCAAGAAAGTACTCTTGCCGCTGCCGTTGTCACCCATCACTGCCACAATCTGGCCTGTGTGGATGTCCAGGTTGATGTCCTTCAGCACGGCGTTGCCATTGTAGCCTAGCTGCAGGTCGCGCGTCTGTGCCAGTACCTCCTGTGCACGCCCGCGAGCCGCGGGCGGTGCATCGGCCAGCTCGTTGCCCGGCAGGCGCAGGCCCAGGTTCGCCAGTTCCTCATGCCTGTCTGCCAACAGTTGCCGTGCTGGCCCATCGTAGGCGATACGCCCCTCGTGATCCATCACGATCAAACGCGGATCGAACGAGAGTAGGTAGTCAATCTTGTGCTCCATGACAATGACGGTAATGCCCGCTACCTCACGGATGTGGCGAATCACGTCAAAGATGGTTGCAGTAGCCGTTGGGTCAAGATTCGAAGTCGGCTCGTCAAAAATCAACACTTGTGGTTTGGCGGCCATCATGGCTGCGATGGCCACCTTCTGCTGCTCCCCACCGGAGAGCGTGGTCAGCGTCCGTTCAGCGAGGTGGCTGGCCTCCACGATATCCAGCGCCCACCGCAGGCGCTTCTCGATGTCGGCGCGGGGCATGCGGCGGTTTTCCAGGCCAAAAGACACCTCGTCCTCAACCGTCAAGGTGCAGAACTGCGCCTCAGGGTTCTGCTGTACCAAGCCCACTACCTCGGCTACGTCGTAGATGGCATCCTCACGGGTGTCCAGGCCATTCACGTGCACTGAGCCACTGGCCTGCCCATCGAACTGGCGGAAGAGGTAGCCGCCCAGAGCCAGAGCCAAAGTGGACTTGCCGCAGCCAGACGGCCCGGTCAGTGCCACAAACTCACCAGGTGCGATGTCCAGGCTGATGTCGTGAAGCGCCTGGCGAGTCGAGCCCTCGAACCGAAAGCTCAGATTTCGTAAAGCGATCATAATCTTACTCGATGCTTATCTCCACTACATCAGTTAGCAAGACCTGGCCATCCTCGTGGGCTACGGCGTAGGTGATACCGCTAGTGCCCCCAATGGTAAAGATGCGAATGCCCTCATCCTGCATCACGCGGGACAGTTCCAGTGCGACCTCCTCGCCAGAGCGGCTGCGCAGCCTTACTGTGCTGGCATTTGCATCCGGTTCCATCTTCGCCAGAACAGCGCTCATAGATACGCCTTGATACTTCTTCTCTCCTGCGCCCACCTCCAGGCGGGCATTGTCCATCTCGAATTGCCACTCATCCGCATCGTACGGATAAGGACGCTCCAAAGCGCCGCGCATCTCTATCAGTGCCTGAGCAATTACCGTGATCTCAGCGACGTTGCGCACCCAGGCTTTGCGGTTCCTTGCTCCGGCGACGTCATAGTTCAAAGACTTGCCCACGCGCCGCTCAGCCAGGATGAGGTTCGCATTCGTCCGCACTTCACCCAAAGAGATGAGAAAGCTATAACCGTCGGTTGCTTTGACCAGGATGGAAGCAGCGTTGTGCCGGGGTTCAGCCCTGGCCACAATATCACGCAACAGCACGCCGACGTAACGCTGGGAAGTGCCCGTTGCATCGCTCTCGATCTCGATTGTGTCCAACATGCCTGCTGCATAGTGATAAGGGCCATCTACTTCCCCGCTGATAGGCACTTGTGGTGGCCCCTGCAAAGAGCGAAAGAGCACCACGCCAGTACCGACCGCCAGCAAGACGGCTGCCGTGAGGAAGATAGGGTAGATGCGGCTAGGCATAGGTTCGGCTGGACGGTCCTTGACTGCTCCTGACCGTATCAGCGCAGACAGCAGAGCCTTGCCCAATAAGCCAGCGAGGACCACGCCCGAAAGGAAGGCAATGGCTCCCACGCCCCAGACCAGCGACAGCATCTGCTCAGGCGTGGCGGCGAACGCCTGGAAAACGAAGATATTGGAGCAGGCAGCCAGCCCACCGACCAATGCATAAGCCAACGTCGAATTCTTGTTGCGAAAAGGCAACATGCCTATGTCCACCAGCACGCCAGCCACCAGGTCAACGAGCAGAATCAGCAGCCCGTGCGTGTTGCCGGAGAGGAATTCGACTGCGCCTTTGAGCAGCCCGGTGATGGTGCCTGCGCCCTGCCTGCGGGTCAGTCCCACAGCCAAGACCAGCCAAAGCACGTGCAATCCTGCTGCGAACTGCAGAGTGCCTGGGAAGCCCAGCGCAGCTTCCAGGGTGTCACCTACAGCGTTCAGCGCCGTACCGCTCACACCACCCAACGCGGCCAATGCAGCCATCATGATCAGATCGCGTGTTGAAAAGTAATAGCGTCTTCTTCCTTCCATGTTGTTTCCCCTCGATTCGTCACACAGGTTCTTGCAGCCAGCAATCGTTTTCCCAAGGGCAGGCAACAAAAAACCGGCACTCTGAGAAAAGAGTCCCGGCTCAGACATCTCCTTTCCAAGAGTGGGGGGCGCAACCGTTTCCCGTTGCACCTTATCGGTCTCCGACCATAAGCGCTGCCCTTAGGTCATGAGACTCGGAGACGCAGTTTGTATTACGCACAGATTATAACATCAGGTTCTCAGAACACCAAAATGGCCTCGCGGTACGTCCGTGTCCAACTAGCGTGTTCGCGCTCTGCAAAGCGCGCAGCATCTGCGCATCACCTGCAAGCTGCGAGCTGTCTGAAGTTGCTGCAGAGGAATGCGCGATTC
>Ga0315543_1001776_pt1 | contig 22425 bp, 21 predicted proteins | sample SalMarSW160210MG_2_FD_203098 | JGI IMG/M metagenome (GOLD analysis project Ga0315543, IMG submission 203098) | Salt marsh sediment microbial communities from the Plum Island Ecosystem LTER, Massachusetts, United States - Salt Marsh Sediment SW1601-210 ...
CTTTCTTCTAATTACATATATGAAATATGTGAATATCAAAATCAGACGCACACATTCACTTAGAAACAAAATAAGAAAAAATGATAATCCCGCGGTTGAACTGAAAAAATTCGCTGGAGAATAGAAAACTCTTTCTAACTTCGTTAACAAAGTTATTTTCTGATCTTTTCCGGCGGAGTAAAGATGAGGAGACCCATTGGAGGAAAGAGAAACGCCAAGGTTATCGGGCAGGTGAGGAAGCCTAAGCCCTCCTTGAAGGATAATCCGTGGGTTCTGCAGCTTCTAGATGATCCCAGCCTCGCCGCAGACCTGAACTACAGCAGAGACCAGCTAGTGACTAAGACTCGGGGAAACAGTTTATGTGTGGCATGTAAGGGCGGCAAGTTTCTGTGCGGCAAAACTAGGTGTCCTCTTGTTGTTAGGTTCAGTTCCTACTTCAGATCTGCGCCTCTTCTTCAGGGCACTGATTTGGATGGAGCTTGTCCACCAGGGGTTTTTGTGGGTCGAATCGGCTATCCTTACGTTTATGCGGGTCCTCTTGTTCCTCCCATCCATGAAGACACGAGCCAATATGACCAGCCCGAATCTTGGTTTGGAAAGTCCATTGATGAAATTGTGGGTTTCCGCTCCTTGCTCGTAAGAGGAAAGCACAGGGTTCACGTGAAAAAGTTTGAGGAAGCGGGGAAAATTATGGATCAGACCCTTGATTTGGCTTTGTCTATTAGCCCAGTTGACGTTGAATTGTCTCTCAAGAAGAAGCCCACCAAGACCCTTGTTCTTGATGATCAAATTCAGCCCTTCGGACCCTCCGCCGTCCTCAGGAACATGAGAGTCTCAAACTCTCGATGGGACCATCACATCCAGAAAGCTTACTTCGACGATGATCTGAAAGCCTCCGAAGCCGTCACAACTCTATTCCAGAAAGGAACAATGGTTACGAAGATTCAACGGGCTTTCAGCGTCGGCGCCTTTGGAATGAAGGAGCAAAGACGGTTGGTTCCCACCCGCTGGAGCATAACAGCTGTGGACAGCATCGTCTCGAAAGACGTGATGGAAAAGATCAAAACCTTTCCTGAAATTAACGAATATCGCGTCTACGAGTCTTGTTATCTGGACAACAGGTTTGAGGTTTTGATGATTCCGAGAGAATGGAGCTACGAAGCCATGGAAGCTTGGTATCCGGGCACAGTTTGGAACCCAAGTGACAGATATGTAGTCATGTTTTCAGACTGGGAAGGCTTTGGCGGTCGCACCACCTACGCCAGCATCGGAGGCTGCTATTACGCGGCTCGTCTAGCGGTCGGAGAATTGCTTATGAAGGAACGAAGACAGGCTTCGGTGATTGTTTTGAGAGAGGCACATCCAGGATATATAATGCCCGTGGGAGTTTGGCAGGTAAGAGAGAACGTGAGGAACGCCTTGAGGCAAAAACCGCTAAAATACAACACATTAAGTGAAGCTTTAAGTCGCATATCAAACCAGTTCCAAATTCCAATAAACCAGTGGATAGTGAAAAGCAGCCTGCTAAAGAACGCGCTGTTTCAGAAGAGAATCACCGATTACTTTGGGAAATAGGGGATTACTTCGATTTTTTAAATAGCTTTTCACAGTCTAAAAGTTAGTGAGCTGGAGCAGAGGAAGCAGCGCCTTGAAACTAAGTTGGGGATATAATCCATTAAAACAAGGATTGAAACAAGTAGTAGAACACCTCCCCCCCTCTATGTACTACTACTTCTAAGCTGGAAAAGTCGGAGGATGAAATCGATTAAAACAAGGATTAAAACAAGTAGATGATGATGGGTTGTCAGGCAGCCTGTTATCATCTACTTTAGAGTGTCGGAGGATGAAATCCATTAAAACGGGGATTGAAACGGATGATCAGATCAGAAGTAGTAGTCGTCCACTCAGTTTTTTTGTTGGGGACGACTACTTCTAACCCCGTTTCGGAGGATGAATTTTATTAAAACAAGAATCTAAACTTGCTGGGTCGTTTGGAAAAACTGCTGAAAGTATGCGCGTGAAGATTAAGCGTTTGGGGTTAGAAGTAGAAGTAGGATGCGAGAAAAAAACATGCCTTTTCCGTTAGCGGTCATTTCCGTCAGATGCTCATCGACTTGATAAAAACTAAGCATAACTCAAAGCGTAATGAGGGGTTGTGATTGTGATTATTTCGATAATGTTGCATGTTTTACTAAAAGCGGTTTAAACAAGCAAAATGTTTTGCATGAGCTCTACCACCATATTGTAGAAAACTTGGGTTCCGAGATTCCAGAAGAAAAAGAAGAAAGAAGCTGAACGATTCGTAAATCGGATAATAAAAAAGGAAAAAGAATTATAAACTAAAATGAGGTGGGTTGCTTGACAATTTACTATCTTTTGGACGCTGCTGTTTCAGAAAAGGAACAGAGCATAAAACTAACTTTTTTTAACCCATCCAAAAACAAATGGAAAGAAATAGTGGACACTAATTACCGACCATATTTTTTCATTCCCTATCCAATACCTGAAGACGATTTCAAAGTAATACAAGAACTTGGACTAGGGATAAGCGTAGTAGAGAAAACAGATCTTTTCACTAGGCAAACTGTGAAATTAACGAGAATAGATATGAAAGACTTCTCTGATCCTTTACAATTATCTAGAAAGTTCAGCAAATCATGGGAAAAAGAGGTTCCCGTGGTTTCAAGTTACATGTACGATAACAACTTAGTTTTTTGAGCCCAATACAAAATTAAAGGAAAAAAGATTGTTCCTCTTTTATGCGTTTCAAAAAAAGACTTGAAGACGTTTAAAAAAGCTTTTTCAGAGATAAGAAAAACAGATCCTGAAAAGTATAAGCTTTCAAAAAGGTTGTTTATTCTTTGTTCTCAAGCTGTTCCTGAAGTTTCTCTTGAAAGATTTGGAATAAAACAAACGATTAAGCCAGAAAAACTTCACTCAATGTTCATGCTGGCAAGATTAACAAACATATCGGTTCCTTTGACTTACTATAACCCAAACGTTAGTGTTTTGATAAAATCAATTTTTCACAACTACCTAAGAAAAAACAATATTCTTATTCCTACAGCTCGAGAGCTGAGAAGAGGAGAAAAACCCCATTCTGTAAAAGGTGCCCTCACATTAACTCCCGAATCTGGCGTTTATTTCAACACAGTTGTGGTTGATTTTGACAGCATGTATCCAAGTCTAATTGATTCTTACAATCTTTCCCATGAAACAATAGACTGCGCTGATTATGAGTGCCAAAACAACAAGGTACCTGGGCTTGATCATTATGTTTGCACTAAAAGAAGAGGCGTATATTCTATACTAATTGGCTCATTAAAGGATCTGAGAATTCATTGGTTTAAACCACGATCTAAAGACAAAACTCTATCCGATGAGAAGCGGAACCTTGCTGAAGCAACTTCCAGACTTCTCAAATTGATTTTAGTTTCAAGTTATGGTGTAGTTATTAGAATACACGGCATATCCCGATCCTCTTTAGGAGAATCTATCACTGCTTATGGACGCTACAGTTTGAGAACTGCACGTAAAATTGCAGAGAAAAAAGGACTTCATGTTGTAGCGGGGGACACAGATTCCCTATTTCTAGAAGATCCGACTGAGAAAGAAATTGAGTGGCTAATCAAAACTGTGAAGAAACGTCTGAAGCTGGATCTTTCTGTTGAAGTGAGATACAGCCTCTGTGTTCTTCCTGAAGCTGCAAAAGCCTATTTCGGAATAAAAAAAGATGGAACAGTAGACTTCAAAGGGTTAACAGCAATAAAATCGAATTCCCCGGATTTTATTTACAATGTCTTCAACGATTGTATTCAGGAATTAACGAGTGTTAAAAACAAATCGGAATTCGTTAAGGCTAAACGTAGGATAAAAGTAGTTGTGCAAAATGCGATAGATGATTTGATGTTAGGAGACATTCAGATAGATGATTTGGAGTATGCTGTTGTAATTCATGACGATCCAAAAGAGAAATTGAAGGGGAAATCTCTTCATCAGCCATATCAATGTGCAATTCAACTTCTTGACTCAGGAAAAAATGTGAAGAGGGGAGATGAAATGCATTTTGTAAAAGTCAAACCATTCAACTATCAAGGAAGAAGGTTCACGGTCAAACCTACAGAGCATGTGAAAAAGTTTAGTGAAATTAATGTTATGGATTATATTAGGAATCTGAAAACTGCACTTAACCAAACATTCAAACCAATGGGGATATCAATTAAAGAATTTGAGAAAGGAAAAGGAACGCTTTCTGATTTTCTATGAAAGTTCAATGATAAATATGTTTTACAATGCGTGCCGAAATCATATTGTAGAGAACTTGAGATATGGTGTCCCTAAGCGCGCGGAAAAAAGAAGAAAAAGAAACTGGAAGATTCGTAAATCGGATCATAATAACGGAAAAAACAATATCAGCTAATCATCTTAAGATTGCTATGCGTACGCATGCTACCAAGAACCCCATCGATAAAACGCTTAAAATTTTATGGTAAAAAGTAGGTGATCAGAGATCAAACATATTAAAAATGATCTTGCACATTTATGGCTTTCATTAATTGTTGGCAAGTTTGTTTTATTTGGGCCTCACTTTTACAGCCAACAATAACAATTTTGCCGGTCGAAAAAATTAAACATACTACCGAATTGTTTGATGGTCTATGAATTAGAGCCGGAAATTGTTCTGGATCAAAAATAGTGTTCGGTAAATTCTTAGATAATTCGTCAATATCAATTTGATCATCAATGAAAGCAGTTCCTACAACATTTACAATTTTGATTTTCTTGAGATTAGCTGTTTTTATTAAACACCCAAGGTTTTTAATTTCAGAAAAAACTTCGATTATAGCTTGTTTAGCTGCTGTTTCAGATCGGGCGCCATGACTAGATAATTTCCCGTTAGCAAACATTATTATTGTGGGTTTATTATCTCTTCTATAAATTAAACCTGAGAAGATCTCTGGGTTATATTCGGCATTGACCAAAATCGATAATTTCTCGATGTCAATATGCTGATCTGACTTTGTTGAAGCTATGACATTAACAATCTTTACTTGTCTGATCATTGCCCACCATTCTTTAAATATTCAAGAATTCTACTCTGCTGAACAGGCGAAGTTTTCAACGAGTCAAGAATAACCTCAATTTCAGGTTGGTTCATGCCGTATAAAGCAAAGACTATGGCGTCTATATTAGCTTCCGCGTCTAAGGTCTCATTTTGTATCTTCACGATATCCGCTGGAAGTGTCTCAATTTTCTCTTCTTCCAGCCATTTGTTAAATTCGTTTCTGGCTCTTAAGATAGTGTTTGATGTTAAATCTTTTGAGTTTTTGTTAACTTCTTTTATTATAGGAACTAATGTCTTAGAGAAAAGTTGGGAAAGCGTCTCGATTTCTGCTCTTGATCGCAAGGTTTCCAACAGAACACAATAGAAATGAAGCATCAAATTTCTATTGTCGAACTCTATTGTATAGATTGGCTCTTCGGTTTTATCAGTTAACCCATGGATTGTTAGAATGTTTTTATCGCTTTCTCCTATTATCTTAAAATCTCTAAAAGCCCTCTCTGGATTTGAGACTTCTGTTGGATAGTAAGTTACTTTTGATGTCCAAGCGTTTTGAATCTCTCCTGACCTTACGGATTTTAAATCGTCTGTGAGGATTCTAAGCAGTGAATATTCATTAGTTTTTAATCCAAGGCACCATCCCTTCCAAAAATCAAGAAGTTTGTAGTGCGCTTTCTTGAGTATTTGAACCCGATCCACTATTTTTTCAATTTCAAGTTGTTCATTAGTTTTGGCTTTTCTTATTGGTAGAGCATTAAGGTATTTCGTTTGATATGAATAATAGCCCCCTGAAATGAATGGAGCCGTATATTGTAGGAAGAAATCAAGCAACTTTGAGTTAAGGAGGGCTAGTAAATATTTGTAACTAATTGGTACTCCATCTCTTAGAATTATGCCATAGCTACCTCTGTCAATAAAGTATGCTTTTTCATCCATTGCATAATTTGCACATATAGATATACCTGGAGTAATTATTTTTAGTAATGGATGGCAACCAAAATTCTGGGCTCGAGAATACTCATACCATTTTGGTGAATCTTTCCATCTAGATTTTTCCCTTTTTTCGAGAAAATGTCTTTTTTTATTTAGATATTCTAAAGTTTTTGGATACTTCCTTTTCATTTCTTCTTCTTCAATAAATGCAGAATCAAATTCTTGATCTTTCTTTCCTACATAATCATAAGGAAAAATTACATAGTAATTTTCGGCGTATGCGAAGTATCTTTCAATATTACTACTTTTTAGGATGGGAACTAGTAATTCGCTTTCAATAATATATTCTTCTTTATTATCCTCAGGCTTAATGGGTATAACCCTAGCAAATTTGCCCATGGATTGCTTTAATTGTAATGCGAATACTTCTATTGGAGTTATCTGTAAACCGACAAAGATTTTGTAAGTTAGATCTTCAAGGCATTCATTATTGTTAGTAATTTTTTTGAGGAGTTGTTGTTGACTAGACGTTATTAATCTCCAATTGTCAGCAGTTAAATTACTACTGGAACACAAAAACAATTCATAGTCATGCCTTTTTATCTCGTTAAAAATCTTAAAATTTTTCTGCATGTCTTCAATGAACATAACCAAATCTGTAGTTCGATCTTTAACTTTTCCTACAAAGAACTTATAGTTCTCCTCTTTTATTTTCTGTAGAAATAAAAGACAGGTATAATTTGTTGCTTCTTCAAAAACTTGAGCATCGCCAAAATCAATGAATTGGCTAATCCGCACATCATTTTTTATGATTTTTCTAATACCTTTACCATAATCTGTGTAAACAAATTTATTAGGATTAATAAAACCGAAATGCCCTTCATTCTTTAGTAATTGAATGGATTTTTCAATAAATACGACATACTCATCATAAGATCCGATTGTTGAAGAGTATTGTTTTTCTTCTTTGTTCTTGGATCCAGCTAAATACTCTCGTATTTTGGTGTTCATAAGTTTGGCTTTGACATATGGTGGATTACCGATAATAATACTCACACCACGTGATTTATTGGGCAACGGTTTACCATCATCCCCAAAGAACAAATACCAAAAATCCAAAGCCCAATGAAGAATTATTGTTTCGTCAACAATTGTGACGGGAAGATTATTTAACATTAAATATTCCGTGAACTCTTTGTCAAGTTTATTACCGATCACACGCTTTATGTCTTCAATTTCGTCTAAAATTATTGAATCTACTGGATTCTCAAGATATTTTTTCCTTAAATTAAAGAGATGACAAAGGTCGTTTTTATGATTCTTTTGTAAATAATTGATCGTTAGTTCCTCAGGTAATCCAACTAATGAATTTCCACATCTAAAGTTCATGCTGAGATTTGGTAAAATGCGATTTGTATCTGTAGGTAACTGATTGTATCTGAACTCCGTAGGAGAAAGCTTTACAGCTTCTAGCCATACATTAACTTTGGCAACTTCGAGCGCTCTTTTGTCCAAATCAACGCCAAGGATGTGTCTAACAAGGATTCTTGTGATAAGTTCTCTACCATTTTTTGGACCAATCGTCTTTTTTAATTCAGAAAGTTTCTCCAATTTCAAATAATTTTCTCGAGGAATGTCAAGCGTACCCGAATAGTTGGTATTTTTCTTAATGTTATTTTCAATAATATTGTTGAGTTCCCTATAATATTTCACGATTATTCTGAAGGCTTTAATTAGAAAAGACCCCGATCCACACGCTGGGTCGAGAACTTTTATTGACCTTAAGTCTAGAATTAAGTCTTTTGCACCTTCAAAATCTTCTTGACTGATTCTTTCTTTTATTTTAGTGAATGAGTCACCAAAAATTTGGTCAACAGTGTTTTCAACGACATATTCGGTAATATTCTTCGGTGTATAATAAACACCCTCCTCTTTTCTAACCTTTGCTAGAAATGTTTCGTAAGCTTTTCCAAGAACATCTTCATCTATTAACCGGAAATTATACTGTAATATTCCTTTGACATCTATGTGCTTGTGTAAGTAGGTTACTCCGAGAACATCCCGCAATGCCTCATAGAATAACTCAATATTCTTGTTCTCCTCTTTAATATACTTGAAAACATCTTCTTTAAAAAGTTCAGTATCGTAATAATTGAAGAACCATTTATCTACGGAGCCTAGAAATTCCTTGAGAAAAGTTAGTTTCCCTTTTGGTATCCACTGACTTTCATAATGCTTCCAATTTTTATTTATCCACTTGAAGGTTATTACACCATGATCATCCAATGTTTGAATAAAAACAAATTTGTTTATCAAACCGATTATTAATTCGAGCTTTGTCTTTGCATCAGTCTTAAATTCTATTTCTGAGAATTTTTTAACCCATAATGAAAGACTAGATCGGAATTCTTTATCTAATATGTACCGTATCTTTTGATACTCTTTTCTGTCACAAAATTCTTTGAAATTTTTTCCATAATTTTCGTAATCAACTGTGAATTCACGAAAAGGCATTATTAAAAATGGCTCAAGTTTTTTAGGATTGAGGCTTCTATTGAAGAATACCCATTCCTTTAAATTTGTTAAAACAACATAGTCTCCTTTTGAAATATAACTCTTGATTTGCGTTTTATGATTAGACCAATCCAAGATGCGTTGTTTAATTTTCTTAACTATGATAACTCCAGCATTATTCTTTTCTTTCTCAGAATAAAAAAGCGATTTCAACTCTAAGATTATGGTATGTCCCATTTCATCTTTTATTAGATAATCCACAAAACCATTTTCAACAACCTCGGGAGCTGATCTCGAAAAACTAAACAAAAATTTGGTTAAAGGACTATTAGTTATAAAGAAAGATTCTCTAAGCGCTGACTCGGGCTTGGAACCAGTAAAAAGATTACTAATGTACTCCTTTGCTTCCTCTGTTTCTAACTTATTAAGTATGGTAATTAACTGGCTAGCTTCTATTTCTTCAAATTGAAAAAGAAATTCCAGGTCTCTTAGAAGCAGATCAAATCTTTCTTTATTGTTCAATAACTTATTAGAAGCCTCGCGATCTTTCATCAACCTTTTCCTCAACCCCTTTTGAAAGCGTTAAAGCTCTCTTTTAACAGTGACCATCTGCCGATTATTCCTGAATACCATACATCTCTTATGACTTTTATTATTATACTTCTCCCGTGCGCGTGCGCCGAAAATCTTCGAAAAGCTAATGTACGAGAGATGAGTCAAATCATCAACCTTCGGAAGTGTGTTAATGAAGCTTAAGATTATCTCGAAAGAGCAGAATCCTCTGATGAAAAGAAAGGAAGTAACCTTTAGCGTTGAACATGCCCAGACTGGGGGTACTCCAACCCGCGTTGAGGTTAGGAAACAGCTTGCAACCTTGCTGAAAACAAAGCTTGAGTTGGTTTACGTTAAACAGGTAGAAACGAAAACAGGCACAATGGTTGCCGTTGGCGAAGCTAACGCTTACGACTCCATTGAACAAGCTAAGCTCATGGAACCCAAACACATAATCGCCAGAAACGCAACCCCAGAAAAGCCTGAGGAGGCACAAGCCCCAGAAGAACCAACAGAGAAAAAGGAGGAAGATTAGATGTCGAAAAAAGAAGCTGGAGCGAAAAAGGCAAAAAAGAAACGAAGGGGAATAGCTTCATACTACAAACTTGAGGAAGATGGACTCAAAAGATTGCGTCCCAACTGTGAACGGTGCGGACCCGGATACTTCATGGCTGACCATGGTGACCGTTACACGTGCGGACATTGCGGTTTAACTCGATACAAACAGCAATCATAGACTTTATCCATGTCTCGATGACAACTGAAAGTTAGCTTTCAATACGCGCGCGAGATATCACCTGTGAATTCTTATTGATGTTCAATATTTTTAACACTTCGTGTAACAGTTTATTTTTTTCTATCACATAGTTTCTTTTCTTAGGTGTATACTCGTTTTCGATCACTCATACTTTCTGTGAGTGTATACACGATTTAGCACATACATACTTTATCTATCTGTACTCTCTATGGTACCTTCCGTTCCTTCCTCTTTCCTTTCTGGTACATGGAATAGGTACAGGAAAGGTATAGTACCTAAACCGTGTATACAGGCCATAAACCGTAAATGGTCCACCCCATTCGGACGTTAACCGTTTCGCCCGTCCGTCGTCCCGTCAGGGGGGGGTTAAATTTTAACCTATGGCCCAGAAGAAATCGAAATCCAAGCATATAACACAGGAAAGCGAACAGAACCAGAAAACCAAAACTGAGTGATGAGGCTTAACAAGCCTCTTTTTTCTTTTTTTGGAGGTGATATTTAATGGGAGGAAAAGGAAGCGGAAGGCATGAGAAACCGCTGAGTGAAGTTCTCGTAGAAGTTACTTGCGAAATATTTGAAGTTAATGAATTGATAATTGACCCTTACATAAATCGAAAGTTGGGCAATTTAGTTGCTAGGCTGAGCTATCATCTATCTAAACTGGAGAGTGATGAATGATGGAGCTGACTAAGAAGTGGATTAAACTGGACAAACCCACTAGTGAAATCAATTTAGTAAAAGGTAAAATTAGAAAGGCAAAACAGGACAAACTTGGAAGGGTTTACATTTGGATGGAATAGATGAGAAAAGAAGCTTGATTTCTCAATGTGTTATAACAATTTAATGAATTGGATAAAAGAATACAACCACTAGAAAAAAATAGTGTGTAGAAATATCGACGAACTTTCTTAACTAGAGTATAAAAATACCCTTGCGTTTAACATGTTATTTGTTACTTCTTTGTCATCGGGTAATTTTATTGTTACTTTACTACCCTGTGTTACCACTTGCTTGCTTTCAAAATCTTTCATGTTACCTTGTTCAATCTTGAATATTTCTTTGGATATTTCTCGGTTACTAAACTTGATCAAACAGATAAAATCGTTTTCAGACACTATAAAATTATTAGAACATTCAATTCCAATTGTATTTTGTTGATTCCAAACGTGAAAAACTTTGCCCAATTCTTTATCTTCATTATGATCCAAAAACCATTTTGTGTAACTTTGAAAAACTGTTGTTTTTGATGAAAAATCTACTGGTTTTTTAAATTCTATATCCAAAGAAATTTGAGAAACCTCTGTAATAGCTTTTAATGCCTTTTTTAATTCAGTCAAATGCGACCCACTAGAAAAACTTTCATCTTCTGTTATTATCATATGAGATAGTGTAGTTATTGCAGATGCAAACACTATAGCGTCTTTGTAAGAGAATTTGGATGATACAAGAATTTTTTCAACAAAGTCGGCAAATCCAGGAAGTCGCTTATCTATAAGGCGTTCAACTGTTATGGGATTATCTTCAAACTCTTGGGCATATGTTTGGATATCTTTTCCTAGAATTTCCATATCCATCATCGATACTCTTCTAAAGTTACCACGTTTGCATTCTCTGCTTGCACCTATGCAATCGTAATTATGTCCAAAAATTAATTTTCTAAAGTATAAATCGTTTTTAAAATGTCCATAAAACTCCCATAAAACATAGTCTGAACTAACTAATTCGATGAAATCGATGTCATTTAATTTAAAATAATCTATGAATGTTTTGGCTTTCTTATCGTCATATCCATTGATGAAATCTATCAAAATATTAGTGTCTAAAAATATCCTCAATTGAATATCAGAACGAATTAATGGAGTTGGTTTTGACATTATCCACGTAACACTCTTGCTTTATCAATTATTTCTGTTGTAACTTCAGCACTTTTTTCATGAAGAGCACATTCTAATGAGTTGTGTGATAGTACCAAAAAGCTACGATAGTTTCCTTTGCTTAACTGGATCATTTTTTCAACACTTTCGTCAGTAAAAGGGTGCAAAGATTCATCTTCTTTATCTCGGGCTAGATTTAGATATTTAATTATCAATTTTTTTCCCTTTTCTACATTTAGCGGTTCTATCTCAATTTTTTGTGTAGTTAAGCGATCATAAAGTGGTGGCTCCTTTTTTATTTCTTCTTCCAAAACATCTTCTGTAAGAGAGATAATTACCGACCAATTCCTTTCTTTATTAATCAAAGTGTTAAGAGAAAGTAAATAGTTAGATTTCTTTGCGGAAGAGAGTTTTTGGATGTCTTCAAATTCATCCACAAATACATAAAGATGCTTAAATCCAACCTTTCTTAGGATTTTCACAACACTATTTAGGAACTGCAGTTCTTTCCGTTGTATTTCACGTTTTGATCTGTAACCAGATAAGATATCCCATGACAAATCAGCAATCTTTTCTTCAGGAGAAAATACAAGTTCCAGATACCTTTCAGCAATATTGCTATCGGTGACAATCTGTGTTGTTATTATTTCTTTTGCGGACTCCTGAAGTTTCTTAAAATCACCGTTCATTTTTTTGAAACTTTTCAAAAACTTTAGATGGTTTGATTTTATTGGTTCCTCAAATAATTTTTTCCAATCTTCCAGAGATGTCTTAATCAGTGTGTGTTTGGGTTCATATTCTTCCCGAAACATTTTTGGGTCTGTACCAAGGGTTTCTATTATGATTTTCCAGATGTATTTCCTAATTTTATCTACCCCAATATCTTCAATTATTTTGTGGATAACCATTTGAGGATTATCTTCAGGTCTATCTATGAAACAAGTAACTGCTGAAAAATCAATTTTGATTTCTTGTGCTGCTTTGTTAAATTTTTCAATCACATCTTGAATGAATTTCATTAGATGAGTTTTTCCCATTCCAAAATCTGCAACAATTGTTAATCCAGAATAGTCATTTTCTCTATGAGTAGACCTGATAAAGAAAATTATTTTTTCTATTGTTCCTTTATCAAGTGGTGACAGAATATATCTAGGTAGACCCGCTAATGGAAATGGATTGAATTTCAAACCTAGAAAAGAAAATCCAACGTCCTTCTCTTCTTTTTTAAGATCTTTTAATAATTCACTGATTATTTCCATATCACTTGTCATTCAAATCAACTCTCTGATATTTTTAAATAAGATCGAAGGAACCCATCTACTTCCATATAACTATCCACATATTTGCGTTTTACTAAATGGATGGGTACTCTTTCGAGATAATACTGTCCTATGTGTTGATTACACACATTTTCTATTCCAATTTTAATGGCTTTAATTGGGCAGTTATATTTAGATGCAAGTAAATAGAGTAACTTAGGTATCCATATTCTCTTAAGGCTCAGTTCAGATGTTAAAGATTTAATAATTGAAAATAAATCCAATTTAAAAAAGGCTTTTCCACTCATTTTAAGCGGATAATACATATGCCAAAGCATTTTGTCTTTACTAAACCGTGGGAAAACTATTACTTCATCTAATATTTCCAGTTCCTTAAACCATTTTGGGAATAGTTGTGCACTACGGGTGTAGTCATGGGGCTTTTCGTTTGGTATTCTGTAGACTTTTCCATCAATTTTGCGTTTAAGTAGCTCAAATCCTCTTTTCCCTTTTTCACCTTTAAGCAAAATTGGTTCTGCAAATTTTTTAAAACTGTTCTCATCGAAACTTTTGTTGTTGGGACTTTTCTCAAAGTCTAGAAACCATCGTAAAAAGTCTCGTGCTCGTTCATAGTTAAATATGGTTTTTATTAGTAAATCCTTTTCTGCTTTTGATAATGAAGGAGATTTCTTAGATGAATCAAAAGTCCTTTTCTGACCTTCTTGTATAACAATTCTTTTTTCCTTTTCTAAGTTAGAAAAGTCAGGGACAAGAAATTGTTGTTTCTTGACTATTAAACCAAGGTAAATAGTTGAATGAATATATTCTAACCTTAACCTTGTTTCATCGTCCGTATTTGGATTAATCCATTTGTTTTTTGGAGGAGGAATCTTATTTTGTTTCATATCTTCGTACAAATCGTCTTCCAATATTTTCTGTTTTTGCGCACAATAAAGGAAAGTATCACGGACTGTACGAAGATTATACGGGTAAATGAAACTCCAAGTGCCCTTTTCCATGTCTTTAGATTTTGTAAACGGTAAGAGTTCTATTTCCAAGATTATCGCCTTAGAATCAACAGACTTTCCCTTAATTTCTGATTATGCCTGTATGTCGGGTTTTTCCATTTTGTTCCTCTAATTCGTAAGGGCTTTAAGGTATAACTTGAAAATCCCAACTCAATACCCATTTCTCCGAGAATAGTGTCAACGGGTACATGAATATCATAAAGTGCACAATCCCCAATTACCATAAAACAATAAGATTGATCTTTTAATATTCGTTTCAATTCTGATAAAACAGAGAACATGTCTTTGAAGTACAATATTGTTAGAATATCAAAGCTTTTCCTTGACCTTTTAGGAAGGGAAGTTTTAATTTTTTCCGATATAAGCTTGGCTTTTTGTAATATTTCTTGTGAACTAGAAGGTAATTTTCTAATAACATCTTTACCCAGAAGGTCTTCATATGATTTTTTTGATAATGTCGATTTTTCATAGTGGGTTGTAGCTGATGTTAGAGAAACTTTTCGTATTTTTTTAGTAATTTCTTTCCAGTTTTCTGTTATTTTCCAAAAATAAAGAAATACCTTCAAAGATTCTCCATAATCAAGGTTGTTTAAATAGGGAGGAGAAGTAAATATTAGATCAACAATGTTATCTTCAATTTTTGGATTTTTTAATCTACTATCATGAAGAAAAACCTTGGTTTGGGCATTCTTATCAAAAGTAGTTGACATTGAAGAAAGGTCTTCAGTTAACATCTCCAAATTCTTTTGAAAAGTGGCAAAGACTTCTTTCGGTTGTTTTTCGCTTGACCAGGATACATACGGTACGTTGATTCCTACACTAGATGAAGCTGACAAACAGCGATTTAGAATTACAAAAAGATAAGAATAATGTTGCTTGGACTCTTCATCTGCAATCAAATTTCGAAGTGTAATTAGCTTTTTCAAATTATTTGTTGGGTAACATCTAGTTAGTAGTTCATGTTCATTGTCAATTTTTGTTGTATTCCATTTTTGCATCGCCTTTTCCAATACTTGATTACCAATACTCACGAAATCATTAGCATAATCGGTTTCTGGAGACGTAAGTTTTGCTTCACAAATCTTGAATAAAAACGGATTTATTTCGCTACCCCAAACATTAACGCCTCTTTCTTTACAAACAACTCCAGTGGTGCCAGTACCCATGAATGGGTCAAATACAAGATAATCTCTTTCACCTGTATTGAAAAAATCAACAGTTTCCTTAACGAGAGAATTGGAAAATCCCGCTAAAAATGGAAACCATCGATGTACTGGAGATTTTTTATTATCCCAACGAGTAGTAAAACGCTCTAAATTACCATTACTTTCTAAATGGTTTAAGAATTTTTCAACTCGTAAATCTACGTTCATTTTTCATTATCTACTAATTATGATCTTTTACATAATATGTTTTCCTAATGATAACGCCATATTACGCATTATCTGTGCCTCAGCAGAGACTTCGGTAAATCTAAAAAACTAGTGTGCACAATAGTTACCATTTTATTCTTTAACAAGATTAATAGCCTTATTAATGAACTGTCAATGCTATTCTAGGAGACCAAGTCTTTCTTTCATCTCTAATGTATTTTGCCAAAAGCAGAGCATCTTCATTGATTAAAGTTTCAATTTGTTGCCTTTTTCCTACCTTTATTCTTGGGATTTCAACTTTCGATTCAAAGTAGGCGTTAAGTCTAATCATAAAATCGTTGGTCATTTTTTCATTGAGATATTGCCTCTTCCCCTTTCGCTTTTTTGAGAAGTCTTCATCCTTTAGAACAAAATCTGTAGGCTTTAAGTTTCGAGCATATTCAACGAGAAAATCATCCATCAAGTATCGATACAATTCTATGAAGTCGCAGACAAGAGACGGTTTTCCAAATTGAATCCCGTGTAGAAAGCCCAAGAAAGGTTCTAAGTGAGCCTTAATCAAGGCTATGTGAACTTTCCACGATAGAACTCGATAAGCTAGGTTGAAGAGGTTGTTTAATCCATCATAGGCTTTGAATTTCTTTCTACATGAAGGTCTAATCGATTCTTGGAACAGTCCAAAGATTTGACCAAAATATCTCTCTGAAGATTTTCCTTCAATTCCCATAAGCTTTCTTCTGAGGTTATCATGGTCTTCAATATCCAAGTTTTTTATGCTTTCAAATACAGAGAAATCTATTTTTCTGAGTCCGTATTTATTTAGAACTTGATTTTGTCCTTCAATTTTTCCCAGAACTAATTTCTTAGCAATCTGAGCGCCTTTGCCATTCTCCAATGCACGATATTGAGCTACTCTAGTTTCAACGTGACTATCATCATAAAGGCTTTTCAGAACAGCTATGGGATGCCCTCTTCCCGTCAGTATCAGAACGTCTATGTTCCAGAATCCACAGGTTGCCAATGCACCAGAAGATACCGTATTGCCACTTCTGATTTGTATCTCTCCCAGTTCATTATCAAACAGAGGATACCTTCTCTCATTCTTTTCTTTGTCACGAACTATTAGACAGCCTTTGTCTCTGCCTAAAAAAGAGCCAAAGCTATCTATCGATATTTTTTCATGCTTTACGCTACCCATCCTCTATACCCGATATAAAAAGAGGCTCTACCTTTTTAAAAACCTATCTGCGAAAAAACCTTAAAATTAGCTTCTTTTAACCATTAGGGAAACAGAAGAGCAGATATTCTCCATTGGGTATAGAGAATGAGTTAAAAACCCATTTACCTGCCTTCTGTTCCCCTTAATACATTAACACTATACGAATTTAATTTTATTGATATTTACGATATGTAACCTAAACGTCTTGTATCTTTACAAGAATCCCTTTTAGTATATCTACATTCAGGGAAATTACTGCATCCAAAAAAATTCCCTCTTCTGCCTTTTCTTTGCTCAAATACAAATAAGAACTAAAATAAGTATTACATAAAAAGATACGAGGGATAAGGTGGCACTACTTGAAATACGGTCTTCCCATAAACGTAATTAACAACTATAAGGGTCGCATCACAGAATCGCTGGTCAGATATTACATTTCAGAAAATCTAATTCCACGGTTAAAGGAAGAAAAAGGTTGGACTGATGTTTTTTTTGGTAAACTAGAAAGTCCGCTCAACAGAATTGAAAAAGAATTACTTCAAGGTAACACTCAAGCAGTAAAAGAAATGGAAGAGTGGAACAGAGGTTATTACTTGGATAGACCAAAAGACATTATCTCGGAGATTAACAAAGCATTTCTCTGCAAAAAGATTTTTCCTAATCAACAGTTACTTGACAATTGTTTGAAATTGTTAATGGTTCTTGGTGTATCTACCGATGGCATGATTTTCAAAACAAAAAGAATAAATAAAAAAATTTCAAAACAAAAAGCACTTTCTACAATCAACGAAAACTACAACAGGGTTAATCTAGAAACAAACATCCCAGTTAATTACGTTGATAAAGACGATTTACCTGAAAAAATCCCCTTAGTAGATGGGGATATTGAAATAATTGAAGTAAAATCTGGAAATGCAAGAATTCCATTACATCAGATAGAAGACTATCAAAAGGCTATCGAGAATGGATTCTTTTTGAGGTATTTCCATGTGAACATCATTTCATTCAAAGATAACATGTTTGAATTAAAAGAAAAGCTCATTACCAATCCAAGAGAAGTAACAAGTTACCCATTAAAGACAAAAATATAGGGTAAAATTTTTTCTTCGTTTTACCCCTTTATGTTTTCTTACTGTAAGGGGTAAAATTAGTTCTCGATTTTACCCTTTATGATTATTACTGTATTATGACTACTGTCCTGACTTCTTAGTTCATTCTGCTTTCAATCAGTTTTTTCCAAATGACTGAAATATCATTGTCAGTATTTTTCAAGTCAGTTTCAATTCTCATAGTCAAAAGTTGGTTGGTTGGGTTAAATTTTAACTCCAACCAACTATCATATCTTTCATGATCGATTGTGCTTTCAATTCTTCTTTGAGCCCGAAAATTAACCAAACAACTCAGGGTTTTCTGTATGAATTGGAATTAAAATTGCTGGATCTATCTGCTTAATCATTTCTTTTATTTCTTCACCTGATGCGTGACCTGAAGCGTGAGTAGAGTATTTTTTAATGTTGAAATGAGCCAACCAATTATTCTTCCTTTCTTCATCAATTTTCATTTCGTCACAAAAAGCGTCACACGAAGATTTTATCCAAATAGCATTTTTTGGTTTAATATCAGTGAGCTGGTTCATCTCCCACAAACTCATTGAAACAACGTATCTCAATGGATCTTCACATAAATCCTGACTAGTAACTGAATTTTCTCGGTTGATGAACTCTCGTTCCCATGTCGAATAATCTTGCGCAACTAATTTACAGTCTAAACCTGGTTTGCAGATTAAACCCCAACTTTTCTTTGGAACAAATATTTTAATATCATCCAAAGAAAATGGAGCATCATCTCCTAAAGCAGCCAATAAATAGGCTAGTTTCAAATTCACAACAAATTCTCGATTATTATCTTTTACAGATTGAAAAATTGAGTTAACTCGGTCAAGATCTCTTGCGGGATGTTCAACAAAAACAAGACCTTTTGAGTTAGAAATAATTTCACCTATTCGCTCTTTTACTCTAGTTTCACTATCTTTTTTTGTTGAATCTATTCGTGTTCCTTCACAAAGCAACCATTTAGGTTTCACTGATTTTGCCTTTTCAACGAATCTTCTACTCTGCTCACACTTTGAGCCATGAAAACGTATATCACCAGTATAAACAAGATTTCCGTCATCAGTGTAAACAATGTAACCACAAGCACCAGGTAGAGAATGATCAACAGGAAGCATCTCAATTTCTAAATCTTTCATCTTAACTTTGGTTTCTGGTTCCATTATCCTGAAATCACGTTCATGAACATACTCTTTGTTTTTTCGGGTAACCCTTGATAAACCACCATTTCGGTTTTCATAAAACTGGAACGCTTCACATGCAGTAATGAAATCAGATAATGGATTACTACCTGTTTCTTCCAAACACTGCAGAATAGTTTTAGTAATGCGTGTACAAAATATTGGAATATCAAATCTTAGAAAATGAATGTAATTAGCATGATCAGCATGAGCATGAGAAAGAAAAACAGCATCAATTTTTTTCTCCTCTTCTTCTCTGCCCATATGTCTTAAGTAATCTCCACGATACAATCCTTCAATATCTGGAAGAAGACCTAACTCAAAGAAGTCGGCTAGTGCAGCACATTTTCTAGGCTGTAAAAACTCTGAAAAATATAATGATGCTTGTTTGAAACTCATGCCAAAATCTAAAAAAATTCGAGTGTCTTTGTGTTCCAAGAAGATTTTATTACCGCCAATTTCGTCTTTTCCGCCAAAGATCTCAATTTTCATGATATCTCTCCTGATTTTCCGTTTACTATAGAATTGGTAATCCTTTTCTTGTTAATCCATCTGTTGCTAAGTGACTGCAATATTTAACATCACAAAGCCACAAAAACAAAGACGTATTACGCTGAAATCTTTGTTTGTTAATGTAAATGAGAATGAGCTATGATCGTGTCTTTAAAGCCAATGTTAGATCCTCTATTTGTTCCACATCATCTAGTCGCGTGCTTAGATCGTGTATGCTCCATTTTTGAACCTTTAAAAAATCAACTAATTTACCAGGAGTCAACTTGTGTTTGTAACCTGGTTCCAATAATCCTCTACATGCCTGCAAATACCAAACCGCGGTTTGGGCTTGCTTCGGTGTAACGGTAACTCCCAGTTCTAGGGAAACCTGATTCGCGACGTCTCTCATATATCTACAGGCAGGAGCGAAAACTTGCCAATCGGAAGGTAAATTCCTCGACCATCCAAAGCCAGGATATCTACACTCATCTAAAAATCGGGTAACATGAGCATTTGGGGGAACTATATCTTCTGCAATTCCACAACCATAAAGCCACAAAACACTTTTTACATATCTAAAATTATAAATTTCACGTGCAAAAAGGTCAACCAGATCTAACGTTCCTCCATAATCATTCTGAAGATCTGCAATTTTAGTAGAATTGACTTTATGTTTTTTAAAGAAATTGATTGCATCTCCAATCGTTCTGCTCAAGTCTAAGCTTTCAACTTGTTGAATTGCTGCTTTCAAGATTGCTTTTTTTAATCCCTCCCCTAGCGTTCCTTTAATGCTGCTAAGCTGTCTTTCTAGAATTTTCTGGATCTTTTTACTCCATATAGGATCACTTTCGATTTCCTGAACTGCCTTAAATTCTAGAACATCATGTAAGACTTCACTAATGTAAATGGCTTGAGCACTACGGATAGTAGCCCCGAGAAAAACTGGATAAAGAAAGACCTCCCAAACCCCACTATCTTCTGTTTTAAGATCGTCCCAATCCCAGTCTTCTAACACTAGGGTCACGAGCTCAGGAAAACCATCTGGAATAATATAAATCCCCCATTATATCTATACGTGGGTCTCCAGATAAACTTTCATCGCTATTCGATAATGCTATCCAAACATCACAAAGCATTTAGAAACCACTCTTTCCTTTTACCCCTCGTATTTTTCCTTGAGGGGAAATTTTTCTTTTTTGAGTTTTTACCCCTCACACATTTTTACCCCCCATACAATAATTACCCATTATACCTTCCTTGTACATTCCTATTCCATTATGGTACCATCCATATACGGGGGGTAAAAAGTGGTATACTACCCGTCGTCCGTCGTATGGCCCGTCGTCCGTTGTTGTTGTTGGTTAAAATTTAACCCCCAATTCAATAAAGGGAGTTTGCTGGAGATGTTTCCATCGGTCGTGGGTTCAAATTTGAACCTCGGCATCACCACATTGCCTTTGAATAAGCTGCTATCTTTTCTATTTGCGTGTTCTGAACACTTAAGCGTCCAACTAGATTCAATTGATTAAAGTCGGAGTATGAAATCCACTAAAACAAGCATTGAAACTAACCGTCTGGAATCAACCTCCAACTATGCCCTTTCTTAGTTATGACGATCTCTCCGATCTCCTGTTCCATCAGTATATTCATTCGATAAATCCTACGAGAGACATCTCCATAAATCAAACAAAACACAGATTACTTCAAAAATTAGGTGCGACTAAGTTTCGTGTTCTTTTGGGAGTGGGGTTTGTTCTAGATTTTTGTACTATCTGTTAGTTAACTATTGACGGGACTGAAATAAGCATTAAAATGCTTACACGGCAACTTCATCTTCAATAAACAATCTTGTTCTGGCGGTGCGTAGAAACGAAGAAAAAAAACGAAGTCAAGGTGGTCGCAGAGATTCTGCGGGTGGCAGCCAAAGGCTCTAATGAAGGGGAGATCATGGACCGATGTAAATTGGATTCTATGGCGGTAGAGAACTATCTGTCAGCCTTGGCAGAATTAAGTTTGCTCACTTTTGAGGATAAAGATGAAATGTGCTACCGAACAACTAAAAAGGGATTAGAATTCCTTAACACTTATCATCGGCTCAGATGGCTTCTGCTGGGCAAAGACAACGATTTCATGTTGATGCGTCTTCTGGAACAGATGAAAAGAAAGGAGCAACATCCCTTCTACGTGAGCTAGAACTAAACTCATTTTCTCTGGGCTTCGACCATAGCTGCTATGAAACCGATGACACCCATGATTATGAGAAGATTAAAAATTGTTCTCCAACTTGGATTCTGTTGGAACCACTCTTCAATGGGAAAAGTGGCTGTTATGACAAGCCATCCTCCGTAAGCCACAATCAGAATACAGAAAATGGCGGTTACGTATTTGGCAATTTTGTTCATTACCCGTCTAGCAGAACTTTGGTACTATTGGACGTAAAGTTTGTAAAATATGAGTCAATATTCCAAATTCGTGTCAACTAGAGGTTTCTTCTATCAGCTTTGACATATTACCGCTTTTGAAATAACCATTAAAGTTGCTTCAAGTCTAACTTTTGGAGGTTGTCTAGGTGTTGCTTTGATGACTAAGGAGAAAAAGGAGTTTGATGTTGTCGCCGACATCCTACGGGTAGCTGTTTTGGGCTCCAAAGAATCTGAGATTATAGTTGGATGCGACCTAGACCGCAACAGCCTCGAAAAATACCTGCCAGTCATGATGGTTCTGAAGCTGGTAAGCGTGAAGAAAGAGAGCGAGAATTTTTATCGAACCACCAGCAAAGGACTGGAATTTCTACGTTTCTACCACGGTTTACGATGGCTCCTATGGGGCAAAGACTTTGACTATGTTTTAGTTAAAATCATGAATAAGCTGAAAAAAGAAAAAAAGCCATACTACGTAAGGTAACAAAAACTGAAAATTTTCACAAAATCTTTTCCAAGAAAACTATTTCTTCTCAAAAAACTCAACAAGCTTTCGGCTCTCTGACCTTCGCAGGATATCGGCACATTTCTTAGGTTCCAAGGCTTTGAATTCCAGTCCCAAACTGGTCAAGAGTGTCTGAACGCCTTTAGC
>Ga0315543_1001780_pt1 | contig 22416 bp, 13 predicted proteins | sample SalMarSW160210MG_2_FD_203098 | JGI IMG/M metagenome (GOLD analysis project Ga0315543, IMG submission 203098) | Salt marsh sediment microbial communities from the Plum Island Ecosystem LTER, Massachusetts, United States - Salt Marsh Sediment SW1601-210 ...
CAGCCAGATTAAGGGAATTAGCCATCCTTTGCGTAGGCAAACTTCTACAAGCTGAATATGAATTCACACACCATATCCCTTTAGCCCTACAAGCTGGAGTTAAAAAGGAACAAATTGACCAACTATCAAATTGGGCCTCCGCAAGGGTGTTCAATAGGGAGGAGCAAGCGGTATTGCGCTATGCCGAAGAGCTTACTGAAAATGTCAGAGTCAGTGATGCTACATTTGAAGAATTGCGTAATCTTTTCAGTGAGCGCTCTATTGTTGAACTGACTACAGCCATCAGCTATTACAACATGGCCTGCCGAATCCTCGTAGGTCTGCAGATTGAGCTTGAAAATGAATAGAAATCGCCCTCGATACCACTAGGGCGAGATTTTATTCTTTTCTGGTGGTGGGGCTGGGGTGACAATAGGCAGAACTTTTGAGCTTGCCTTTACTCTAACTCTCTAACAATCATAGCCGGAGATTGCGTAGAGGTCAAAATGGTTCAGATACTTAGCTTAAAACCAGAAGACGAGGAAAGGCTTAATTCCCACGCATTGAAGCGATTCAATGATTGGCAGGATCGCATTATTAGAGAGGTACCGCAGCTACGCCAACTTAGCATAGAGCAGATTAAAGCAGATTTGGACACCTATCTAGATGACGATGAGAAAGCTGAATTTAATGAATGCTTGGCCGATATAACAAAGTGGCTGTCTGAGTGTATGAATACTGAAGATAGCTATTTTCCACATGCTTATGACATGCAGGTTGTTACCCCGATGTGGCGAGCTGAATCGTTGATAATGAGGGTATATCAGGCCAAGGAGGATAAGAAAAAATCGGATGCTGCCTGCAAAGCAGTAAATCCGCCGCTTAGTGATGCCGAGATGTACCTTAGCAATGATGAATATGAGGAGTTCATAAAAGCTGCCGCGCAAGCTATCATCGTCTACATCGAGAAAGGGGAAGGTTATCTCAGTGACGTGAGGAGCTTCGATTACTGCCGATTCTTGGAGCTTATCCACAACAGAAAGGAAAAGGAGAGACAGCCGATCCTAGCGAAAATTGCTGCTCAAAAGTTTAATCAACGACTCAATGAGGAAAAAGTCAGGCTGCGGGCATTGCTGTCATCCAGTAGAAAAGACGTCGATAGCTACTTCAAGAAACAAGTCAAGGATCGCCGCTATATGGGCCAGGATTTTTCTCCGCTGTTGTCCAAGAAGGAGAAGCAAGACTTCGATAAGACACTTGTCGGAATTAGCAGAAAGAAGGTAGAGGAACTTGTGTCTACTGACTTCCTCCCCTTCATTGGTAGTAGATTTTGGAGGTCTTTTTTCCTCTTGCCTTCAGCCTACTACAATTTAGAAGAGGTCCCGTGTCTCAGTTTCGCATTTGAGGTCTTCGCCGTCGTTGAGATTGGCGTGTGGTTAAAGCCTGGACAGATGAACTTTGATGGCTATGTTTTTGACTTGCCATGGAAAGACGAAAGGGGAAATTCCTCAATAGAAACACCAGAATTCCTTGGTTATCACCATATTGTGCTCACGCCGGAAGAGCTTGGCGGGTGGAGCTTCTGGCAAAACATCCCATTGGTTCTTCTGAAGGGATTGCTCAATGGTGAAACGCGGCCGAATGGAACTGTAATAATCTTAGCCTCAGATGATGATATAACTTACAAAGTTGAAGGATTTGAGGAAGAAGTGGAGGTCCCCACTCAGTTTGCGGAGTACCTTGAGCGTATCAGTAACATCAATGAAATGGTTGGCATTGGCGTTATGACCGAAAAAGTGGGCAACATCGTAAAGGCTGCACTTAGTGAGACGGAGGTAAAACGTGAAATTTCTCCACCTAGAGAGAGGGGCAGAAGAAGAGACAGCATGAAGGAAAGGGCTTTTCAGTTATTTGGCGAAGATAAAAGGCCAGGTGACCCTGAGGTCAAGTCTCTAGGTATAAAGCCAAACACAGCGTATCGCTATTATCAAGAATGGAAGAAGACTCGGAATGATACCTAGCCGTTACTCTATCAGGGTGACAAATCATAGTATTAGTCATAGCAGAAAATCATGGTAGCAGTCCTAGGTAATCATAGCGGTCAATCATAGTGTCAATCACAGTGAATAACAGTAGAAAATACTAGTGATAATTACAGTGCTTTCCCAGCCTGGTAGAGTCTAGACAGAAACCGTTAGGTCGAGTAAAGGTATAAGCGTAGCTAGTTTGCCTGCCGACTCTTACTGTACAACAATCTGATCGCTTGTGTAGTAGGTAACAAAACAAGTAATTGTCACCCGTGATATGCATTATGTCCCTCTGGTTGGGAAAATCGACTCATCCATCTCACGTTCACTATAATTTGAGGATGATGAATGGTACGACCCCATTCCGCCAATAGTCAGTTGGGATACCAGTGCTTTGTATTAGGTATCCGGCCGACATGAGTCGCTGAACAGGCTAGGACTAAAGTAGTAATACAACTGGCACATATGGGTGATTGACGCTTTCCAACGAACAAGCCTATATTAACACTATGGTCTGGCACAGTTGAATAGTTTCAGGAAAAGAAAATTGGAGACCATTAGGACGAAGACCAACCGGGTTACCGCGATAAGTCGGAGTGGCTAAGGAAGTAGACAGATGAGATCAATGAAATCAACGGTCGAACGAATGGATGTAGAAGAGTTGCTCAAGATTCTGGGCGAGAAATCGCCAGTTGGAGTTTGTATCATACAGGATGGAAGGTTTTCCTATGCCAACCCTAGCTTCCCACTCATCACTGGCTACACGGCAGATGAATTGGTGGGCAAAGATTCTTTGGAGATTGTCGTTCCCGAAGACAAGGAGATGGTCAGGGAAAATGCTATAAAGATGCTGAAGGGGAAACTCACCACGCCATACCAATTCAGGGTGATTTGTAAGGACGGTAGCAGTAAGTGGTTGACGGAGACAGTTAGACCCATCCAGTACCGCGGAAGGCCAGCAACTCTGGGGAATTACATGGACATCACCGACCTTAAGCAGGCGGAGGAGAAGCTAAAAGAGTCTGAGCACAAATACCGTCTGCTATTCGAAACTTCCCTGGATTACATCGTCCAGATGGATAGAGAGGGACGATATATTGCTGCGAATCCTGCGACGGCAAGAAGCCTGGGAGTTCCCTTGGAAGAAATGATTGGCAAGACAATATTCGAAGTGCAGCCGCAAAAGGTTGCACAGTACCGATTGGGAATGGTGAGAAAGGCTTTGGATGAGTGGCGGCCCCAAATTTTCGAAGACGAAAGAGCGGGAAGATACTTCCACCACATCTATATCCCCACGAAAATTTCGGAACAAAGAGAGGTTGTCCAGATGATTGCAAGGGATATCACCGATCGTAGAAAAATGGAGGAGGCGCTAAGGCAATCTGAAGAGAGATACCGCACTATACTGGAGGAGATGGAAGATGCCTATTTCGAGGTTGACCTCGGCGGACACTTCACCTTTGTCAATAGTTCAACATGCCGCCAGCTGGGATATTCAAAGGAAGAACTGATGGGAATGAGCTATAAGAAAATTACACTAGAAGATGATATCGAGTCCGTATTTCGAATCTTTAATGAAGTGTACCGAACCGGCAAAGCAAACAAGAGCTGCTTGTGGACAATCGTCTGCAAAGATGGGATCCACAGGCTTACCGAACACTCAGCCCTTCCTATACGAAATGACAAAGGCGAGATTATTGGGTTCCGTGGCGTTGGGCGTGACATCACCAAGCGCAAGAAGGCAGAAGAGGCACTACGACAAAGCGAGGAAAAGTATAGAGTTTTGTTTGATAGCACAGTTATCGGCACGATTGTTCTGGACGCTGAGACTATGAAAGTAGTGATGGTTAATCAAGCCGCTGCGAAAATGTTTGGATTCAGTTCTGTAAGGGAAGCCATTGGAATAAATCCGTTTGACTTCATTTTTCCCGAGGACAAGGAGAGATTTTTTGAGCTTGCTAAGAAGAATTTTTTTGAACAAGAATCGCGGCAGATTAACGAGCTTCGGGTGGTGACCAAGGATGGCAGAGAAATATGGATAAGTGCGACAGGTGCCAAGATTATGCATGAGGGCAGATTAGCGGGTCTAATTTCTTTTACCGACATTACTGAGCAAAAGCGGCAAAATGAGCGGCTAATGATGACGGACCGGCTGGCTTCCATCGGCGAACTGGGAGCCGGCGCTGCCCACGAACTCAATAACCCACTCACGAGCATTATGGGTTTCTCCCAATTGCTTATAGAGAAGGAAGTCCCTGACGACATCCGTGAGGAACTGAAGCTTATCTACAAAGAGGCTCAGCGAGCTGCTGATGTAACGAAGAATCTCCTGACGTTTGCCCGAAAGCATGCACCAGTGAAGCAGCTTACCCAGATAAATGACATTATTGAGGACATGCTGAAATTACGTGCCTATGAACACGAAGTAAACAGTATCGAGGTCAAGAAAAAGCTTGCTCCTGACATTCCTGAAATCATAGTTGACAGTTTCCAGATGGAGCAGGTTTTCATGAACATCATTATCAACGCTGAATATTTTATGATTAAGGCGCATATGAGGGGAACCCTGACCATTACCACCAAAGGACAGGACAATATCGTGATGATTTCAATCGCTGATGATGGCCCGGGGATTCCACCGGAAAATCTGAAACGGATATTTGATCCCTTCTTCACCACCAAAGAAGTAGGCAAGGGGACCGGGCTTGGTTTGAGCATTTGCCACGGGATAGTGATCGAGCACGGCGGGCAGATATATGCCAAGAGCGAGCTTGGTAAAGGGGCTACCATTTTTGTCGAGCTGCCCGTTAACAGTCCATGACCATATTAGTGGGAGTCATGAAACAGGCTAACACCAACGAGAAAAGCATTTTAATGGCTAAAGAGAAGGAGTGCGAGGATGCCTAGCCAGCCAGGATACCACAGAGATCAGAGGGGGTAGTTCCCTTTGAGCTAGCTCCATTGCACGAACATAGGGATGCCCAATGAGGATGTGGCCCCAGATAATACATGTTATAAGCCACCGCCGGTGACTTGCAGGTGAGTAACATAACGCTATATTGTTACCATTGAACAGACATCGGGATGTTTGATTCTCTTGCACTATGCCCAGGTTTCTGATAGAGAGTCACTGAGTGTTTTACCATCAGTAACTCTGTCCCGCGCTAAGAGTTGACTCTATCTATGCTGCCCACAGATTTCCTTAACTCATCATAATTGCTGGCGGGATATGATAAAGCCAACATGGTAGTATCGACTTCCAGATTGTTTATTATGTAGAGGGGGTCAAATCCCCCGATGAATGTCAGACATGTTTGTTCGAGTTTATCCAGCTTAGGTATAGCTTCACATGTCAGCAGTAATGCAGATTTATCCATAGGATTCCCCTCTATCGGAGATAATAGAAATCCTGGATACGTTTTTCCTGCATGCGTTCTACAAGGTACTTTTGGTCCGAAGATTTTAGTTTTTCCATCGCTAACGACTATTCTGCTTAGTAGCTCTTTAAGTGTATACCAACGTCCAACTATCTTGATAGCTTCTGGCTCTTCATCACCAAACGAAAAATTGATTACAGACCTTTTAGAATCATATTTATTGTAGTCCTTGATTTTATCAGCCACTGCGAAAGCTTTTAAGTATTGAAATTGAGTTGTAAAAATATGCCCCTCTTGCTGAGCAAGGGGAATAGATTTTTTACGAACGGCTGATAAAACACGACCAGTTTGAGAAAAAAGTGCCATTCCGTCTGGATGATGAGAATATTTGACCAGATGTGAAGTTACTTTTCCGCCAGGGATTAAACTAATCTTCTGATTTCCTCCTTTACCCCCTGCAAGAGTGGCTACACTTACAAGTCCTTCTGAATGTTGATAGTATGGGAAATTAACAAACAGACTGCCATCTTTCTGACCAAACACAATTTGTAATACTTTATACCTATTTTGCCCTACCTGAATTGTAATTACGTACCTTTCGGAACGAAATGGATTCATTCTAACGGGCATTTTCGCCACAACATATGATTGTATACGAGATAATAGTCTATTTACCATAGCACTTCTTGTATTTTTTACCACTTCCACACGGGCAGGGACCATTACTACCCGTTACTCAAAGCTGAAATTTACCACCATTGAACGAACATAGGCATCATTGTTCAACTGTAGGTATACCTATATTGACGGAAAAGGCTATGCTTTGTCAAAGGCATAGCCATGTCTTTGGACGGGTGGATTGCACAGAGTTGAACTCTTCGTGAAACATGTTTGACTTGCCTTGTAACATTACCGAGGATTGTTGGGTGAAAGCTTCAAATCAAGGCAACATACTGGTTGAATAGCGCAGGGTAGCGGATAGTGCCCTGCCTCCTTACCCAGCGACGCATGCTCCTTCCAAGTGGCCACGCGATACTCGGACGTTGGTTGTCCAACAGCTCTTTAAAGTCTTTGGTGGAAGCATCAGCACAAGTCTCTGGGTTCCCCTTGTGATTTGTCCAAATGTGATAGGAAAGATTAGGTTCAAAGTAGATTCCTACTATTTCGTATCGATGTCCACTTGGGTTGCAGGCGATAAACACGAGGTCGATGGATGAGTCAGGGACTACCCGCCCGGTTCCTGCTCCACATTGGACAAAGTTGTTGCTGTCGCGAAGAAAGGCTTTTCCCTCGCCAAGTTTTGATGGGTCACCTCTTTGCTTTATGATATCCTCGTGATTTCCCTGAATTAAGTGCTTTCCATTGTACCTCTTTGCCCACCCAATGTTAACAAACAGCACGTTTGGTTGCGGTACTCGCTTCATAGGCACCTCCTCGTCTAACTTGACTTAGACTTCGTTTATGACATTGGCTGAGCTTAATGATACCCATAGTAAGCCAACTAGGGGACGCAGTCAATACCGCTCTTTCACACAATAGTCAGGATTGTGCAATCCCCTTCACTGGTGTTGGTATTCTGGGACATAATACTTAATTTGTAGTGGGCCTAATTGGTATGGTGCCTCTGGAATTCAAAGCTTATAGTGAAATGTTCTTATGGCGTTTCTGGTGCCGGCAAATGTCTCACCATTTCCCAGAACTGCTTATTTTCCTTATTTAATTTGGTCGGCTCTAGGCTTATAAGACCTTTAACCAAGTGGGATTTTATCTCAGGATTAGGTTCAGTTTCAGTACGGTGGAGGATATCATCAAAATATGCCGAGTATTCATTATATTCTGGTTTTGGTTCTATTCTGCCCAAGATATTGAAGCCCAAGTCTACACTCTGACTGTTGATGCCACGCCTTATTAGTTTGTCGAAAACAAAATCTAGGAACTTCTGTTTAAGAGTCGGAGTCAAATCAACCCAAGTTACGAGGGGACTTTGCGCTGAACCTGCTTGATAGGCAGAATTCGGTTGTAAAGTAGAAAGCCATTCCACCGTTTCTGTCGTTATGTCTCTTCTTTGTGTTTGCGATAGATAGCTTGCACCATCCAAAACAACAAACCCTACCCTTTGACTATCAGGATTGGTATCTTTTAGATGTGTTTTAATATAAGAAACAAGCCTCTCTTTCAATTCTATATCGTTTGCGCATTTCATTTTATTGCAAGCGATATAGAGGCTCTCCCTTTGCTCTACCGGTTGGATCTGCTCCGCTTTCGTTAAAAGTGCAGATACCACTGCCTTTTTATCATCGGTTTGGTAATTTAGCTGCTCGAGCTTTGCAACAGCTCTTTGAGGATCAGTTTGAATCAGTGCCGTAAGCCATTCTGTTCTATTCTCTTTGGTCGCTAGTTGATATAGAAAGTCAAATACGTTTTGGTCACTTATGACTCTTTGTCGGAGAGTATCTCTATGCCTAATTATAAGCTCTTCCTTATCACTCTTTGTCTTGAATTTGTTGAAGGCAAAATTCAGGTCGTCAGAACTCGCACCAGCGAAAAATTTATTGAGAACCGAGTTTATCTGAGACTCTAGGGGAGCATTAATTACCCCTTCTAACCGAAGACAGACAGGAATAAATATTCGTTTTTGTACTGAAGGACCAAGTGCATTTATCCCATTAATAATTTGCTGAACAAATGGATTAATGACGTCTGCATTTAGTTTTGCAATCTTATCATCAAAGCTACTAACTACATCGTCCAAGCAAGCTAATAAATTGTCCTTTTCATCACGGTAAGGTTTTGGCATCTCTGTTGAGAGCAATGCAGTGTATCGAGTAATGATCTCTGCCAGGTTTTTATCACTAACCACAGCCTTGAAGTCGACGAGAAGGCCTATTTTTGCACGAAGTCGCCCTGTGTTTTCCACATCGCTCTCGGAAATTTCATCAATGAATTTACTTAACGTCTCCTCACTTATAAATTCTTTTTGTTCATTAATTTTCCCGACGAACGTCGACAAAACCTCAAGGCTACAGTATTTCTGGGCGATTGCAGTGCGTATCTCTTGCTTTCTCGTAGTATCGAACCAGTCTTTATTGTCAATGAACTCCTGCAAAAGGTCTTTGACATATATCTCAAGATTAGTACGTGTAATGTGTTGTGGGTTAGAGAATAGGTTTGAATACCTATGAATTATCTCTCTCCTCCATCCCCCTTCACACCTACTGAGAACTTCGTTGAATATTATGTTTGGGCTGAAATTTTGCAGCTGCGCACCAAGCTGACCATCGTCAGCAAGCAACTCAGCGATTTTGTTGTAAAAATGCTTGTCTAATGTCAAGCCAAGCTTTTGGAGCGCAGAAAGACTTGATGAAGCTATATTGAATAGCAAGAGCCCTCTACCCTTATTCCTGTCAATGAAACTTAATATGAAATTATTAAAAGCAGTTAACCTCCCGGCATCCTCCTTGAATTTTTCAATTATTTGTTTGGCTGACTCTATGTTATTGTCCTGGAGAGCAAATTGAAGGTCTCTTATTTCTGGAATTTCGATTTCCTCTTCGGATATTTTAAGATAACGAAATGGCCTAGGGTCCTCGACATGAATGGGTTGCGTAGCCCGCAGAAAATCATCAAGCTCCTTATTGGTGGCACTTACGGTTTCTTCTCGTGTCACCGAATCGTAATTTCCGGGGAATCGTATTCTAATTACTAAATCCTTTGCCAAGTAGGCCACATTTTCTGTAATGCTACCCTTCTGCAGTTCCCCTGATGCTTCCCTTCTTTCCGCAAGTAAGAAGTGTGATAGCAGAGTATTAATAAATTGCTTAATTTGGCGTGGATTTTCACGAAATGCCTTTGCAATGACATAGGCGACATCGTGCAAATCTGCTACAGAGAGATTCGTCTCTCTCAGTAAGCTTTCAGTGTAGCTTTGGAGCTCGGTATCGATAAATTCCGGAATTATGAGGCAACTATTGAAAAACTTCCGAAGAAACTCGTCACCATCGATTTTAGAAACGGTATCTATATTTTCGGAATCCGGAGAATATCGCCTTTCCAAATGTCTCTTTATAGCATCAGCATCACAGGCGATAAGAAAAATGCACTTTTTCTGCTCCAAGAAGGTTTTTATTGTTGATAGTAGTTCTACCGCTTTATCGCAAAACACGCGATCTAGATTATCAATTATGACGAGAAGTTTTTCTGCTCTTATTTGATCAATAATCTTCTTGAACTCCGCTTCAAATTCATGGGGATCTTCAAAACGTTCAGCCGTTTTGGTTACTGTTTCGATCGTGACCGATTGCTGCAACAGCCATAATATTATTGCTGCTACCAGCCCTCCTCCGGAAACTGTAGATATGTAAGTTCCAAGGTTGTTCGGTGATAGAGCGTGTATTAGGAAGCCGACTCCCACCATTACTGCCAGGATTATAAGCAGAGGCCATATTAGTGCCCAATTTGGCTTTATGCCGCTCCGAAACGTTCTTGATATAGGCACATGCAAGTTTTCACTTAGTTTGACATCGGTGCCTAAATATTGTTTTTCACCCTGTTTCTCCTGCAGCTGATTTACCGTGTCTTGCAAAAAAGTTCGTCGTAATGCATCTCCCTCATGTTTCCACGCATCAATCTTGATTACAGCAATTTCAGTGGCATAAAATTTACGTTTTTGAGCATCAAGTATAGTAGTCTTTCCGGTACCCCATTTCCCAAACAAACCAATTGTGAAAGGTGTCGGGCATGAAAGTACTAATGTCCTCAGGTTCTCGACTATGCTAGGGTGTCCAAAGCGCATCTCTCGCTCCCTATCAGCACCAAGAGGCTGATCAGAGAGAAACGTTACTTGTTTCACGTTAGAGTGTATATTCTTGTTCGTGCTTTCCATGAACCATTTCCCTTTTTATCAGATGTATGAAACTGATTCCACAATTGAATTATACTACCACCCAAGCAGATTGACGATATGTTTAATGTCAATGTCTTTTTCAATACCTAAGATTGTGATATCAACCCACAGTAATGGATTTTTCCACCATCCTATTAGTAAGGTGGGATGTAAAGTCTTCAGCAAAAGTGAGACACATTAAGCCAATCTGTTTAGGCCGTTGTTTTGATTTGACTGAGACGAGCCTGCGAAACATTCCGTTAGTGATCGACCTCCGCCCTGTCGTCCATCATCCATCATCACCTCATCTTCCATACTGTAATAATACAAATACGCATGGACGATGGATGATAGACGACACTTCATCTGCCCAGCTTGGTTTTCTACGTGACTCACTGGTTGATTTCATGTAACGCTTACGGACGACAGACGACAGCTATGGACGACAGTTCATGGATGATGAACGATAGGCGACAGACGATGGATGATGGATGATGGATGATGGATGATGGATGATGGTGGAGGTCAATCTTTAGTAGAGCATTTTGCAGGCAACAAAACGATGGTTTGTGTAGGGAGGTAACAAAACAGGCAATTGTTATGCGCAGCACCCCCCACAGAACTACTACAACAATCAAATTATCCTTTCTTTTTGAATTTTGATCTTATTCGGGATTTCATCACCATTCAGGTAGTGCAGAGAATCAGAAAGAGATTACAGGTATTTTGAACGAAGTTGATGGAAGGTCATATGAAGCCGAAACCTGTAGATGGAGAGACCAAAAGCAGCAGAATAAGCGAACGTTTTTCGGCCTTCTGCGTTATAGTATAAGGAGGCCATCTGCTTGTGGACAAGGATAAGATCAAGGATAAGATATCGAAGCATTGGACCTCTCCACTTGCTCCTCTGCCTATATTGTTCCTCCAGTGGATTCCTTCCGTGATATATAGAGGTATCATGTTATTCCCTGTACTCCTATATTTTATCCGGCCCTTCGATGAGCATTTCTATGAGGACTTGCGGTGGTTATTTTGTTATCCCGCTAACATACCTGGCTGGGCAATCGCCAGTTTTGGTTTCCTTCTCTTTCTTATCGCTTTGACGAGCATGCTTAAGAAAAGAGGCGGGCTCCTGACTTCCGGCCTATACGGAAAAGTCAGGCACCCTCAATATCTGGGTTTTATCGTCATGACATGGGGAGTCTCTGCAGTTCTGGTTATTTGTCCAGGCTCACCAGTCACCATCGGGCTCCCTTATTTTCTTCATCGTTGGATTGTGATATCGTTAGCATATGTAGGGCTTGCATTTCTTGAAGAAAGGTATTTGTTGACAAAGTACCCTCAAGAATACAAGGAATATAAACAAAAGGTGCCTTTCCTATTCCCTGTGCCTCATCCAAGGAAAATCCCTCAACCGATTTTTGATTTGGGTATCATAATCTTGTTTTCTTTCGTTCTACAAGAAATCTATCCACGAATTATTCAAACTCTCATTTGATGATTCAGTATTTGACAGGAATGGTTTTAAAAAATTCTGCTCTTCGACCAATACTTCGAAAAGTACATTGGTCGTCTTTGTGCTCAGTGCTCAGGTGCTGTAACATTCCGCTATGTTGTGCAACACAGAAATGTGCATAACATTTGCGGCGAAGAATGGGCATCAGAGACTACGCGGCGATTATTTACCTGACTTCCACCCTGTCACACGAGTATCAATGAGATTATCCACAAAACACTCATACTGCCTGGCAACCAGTATGCTTGAATCCAAATCGGGGCAAAGGGTCCCCACCCACCAAAATATTTTGAATCCGCCTCTAATAACAATTCTTTGCTTTTATCCTCTACGCCTTCAGTCGCACGGTGAAGAACATCATCCCAGATTCTTTTGCCCCTTTTTGTAGCTAGCGTGTTACGATTCTGTAGAAAAGCCAGAAAAAGCCCTAGTATACAAACAAAGATAGCTAGTGGCCTGGCAATCCCATTCACAAGAAGAATCACGAAGCCCGCAAACAAGAAAGCACTTACAGTCAAAAAAGAAGCTGTCCTTGCGCCAAACAGTTGGTCTTCTTGCATTCTCCTTTGGTTGGCAAAAGCATAGATTTGAAAGGATTTTTCCTCATCCGTCATATTTGTCACCTCCTTCATACGTCTTGACCGAGATACCTGAGTTCTAATAATCAACAATCACTCCCCTCGCCTCAAGTTGTGGTATGTATATGTTGATGGAATCGTCGCTTAATGGATTATCCCGCAAATAGACGACATCTCCCTCTCCTAGCCCAGTGTTATCGATCAGCGCTGAGATATCGCTTATCTGGTTAACATCTAGGTAGAGATATATCAGGTTGGTGAGGTTGGCCAGAGGCGAGATATCGCTTATCTTGTTATTAACTAGCCAGAGAAACGTCACGTTGGTGAGGTTGGCCAGAAACGAGAGATCGCCTATCTGGTCCCCATTAAGCGCGAGCATAGTGAGGCTGTCGAGGTTGGCCAGAGGCGAGATATCGCTTATCGGGTTGTAGCTAATGTGGAGATTTGTGAGGTTGGTGAGGTTGACCAAAGTTGAAATATCGCTTATCTGGTTATCCGGGAGGTGGAGGTATGTAAGGTTAGTAAGGTTGGCCAGAGGCGAGATATCGCTTATCTGGTTACCCTGAATGTCGATAGCTGTGAGGTTGGCGAGGTTGGCCAGAGGCGAGATATCGCTTATCTGGTTCCCTACAAGGTCGAGCCGTTTCAAGTTGATGCAGTGCTCGATTCCCGTGATGTCCCCGATGTTTCTCTGATAAGCATGGAGTGTAGTGAGCCCTAATAGGTTAGATTTGTATATATCTCCCGTGGGTTTGCCAATGGCTTCCCTTATTGCTTCCTCAAGGTTGGGATCAGGGAAAGTTACTGGCATTCTGGTTTCTGCTTGGGCTAATAATTTTCTGTAACCGATTGCTAAAGGTTTCTCGTAGTCTGCTATCTTGTGGCCCATGGCTTCCACCTTGAAACCAACGTCCGTCTCTAGACCCCCATACAACTCCCACCACGGGGTCTCGAATATATCTGCATTCAGTTCAACGTATCCTCTGACCTCGGTGTATGGCCCAGCTCCGCCATAGAATAGAAAGCTCAGCTGGGGGCCAGCGTAGACTTTCACTTCACATCCAGCAGTGAGGGTCGGCTCCTGCCAATCAAAGGAAGTGGAGAAGTCGGTAATTGTGGACCAATCTCCATTACTGCACTGAACGATAGCTGTAAGATCGGCGTCCTCAGTTACACCGGCAGTGATGCCAGCGGACACTTCGCCGTTCAGTCCCATATTGATAGAAAGTATAGGGAGGATCACCACCGGAAGAAAGGGGCCAACCATCACTGTGAAGGGAGACAGGTATTGTCGATATACCTCCATCTTAGGGTGAATCTCAGCAACAGCAACCTTGCACGACAGCTCAACTTCTGACATCAGAGTGACAGCGGTCCGTGAATGCGCCTCGATCAACTTCCAACCTCGAATAGTCCAGCCAATGTTAAAATCGACGTTAATCTCAACACTGAGGTCTGCAGTTATCTGATCATCCTTGGTATCCGGATAGCCATCTTCATCAAACAAGACCACATCATCCAAGCGGACATAGAAACCTGTGCCCAAAGCCTCCGTTGATGAGGCTAATGGATCACTCAACTCAACAGAGAGCACACTTAATACAGCCATCTCCTGCGCTTCTAGCGGATAGAAAGTTCCATCCGGCTGCAGACGCCAAGTGGTATCAACAGTGCAGTCCTGTATTGCATCCTCAAGAGTCGCGGAAATCGTCTCTACTGTCATCTGGTTGTCATCGGCGACGATATTGGTGACCTTTCGCAGCAGCCCATACGGCGTGGCCTCGCTCACTCCATACACAATTACGTCTCCAAGCGACAATGAACTCAGTTCTTCCGTAATATTTCCAAAAGTCAGCGTTGAGAAATTCCCAGACGCCCCAGATAAGCAATTCAGAGTCGTTTCGTCTAGGACTACGGTGGTTTCAGGTATGGTAGTGGAGTCGTTGCAGGATGAAAGACAAAGGGAGAGGGAAATTGCGGAGATTAAAATAGCATAAACCAATATACGCCTCGGTCTCATCATAGCAAAACCTCATCTATCACTGAATATGATAGAAACTGTGATAGCCCTCTCACATACTGGGCTACAAACCCTACGCTAGTCATAAAATACTGCTTTTCATAAGGATTGTTTTTCTAAAGGCCATTATACCGCTGTATGACGACTAGCCGATAGTCCTTTGTGCGCTGTCCACGACATCCTATATAGTTTAAAAATCACAAAACGCCAAAAGATCAAATCGAACCTGTCTGTACCATTGCACAAAAGTCAGAATTGTTAAGTCACAGCCGGCCACAGATGAACATTTCACCGAACAATGTAAGCTTTGGTTACCCAATAAGGCATTATACTGTGTAACATCCTATCCATTTGTATTCCTAATGAGCCCCATTTCTGTAAAGGATCTGGAAACAATAATAGAGCCCATTTAGTGTTTATTACTTAGGGGAGCAAAATAGTTGCTGGTTGAAACGTCTTGATTGGCATATACCCATTAACTTGTCGGATTATTATTCTTATTAATCATGACGGGATGGCCATCAAGAGAACTCAACAGTTCGTAGCTGTAATCTGCTGGAAAAAGCCCTACTTGAGAATTGTAGTTTTTGAGTTGTCGCTCTAGATAATCGTGGAGTGATGGATCGATATCAGCCGCTATGCTATGACGACGCTCCTCAATTGCGACACGAGTCGTTGTACCACTTCCAGCGAAGAAATCTAAAACGGTGGATCCGGGATATGAGAGGGCTCGAATCAAATAAGTGATTATAGCCCTAGGTTTCTGAGTCGGGTGTCCCACACGCTCTTTGGAGTTTGCGTTCAAACGTGGTATTCGCCATACATTCGTTGGATTGCGACCTTTCTCGATCGTTTCGGGACGGAGGCGTTTGTCTCTTTTATATGTTGCCTTAGTTACTTCATCATAGGGTTCTCTGACGGAATCTAGGTCGAAAAAGTACTTTCTTGTCTTACCAAACCATGCGATTTCTTCATGCCTGTTTGCAAAGAATCGCTGCGCGCTCATGCCATTCGGGTAATTCCAAACAATAACATTGACGAGACGCATGCGGGAGTTAATTCGCATATAATTAATAATCGAGAGGAGATCTCCTGTGCCGGCTTCATCCTGATATTGCAGGCCGCCGAAGATAGCGATATTTCCAGTTTTAGACAGGACACGCTCCGATTCTTTTAGCCACCGTGCAGACCAATCAATGTAATCACGGTGATTATCCCAATGGGCCATTTGAATATTGTATGGAGGATCACAAACAATGAGCTGAACACTCTCATCCGGGAGTCGGCGGAGGCAATCCAGGCAGTCGGTCACGAGAACTGAATGATATGTTTTATAAATAGGTTGAGTTAGTATGCCCTTTTGAGAAGAGTGGGCTGAACCCTTCTTCCTCAGAATGTTCATACCGATATGTCCTACGTTAAAATGCGAACGATTAGCCATATGTTACCACTCAAAGATTTCAAGGCTAGTCAGGAAATAGTCAGGCGTAAGGAATTTAGGCCCGAATAGTTCTCGTGCAATACTCAAGTCTATGGGGTCAAGAGATTCTTCGTTGTCTGGCCAAGCTGCCGCGATAGCTTTGAGCCGATCGCTAGCCTTAATATCATCCTCTGTTTCGGCCGCTTTAACAAGTGAAGGCATAAGTAGGAGACGTAATATAGTTACGTCGCTACGTGATGCTTGTAGAATGCCACAAGCATCTAGTATGTTTAGTAAGAATGGACATCTTCGCTTTGATGCTTCTGCAGTGGCCTCCTCAATTCCTTCCTGGTCACAGAACTGTTTGACGAAGGGCGCATGAAAGAATTGCTCGTAAATCGTCTGCCTTTGTGTGACTGCCCCTTGGCAGATCTGGTAAAGGAATCGCATCATCTGTTGTACTGCATTCATCTTCAAAAAAACTGAGTAGACTTCCTCCTTGGCTTCATCTGAAGAACTAATAAACTCACGAATAGCTTTGTTGTACGTTTCCTCGTTGTCGGACATACGAGTACTTGGAACGCCGTCTCTCCCAAGTGCGAAATCCAGATTCATAGAGTCAAGGAGCGGTCGCAGAGCGTGATAGAGTTTTTCTCCCTGTGGTGTGAGTTGGAGGGGGTATTCCTGGTTGTGGGCATAAGTTCTGTCGTCAGGAAGGATGCCTAATTCCATTGCTGCTTGGAGTTTGTATTTTACTTGGCGGCGGTAGATCGCGAGGCGGCCATCTCCAAGTTGCCCGCGCAACCGAATATAGTTATCATCAAAGTGGGTTCCCTCTCGATGTCCTGAACCAAAACACTTTACGATGGATAGAACGTGCCCTAAATGAGTGCCTTGTGGGTAATGGTAACTGGCTTCAGTGTATTCGCCGACATCCCTAAGAAATCCCATCCATGAACCATAAAGCCGTATGTACTGGTTTGTTGAGAACTCTCCCTGTTCGTCAAGATCAGCCTTGGTCGGCTTGCGTCCAAGCTGCTCCGCAAGTGCGAAGTAGGCCTCCTGTAAGTCTTGTTTTGTGTATCCGATTTCTTCGGCGTCTTGCCGATTTAGGATTTCTTCGACGGCCTCGTCGAAATGCACTTCGCAACCTGTCGAATAGATGTACTCGATTTTGCGTCTGGTACGGCCGCCCTCCATAGTCTCAGTGACTCTAGATTCCTTAGACAAGTACTTCCGGATTTGATTAGCGCGCTTGTAATTACCTATAAAATCAAGTATGCGAACTCGATCTTTTCCTGTGCAGAGACGTAGGCCACGGCCCAGTTGTTGAATAAATACAGTCTTTGACTCGGTTGGCCGGAGGAATAGGAGAATACGTACGTTTGGGAAATCAACCCCCTCGTTAAAAAGATCAACAGTAAATGCTACCTGAAGTTTGTCATCATGGAACTGTGCCAGAAGTTCATCACGATTAGGTGATTCTGAATGGATTGCTGCTGCAAGGATACCACATTCACGGAAGAAATCAGCCATTCTCTCTGCGTGTCTGATTGAGACGCAGAAGCCGATTGCTTTATCACCGTTGCCTTTTTCAAGGTACTCAGAGATAATCGCTTCATTTCGTTCGGGAATAATTAGGTAACGTTCTAGATCGTCAACGCGATATCGATAATTCTCAAAGCGTATTTTCGAGTAATCGACATCATCGGTAAGTCCATAGTAGGTGTAGGGTACCAGGAAGCCACGTTCAATAGCATCCTGTAACGGTATCTCATAGATTTTCTTGTAATCGAAAAGCTCAAATATATCTTTCCTGTCAGTCCTATCAGGTGTTGCTGTCATACCTATCATAAACTTCGGTTGGAAGTAGCCAATTATCTCGCGGTAGGTTGGGCTCTGACCATGATGCACTTCATCTACAACAATATAGTGAAAGTGATCATCGGAAAACTGCGAAAGCTGACCAGGCTGTCGGAGGGTGTCTTTTGAAGCAAACAGAACGTCACAGACGTCTTCGTTTTCTTTCTGTTCACCGGTAAGAATCCCAACTTGCATCTCAGGCCAGACACGCTTGTAGGCATCAATGCTCTGTTTCAAGATGTCCAGTCGATGTACAAGGAAAAGTACCGGCCCGCCGACTCGTCTTGCATCAAGAGCGGACAGGATTGTTTTTCCCGTCCCGGTCGGCATGACGAGAACCCCTCTGTTCCACCCGCGCTCACCTCGGAAGAAGTCAAGAGCTTGAAGAGCTTCTTGCTGTATTGGATTAGGCTCGAGTTCGTATTCACTAAGTAATTCTGGTGCGTAACTGGCAAAAGAATCACGTAGAGTGTCAGCTACAAGTGCCCGCCAATTGGGCGCTTGGAGTTGACTATAGGAGAAACGGACAAGATGGTAGCCAAGGCGTAAGATTTCATTCTGCCGAAAGAGATTATCGTCAAACATCTCGTTTGGGATGATACCTTCAGCGTGGTAGGTTTCACCATTGACTTCGAGTGCCAACTTCGCTCGTGGTCCATGATATGCAAAGTCAATACGTCGTGAGCGACCCGTACGGTCCAATATGGGGTACTGTGGGATAATTCGTTCGATCTTTGATCCGAGAAGAGGATAAAGAAACTCTTCTATGAAAAGCCGCTCACTCTCTTGCGTTATTCGTGAGCCATATTCGGTATAATATTCTTCCAGATTCATCACTATTACCTATCTTTATTGATAAGCTAACATAATCACTTGAGTTCAAGTATCGCCAGCCTTGATTGCAAGACTGTCTTCATAATTTTGGAGTATCTAAATCATACATCTCACGTTCTGATATATCAAGAAATTAACAGGTTAGTATGGGAATTAATAATCCTATCAAGCAGTAAAGACTTCCGATTTAGATTCAAGATAAAGCGTTGGTTTCTATCTTTATCACCGTTCTTAACGAATGAAGGGAACTTAACAATGATAGTTCACATGTAATTGTCACAATTCGTCAAATTGTTGGATTAGGTAGTTAATCTCTACCCAACTGAGCTTATATGTGGACATTTAGGATGTAGGTATCCATATCTGAGATGTCAAGGATACAGAAGAGTCGAACTTAACCCCGACAACACCACTATCGGCTTGGGCGACAGATTTTCCATTAATCTGAATATCGATGACCCGTACTTTGCGAAAAAGGTGGGGCTCGGTAATTATGAGGTCTGCACCCTTGCTAATCTGGAGATTATCTAGCTTTAGGATTACAACTGTACCACCGTAGTGTATCTCAAGGGGAGAACCAACCAATATTGCATTTGACGGAGTGAAAGACACGAGCCCGTATTCAAGTAAAGAGGCTTTCGCAGCCTCCTTGGTTATGAAATTATTCTGTATATAGAAATAAAGCTTGAATAGCTCATATGTCGTGAGAAGGCCTCTTTCGTCATTTTTGGCATCTTCAATTTGCTGCCTAGAAAATGGTGGATGATCCCTATCTTGCGGTGGTAAATGAAGTTGGTGATTTACAATGTAGAGACCATACACATCATAAGTTTTTCTCTCCTTCCCCCTGCGATACCTTATCTTGCTTATTTGAGAGCAATCACTATCAGTTGATGTCCCCCCAATACCCTTGACTTCAATAACCAATAAGCCTTTTTCAAGTTCAACACGTAAGTCTTCTTCTTTAAGTCCGCCATTCTCTTCATCAACGTTAATGACTTTGGGAAAACCTAGCCAATTGAAGTAACGCTCAACTGTTTTGACTAATGGAGCACCCGACTTAGTCAGTAAGTCATGTAACCAAGAGTACTCTTGGTAGTTATCGTGTAATTTCTTATCCAATTCCTCTAACTTCTTTGAATACTCCTCTTTAACCCGGCGTTTTTCAGCCTTTAGTGATTCTTCGTTTGGCAGTTGATATTTGGCATCTGCGAGCCAGGCAAATCGAGTAGAATATGGAAAAAGCCTTGGGAAATCGGCTGGCAATACGGTTTCAAAAAGCTCAACAAGAAATTCCCCTTTCCTTTCAATATGGGGGAAGACGAATATGGATGTTTTTGGGTCGTAATCTGCATAAGACACAATACGATTATCCGCAGAGAGCATCAACGGAACAAACGTGATTCGGTTTACTTGTCTCTCCTGTTGGCTATCCCATTCTGTATCGTGCTTAAAGGTGATATCATAAGAAGCCTCTTCGTTATGTCCGGCTATTAATCTTACGAAATCTGTGCTGATGCCAGTTGCTACGTGTGTTTCTTTGCCAATTACATTGGTGCTTTGGGGAAAACGTAGACCTTTCATGAAAGAGTAGTTATTGTAGGTTGGTTCACCTATAGATTCTATGCCTTGTTCGGTTCTTTGAACAAGTTCGTATGGGATCTCCTCTTTACTAGTCGCGAAAATAATGATTATGGCAGTTTTGTCGATGAAGGCAGAAAGTTCCGATGCTAGAATAGCGCCAGAAAACGGGCGGGGATCAAATATTGTTTGAGGGTAGCAACTACGTATTGCGAATGTGTCTCTACTCTTTACGTATGTACGCTGATGGTCTGAGGGGTCGTATGGTACTGTCTCAACATTCTGTAAATTCGCTACTAGAATATTGAATTCGTGCAGATTGGGAGGGAAATTGTGATTCAACAAGCAAATATGTTCGTCATGGCGAGATTTCTTAGGTACTTCGACTTGCTTCCCAAAGGTCCCCGAAGTACAATTAAATCCTCTTGAACGAAGAAGTGAACTGTCTGGTTCCTCTAGGTCAATCAATAATATTTTCGGGGTTTCTTTGAAGCTAGAATCAGTCGCGTGGTTGCCTTCGTTTGTTGATGCAACTTTGCCCTCGGATGAGAAGGATTGCGTCGGTACACGAGAGGGATCAACATGCTTTTCGAGCTTTTGTCTACTTAAGCACTTGAATAACCTCATGATTCCATGCCAACGAATTGTAGTTATCGTAACTATACCATTAAGTAGCTACTGGTGCGTATAATTCCCTATAATCCTTACTCACGAATCCGTAGCTTCACAGCACAACTATATGCAGTAAAAGTAAGGGAATTACACAATAATCTATTTTGTAGAATGGCCCGCAACTTAGTGCTTGGTCTTGTCAGGCGTCCCATACGTTTGCCCCTTCTTAGGAGTAGGAGGAAATGGTTCCCCCTTCACTACCGTTCTCTCTTTACTGGTGTCGCCTCCACGGGGTCCCTGTATTGGGTACTGCCCAGATTGCTTAGCTATTTCGCCTGGCTTGTGTTTCTCGCCCATTTATGTCTTCTCCCTTCCTTGCATCGATTATGACCAAATCTGGTACGTTCTATTAATAAGTATAACACGACTTGCGTGTCTACCCAAACAACAAAACATCGTTTTGTCGCCTATTAAATATTCCGCCAGAGGGTGACCTCCGCCCCGTCATCCATACTCCATACTCATCTTATGTTCTATACCCTGATAATACGTATACGCATGAGGTATAAGGTATGGGGAATAGCTAATTCGCCTAGCTTCATTTTATACGTGGCTCCCGGGTTAGTTTGAAGTAATAACTATGAGGTATAGGGTACAGAGTAAGAGGTATGGGGTATAGGGTATAGGGTATAGGGTATAGCTAATGTGCCCTAGCTTCATTCTGTACGTGGCTATCATAAGGTCGGCATTAGTTAATAGATATAGCCCATAGATTATGGAATATGCACTGTGAACTGTAAAGTGTGAAGTGTGAAGTGTGAAGTGTGAACTATAGACTAAAAACTGTGAACTATTATTCGTCCCTCGTTCGTTGATCCTGCTATCCATCATCCATCATCATCTTCCATACTGTAATAATACAAATGCCCATGGAGGATGGAGGATGAGGGATACTTTATCTACTCTAGCTTTGTTCACTACGTGGCTTTCAAGGTAAGTTGGAGTAGTGGTTGTGGACGATGGAGGATGAGGGATGGAGGATGGTGGATGGAGGATGGTGGATGGTGGATGGCAGCGTGGAGGTCTACCTCTAGTGTAATATTTCACAGTCAACAAAACGATGATTTGTGCATCAACGACGGGCAATTTAGAAAATTTGAACCAACGACATCTGGGCTGCGGGACTGAAATCGCGTTCAGCAGCTATGTCTTGGACACCGCACAAAAAACTAACGACAATTTCCTTAATGAAAATTTAACAATAGTACCATATAATGGTACTATAAGTGCTATAAGGCTAATATGGAGTATGAAGATAATATCTAGTTTGAACAGACGCCATCACGTGGCAAGGGTCAGCATCCTTCTGATTGCGGTGGCCTTAGTTACCGCGATGGCAGGATGTAATCCTTTTTGCAGACTTACTATCGACAGCACCGAAGGAGGGTCGGTAACCACCCCTGGAGAAGGGACTTTTAGCTATTTTGTTCCACAATGTTGCCCGACGCAGGAGCTAGTAGCCGAAGCTGACGAAGGCTACCGCTTTGTCGAGTGGACTGGCTATGTTTACAATCCCGATGCCGCTATGACCTACATCGCGATTGGCCGTGACGAATCCATAACGGCTCACTTTGAGCCCGAATGCACCCCCATGATAGCGGCGGGAGGCTTGCACACAATAGGACTTAAGGATAACGGGAGAGTGTTCGCCCTGGGAGATAATTCCT
>Ga0315543_1001781_pt1 | contig 22400 bp, 16 predicted proteins | sample SalMarSW160210MG_2_FD_203098 | JGI IMG/M metagenome (GOLD analysis project Ga0315543, IMG submission 203098) | Salt marsh sediment microbial communities from the Plum Island Ecosystem LTER, Massachusetts, United States - Salt Marsh Sediment SW1601-210 ...
CTGCATGACATGGACGCTTTCCGTGATATTGGTGAACGGCTGGAACATCCTCATAGGCTCGAGGGCGCCGAAGACGCGGGGCATGTATTTCCTTATCCAGAAATCAGAGGGGTCGAGGATGAATTCGTCATACTCGTCTGCCGTCATGTATTCGCCCTCGATATACTGCCAGATGGTTCCGTCTTCGGCGGTACCGTGTCCCGGCCAGGCGTAAATCTTGTAGTCCAGCAAATCCAGTACCCGACCCGGAATGATAAAAGGCATGGCGGTATATTCCAGCTCCTCCCCGTATTCTTCGTTGAATTTAGTGGTAGCTTCCAGGGCTTTCTCATAATCATAAATGCCGGTGCGGGAACTGACGCCGTACATCCTTAGCGGCAGATCGCCCACGGGCAGGTGTACCGGCACCCTGTCAGGCTCTTCCACGTTATAAACGTCAATAAGCCTCTGTACGCTCGTCCTGTAGGCCTTCTTTGCCTCGTCGGTCGGTAAGTTGCTGTCGTTATTGAGCCACCGGTTTAAGCGCTGTCCCCTTTTTTCCTGCGGCGTCATATCTTCCCAATTTTTATCTGTCATCAATAAATACACGTCCTTTACTAAATTAAAACGTTAACCTCGACCTGAAAAGGCCGGCTTTCAAATTATAACAGGGCGGCATCTGATATTACAAAATACGGTCCGGTTACTTGTACTTTGCAGTCTTGGGGTCGTGGTTCCTGAAATGGGCGATGCGGATGCGCTTCATCTTGCCGTTATCGTCGAGGTTGTAAATCACCCAGTTGGTCATGATGTTGATATCGCCTTTTTTAAACTGCTGGCCCGTCCCCTCCACTTCTTTAAAGGTATGGAACTCGGTATAAAGCTCGACGAATACCAGGTCGCCTTCCGCCATGAAGTCGCCGAGTTCCAGTACTTCTCTCGTGTGCTCGTGCAAAGCCCGGTAGTTGGCTTCGAACTCCTTGGGCCCGTGCAGCGTGCGGGCGGGGAACTGGGAACCGAAGGCGTTGTCGAAGTACTCTACGGTGATGTCCGGCGCAAAGTAGCTCGTGACTTTATCGTACCTCTTGTTGTTAAAGTGGTCGGCGTATTCCAGGTATTGCTCTCTATTCATTTCACGCTCCTTTTTTATATATTTCCTGCTATATTAGTACTTTTATAGGCAATCATCAAATCGGGAATCTTAATTTGACCCCTTCTTCCGGGCATGGCTATAATGACAAGAGCAAGAGAGAAGGAGAATATGATGTCCAGAGGCTACATGGGGAAGCTATTATTTGTGAATCTTTCTACGGGCGACTTGAAAGACGAAGCGCTTGATGAGAATCTCGCTAAGGATTTTATCGGCGGTTACGGTCTGGGTGCCCGGATTCTTTACAGTCGGCAGAAGGCCGGCGTCGACCCCCTGGGACCGGAGAATACCTTGGGTGTACTAACCGGCCCGCTTACCGGCACTCCGGCCACATTCGGGGCACGCTACGCGGTCGTGGCGAAGTCGCCGCTTACCGGGGGCTGGGGCGATGCCAACTCCGGCGGCCATTTCGGTCCCCATTTGAAGTTTGCTGGATACGACGGAGTGTTCTTCACTGGTATATCTGAAAAGCCTGTCTATCTATTGCTCGATAACGGTAAAGCCGAATTAAAGGATGCCTCGCAACTCTGGGGTAAGACCACCTATGAAACCGAGGACACCCTCGAAGCACAGTACGGCCCGACTTCTAAAGTTATCAGCATCGGTCCGGCCGGGGAAAGGGTGTCTCTTTGCGCCTGTATTATGACCAACCGGGGAGATGCTGCCGGGCGTTCCGGTATCGGCGCGGTCATGGGTTCCAAGAGAATCAAGGCGATTGTAGCTAGGGGTGAGATGAAGGTACCCGTTTTCGACGTCGAAGGAGCTAACAATCTTCGCAAAAAGCATATTGCGGAACTAAAGGAGTTCCTGGAGCATTTCGGCGTCTACGGTACCAGCGGCCACGGTGATGCTTCGGCGCACAACGGAGATACCCCCGTTAAAAACTGGGGCGGTATCGGCGTCAATGAAATACCTGACGTTTCCGGTCTAAAAGGCGATAATATGATAGCCAACCTGGATAAGCGGAAGGGTTGCTGGCACTGTCCCGCGGTCTGTAAGGCCAGCCTGAAAGCCGGTACTAAATACCCGTACCCGGCCGGCGCTCATCGTCTGGAATACGAGACTATCGGCGCTTTCGGGGCCAACTGCTGTTGTACCGACGCCGAGGCGATTGCCATGGCCAACCACATCTGTAACTCCTACGGCATGGATACCATATCGACTGGCAGCATCGTCGCTTTCGCCATGGAGTTGTACGAGCATGGCATCATCACGAAAAAGGATACGGATGGAATTGATTTGACCTGGGGTAATCCCGACGGTCTGGTCGCCATAACCGAGAAGATAGTAAGGCGGGAAGGCATTGGTGCCATTCTCGCCGATGGTGTTAAGGTAGCCGCCGGGAAAATCGGCAAAGGCGCCGATAAATACGCGGTGCATATCGGCGGGCAGGAACTGGGCATGCACGACCCCAAGGCCAGCTTCTTCGGCGAAAGGATGACGATGGCCATGTACCACATGGATGCTACCCCCGGCCGCCACACCACCGGATTCGGGCCGAGTCAGTTCATGCAGTATGTCAGCAGTTCCGCCGGACTCTGCATGCACGGCGGCATTGCCGGGAACCCGGATAAATATATTACAGGATTCCTGAAATACGTTACCGGCTGGGACCGCTCTAGGGAAGAACTGCTCAAGAACGGCGAGAGGATTGCCATTATAAGGCATGTCTTTACCCTCCGCGAAGGCGATAATCCTTTAAAGCGATTCGTCCATCCCAGAATACCGGGCATTCCCCCGCAGACGGAAGGGCCTCTGGCCGGTGTCACCAGGGACATGGAGGCGCAGGCTTATTGGAACCTCGGCGCCCTCGACTGGGACAGATTTACCACCAAGCCCAGCCTGGAAAAGTTGCAGGAACTCGGCCTTGATGACGTGGCTGACGAGCTTTATCCCCCCGACCAGCGTAACACGAAGGTCGTTCAGCCCGGAGAGTAGTAAAATCCTTTAACTCTACACCTTTATGGGTTCCAGCCCGGCCTCTAAACGGGCGTCGTTGATATGTATCAATACCGCTTCCTCCAGCGGCATGCAGGAGAAGCCGAACTCTTCTTTAGCCCGCGCCGTGCTGACCTTCCATGGCAGGCCGCGCCGCCCTCCGGTCATCGGTTTCTGCGTGCCGAACTCTATTCTGGCATCGGGGATGTATTTTCGTACCGCCTCTGCCACGTCTCTCATGCTGGCCGGCGGGCCGCCGACGTTGTATGCCGGGTATTTGGATGCTTTAACATGCAGCAGAATCCTGGTAAATTCCGCTAAATCGTCGGAGGAAACGGGGGAGATTAAATTCGTACCGTCAAACTCGAAAATCGCCGGTTTGCCCACCGCCGCCAGCGATATTATATCGGAAAACCATTTGGTTCCGGGCGGGAAATATGCTCCGTAACCGAACCCTATGGTTGGCCGTAGAGCGGTAAAGCTCATGCCATGCTGTTCGGCGTATTGTCCGGCGGTTACCTCGGCCAGGCGCTTGCACAGGGCGTAAGAATGGCTGGGCATCAGGCGGTCATCCTCGGTCACCTCTCTGTCTCCGTACTCGTCCTGCGGACCGTATACTGTCTCCGAACTGGCGTAGATTACCCGCGAGACTCCCATGAGTCTGGCCGCCTCGAAAGCGTTGCTCATCCCCAGCGCGTTTATTTTCACGGCCATACGGGGATTGGTTTCTATCTGTTCGCCCATGAAAAACGCCCAGTTTACCAGTTTATCGATGTTATAAGCCTTCATCGCGTTGAGGATGTCCTCTATCTGCGAGACATCTCCTCGGACGTAACGGAACGTGTTCTTGTATTCATCGATGGCCTTTATAAACCAGTCTCTCGGCGGTACGATATCCATGGATACAACTGTTTTTACGTCTTTATCCCTGAGCAGGTGCAGGCATGTTTTACGGCCGAACAGTCCGCTGCCGCCGGTAACCAGTACGTTCATATTTGCCTCCGTGTGTTATTGACTTTCTTATTTGCCGATGTATTTCAGGGCATTCTTCGCGGCAATCCGGCCGGAGTTGGTGGCGAAGCTCGATGACAGGCCGGAAGAATTGCCGATAGAATAACTGTCGCCGTACATACCGCCCGCATCGTAGCCTGCCGCGTAAAGGCCGGGGATGACCTTGTCTTTCTTGTCTATCACTTCCAGGTTGTGATTTACCTTGATTCCGCCGAGTGTTCCCAGGAAGACTGTCCGGGCTCTGATGGCGTAAAATTTCGGTCCCTTGATTGGTCGGAGATATTTGGGATTCTTGGCGAAGAGGTCGTCGTGGCCTTTCTCGCAGAACCCGTTGTATTCGTCGACAGTGGCTTTTAGTCCCGCCGCGTCGACTGCTATTTTCCCGGCCAGTTCCTCTACTGAGTCCGCCTCGAACACCTCCGTGCTCTGGTTTTTCTTGGCGGCTTCCAGTTCCCGGTCCAACTCGGTGGTGCGTGAGCCCGGAGGGAATTCCATGGCCATGGCTTTTGTCGTTCCTCTCTCGATTAATTCCTGTTTAATGGATGTGTCGAATATGCTGTAAGTGCAGTCTCCCGGCTGTCTGGCGTTGGCGTTGCCGACATATGCGTCATCAAATCCTACCGACTCGTCGCAGAACCTTTCGCCCTTGTTATTAACCCACAGGTCGGGCTGGACAGCCGCATTTTCGAGGTGCGACCCCATGGCGAATTCCGTGCCTACGGGGCCCGCGCGAACCAGCTCCAGGACGCCGAGACCCTCCTCGGCGGCACCCACCTCGAAGGCCATGCGGATGCCGTCACCGGTCTTATCGACATTCCCGACGGGTATCAAGTTTACATCCAGGTCGAACCCCGAGTATTTCTTAATCCATTCTTTATTATTGGCATAGCCGCCGCTGGCGATGACGACCACTTTAGTCGCAACCTGTACATCTTCATCATTCTCTTCAACAATAACCCCAGCGATGCGGTCGCCCGATTTGATCAATTGCTTGACAGGCGTTCCGGGTATTACGGTCACCCCCAGCTCTCTGGCTCTCGTCGCTAACGCCTTGATAATCGCCTCCCCCTTCCCCTTGACGAGGTGATAGGTACGGGGAGCGTCGGGGATGTTGATGGTGGCGTCGGTAAATTCGACCCCGTTTTTCTGAAGCCAGTCGATTGTCCCGGCGGACTCGCTGACGATGGCTCTCACCAGACGCGGGTTGGCTCGCCAGTGGCTGTATTCCATGATATTTTTAAATGCGTCGTCGCGACTGTAGAATATGTATCTTTGCTGCTGCATCGTGCTTTCCACAGCGAACATGCCATGGAAGAAGTTGGAGGTACCCCCCAGGGAGCGCTCTTTCTCGAAAACGATAACCCTGGCGCCGCCCTCCGCCAGCGTTACCGCTGATGCCAGGCCCGAGACGCCGGAGCCGGTTACCACGATTTCGGCTTCTGCCGGTATATTGCTCATTTTCTCCTCCTTAGCTATCGACTGAACGATAGTATCATATTATCAGTAATTGCCCCAGAATTTCACGGATGTGATTTTCAACCGCAGGTCGCATTGCAGACAGCGCTCAGATTCTTCGGTCGCCGTCTTTTCATCTATGTCCCTGACTACTTTGGTGAAGCTTTTTACCCGTTCTTCCGGGAGAATGCAGGACTCTTCACAGCGTTTTTCAAACGCAAAGCCTTCCTTAAACCCGATACATCTCTCCGGCTCCCTGACAACAGCCAGCTTTTCATCGATGATACCGTTTCCCTCCAGGTATCTATCGACGGCGATGGCAGTTTTTCGACCCGATGCTATGGCCTTGATTACCGACGACGTGCCGTTGACGGCGTCCCCCGCGGCAAAGACCCCTTCTTTGCTGGTGCTTAGGGAAAACGGGTCGATTTCGATGAGATTGTTGGACTTTATATCCAATCCGAAGTCCGGCGGTATTTCCGGGCACTGGCCGATGGCGAATATCACCGTATCTCCCTCCAGGACATGCGTGGAGCTTTCGACTACTTCAAGGCAGGGATTTTTGTCCTCGTCGAAGCTGAGTGAGGCTACCTCTACGCATTCCACCCCGGTGATACGCCCGTTTTCGCTTAAAATCCTGGTAAAACTCCTGGCGGGATGAATCACGATTCCCTCCTCCTCCCCCTGCTTGATTTCGTCGTTCGTGGCCGGCATGTCTTCACGGCTTTCCAGGCAGGTGAGATGCACCTCCCCGACGCCGAGTCGCTTGGCCGCCCGGGCGCAGTCGAAAGCCACGTTACCCCCACCCAGGACGATAATTTTCTCTCCGATGTCCACCTTGTTCCCTAGGTTTATCTCCTTCAGGAAATCGACTCCTATCAATACTCCTTTATTATCCGCCCCTGGAATATTGAGCTTCTGCCCCCGGTGGGTCCCCACGGCGACGATTATCGCATTAAAATCCTCCTCTAGGAGCGTATCAATCGATTCTACTCTGTTGCCGGTTTTTACCTCCACCCCACTGTTTATAATATCCTGGATTTCGTTATCGAGCACGTGTCTGGGGAGGCGGTACTCGGGGATTCCGGAGTGCATCATACCCCCGGCAAACGGCAAAGAATCGAACACGGTGACGTTGTGCCCTTTATTGGATAGATAGTAGGCCGCGGTCAGTCCAGAGGGCCCCGCCCCGATTACCGCCACTTTTTTACCGGTTGAGTCCTTTTTGTTTAAATTTTCCTTCCAAACTCTATTCTTATCATGTTCTGCGGCAAATCTCTTTAGTTCCCTGATGGCGACGGCCTCGTTCACCTCGCCCCTCCGGCAGACGTCCTCGCAGGGACGGTCGCACACGTAACCGAGCACCCCGGGAAACGGCACCTTCTCCCGGATAACCGCCGCCGCAGCGGAGTAGTCTTTTTCCCTGATTAATCGAATGTATCTCGGTACGTCTATCTCGGCGGGGCAGGTGTACCGGCAGGGGATTAAGGCATCCCTTCGTTTTTTCCCTTTGACGAGTCCCTCCCTATCCTGTATGGCTCCGGTAGGGCAGACCTCGGCACAGGCACCGCAGAAACGACAGCCAGCATCAGCCAGCGGCAGGTCCGCTGCCGTACCGGTCAGGGTTTCCCTGCCTTTCTTTACATAAAATAATATCCCCACGCCGCGCATATCGTCGCAGGCCCTCACGCACCGCCCGCACACCACGCACTTGTTGGGGTCGTGCACGAAAAGCGGGTTGTCGCTATTAATCGGCAGCAGTTTGGAGCGCCTTCTCACGCTCAATTCCTCGCAGCCCAGGTACTGCTTCAACGATTGCACTTCGCAGTTGAGGTACTTATCGCAGCTGCCGCAGTCCGCCGGGTGTCCGGCCAGCATTAATTCCATGGCAAGTCGCCGCCAGCGGTCGATTTTTTCGCTTTTCGTCCTGACCGTCAGGCCGTTTTCAGCTGGTGTCACGCAAGATGAAAGAAGCCCTTCGATACCATCAATTTCCACGACGCACAACCGGCACGCGCCGATGGGCGGAAGGTCGGGGTGATGGCAGAGGTGGGGGATGTAGATTCCCGCGTCGAGCGCGACTTCGAGTACGCTTTTCCCGGCTTCCGTCTCGATGTCCCGTCCGTCGATATTCAGTTTTATTGTTTCTTCGGACACTTTCCCCCTTTTATATGGGCGTCATAGTCGCCTCGGAAAAGCTCCAGGCTGCTTAAAACCGGATTGGGTGCCGTCCGCCCCAGACCGCAGATACTGCCGGTTTTCATTCCTTCACCCAGTTCCATGAGCATGTCTAAATCTTCGGGTTTCCCCTTGTTATCGGCGATATCGTTCAGGATGTCCGCTATCTGGTACGTTCCCTCGCGGCAGAAGACGCATTTGCCGCAGGACTCGGCCTGGAGGTAAGACATTACATCTCTTGTCATTTCTACCGCGCATAAGTCGCCGTTAAAGACTTCTACGGTCCCCGACCCCATAATCCCCCCGATTTCACTTATTGTTTCATAATTAATCGGACTATCTAACGAATTTTTATCAAAATAACGTCCCGTCGGCCCGCCGAACTGTACAGCTTTAATTCCTTTCCCGCTTGATATACCGCCCCCGATATCCATGATTACAGTTCGTAGCGTTGTTCCCAACGGGATCTCGACCGTATATTTGTGAGCAATGTCGCCCGTGATGGTAACGATTTTTGTATCGCTGCCTTTCTCCGTGCCGCTCTGAAAAATGGACGATACATTAGCCATTGTCTCCACATTATTGACCAGCGTCGGCTTATCTTTGTAGCCTCTTACGGCGGGATATGGTGGGCGCAGGTAAGGCATCCCCTGCTTGTTCTCCAGGGAGCGAATAAGGGCTGTTTCCTCGCCGGAGACCAGCGAGGTCTCCACGCCTTTAATCTCTATCTCGCATTTTAAATCGGAATCTAAAATATAATCCCCCAGCAGCCCGTATTCCCTCATCTGCGCCAGCGCCTTATCTAGCCTGTTTATGGCAGTAGCATATTCGGAATTCACACAAATAAAAACATGACCGGCACCGACCGTATAAGCGCCGATTAACAGGCCTTCCAGGACGGAATGAGGGTCGCTCTCTAGTAATAATTTCGCCGTCTTTGCTTCGGGGTCGGTATCCACGGCATCGCAGACAACATATTTCTCGCTGCCTTCGGAATCACGGCAGATTTTCCATTTCTCGGCGGTAGAGAAACCCCCGCCGCCCCTGCCCCTTAGACCGGACTTCTCCAGTCCTTCGATTAACCCCGTACGGCCTATTCGTAAGGCGCGGGAAAGCCCGCTGTAGCCGTTATCATGCAAGATATATTCGTTGATATTCTCAGGGTCGATGTAACCGCAGTTTCGCAGGGCTATTCTGTTCTGCAGGCTGAAAGCGGGTATCTCTGAGATATCCGGAATGCCATCTATTTTATCGCCGCCGAAACCGGCAAGAGCCAGGTCCGACCTGGGATTGTCCTTCACTAAATAATCGTCGACCAGTTCCAGGGCTGTTTCGGGTGTAATATTATGGTACAGTACGGCTGGACTGCCCGGCTTTTCGATTAATACCAGAGGTTCGAGGTCGTACAGTCCCCACGAGCCGGCGACGATTACTTTGGCTTTTATCCCGCTGATATGCTTCTGGAATTGATTGACGGTTTCCGCATACTCAGTATTGTCCGCCGCCGCCCCTACCCGTACCTTAACGCAGTCTTTATCGTTGAAGTAAGCGCATTCGGGCTCTGCCTTGGCGTAAATCTGCTCAAGATTCATCGGTTTTCCTTATAAGGCGTGGGTAACTTAATAAAATGTTTCAACCGAGAAATGTAGTGTCGTGCTCGGTATTCAGACAGATGGCGCTGAAACTGTAAGGCTTATCGACTCTCCTGGTTATCAGTGGACAGTGCACCAGTCCTTTCGGGGCGACGACCACGGTGGGGGTATCGAACACGTGGATTTCCTGTTCCTCGCCCATGGCAATCTCGATTTCCGCCCCCAGGTAGTCGGGATTGTCCGGGTCCAGTCCAACGAAGAGCAGGCATTCGTCGTTGGGATGCACGTGCGGGTCTTTTTCGTGCCAAGCCCCAAGTCCGGTGTGAAACGCCCAGGTGAAATTCAGGTTGAACCCCTCCATATCCTTACCGCTCCACCACCCGATATAGTCGGCGTTTCCCCCCGATTTACGATTAATATCACGCAGCTCTAATTTCTGCACGAGGTGCGCGTATTTATCTCCCGTCGTAAGTGGTCCGCTTCTATCAGGTAAATCAGTAGGCTTGTGTTCTCCATTAAGAGAAATTATCAGAAAACCATAAGGTTTATCGGCTTTCCTGGTTATCATAGGATTGTGCGGGAATCCCGCAGGGACAACGACGACGGTGGGAGTGTCAAATACATGCTTCTCCCCTTCCTCACCCATCACCATCTCGATTTCCGCCCCCAAATTATTCGGATGGTCATAGTCGAGTCCGGTAAAGACAAAACATTCGCCGTAAGGATGTATGTGTCCGCCGGTTCTCCCGGGAGTCCATTCTCCAACGAAGCTGGTATATCCCCAGGCAAAATTCAGGTTCAGCCCCTCCAGGTCGCTACCCATAGGCCAGACTATCTTGCCAAGCGGATGTTCCTGGTAGTTTAATTTTTTCACCAGGTGCCCGTATTTTGTTTTCGCCATTTTCTTTGTCCTCCTTTGGCGATTTGTCCACTAGGCTACGTACCCGTCCTTACCTCTCCCTACGTGACCCCACGGACGTATTACCGCGAATATCCAGGGCTTGTCCTGCCTGGTAACGATTAGCGGACAGTGCGCGTGTCCTTTGGGCTGTATGGCTATCGACGGCGTGTTAATAACGTGTTTCTCCATTTCCTTGCCCATGTACATCTCACACTCGGCACCGAGGTCACTCAGATCGTTGCAGTCGGCCCCCATGAAGAGCAGGAACTCGGTATACGGGTGTACGTGTGGTTTATCGGGTACCGGCCCGAACCGGTAAGGTGCTTTATTCATACTTTCATACGACATATGAAATTCGAAGTCTTTGCCGCGGACATCGGTTATCGCCCCTTCGTGAGTATCCGCGTTAAGCGGTCCGTAGTGCCAGGGGCCGTTACGCGTGAAAGCCAGGTGCTGGACGCTCCCCATGTACTTTGAGCGCATAAAGCTGGCCGGCTGTACCGGGGTATCGTCCGTAGGCACCGGTGTCGACTTCAGTTCCGGGGCCACTGAAATGGTCACATATATAAACCGGTCGTCCATCCTCACGATTGTCGCCGGCATATGCGGTGTGCCCTTGGGAACGGCAACCGCCGTGGCCGTGGTAATCATGTGCATTTCCTTTTCTTTTCCCAGGCAGAACTCTACCTCCGCCCCCAGATACCCCATGTCGTACGTATCCGTACCCATGAATATCATGACCTGGTCGAAGTCATGCACCTCAGCTCCGTAAGGCTCCTTGCCTATTTTACCCGCCGACCAGCAGGCTCCGTATTGTATGTTGAGGTCATAACCGAGGAACTCGCCGTTCATCTCAGTCCCCTGTCGGTAAAGGCCGGTACCATAATCCTTAAAAGAGAGACTCTTGACCAGATGACCGTATTTCGTTTTCGCCATTTCGGCATCCTCCTTGTGTACGTTTCGGGAAAATTATAGCGTTTCACTCCGCTATCTGCAACGTTGAAAAGAGAGATGCAACTGACCGACGTTAAATATGCGTCACGAGGAAATCCTTCATGGTACGTTTCGGCTATCGTATTATATCAAGATACCAGGTTCTGGCCCGGCGTCCGGAAGATAGTATGGCGGCAGGTCCTGCTATCAGGGTATAGTGTCTTAAAAGGAGTGGCGACCCCGGCCGGATTTGAACCGGCGATCTCCACCGTGACAGGGTGGCATGTTGTATTCCCCGACCCCCGTCCAAAAGTTCATCGTCCTTGGTGTGGCGGTAAACATTTCGACCTTCTCTGACATAGCTATCATTAATCTATCTAAACAGTGGGCTGGTGTCAAGGTAACGATACCCTGAGCCCGTACGGTTATTTCCGGGATATCTTTTTCCTCTTGGTCTCTTCCAGACCGACGGCCCTTGAAAGCGTCGATACCAGGAACTGGTTAAGGCTAACGCCTTCCCTGTCGGCTATCTGGTCCAGCCGTCGGTGCAGGCTTTTGGGGAAACGGACATTAAACTTGCCGCTGTATTCCCTGTCCTCTCTAGGCAGCGGGATATCCAACTCGTCCTCATAAGCTGATTCAAGCCAGAGCCGACGGGCTTCCTCCATATTCTCGTAGGTTTCTTCAATTGTTTCGCCTTGGGTAAAGCATCCGGGCAGGTCTTCAATCTCTGCCACGTAGCCGCCGGTTTCATCCGGGATTATCGTAACAGGGTATTTGAGCCCTAAGTAAAACTCAAGCGACTTGTGCTCAATATCAGTGATCATCCTATTCCTCCAGATTAAGTTTTCTAATTATCTTGTCTACATAACCTGGCTTTACGTACTTTGTGTTTTTGGGAGTTACGACGTTAATCGGGGTATCACCCTTTTTATGAAACGTCCGGTGGCTACCGCCCTTTTTATGCAATTCATAACCGTAAGTAGTGAGAAGCCTCTCACAATCCTCAACCGTGATGTGCATCCTGTCGGTGAGGAATTTCCGTATCAGCTTCTCATTTTCCTTCATACCTTTACCCCAATACAGTACCAAATATAGTGGCGTATGTCAAGTGTTCCGAGAAGAATTATCATATTTATTCTCAGTCATCCTCGATGTTGATCCAGCCGTGTTTTAATGCTTCCATTGCCGCTTCCGTCCGGGAATTGACGTGCATTTTATCGAAGACATTCATCAGATGTCCCTTGACCGTGCGAACGCCGACGCCGAGCTGGACGGCGATATCCCGGTTGTTCTTCCCCTTGGCTGCCAGCCTCAACACCTCAAGCTCACGTGTGGTCAGGTGCTCCCCAAAATCAAGGGCAACCGGCTGGCGCCGCATCCGCTTGAAGATCTTCTGCGCTATCAGCGGGTGCGAGACAAACTCCCCAGACCTTACGAAGCGGATAGCCTGAACCAACTCCTCGCCTTTGGCGCTTTTCAGCATATAGCCGTTAGCGCCGGCTCCCAGAAGACCGATAACATCATCCTGGTCGTCATGGGTGGTTAAAATGAGAACGGCAGTTTCAGGAAGCTCCGCTCATATATATTAGGCGTATTACGCACTAATACCAGCACGCTCGGCTCGCTTGCCAATCCTTTCAGCTTGTTAAATGGGCTTATCCTATTCAGATTAGTGCTTTGCCCTCAACTCTGGCTGGTAATAAGATAAGATAGGTAGGGCTTACCAGCCTGCCAAAGTAACCGAGTTTTGTTAAGGTGCAAGTCAATTCTACGAACAGCGTATAACAAAATAGCTTTGTGTAATATCAGAAAACCTAGCTAGTATTTCCTCTCTCCCTCCCCCGAGATATAGAGTGAAATTCAAGAATTATATTCGGGGGATAGAAGCGATGATGAGTAGATCACCCATAGTCAGACGACGCTGTTTGTCCAGATTTAGTGTTGTGTTCGCCTGAATACGACCATTGCATTAGTACTATGTTATGCATTACTACCAACATAGTTGAAGGTGGTGTAAAATGCAGTAGCGAATAAAATAATACCAAGTAAGAAAATGAATCTGCGAAATAGTATAAAGGTTCTTAATAAGCTGGCTCATATATGGGGGGTACAGACTGTCTATTACGACGTTTCCCACCAGAGACGGCGGGCGTCTATAGAAACCGTATTATCGGTTTTAACAGCCTTGGGTGCTCCGATTTCATCTCTCCGTGATATCGTTCCTGCCTGTCGGGAGCGACAATTGGAACTGTGGCAACGACCACTGGAGCCTGTAACCGTTGTTTGGGAAGGTCAGCCAACTTTAATTACAATACGCCTTCCTTCGAATTATGCTGACCTCTCGATAGATTATTGTCTTTTATTGGAAAACGGTGAATACATTGACGGCAGATGCTCTCTTACCGACATGCCGGTGTTAGCCACAACTGAAATGGAAGGACAAATGCACATTGCCAGGCAGTTCACTCTTCAAAATCCGTTACCATGGGGATATCATCGGCTTATCCTGGACCTGCAAGGGAAAAATGAAGAGACTCTTATAATATCGGCACCCTTTGCTGCTTACACGCCTGAATCAGAAAGCCGCAACTGGGGGCTTTTTGTTCCGCTTTATGCTTTACTTAGCGAAAAAAGTTGGGCCAGCGGTGATTTTACGGATTTAAACGCCCTTATGACCTGGGCTGCGGAGAAGGGGGCAGGGGTGATAGCTACCTTGCCGCTTCTGGCACATTTCCCTGATGATAGGCCTGTTCCCAGCCCCTATAGGCCTATCAGCCGGCTGATGTGGAGCGAGTCTTATCTGGACATAAGCAGCGTCCCCGAAATGAAGGATTGTCCGGTAGCTCAGGAGCTCATTGCGTCATCATCATTCCAGGACCAGGTTGAAGCCGTCCGTAACGCCAGCTTTGTAGATTATCGCCAGCAAATGATATTAAAGCGCCGTGTCCTGGAAGAAATGTGCGGGTGTATTTTTGCCGGGCCATCTGCCCGTCTCGTGGCTTTCCATGATTTCGCCGGGGAAAATCAGAGCGTACAAGATTATGCCCGTTTCCGGGCTGCCAATGAGAAGCTGGGCGCTCCCTGGCAAACGTGGCCTCAATTGGCAAGGGAAGGCATTCTGCAAGGAGACGATTTTGAGGAACAGTCAAGGCGTTATCATCTTTATGTGCAATGGCTGGCCGACCAGCAGATACGCTCTCTCGCTGATGATGCCGCGCGTAAAAATGTTCGGCTATACTTTGACCTGCCACTGGGCGTCCACCCCAATGGCTATGACGTCTGGCGCGAGCGCAGCCTGTTTGTTCGGGACTTCTCGGCTGGCGCGCCCCCGGATGCAGTCTTTACTAAAGGGCAGGTCTGGGACTGCCCGCCGCTGCATCCCGATAAAATCAGAGAACAAGGCTACCAATACACCATAGCGTACCTGCGCCACAACTTGAGACATGCCGGAATCCTTCGCGTTGACCATGTGATGGGCCTTCACCGGCTTTTTTGCATTCCGAACGGAATGGAAGCGAGCGAAGGGGCTTATATTCGCTATCGTAATGAAGAACTTTACGCCATTATAACCCTGGAATCTCACCGGAATCAGGCTATCCTTGTCGGTGAAGACCTGGGCACTGTGCCTGCCTATGTGAGAACTGAGATGGCCAGGCATAAACTCTATCGTATGTATGTAGTGCAGTACGAGTTGGCGTCTGATGAAGTAACAAAACTTCCCCCTGTTCCCAAGAATGCAGTAGCGAGTCTTAATACCCACGATATGTATCCTTTCTCTGCCTTCTGGCAGGGCTTGGATATTGAAGAAAGACTCGCTCTTGGTCTTTTAGATAAGAGAGGCGCTCAATTGGAGCGTAAGGCTCGCCGGAGCACTAAATTAGCTATAATTAAATTGCTGTGGAACAAAGGCTTGCTGCAGAAACAGGCGTCGGATGTTAGCGCGATACTTAGAGCCTGTCTCTCCTTCTTAGGTAATAGTCGTGCCGGAATGGTGCTGCTTAACCTGGAAGACCTGTGGCTGGAAACACTACCGCAAAACGTACCTGGTACTTGTGAGGGGTGCCCAAACTGGAGTCGCAAGGTGCGCTACAGTTTCGAAGCGTTTAGTCAACTGGCCGAAGTGAATGAAATGCTACATGAGATTAATAGTTCCAGGAAAAAGTGAGGGAGTTTACTCCCGTTGTATTTCCGACTAAAATAAACATACTGTAAAGCTTTGATAATATGGCCATGAAGTTGGAAAGTAACTTAGGAGCCAAATATTTGGGGGACAGCCGCTGCCGGTTTTTAGTTTGGGCGCCACTGGCTGAAAGGGTGAATGTTCATATAATATCACCCAAGGAGATGACAGTTTGTTTAGAAAAGGATATTCGGGGCTACCATGAGGCAACAGTTGATGGTGTAGAGCCAGGCTGTCAGTATTTCTACAGGCTTGGGCAGAAGGAGTTTCCCGACCTGGTTTCCAGCTTCCAACCCGGCGGTGTACATGGGCCTTCACAGGTAATTGACCACAATTATTCTTGGGAAGATAGCCTCTGGCCAGGTATACCGTTACAGGAATATATAATCTATGAGCTGCACGTCGGTGTCTTCACCCCGGAAGGCACTTTTGATGCTATTATCCCTTACCTTGACCAAATCAAGAAGCTGGGCGTTACTGCCGTAGAGCTTATGCCGGTCGCTCAATTTCCCGGAGAACGTAACTGGGGCTATGACGGTGTCCATCTCTTCGCCGTGCAAAATTCCTACGGTGGCCCGGAGGGGCTGAAGCGGTTAGTGGACACCTGTCACCAGAGGGGACTAGCCGTTATTCTGGACGTGGTCTACAATCACTTCGGCCCGGAGGGCAATAACCTGGAAGCCTTCGGACCGTATTTCACCAGTCGATACCATACCCCGTGGGGGAAAGCCATTAACTTTGACGGGCCCTATAGTGACGAGGTACGCAGGTTTTTCATCGAGAACGCACTATACTGGGTAACCGAGTTTCATATTGATGCTCTCCGTCTTGATGCGCTCCATGCCATACTTGATACCTCTTCGTATACATTCTTAGAAGAGCTTGCCAGTGCTGTTCACGAGCAGGCAGTACTATTAAAGCGCCAGGTTTACCTCATGGGTGAGAGCGCCGCTAATGACGCCAGGCTTATCCGTCCGCCGGAGGAAGGCGGATACGGACTGGATGCCCAGTGGAATGATGACTTCCATCATTCGCTTCATACGCTGCTGACCGGCGAGCAAACCGGGTATTATGAAGACTTTGGTCAACTTCAGCACCTCGTGAAAGCGATTCAGGAAGGATTTGTTTATTCCGGGGAATATTCCGTGTACCGTCAACGCAGGCACGGGGTTTCATCTAAGAACATTCCATCTCATCGGTTTGTGGTCTTTAGTCAAAACCATGACCAGGTGGGTAACCGTACCCGCGGTGAACGCCTGAGCCGGATTATTTCTTTCGACGGGCTCAAACTGGCGGCAGGCATTGTGTTGTTATCACCATATATACCTCTTCTCTTCATGGGCGAAGAATACGGCGAAGAAGCACCTTTCCCCTATTTTATTCATCACTCAGACCCATTGCTGATTGAGGCGGTTAGGAAGGGACGCCGGGAGGAGTTCGCTGCATTCAAATGGGAGGGCGAACTGCCTGACCCGCAAGACGAAGCAACCTTCATGCAGGCTAAGCTTAATCACGATTTAAGTAAGGGCGGAAAGCACCGGGTTCTTCTGGAGTTCTACCGGGAGCTAATCCGGCTTCGTAAAGAAATGTCTTCCCTGTCCTGCCTCAGTAAAGATAACCAGGAAGTGCTGGGATATGAAGAGAGCAAGATTCTTTACGTACGCCGCTGGAAGGATGAGAATGAGGTTATAGCGGTGTTCAACTTTGCTGATAATGATGTGCTAATCACCTTGCCCGTTCCGGCGGGTATTTGGGGAAAACGACTGGATTCAGCAGAACAGAGCTGGCTGGGAAACGGAAGTGCCGTGCCTGAACAGCTTAATTCACCGGGAGAGGCCGCTCTTGACCTAATGCCCAAATCGTTCATTCTATTTACAAAGGAGGCTTAATATAGAGCGTTATATTTGTATTCACGGTCATTTCTATCAGCCACCGCGGGAGAATGCCTGGCTGGAGTATACCGAGTTGCAGGACTCGGCTTACCCTTATCACGACTGGAACGAGCGAGTCACCGCCGAGTGCTATGCGCCCAATGCATCTTCACGCATTCTGGACAAGGAAAACTACATTACTCAGATTGGCAACAATTATGCGAAAATCAGCTTCAACTTCGGGCCGACTCTCCTCGCCTGGTTGCAAAACAACAATCCTGATGTCTATCAGGCCATCCTTGACGCCGACAGAGACAGCCAGCAGAATTTCTCCGGCCACGGTTCGGCTCTGGCCCAGGCCTACAATCATATGATTCTGCCTCTGGCTAACCGCCGTGACAGGTATACCCAGGCTCTCTGGGGTATCCGCGACTTTGAGCACCGCTTCGGACGAAAACCGGAGGGAATGTGGCTGCCGGAGACGGCGGTAGACCTGGAGACGCTGGATATCCTGGCGGAGTTGGGAATTAAGTTCACCATTCTTGCCCCGCATCAAGCCGGCAGGGTGCGCCAGATTGGAACCGATGCCTGGAGTGATGTCGGCGGGGCAAAAATAGACCCGACCATGGCTTATAAATTGCATCTATCCTCGGGTCGTGAGCTCAACCTCCTTTTCTATAATGGCCCTATATCACGTTCCGTCGCCTTTGAAGACTTGCTGAAAAGTGGCGAAGATTTCGGTCGCCGACTTGCCGATGACTTCTCTAATGAACGTACCTGGCCTCAGCTTGTGCATATTGCTACTGATGGTGAAACTTACGGTCATCACCATCGCTTCGGTGACATGGCACTGGCGTACGCGCTGAATTATATTGAAGCTGACAACCTGGCCAAGGTTACAAACTACGGTGAATACCTTGAAAAGTACCCGCCTACCCACGAGGTGGAGATAATCGAAAATACTTCCTGGAGCTGCGCTCACGGAATCGAAAGGTGGCGGAGCGACTGTGGTTGTAATACTGGCAGACATCCCAAATGGAATCAATCCTGGCGGGCACCACTTCGCCAGGCATTAGACTGGCTACGGGATGAGATAGCTCCCAGGTATGAAGAGAAGGCCGGACAATTCTTGAAAGACCCGTGGGCTGCCCGTGACGATTACATCGGGGTAGTGCTTGACCGCTCGCCGGAGAATGTCCGGCAATTCCTCGGTAAGAATGCCAACCGTGAGCTTAGCGAATCCGATAGAATAACCGCACTCAAGCTTCTGGAACTGCAACGCCATGCCATGCTGATGTATACCAGTTGTGGCTGGTTCTTCGATGATCTCTCAGGTATCGAAACCATGCAGGTTATCCAGTATGCAGGTCGGGTTGTGCAACTGGCCGTAGAACTGTTGGGCGATGATACCGAATCACGCTTTCTGGAGAGACTCCAAGCCGCTAAAAGCAATATACCTGAGCAGGGTGACGGCCGTCATATTTATGAAAGATGCGTTAAGCCGGCCATGGTAGACCTGACCAAGGTTGTTGCCCATTACGCCGTGAGTTCTCTTTTTGAGGAATACGGAAAGGAAGTCAAAGTGTACTGCTACCATGTAGATACTGAAGACTACCAGACCTCCGAGTGTGGAAAGTCCAAACTGGCGGTTGGGCGGGCTAAGGTCACTTCTGAAATCACTCAGGAGTCGGCACTGCTCAGCTTCGGTGTGCTCCATCTCGGTGACCATAACCTGAATGCTGGCGTCCGGGAGTACCAGGGTGAAGAAGCCTATCAGGTAATGGTTCAGGAAACAACCCAGACCTGTGCGACCGGAGATTTCACAGAGGGCATCCGGCTTTTGGACAAGCACTTCGGCAGTTCTACCTACTCGCTTAAGTCCTTGTTCCGCGATGAGCAGCGCAAGGTCTTGGGCTACATTCTGGAATCAACCGTCTCTGAGATTGAAGCCGCTTATCGCCAGCTGTATGAGCACCATTATCCACCCATGCGTTTTCTGACCGAGTTGGGAGGGCCGGTGCCCAAGGCGTTCCATTCTGCCGCTGAGCTTATCCTGAACATCGACCTGCACCGTGCCATAGGCAGCAGCACCCTTGATACAGAAAATATCAGAAATCTTTTTGATACTGCCAAGTCATGGCAGGTTGACCTTGATACTGATGGCATTGGATATGAGCTTAAAGGGAACCTTGAAAAAATGATTTCAGATCTTCTAAACGCTTCGGAAGATACCGCGATTCTCGGTAATCTTTTGGATGCGGTATCCTTGGCACGTTCCTTACCTTTTGCTGTAGACCTATGGAAGGTGCAGAACGTCTACTGGCAAATGTTACAGACTGTGTATCCCGATTTTCAAAAAAGAGCCGGGCAGGGCGACCAATCAGCCGGGGAGTGGGTCAATAAGTTTGTTTCTCTGGGAGGTCAGCTATCAATACGAGCTGCCTAGATGAAAAGTTTGCGGATACCAATAAGCACATATCGGCTCCAGTTTAGCAAACAATTCCGGTTCAATGATGCCGAATTACTGGTACCTTATCTGAACCGGCTGGGTATCTCTGACCTTTATGCCTCTCCCATCTTTAGCGCCCGGCGAGGAAGCACTCACGGTTATGATGTAACCGACCCTACACGTCTTAATCCGGAACTTGGCACCGAGGAAGAGTTTGGTGCTCTAGACCGGGAACTCAAGCGATACGGAATGGGCTTACTGCTTGATATTGTCCCCAATCATATGGCGGCCAGCCCTGAGAACCCGTGGTGGCAGGATATCCTGGAGAAGGGCAATAATTCCTGTTATGCCGGTTTATTTGATATGAATTGGCTCGCCTTCGACAAGGACAGGAGTAAACAAACAGGCCACAGGCGTTTCTTTGACATAGGTGATCTGGTAGGTATCCGCGTTGAAGACCCGAAGGTGTTTGAAGCAACACATTCTCTGGTTTTCAAGCTTATTGCTGACGATAAGATTACCGGCCTGCGGATTGATCACATTGATGGATTATATGATCCTCTGGAGTATCTCCTCCGCCTGCAACAAAACATAGCCCGACAAGCAAGCGGAGTCAGGGAGGAAATACGTTTTTATGTAGTGGTGGAAAAGATCCTAGCTGGCGATGAGACTATCTCTGAAGAGTGGCCGGTTTCCGGGACGACAGGATACGACTTCACCAACATGCTAAATGCTCTATTTGTTAATGGAGATGGCATCAGGGATTTAGACAAGATATACTCAAGCTTTACCGGTGGACAGTTTGTTTTTACCGATATCGTCTATAAGAAAAAGAAGCAAGTAATGGCCGAACTGTTTCCTGAGGAAATGGAAGCGATTGGTCGCTATTTGGCACATCTTAATCAAAATGCTGGGCATGTGCCTCGATTAGGAATACAGGAAGCGAAAGAGGCGCTTGTTGAAGTAACTGCCTGTATGCCTGTCTATCGCACCTATATGCGGACTTGGGAAGTGTCCAGGCGCGACAGGATGTGGCTTGAATATGCTTTTCGCGAAGCTGAGCGGCGTGGTAACGTAACGAACTCTGCGGCGCTGGATTTCCTGCGGCAAGTGTTCCTCTCGAATTTTCCGATTGATTTTACTCCAAAGAAGAAGGAAGAATGGCAACACTTCAAGGTACGCTGGCAGCAGCTGACCGGCGCTATTATGGCCAAAGGTTTTGAAGATACGGCTCTCTATACCTATAACCGCCTAATTTCTCTTAACGAGGTGGGTGGTCAACCGGATTCACTGGGGTTATCCGTTGACGAGTTTCACCGGCACAACCTGGCACGATTGAAACACTGTCCTCACTCGTTAAACGCAACATCAACCCACGACACAAAGCGAAGTGAAGATGTCCGAGCCAGGCTAAACGTGCTCTCCGAGATTCCTGAGGAATGGGAGGAGCGTCTAATCCGCTGGAGCCAGTGGAATAAAGCCAGGAAAAGCAAAGCAAATGGACTGCCGGTGCCAGAGACAAATATGGAAATTTTCCTCTATCAAACCCTGCTAGGCGCCTGGCCATTCTCGATAAGGGAAGCAGGCAGCTTTAAGAAACGCCTTAAGGAATACGTGATTAAAGCAGCCAGAGAGGCCAAAGAGCATACCAGCTGGCTACAGTCTAATCAGGAATATGAAGGTCTACTCCTAAAATTTATTGAGTCTATTTTACAGACCTCAGAAGAAAACGAATTTCTAGGTGACTTTTTACATTTTCAAAGACGGATTGCTTTTTACGGAGCCATGAATTCGTTGGCACAGGTCTTGCTAAAGATAACCTCGCCCGGCGTGCCTGATTTTTACCAGGGGATGGAATTGTGGGATTTCAGCCTGGTTGACCCTGATAATCGCCGTCAGGTCAACTTTGACAGGAGGATTAAACTTCTGGACAAGTTGATTCAGCAAGAACGGCTCGGGCAGCAATCGTTAGTCGCGCGGATTACGAAATCCTGGCAGGACGGCAGGATTAAGCTTTATGCAACCCACAAGGCACTGGACGCTCGGAGAGTTGATAGAGACGTATTCCGGGACGGAAGTTATGTGCCGTTGCATGTGGAAGGTAAAAGGCAAGAGCATGTCTGTGCCTTTGCGCGAAATATGGGAGAGAAGTGGGCTGTCACAGTTGTTCCTGTATTTCTGACTAAGCTGGTTGAGGTTGGAGGCTTGCCTTGTGGGCAGAAGGTATGGGGAGATGATATCATACTCTTGCCGGGAGACGCGCCAGGATATTGGCTGAATGTTTTCACGGGTGAGAGACTTAGAGTGTTTGGCAAACAAAAGGGTCTGTATATTTCCGAGATATTTAATATATTTCCTGTCGCCCTCCTGAAAAGTGTTTAGCTTTGACTAAAGGGTAAAACCTGATAGAAGGAGGTAACTAAGATGCCCTGGAGAGCATACTATTTGAAGCCGGATGGGACTCTGCAGCGCGACCTCAGCGAAGAACAGATTAAGACTGCTTTTGAATCAAAAGAGGGCTTGCTGTGGGCAGATATCGCGGAGACCACAGAAGAAGACGGTAAATTTCTGGAAAGGGTCTTCAAGTTTCACCAGCTTGCAGTCGAGGACTGTGTCAGCCCGCTGATACACTCGGAGCTCTTGTCAAATGTTGTGGAAATTCCTTCCAGCATCATTTTTCGTTAGCTCCTTACCCCTGCCAGTTCAGGCATTTTTTCTCGCTGTAGAATGCCGTCTTTGAACTCGCATCCCTCCAGTACC
>Ga0315543_1001783_pt1 | contig 22343 bp, 11 predicted proteins | sample SalMarSW160210MG_2_FD_203098 | JGI IMG/M metagenome (GOLD analysis project Ga0315543, IMG submission 203098) | Salt marsh sediment microbial communities from the Plum Island Ecosystem LTER, Massachusetts, United States - Salt Marsh Sediment SW1601-210 ...
AGAGGAGAAGAAATGGATCGATGAGCCAGAAGCAATGGAATTACTTGGAGTAAAGAGTAAATCTGAAATGTGGAAGTTGAGAAGTCAAGGGAAGATCAGGTACTCACAACCAGCCCGGAAGATCATTAGATATGATAGGCATAGTATTCTGCAATTCCTGGAAGATAATGTTAATGAGAGATTTTAGTATTGAATTTACTCCAAGCTCCTAACTGATAATGGACTCATTGTATTCATCCATCACCTCCTTATCGAAGCTATCAAGATATATCTGGGTCGTTTGTTCGCTAGTATGTCCCAATCCTTCACTTATAATAGCCGTTGGAACCCCCTTCCTTTTAGCAATGGTAGCCCATGAATGCCTGCTGGTATAACCGGTTAAATTTATTTCAAGGTCACATAGATTTGCAATATCCTTTAGGTTTTTATTATACAACTTTGTCTGATTCCTTATATCCTTGTATTCAAGTTCTGCATCTTCTGTTCGCTGAATAATTGGGAAAATATAATCAGATTCATCTTTATCCTTCAAGTAATGATCTAGTATCTCCTGCAGTCTGGGACTTATCTTTATGCTATGTAGCTTTCCTGTCTTCTGTCTCCGGAATTCAATCCTGTCACCAACGATGTTGGTAATCTTTAATTTGGCCAAATCGAAAAATGATATACCCATAAGGTAAAAACTAGCAAGGTAAAAGTTTCGTGCATGCCAGAGGTCAGATCCTTTTGTAATAGACTTATCTCTGACCGCATGAATATCTTCTATCCTGATGGCCCGTTTTCTTGTTGATTCCTTCTTAATCTTATAATGTTTGAAAGGGTAGGTGTCTCGATTGGCATATCCTTCTTTGATAGCTCTATTATAAATTGCACGTAGTGTCCTCAATACAAATGACAAACCATTCAACGAATTCCCTTTTGCCAGGAAATAAGTCTCATACCGTTTAAGGAATTTGTAATTGATTTGATTGAAATCCAGATCAACCTCATTCTGAAATTTTTTTATTGCATTAAGACAACTCTGATAGGCCAGTGCATTACCAATCTTACCAGCTTTCTTCAAATCATGAATTATTCCTTCTGTATACGCATAGAATGAAATGGATTTGTTCTTATTAATTATCCTCTCTTTCAATTCTGATATTGAGAGACCGTCAATATCCCCACTATCCTGTAACTGGGTAATCACATCATAGGCATTAGTTTTTTGCTTTGCCAGATAATTGTTTAGTCGTGTTAGATTATTAACTACTGTACTTGACTTTTTTACCTCCTCATGAATTTCATCCCAATCCTCTTCCTTAATGTTATATCCCAGCGGTATAGATATATTACTTCGCTTAAACCAAATTCTAAGATATAAAGGGTAGGTTTCATTCCTTTTAGACCTGCGTTGATCCAGAATTATTTTGGCAATTATGGCCATTTTTTGATGAAAATTATGCGATTTTTTGTAAATTTATGAAAATTTGCACTCAAATAAAAATGTTTTGTAGGTTTTATAGGTATTATAGGCGAAAAATTTGCACGCAATTTGCACGCAAACGGACGATTTTTATGGATTTTTATGAATTTTTATTGACTATAAAAGTACTTAAAAAGCTGTTATTCAATTATATCAAGTTTTATAGATATGTTGTAAATTAGTCTGGGGGGCGAGGGGTCGCGAGTTCAAATCTCGCCATCCCGACAAACTAAAAATAAAGGACCAACACTCTGTGTGTTGGTTTTTTATTAAAATGGCTGTAAGCTTGCTTACAAAGACATTTTATAAAAAATCAACAAATGGCCGTAGGCCATGGTCCTTTATTTTTAGTTTAGTTTCCCCCCTACTCGAGATCACGGTTTGCCGGCGAAGACGGTAAGCCGTAATCTCGCTGAAATGGAGACCTTTTTCATTATTTAGTCACCTCCCAACTCGAGATCATCCCGCCGCAGGCGGGGTAATCTCGGCCATCCTGCCTGAAGGGTTGGTGCATTTCGCTGGATGACAGGTTTGGTAATTGAAATATCATTGTAGTTCCAGCGATTATTTGGCGTATTCATAAACCCCGGGCTGAAGCCCGGGGCTATATATATATCGTCCCTGCCTGTCAGGCAGGCCTACGGGACTCAAAAGATAATTAACATCAATTTCTTTCTTTTCAATGTTTAGTTATCTCCAACTCGAGATCATCCCGCCGCAGGCGGGGTAATCTCGGTCATCATTGAAAGGTCTGGTGCTTTTCGCCGGAAGGTTGGTTTGGTGCTTCAATCAATTGTGCAGTTCCGGCAGTTTCCTTTGTATTGCCTGAACCCCGGCATGAATGCCAGGGTAATTTATAGCAAGCCTTTTTATTATTAAGTTATCACCTTACGGGGATTATCCTGCCGGGAATATTTTTTTATTTACCTGTTCTTTGTATTTGGCTTTTTCATTCTTTTTTATCACTTACATCAGGTTAATGAACAATCAGATGAAAAAACATCCTGATTACCATTAACCGGAACAGGTAAAACAATAAAGGGCAGGTTCAAAGGAGTTCTTCCAGAAATATTCTGAAAAAAAATCTTTCGGATCACGACCGAACCATCGAAAGGTGGTGAGGGAGTTATCTAGGCCATCTTTAAATTCGTCAGACGACTGGAGTTCGTCTGACGAATAGTCACCTATCCACCAAGTAACCTATGCGGACCAGCTTAGGAGCCTTAGCGGAATGCTACCCGTTTGACCGAAGTCCTCCGGGCGGAATTCTTTCATTCGCGTCCATAGCTGAAGGGGGGGGCTTTGCAAAGTTCAGAATGACGTTCTTTCGGACTTTTCAGAGACCTTTTCTAAAATGTTATTACATGCTAAAACATGAATTCCGCTATTGATCATTGTTTTTGTTTTTATTTCATTTCAATAAAATAGTAGCTTCTTTGATACACCAGTGTCTTCTCATAATGGAGTTACTGCTCACCGCAGTAAAGATCATGTACAGCAAGAACCAGAAACATATAGTTGGTTGCACCACCACCAATCACATACTCGGTTTGCTGCCAGAAGAATGGCCAGACTTTCATTTCGGGTAAGTCGGGACGGATCAGTGCAGTACCGGAAGCCACCCCCCCGGGAATGTAGGACCAGTCAGCGCGATTTACTCCATAAGCGACCGTTACTGATTCTGACCCGATACCAGAGGCGAAAGAAGCGGTGTTGGAACCCGGATGAACCCCAAGGACAAAATTCAGCGAGTTTATATAAAAGTCTGGTGTACAGATTGCAGGCCACCCCTTGTAAAAGAAATATTGCTCCACGCCAAAACGCTGTATATTCCAGCCGGCACCCCAGATATTTGGTTTGTAGGGTACCCCATAGGGAGAGTCTTCGCTTTGTTCCTGTTTGAGCCGTGCCTGGTAATCCATTACAGCCCCGGTCACATCCTTTTGAAATTCCGGATCATCGATCTGATCCAAAACGCGACCAAGAGCCCAACCACAGCGGTGTATCTGACGGATAATATCGTCCTTCAGGGAGATCAGGGTATTTCTGTAACGATCATCCCCGGTTGAAATCAGCAATTCACAAAGGGCAACTACCTGCTGGCTTGATCCATTCACGGCGGAGGCAGCACCCTCATATAAAGCCTTCGCGGTATTCAATGTTTCCGCTGACAGTTCCGGGTTGCTTTCCTTCAACACCCTGGATGCTGCAGCCAGTCCTGCAGCAACATACAATTCCCTTCCCGGGTTTTGTTCGGTAAATACCCAGCGGTCGTCAGCCAGGGATGAAGTGCCGGCTGTTATTTCACCGGGTTTAAGTCCTGTGTCATAGACCAGGTTGTCAGTCATTGCAGAGGCATCCCCAAGCATTACGTATTGATGAAGTGTCGGGCAGATTATTCCTCTGTACAACCGTCCAAGTGCGCTGTAACCCCCTAAAACAGCTAACAAGCCGTGTTCTATCTGCTGAATGGCATCCGGCTTTCCATCGGGAACATGAATTTCAACCAGCCGGTTTTCCTGATCGATCAGGGTTGCATCATAATCAAGTCCGAATTCCTCGATCATCAGTGCAAGGTTCCAGATGGTCCCTGTTTGAGACTCAACCCTCAGGTCGTAATCCCCGGCATCATGCCATCCCCCCCTGTTAAGCCCCGGAACGGGAGTCATCGGCTGGTATTTTGTCAGCGTCGAAGCCCCCTGGCTGTAGCCATCAAAGTGGATGGTATCGACCGGAGCCATCAATGCATCATCGAGGTGGCAACGATCATGCCATACCCTGTACTTTTCATTCACCCTCATGTGGCACATCTGGACCGGCAGGAAATATTCAATGACAGGCTGCCAGGCGTGACGTGAATAGACATTCCTGTCTATTTGAAATGCATGGGTCTCTGTATCACCATACGCCAGGAGGTACATACCCGGTTCATGAATATCCGAAAAGTCATAACGCAGGTAATTGTATCGTAAAAATTTCCCCCAGAATTCCGGTTCCCCTTTTCTTACAAGTTTCCTGCCCTTATCGGTCATTTGAAACAGCATAACTTCCGATATTAGTGTATCCCTGGGATCTGTTTCGATAATGGCAACTTTAGGCTGGTCCGGGTGATAACCGAGCTGGGAAATCTGCACTACCGGCTTATACAGCCAGCCCTCCACAACGTTTGGAGAGATTTTCCATTGAATGGCATTACGTGTAGCTCCGGGGGGAACGGTTTCACGAACGATAAACCAGCCGTTGTTGTGATTGGATCTTCCATCGCGCAACTCCAGGTTTCCTGTAACTGACTCGAAGCGTATACGCTGCAGATTAGCTTCCGGAGCAACTACAAACCTTTTTCCAACAGCAAGTGGAGCTGAAAGGTATTCGCCGGATTCCAGTATTACCGGTCCGCCTGGTTGCTGTAGGAAAATTCCCGAATGCTGATCCATGATCCATGACTTTCCAAACAGTTCCCCGGGAAACAGCTCGAAGGTGAAACTGACTTTCCCAATCCATTCCGAAGGTATTGGTTCATCCAGATGAACCGAAACGAGGAAATTGCTTCCTTCAAGAGCCGTTACTGCCACACAGTAAGAAACCGTAAGATCGGGGTAGAGGATCGGGTTGAATCCTTTTCTGTTCCTGGTGCTGTCCGGATACCATAACCTCTGCGTTATGGCTTCTTTATCTCTATCCACAACCCGCTGTCCTGCCTTTGGGATGGGGGACCATTGCCCCGGAGATGCCTCAAGCCTGAGGTCACCATTGGCGGCAACGCGGCTGCCGTGCTGGATGATCGTGATACCCGTCTGATGTCCATCGGGATAGATGTCATTGAAGACCATTACATTCAGTCCCTGCATTTCAAAATATCCGAAATCATTGATTTTGAGATTCTGCTGTGGAAAAGCCGGGAGGCACATTGTAATGAAGATTGCGAGTTTGATTATCCGAGTCATACCATTAGTTTTAAAGATGTGCATCTAACGTTGGTTTAATCAAATAAAATTAAACCAACCGAACTACAAATCCAAAGGACTAATACAGCCTTATTTGCAGGAATGCTGATGACTTGCTGTTATTTACTGCCAGAGTCGGATCGACTTGAGGAGTTTGTTTCACCTGTTTTCCATAAAAACATCGGTGTACTTTGTTCCTGGGTTCGTTCATACACATCCTGGCTGAACATGTAATACCTTGCAGGTTTATGCTTCACACCTCTTTGTTTCTCGTTCAATGAAACAATATATTCAATGGTTTTTATTTTTTTCCGAAAGTTTCTTTTATCCAACTGCTGCCCGAGAATTACTTCATACAATTGCTGGATTTGAGTTACGGTAAATTTTTCCGGAAGCAATTCAAAAATGATCGGCTTAACCTGGGCCTTTTCACGCAAGAGCCGTAACGCTTCAAGCAGGATCTCCTTATGGTCAAAAGCCATGGTATCAATCTCTTCAAGATGGTACCAGTGAGGATCTTTCCCATACCAGATGGGAAGTGGTTTAGTGCCATTCTGACCAATATAGTATTTTTCAAGGGGGATCAGTGAATAATAGGCTATTGTTACAACACGGTTTTTCGGATTTTTCCCAATAGCAGAAAGCCATTTCTGGTCCGTTGGATTATTCAGTCTTGTCGGGGCATCAAAAACTCCGAATTGTTCAAGGTAGATATCCTTTACTCCGGTTAGCTCATACAGGATACGGGAAGCAGCAGTGTCCAGATTCTCATTGTTCCTGATGTGGTTTCCGGGGAGTGTCAGGTCATTTATTATAAATTCCTTTTTATTCTTGCTGAGAAGTTGCCTTTTCAGTAACAAAACTTCCAGGTTTTTTAAATTATAGCCAAAGATAACACAGTCAACAGAAATGTGCGGATTGAATTTATTTTTCATCTAAAGAAAGTAATTGTAAAAAATACACTTTCACATACCAAAATGCAAAAATAATATATATATTCATAATCAAAATGAATCACGGGTTGTTTATTTTCAACGAATAAATGCGCTATGAAGTTCCTGCGATTCATAGGAGTATTAACCGTACTACAAATCTGCTAAAATTTCAGACCTTGAGACTTACATTTTATGACATCCTTATTATCTGCGCCTACCTTTTAACGACCATAATCATCGGATTGGTTCTGAAAAAAAGGGCTCAGAGAAGCAAGAACGCCTACTTGCTGGGAGGGAATGTACTGCCATGGTATATGCTTGGACTGAGCAATGCTTCGGGTATGTTTGATATCTCCGGTACCATGTGGCTGGTAACCCTGGCATTTGTTTACGGGTTAAAAAGTATCTGGATACCCTGGCTATGGCCTGTATTTAATCAGATATTCCTGATGGTATTTTTATCCATCTGGTTACGCAGGTCTAACGTGACCACCGGAGCCGAATGGATGGGTACACGGTTCGGTGGTGGGAGGGATGGAAAATTCTCCCACGGTATCGTGGTGGTTTTTGCCCTGATAAGCTGCCTGGGATTCCTTGCCTATGGATTTATCGGACTCGGGAAATTCGTTGAGATCTTTATACCCTGGGAAATCGTATCGGGATTTGTCCCTTTTGAGATAGCGCCCAAGTATGTACCACACGTTTATGGAATAGTGTTTACCCTCTTCGCTATGTTTTATGCGATACTGGGGGGGATGACCAGTATTGTATGGGCTGACGTGGTACAGTATATTATCATGACATTCTCTGCAATAGTGATCGGGATAATCGCCATGAACGCACTGTCGACACATACCCTGAATGTTCCGGAGGGATGGATGAATCCATTTTTCGGGGCCAGGCTGGACATTTCCTGGACCGGCATTATCGATGAGGTGAATGAGAAGATAGCCAGTGACGGGTATTCTCTCTTCAGCATCTTTTTCACGATGATGCTTTTCAAAGGTATTCTTGTCAGTGCCGCCGGTCCGGCTCCCAATTACGACATGCAAAAAATATTGTCCACAAAATCGCCCAGAGAGGCAGCAAAAATGTCGGGATTCGTTTCAGTCATACTCATGCCGGTCCGGTATTTCATGATCGGAGGTTTTGCTATCCTGGCCATTCTGTTTTACGATAAGCTTGATCTGATTGTAGGAAACCGGCTTGATTTCGAGCAAATACTCCCCTCAGCAATCAATCAGTTCGCTCCCGTAGGATTAACCGGTCTCTTACTGGCCGGATTGCTGGCGGCATTCATGTCTACCTTTGCCGGAACCCTGAATGCAGCCCAGGCCTACATTGTGAATGATATTTATTTGAAATACATGAAACCCAAGGCCACCAACAGGCAGGTAAACCAGACCAATTACATTTCGGGAATTGTTGTCGTAGCGGTAAGTATCATTTTCGGAATTTTTGCTCTGGATGTGAATAGCATACTGCAATGGATCGTATCTGCTTTATGGGGGAGCTATGTTGCTTCCAACGTATTGAAATGGTATTGGTGGAGATTTAACGGTCGTGGTTTTTTCTGGGGCATGGTGGCCGGTATTATTCCGGCATTGATATTCCCGTTTGTTTTTGACACACTCGATCTCTATTATTTCCCGCTGATCCTTATCGTTTCTGTTGCTGCATGTATTATTGGCACATACAGTGCACCGCCTACCGACGAGAATACACTGAAGGAATTTTATAAAAATGTCAGGCCCTGGGGTTTCTGGAAACCCATCCATGACAAGGTGGTTCTCGAAGACCCCGGTTTCAGGAAAAATACAAACTTCTGGCGGGATATGTTCAATGTGGGTATCGGAACCATTGCCCAGACCGCATTGGTAATATTCCCTTTCTACATCATTCTGAAACAAACCGTTCCCCTTATCGTTTCCATTCTGATCATACTGATCATCGGTTTCATTATGAAAAAAACCTGGTGGAATAAATTACCAGAGGATTGATTTCAGAAGAGGGATGACTGAAGCCTTCACAGCAAAATAATGCTAACATCATTGTCAAATATCCAGGGAGATAGTACTAATTCCGGAACGCTCATGAAGGAAAAGTTACTGAAGTTTGCCGGAGAACTTGAGCAGGAATTGAAAGGGAATATCCTGAATTATTGGATTAAACATTCCATTGATCATAAATACGGGGGTTTTGCCGGGCATATCACGAGTGATAACCATGTGATTACCAGAGCACCGAAAGGATCTGTTCTGAATTCCAGGATTTTATGGACCTTTTCTGCAGCCTATCAACTGTATAGAAAACAGGAATATCTGGATATAGCACAACATGCCTGCAGATATATTTCAGATTATTTTGTTGATCCGGAGTATGGAGGAGTATTCTGGGAACTGGATTATTCAGGAAAAGTACTGAACCCGAGAAAACAGATCTATGCCCTGGCTTTTACCATGTATGCCATGACAGAATATCACAGGGCCTGTGGCGATGATAATGCTCTACATACCGCTGTAAACCTGTACGAAGTAATTGAAAAGTACAGCCTGGACAGACAGGCTAACGGGTACATCGAAGCGCTGAAAAGGAACTGGAAGCCTCTTAGGGATTACCGGCTCAGCGATAAAGATGTCAATGTTAGCAAGACCATGAATACCCACCTCCACATCCTGGAAGCTTATGGAAACCTCTACAGGACCTGGAAAAACCCGGAACTTGAGAAGTCGCTGGAAAATATCATTCTGTTGTTTCTTGATAAATTCGTTGATCACAAAACGCATTACCTGAAGCTGTTCTTCGATGATGACTGGAATTCCAAATCTGATATCATCTCCTTCGGTCATAACATTGAATGTTCCTGGCTTTTATATGAAGCAGCTCAAATACTGGCCAATGATGAACTTTTAAAGAGGGTAACGCCGGTATCGGTTCAAATGGCACGGGAATGTATCCCGGCACTGGACAATGATCACGGTATGTATAATGAGCAGTCCCCCTCAAAAAACAGGATTGATACGGACAAACACTGGTGGCACCAGGCAGAAGCAATGGTGGGATTTTATAATTCCTACGAAATAACCAGTGATCCTAAGTTTGCGGAAAGATCCCTGAATAGCTGGACCTTTATTAAAAACTATATCATCGACCGGCAATATGGGGAATGGTTCTGGAAAGTCAATAAGGAAGGAATCCCTGATAACCGGGATGAGAAAGCCGGATTTTGGAAATGCCCCTATCACAATGGCAGGGCTTGCATGGAGATAATGCGTAGAACAGGGTTTAGATTGGTTGACTAATCTCCTCGCTTTCGCACCCTTACCCTGAAATAAATTCTTGAATACAAAAAGTAAAAAATCCATGACAAATCAGTTATTCAACGAAAGACTGGCACGGATCAGGTCTGAATTTGAGGGACTGGCCAGCAGGAAGAATGAGAAATTATTCAGTACCAATGGGATATTTAACCGGTACCGGTATCCGGTACTCACCCGTGATCACATTCCCCTTGAGTGGAGGTTTGATTTTAATCCGGAAACCAATCCCCTGTTTATGGAAAGAATTGGCTTCAATGCAACCTTTAATGCCGGAGCCATCAAGCTGGATGGCAAATTTCTGCTGATAGTGAGGACGGAAGGGAATGACCGAAAGTCCTTCTTTGCTGTTGCAGAAAGTCCAAACGGAACAGATCACTTCCGGTTCTGGGAGAAACCGGTGGTAATGCCTGAAACGGAAGATCCTGATGTTAACGTGTACGACATCCGCCTGACACAGCATGAAGACGGTTATATTTACGGAGTATTCTGTACGGAGAGAAAAGATCCTGCAGCAGAACCGGGAGATACAAGCAGTGCTGTTGCTGCTGCCGGTATAGCCCGGACAAAAGACCTGGTGAAATGGGAAAGATTACCGGATCTTGTAACCTTTGGAGGTCAGCAGAGGAATGTCGTGCTCCATCCGGAATTCATCCAGGGTAAATATGCTTTTTATACCCGGCCCCAGGATGGTTTTATTGAAACCGGAAAAGGGGGTGGAATTTCCTTCGGTCTGTCCGACAGCACCGAAAAGGCAACGGTTCCGCAGGAAAAAATTATGGATGCTAAGCAATACCATACCATTTATGAGGTAAAGAACGGGCAGGGTCCGCCACCCATCAAAACCGAAAGAGGATGGCTGAACCTGGCTCATGGTGTGCGGAATACTGCCGCAGGCTTGAGATATACCCTCTATTTATTCATGACATCACTGGATGATCCTTCCAAAGTAATCCATAAACCGCATGGGCATTTTATGGGACCTTACGGGGAGGAGCGTGTGGGTGATGTTTCCAATGTTCTGTTCAGCAATGGCTGGATTGCCGATGACGATGATACCGTGTATATATATTATGCTTCCTCGGATACACGCATGCATGTTGCCACATCAACGATTGATCAGCTGGTCGATTATTGTGTCCATTCGCCTGAGGACAAATACAGGTCCGCTGCATCGGTTCAGACCGTGATAGACCTTATTGACAGAAACAAGAAATATTCAGGTGGTTAACCCATTACAACTTTAACCTCTTGCAGGGATCCGGGTTCTGCCACTGGCAAAACGGATCCTTTGATTTTCTTTCCATTCAGGTATATTTCGCGAATACCGCTGCATACACCGTCAGGATTAAGGACTTCAATAGTGTAGATTGCACCCCTGAACTTACGTGTGACAGAGAATTCAGTCCATTCCAAAGGAATCACCGGATCTATCGTTAATCCATTGTAATCTGGTTTGATCCCAAGGATCCATTGCGAGATGGTAAAGAAACTCCAGGCTGCCGTGCCGGTTAGCCAGCTATTCTTAGCCTCACCCGGTCGGGATGCATCTTTCCCGGCGATCATTTGAGAATAGACATAGGGCTCTGTTTTGTGCAGGTCACTGATCTCCTCAAGATAGGGTGGACAGATCTTCCGGAAATACTCCCAGGCTGCATCTCCATTGCCGGTCATTGCCTCAGCAATCATGATCCAGGGATTGTTATGGCAGAATACTCCTGCATTCTCCTTGTATCCTTCCGGATAGGAACTGATCTCACCATACTTTACGATATACCTGGTGAATGCCGGATTGTTCAGGACAATACCAAAGTCACAATCAAGGTATTTCTTCACCGAATCAAGTGCTTTTCTGGCCCTTCCATCTTCCAGTCCAATCCCGGCCATAACGCACATGCCCTGTGTTTCAATGAATATTTTTCCCTCCTCGCACTCGCTACTTCCAACTTTCTCTCCAAAATGGTCATAAGCTCTCAGGAACCATTCCCCATCCCAGCCAAACTGATCTATAGCCTCTATCATTCGTTTTATATATTTTTCGGCTGCTGCTGCTTCTTCCTTCTTTCCCAGCATCCTGCATAGCTTTTCAAATTCAGAACCGTAAAGGACAAACATTCCCGCTATGAACAGGGACTCAGCCACACCACCTTCCCTGTTTTCCGTGGTTTGAAAGGATTCCCCGGGAGTTTCTGAAAAGCAATTCAGGTTAAGGCAGTCGTTCCAGTCTGCCCTGCCAATCAAGGGTAATTTATGAGGTCCAAGATTGTTTACCACATGATAGAATGATCGTTTAAGATGCTCAAACAAGCTGGCAATATTAGCAGGATCGTTATCAAAAGGCACTGTCTCCTCAAGAATACCCCAGTCACCTGTTTCCTTAATATACTCGGAAGTCGATAGGATCAACCAGAGGGGATCATCATTAAAATTGCTGCCTACGGCATCATTTCCTCGTTTTGTTAATGGCTGGTATTGATGATAAGCTCCCCCATCCTCAAGCTGTGTAGAAGCAATATCGATAATCCTTTCTCTTGCCCTTTCCGGAATCAGATGCACAAACCCGATCAGATCCTGGTTAGAATCCCGGAATCCCATGCCCCTGCCAATACCCGATTCAAAATAAGAGGCACTCCGGCTGAAATTAAAGGTAACCATGCATTGATATTGGTTCCAGGTATTTACTGTCCTGCAAAGTTTTTCATCGGGATGTTGAACCTGGTAAGCAGCCAACAGGACTTCCCAGAATTTCTTTAACTCTTCGAATGCTTCAGTCACGTCTGCCGGAGTTTGGTACCTGTTGATCATCTGCAATGCATCCTCTTTATTGATTACCTGGTGGGATGAAAATTTCCTGTCAGCTGGGACTTCCACGTACCCCAGAATGAAAATAAATTCCCTCTCTTCCCCGGGACCCAATTCCACCAACAGATGGTGAGAACCAACCGGTGACCACCCCCTCGCATGAGAATTCCTGGATTTCCGTTCTACTACTACATCCGGAGCATCGAATCCGTTATAGAGCCCCAGGAAAGCATCCCGGTCTGTATCAAATCCCTCTATCTCTGCGTTTACGGCATAAAAGGCATAATGATCCCTTCTTTCCCGGAATTCCGTTTTATGGTAAATGGTACTGCCCTCAATCTCAACTTCACCGGTAGAGAAATTTCGTTGAAAGTTGGAACCATCATCCAGGGCATCCCAGAGACACCACTCAACAAATGAGAAAAGTGAAAATGACCGGGATCTCTCTTTTTTATTGGTTATCCTGAGTTTCTGTATTTCCCCGTTAAATCCCAGAGGAACCAAAAACAGAGCCTCAACCTCCAACTGGTCTGCTTCACCTTTAATAATAGTATATCCGAGTCCATGCCGGCATTCGTAATGATCAAGCATTGTCCTGACAGGTTTCCAACCCGGTGACCATATATTTCCGTTGTCATTGATATAAAAATATTTACCCCCATCATCCACCGGAACATTGTTATACCTGTACCTGGTGATCCTTCGCAACCGGGCATCCCTGTAAAAACTGTATCCTCCCGCAGTATTGGAAATCAACGAGAAGAAGTTTTCACAACCAAGGTAGTTGATCCATGGATAGGGAGTATCGGGATGGGAAATCACATACTCCTTCCGTTTATCATCAAAGTATCCGTATTTCATCGCTTGATTACAGTATTTTCAAAATAAAAGGTGCTGATTTATAATTCCTAATAAAGATAGTGTTAATTATACACTATTTTAATTTTAGCTTAAAATTTCTATTCCTTATTAAATTAGACAGAATCAATAAAATTTTCATACAGTTCCTTGCAAAATTCAATCCTTTGGAATATCTTTGAGTAAAGATAGTGTAAAATATACACTATAAGAACTTATACTAGCAGAATACCACCAATTGAATTTAAGCTGGGACAATTATTTGTTCAAAAAAACCATCTAAAATTCAGAATCTGTACTTAATTAAACAAGACCTAAAATCTTAATCTATGAAAAGAGTTATCCTGTTTTTAATTCTCATTGCGTTTGTTGCTCATTCATGGGCGCAGGAACGCACGGTGACAGGAACTGTTACGGCTGAGGAGGATGGTACTTCTTTGCCGGGTGTCACCATTCTACTGAAGGGGACTACCAGGGGAACCATATCGGATACAGATGGTAATTTCACCATCCAGGTGCCGGAATCCGGTGGTACACTCGTCTTCAGTTTTGTAGGAAAGATCTCTCAGGAAATACCTCTTGGCAGTGCCTCTGTGATTGATGTTGTTATGAAGTCTGATGTATTCGGGATGGAGGAGTTGGTTGTAGTGGGTTATGGTACACAGAAAAAGAGTGAACTAACGGGTGCTTCCATATCGGTTTCCAGTGATAAACTGGAAGGATTGGTTTTCAGCAATCTTGACCAGGCATTACAGGGCCGTGCAGCGGGCATTACGGCAGTTAATACCTCAGGTCAGCCGGGATCTTCAGTATCCATTCGCATCCGGGGTCAGGGTAGCCTGAGAGCTTCTGCTTCCGAACCGTTGTATGTGATCGATGGCGTACCTGTTCAGAATGTAAGTCAAAGTGGTCATGACATAGGGCTGGGTGACCGGCTTGGTAACGGATCTGTTCAGACCTTTTCTGGATTAGCAGGTATCAACCCGGCCGATATCCTCACCATGGAAATTCTTAAGGACGCCTCGGCAACTGCCATATACGGTTCACGGGGAGCCAACGGTGTGGTATTGATCACAACCAGAAGTGGCAGAACCGGTGATGCAAAATTCACCTATGATGGGTATTATGGTCTACAGGACCAGGTAGCCCGCCTGGACATCATGAACCTGCGCGAGTTTGCTGAGTATAGTACCGATTGGGCCGCTGAAACCAATGGCCGTGATCCACGGGATGAATTTTTAGATCCGTCGCTATTGGGTAAGGGCACGAACTGGCAGGAGGAGTTGTTCAGGACTGCACCGATGCAAAGCCACCAGCTCAGTGCACAGGGTGGTACTGACAATGTAAAGTATTATGTATCAGGCAGCTATTTTGACCAGGAAGGCACAATGGTAGGTACAGATTTTAAGCGCTATTCGGCTCGTGTGAACCTGGATGCCGATCTGAAAGATTGGTTCAAGCTTGGATCCAAAATTCTCTATTCCCATACGGAGGAAAACCTGGCACTGAACAACAGTACAGAAGGTATTATCAGTGTCGCCATGCGCACTACTCCTGATGTGCCTGTTAAGAATACTGATGGTTCATGGGCCGGTCTTTCCTATGAAGGTGCTCCGAGCGTTATAAACCCGATTGCCAAAGCCCTGGATGAAACCAACATACTGAAAAAGAATATTCTGTATGCGAATTTTTATACGGATTTAACACTCTACAAGGGGTTGACTCTGCGTACGGAATTGGGTGGAGAATTGGGAAATAGCAACGCTTATCATTTTACTCCAACCTATCAATACGGGAGCCTTGTGAATAGTACCAACACTTCCCGGAAGCAATACAATCAGAATTTCTTCTGGCAGCTTAAAAATTACCTGACCTATTCACGGGAGTTTGGGAGGCATGATGCTACAGCTATGATCGGACAGGAGGTATCCGAATCGAAATGGGAATACCTGCGCGGGAACAGCAACGGGCTTTCAAGCAATGATATCAAGGAACCCAGCCTGGGCGATCCCACCAGTATGGCCATTGGTTCCGGGCATGGTAGCTATGCGATGTCTTCCTTCTTTGCCCGTGCCAATTATTCGTTCAACGACAAATATTATCTGACCTATAGTTTCCGGTATGACGGATCTTCCAATTTTGGTCCGGAGAACCGGTGGGCACCCTTCCATGCTGTCTCCGGATCGTGGAGGCTGACGAATGAACCCTTCCTGGAGTTTATTACCGGCATAGTGAACGATTTTAAGATCCGGGTAGGATGGGGACAAACGGGCAACCAGAATATTGGTAGTTATCGCTGGGGTGCTTCCATTACGAAAATGCCCACAAACCTTGGTCAGGGATTCAGACAGTCGAACATTGCCAATCCCTATATCACCTGGGAGAAGCAGGAACAGATAAACCTTGGGTTCGATGTGGGACTCCTTGAGAACCGGGTAGCCCTTATCCTGGATCTCTATCAGAAAAAATCAACCGCCATGTTGATGGATATGCAGCTGCCTTCCTACATGGGAACAAGAGGCAATGTATCTATCCGTCTTAATCCACCCATGGGTAATTTTGGGGAGATTGAAAACAAAGGCATAGAAATTTCACTCAATACCCGTCCCCTGATTGGAACGGTAACCTGGAACAGTGATTTGCAGTTTACTTTAAACAAAAATAAATTGCTTGGATTGGATGGAACTCCTGCAGCTCATATTGAAGGGTATGGACAGTGGACCGACCTGGTCAGCTTAACTGAAATTGGACAACCCTTGTATACTTTCTATGGCTATGAAGTGGCCGGAGTTTACCAGGATAAAGAGGATATTTTAAGCAGTCCGGCACAAAAGGCATTTCCGGACGATGGTAACTTTTCGAGAGGTACCGTCTGGCCCGGGGATTTGAAATTTGCCGACCTTTCAGGACCTGATGGAGTTCCTGATGGTGTTATTGATGAATACGACAGGACCAATATTGGTTCACCGCTGCCCAAATTTACCTTTGGATTCAATAACGTAGTACGGTACAAGGATTTTGAACTGATCGTTTTTATCAACGGTTCGTATGGCAATAAGATCTTCAATTATGTTGGCAGGTCATTGAGCCAGATGAATACTATGTGGTCGAATCAATTAATAAGTGCAACTGATCGTGCCAAGCTTGAACCCATTGACCCGGATAAGGTTTATCCCTTTGTTAATGGGTATGGAACAACAATCAATAACTGGTACGATGACATTGACAATGTCCGGGTAGCCAACCCGGGAACAGATATTCCCCGAGCAGTGGCAGGTGATCCGAATGAAAATAACCGGATGTCTGACCGGTATATCGAGGATGGTTCGTACCTGAGGATAAAGAGTATTTCATTGTCCTATTATGTTCCCGGTAACCTTCTAAACAGGATCCGTGTTGATAACATGAAAGTTTATGTCAATCTCCAGAACATGTGGACGTTTACGAAGTATACCGGACTGGATCCGGAAGTTGGAGCCAGCCAAACTAACGATAATGTTTTTGGACTGGATAACGGACGTTACCCGGCAGCACGGATATATACGTTTGGAGTGAGTTTCACCTTCTAACCTTAAAATACAACGATGATGAAAACAATAAATAAAATAAGGAAAATTCTGGCACTGCTGATTATCTTGCTGGTTGTTGGTGCCTGTGAGGAGTTTCTGGATCGCCCAACTGAAGACTCTTACACGATAGATAGTTTTTATAAAACTGATGAACAGTGTTTTCAGGCAGCGAATGTACTCTACAATGCCCCGTGGTATGATTTTCAAAGGGGATGGGTTAGAATCGGGGATGTTATGGCGGGTAATGTATATTATAGTACCGATGATGTCTACCAGTCATTTGTTCTGACCTCTTCAAACGCTCAGCTAACCGATGCATCCAACTCTTTGTGGATGGTTAACGGACACTGCAATGCAGTTATTGAAAACATTGATTCCAAAGCAGGACCTGATGTCAGCACAGCAACAAAAAACACGGTAACCGGAGAAGCAATGGTTTGGAAAGCAATGGCCTATTTTTACCTTGTACGCTGCTGGGGTGCCGTTCCAATCGTTCACAGTAACAGCGATATTATTGGTGAGGGTACAGCGTTAAAGCTCAGGAGAAACAAGGTTGAGGATGTCTATGAATACATTGTCCGTACGCTGGAAAGAGCCATTGAGCTACTGCCTGAACAGAACCAGCCGGGACGCATCAACAAGTATTCAGCCTATGCACTCTTGTCGAAAGTGTATCTGACGCGTTCCGGGTGGGGAGAGTCCGGAAGCCGTAACCAGGAAGACCTGGACAAAGCCAAGGAGTATGCTGCAAAAGTAATTTATGAAAGCGGAGTTACACTTGAACCGGTTTACAGTGACCTTTTTCGCATTTCAACCGGTAACCGGAATCCCGAAAACCTGCTGTCGTGGCATTGGGTTGCCTCCGACCAGTGGTGTTCGCAGAATTCGCTGCAATCGGATCTTTCACTGAACAATTTCACGGGCCTTGCAGATTCCTGGGGCACGTGGGTTGGTCCTACCATTGATCTGCAGCGTGCATTTGGTGATACAGCTAACACCAAGGTTCGTGCCAATACCGATGTAAGACGTAAAGCTACCATGATGATGTACAACGATCATTATCCCTATTTCTGGAGGAACTCAGGTGGGTTCACGGCAACCTGGGACGATGATAACAATATTGCAGGCGCCACGTTTGGTTGTGGAACCGGGGCTAATTGCGTAAAACACATCGTTGGCAATACGGAAGACCACGCTGCTGAATATGGCTCGCCATCCTTGAGAATGGCTACAAGCCTGTCAACAGCCTTGATCCGGCTGGCAGATGTATACCTGATCTATGCCGAAGCGGTGCTGGGCAACAGTGCCTCAACGTCTGATCCTCAAGCACTGGCTGTGTTTAACGCGGTGCGGCAAAGGGGAATCCCCACAGCACCGGACGAAACCTCCCTTACATTTGAGAAAATATTCAAAGAACGCAGGCTTGAACTGGCATGCGAGGGGGATAACTGGTACGATTTCGTGAGACTGCACTACTACAATCCAACGCTGGCAAAGCAGTGGCTTAACAACCAGGAAAGAGGTAGCTTCAATAACCTGAAACCTTACTACAGGGACGAAGTTGCCCAGGGTGACGTAACACTGAACTCCTTTAAGGTCAACATTACGGATGATAGTAAGTTCTTCCTGCCATTTCCTGATGTTGATATCAGTTTGAATCCGCATCTCATGGATGAACCGGTCGATTTTGATTTCGGTTCTATCGGTTATTAATGTTGAAAACAATAAAAACAGATAAGATGAAAAGGAATATAAAAATAAACAGAAAGGTATTGGCAATTGAGCTTTTGCTGGTAACCCTTTTCACCGGGATGTTTTTCACTGCCTGTGAGGAAGAGGATTCAGGTGGTGGTAAAGCAGAGGTTCTTTATGTTCGCATAACAGATCCTGAAAAAGCCGACTCACTGGTTACACATGCGTACATGGGGAGTACCATTGCCATTGTTGGTAATAACCTGAATAATGTGGATGAAATATGGTTTAACGACCAGCAGGCTTTTGTAAATGTTAGCTTTGTCACCAATTCATCCATTATTGTCACTATTCCCAATGTCATACCGAAGACTGTGACTAACATGATGCTCCTGGTCAACAGCAGTAAGAAAGATACACTTAAATATCCATTTGGTGTGGATGTGCCACCTCCGTTTCTCAGCGGTATGCTCTGCGAATTTGTTGATGATGGGGAAACGGCGGTTATCCAGGGAAACTTCTTTATTGATGATCCAAGTTCTCCACTCAAGGTGTTTTTCCCGGGTAACCTCGAGGGCACCATACAGAGTGTTGCCATCAACAAGATAGAAGTAATTGTTCCCCAGGGTGCCGGTATCGGGCCAATATCTGTAAAATCGATTTATGGTACCACCCGTTCCGTCTTTTATTTCCGTGATGACAGAAATTTAGTACTTGATTTTGATGTATTGACTGCTGCTGGTGGCTGGCGCTCTGGTGTCATTGGCAGTTCTGATCCAGCACCGGTCAAAGGGAATTACGTCAGATTCCAGGGAGATATGGCTGGTGGTGCAGGAGCGACATGGGATGAGGATCATTTCAGTTTTAACCTGTGGCCCATCGCAAACGGAAGACCTGATGTACCGCTTTATACAGACGATATTTCGAATGCAGCTATCAAGTTTGAATGTTATGTGGTGGCTGACTGGCAAGCCTCAGCATTGCAGATGATTTTTACCCCATATTCCACAACGGGCACCAATAGCTATATAGGCGATTCGAATGTGCCCAGAGGACTCTGGATGCCATGGAAAGAAGACGGAACGTTTAAAACAGAGGGTTGGACGACAGTTAGTATCCCGTTAAGGGATTTCAAATACACACCAGATGGCGGTAACTGTGGAAATCCTTTGACCGAAGATATGCTCAGAGGCCTCACTTTCTTTGTTTGGCACGGAGGTGTGGAAGGAACAGATTGTTCTCCACATATATGTATTGATAATATACGCATTGTACCGATGCAATAGTCGTTTACAACCTTAAAAAATCGAGCTATGCAAACACAATTTATAAAATACGGGAAATATGCACTGCTGTTCGCTACAATGTGTATAGTATGTGCAGGTCTGTTTCTTACCTCATGCGAAGAGGAGGAGGGAGACACCAAGGTTGTTCTTTACAGTTTTGGACCCATGCCCATTGCACGGGGAGCTGAATTACAGTTTATCGGTAAAAACCTGGATAAGGTAACAGAAGTGATCATACCGGATAATATCTCGGTGACGACCTTCAATACGAAAACTTCTGCTCTCCTGACCATTACGGTTCCGCAGGAAGCGATGCCGGGTTTTGTAGTATTGAAAACCCCGAAAGGTGATATCACTACCATGACTGAGATCGGCTATTCAGAACCGATCTCAATTACCAGTTTCACTCCAACAACCATTAAACCGGGGAGTGAACTGACAATCACCGGTGATTACCTGAACATGGTCGGAGAAGTTATATTTACCGACCGCATCCCTGTTTCTGATACGGCATTCACAAGCCAGAGCCGTACCGAGTTGAAGCTGGTGGTGCCGGAAGAAGCACAAACAGGTAAAATAGCCGTATCAAATGCTGAAGAAGACCCAATCATTGTGTATTCAACAAGCAATCTGACGGTTACACTGCCGGCTTTCACCTCAATTACTCCCAATCCGGTCAAAGCCGGAACAGCGCTTACGATAGCCGGAACAGATCTTGACCTGGTTGAAACGGTTATCCTTGGTGGACCCGGGAATGTGACCAGTTTTACCAGCCAGACAGGGACAGAAATTATACTCACTGTTCCGGATGACACAAAAGATGGAATAGTTACCCTTGTGCCTGCTTCTGAAGTGGAAATAGAGTCAGCTGAAGAACTGGTGATGGTCGTGCCCACGGTTAGCGTTGTTCCCACCACACTTAAAAATGGTAATGACATAACGGTTACCGGGACGGATCTTGACCTGGTTGACAAGGTTGTTTTCGGTGGTGGCTTTGAAGGTACCATTGTTGGCGGAGGGACGGAAACGGAGATTACTGTGACTTCTCCCGATGCTGCTTTAACGGGCGTTGTGACCTTTACCACCAAAGCTGAAAAGGAGGTTGTCGGACCACCACTCACATTTGTTGATCCGGTATTTACTTCGTTCAATCCAACTTCTGCCAAGGCTAATCAAGATATTACCATCGACGGAACGGATCTTGATCTTGTTGTTGATGTAGTCTTTACAGGTGGTCTGTCAGGAACTATTGGAACGCAGACTGAATCACAAATAACTGTTACCGTACCTGTTGGAGCAGAAACCGGAAAGATAACGCTGGTGGCCAAAAATGATACACAGGTGGAATCAGCGACTGATTTCACAGTTCTGACGAACCTTCCTGTCTTTTCATCCTATAGTGAATCCAAAGGGATTCCGGGTCAGATACTGACAATTAATGGTACAAGCATGCTCCTGATAAAGGAGCTGGTCTTCCCGGGAGGCATCTATGCCACAGCCTATGGTACAAAAACAGACACAAAAGTTGAAGTGTATGTGCCTGATAATGTTGCTGTTGGATATGGTCAAATAACCATGATCACGTATGAAGGTGAACAAGGCCTGTTACCTTCATTATTCTTTGGTAGTACCGATCCGATTACACCCGCAACTATAATGATTACTGATTTCAATGGCGATGGAGCTAGTCAATCCACCTGGGGTGGTGTTGTGACATTCGGTACACCTTCTGTAGTCCTGGACGGTACTGCAGCAATGCTTGGATTAACAGGTTCAGGTTGGCAGTGGACATGGGCACAGAACTGGGATGACAATTGCAGGCCTCCTCTGGCTAATCCGGAAAATTATGTGCTTAAATTTGATATCTGTATAATAACTCCTGCTCCGGGTGTCGATGCAGGCATATGTCTTAAGGGCTGGGACACTGCTCCCGGTCTGGGGCAACCTTTCGGTACTTCCACTAACGGAAACTGGATTACCATGACATTCGATGTCCTGACTGCCGGTATGGTTATCGATGGTACAGGCGATTGGGGTATCTGGATAAATGGTGGCAGTTATGATCTGACAGGTATCATGATAGACAATTTGCGTTTTGATCCTAAATAATGGTGATTGATTAGTCAACCCTTTAAGCAAAAACAAAGGGTATCTCAGATTTAATGAGTAAATTGAGATACCCTTTGTGATTTTACTGTTATTAGTGACCGGCATATATGAACAGGTTTAATCGATTATCGCTTTGCGTGTTTTCTCTTCTTCTATGTTCAGCGCTTGCTATTGCTCAGAGTACAAAATATGAAGCCGAGAACGGTACCCTGACAGGAACGGTGACGGTTCAGGACACCCAGCCGGGTTATTCGGGTAGCGGATATGTTGGCCGGTTTGAAAACGAAGGGGATAAGGCAACCCTTAATTTTACCCTGGAGGAGGATGGGAATTTTGACATTTACCTGGGCTACGCAGCTCCGTATG
>Ga0315543_1001784_pt1 | contig 22342 bp, 16 predicted proteins | sample SalMarSW160210MG_2_FD_203098 | JGI IMG/M metagenome (GOLD analysis project Ga0315543, IMG submission 203098) | Salt marsh sediment microbial communities from the Plum Island Ecosystem LTER, Massachusetts, United States - Salt Marsh Sediment SW1601-210 ...
TCACTTCATGTCTCTCTTTAGAGGAGATTGAAACACGAATCAGTTCACGAATGGTGGACCCCAAAATAGGCATGGTATTCAACATCAACATTCCTGATTATCGGGGCAATGTAAAGCCTACACGGCAAGCTAAGCGCTACTGAGTTGCGTGTTCGCTCATCAGTGCCAGTCAACCCTCCTCCATCTTTGCGAGGCATCGCCCTTTGTCTTTGCGAGGAGCGATAGCGACGAAGCAATCTTGGCGGGGTTGTGGAGTCGGGGGTTGCCACGCTTCGCTCGCAATGACAGAAAGGGGGAAAATTTAATTCAGCCCCCTTTGGTCTGGGCTGCTCTCTTTCTACGAACGAAGAAAATCACCAGTCCTACTATTACCACCGCCGCTATAATCCCGCCAATGAGAGCCCAATTGACCGGAACCGGTGGTTTCTCCTCGAAGTTAGCTGTTATGGAATAGTTGTCGCTCATGGTGATGATGGTTGTGGCGGCGTTCACATTGAAGATGGCACCCACATCACCAGTCCAGTTGACAAAGCGGTAGCCCCTCTCGGACTCGGCAACCACACGGACCACCATCCCGGCATTATAGGTGAATGCCCCCTCGTCAGGGGTGGTTACGGAACCGCCAGGGGTGCTGGATATGGTAAGGGCATACTCGATAACTCCCAGATTCCATTTGGCAAGCTCGATCTCAAGGCCTGCGGCGACCACGGTGCCGTCGGACTTAAGCCCCACCGTGTGCTCGTAGCCTGCGGCGACCCGGATGATGTCCGTCCAGCCGCCGACATTACACTGCTCGGAGCTGTTATCTCCCACGGCGACCACAGTGCCGTCGGATTTAAGCCCCACCGTGTGACCGCTGACTGCGGCGACCTTGATGATGTCCGTCCAGCCGCCAACATCACACTGCCCGTATTCGTTGTTTCCCACGGCGACCACGGTGCCGTCGGACTTAAGCCCCACTGTGTGACCCCAGCCTGCGGCGACCTGAACGATGTCTGTCCAGTTGCCAACATCGCACTGCCCTTGGTCGTTGTCTGTCACGGCGACCACGGTGCCGCCGTCCTTAAGCCCCACCGTGTGATAGTCGCCTGCGGCGACCCGGATGATGTCCGTCCAGTTGCCGACGTCGCACTGCCTGGTGGGGTTATATCCCACGGCGACCACGGTGCCGTCGGACTTAAGCCCCACCGTGTGACTTCCGCCTGCGGCGACCTGGGTGATGTCCGTCCAGCCGCCGACATTGCACTGCCCGTAGTGGTTCCCTCCCACGGCGACCACGGTGCCGCCATCCTTAAGCCCCACCGTGTGACTTCCGCCTGCGGCGGTCTGGTTGATACCCGCCCAGTCGCCGACTTCGCACTGCCCCCACTGGTTCCATCCCACGGCGACCACGGTGCCGCCATCCTTAAGCCCCACCGTGTGAAAGCCGCCTGCGGCGACCTTGACGATGCCCGTCCAGCCATCGACATTGCACTGCCCCCAGTACATTTCTCCCACGGCGACCACAGTGCCGTCGGACTTAAGCCCCACCGTGCGAAGAAAGCCTGCGGCGACCCGGATGATGTCCGTCCAGCCGCCGACATCGCACTCCCCGAACTGGTTATCTCCCACGGCGACCACGGTGCCATTGAACTTAAGCCCCACCGTGTGAAACTCGCCTGCGGCAACCTGGACGATGTCCGTCCAGCCGCCGACATTGCACTGCCCTTCTTCGTCGGCTCCCGCGGCGACTACTCTGCCATTGGACTTAACCCCCACCGTGTGATACCCGCCTGCGGCGACCCAGATGATGTCGGTCCAGCCGCCGACATTGCACTGGTTGTATTCGTTGTCTCCCACGGCGACCACGGTGCCGTCGGACTTGAGCCCCACCGTGTGATACCCGCCTGCGGCGACCCAGACGATGTCCGTCCAATTGCCGACATTGCGCTGCCCGGACCCGTTCGATTCCACGGCGACCACGGTGCCGTCGGACTTAAGCCCCACTGTGCGAGACTTGCCTGCGGCGACCTGGATGATGTCCGTCCAGCCGCCGACATCGTACTGCCTGGTGTAGTCGTCTCCCGTGGCAACTACCGTGCCGTCGGACTTAAGCCCCACTGTGTGACCCCAGCCTGCGGCGACCCAGACGATGTCCGTCCAGTTGCCGACATTGCACTGCCCGGTGTAGTTGTTTCCCATGGCGACCACGGTGCCGTCGGACTTGAGCCCCACCGTGTGAAAGCCGCCTGTGGCGACCATGGGCGTTACGTTTCCTTGAGGCGTATTCAGGGCCATTGCCGAAGCAAGCCTCGAGCCATCTATCGCCAAATGATTAATAAAATGGTCATCTGGCAGAGTCACGGTTGTTGAAGCTCCCGCCACCCAAGCCGGAAGAATCAGGCTGAAGACCAGAGCGATAGAGAGCAGAGCTGGTAAGAGCATTTTTCTGTTTTTCATTGCCACCTCCGATTATCCTTCATCCGAAAACTGGAATACCTTTCGTGCGTATGAAAGGTTCACCTTTTGTAAGAGTTTACTTTCCCCGCCTCCTCAATCAGCTTCCATCCTTGAGAAGAAGTAAGAACCTAATGTTGCTAAAGCTAAACACAATATAAGAAGAACCGTGAAATCGAGCCAGAGTGGAAAAGCGGCAACGTCAGCGCCAATAAGAGTGCCCCTCAACCCATCCACTCCATAGGTCAAAGGGTCATTGTCAGCTATTATTGCCTTCATTCGTCGTGTCTATTTCCCACGAACAAGCTCTTGACCAAGGCGAAATGCGTCCTCGAGAGCCGCAGGATGCTCTTCAATCTGGCCTTTGGTATCAATTCCCCTGACTAGTAAATCACCAAAATATTTCACACCTATAGCATCAAAGAAGTACTTCACCGTGAGCACTGCACCATCAAAGAGCTTTTTGCCTCTAGTGGCACCTACTGAGATGAACACCCCCAACCGCACTCGTTTATCTTCCTTGCCCATGCCCAGCACGTGTTTTCTTACCCAAAGCGCCTGACATCTGTCTATTATGGCCTTCGCCTGGCTGGTAATACCATAGAAGAATATCGGCGAGGCAAAAATGATATGGTCTGCTTCCAGAAGCTTCTTGTAGAGCAATTGCATGTCATCCTTAATGGCACAGTTACCGTCCTTGAGACAGGCATATATTTCCAGGCAGGGTGATATTTTGAGTTTTGAGACCAGCGCCTTTTCGACCTCGGCTCCTGCCTCCCTGGCACCTTCCAGTGCCTTATCAAGAAGAATCTCGGTATTGCCTTGCCTTCTCGGGCTACCCATAATGCCTAATACTTTCATATTGTTGTTACTATTATAACGCCCTAAATAATCAGGCATAAGCCCTTCGGGCTGAGACCCAGGGCAGAGCCCTGGGCAAGAATTAAATTCCATTCTTTATACGCCATACTTGTCTCTAAGTATCTGCGAGAGCTCAGACAGGAAGGCAAATGCTTTCTCAACAAGCCCTTCCTCGAGGCTTGAGACTTGGCATTCACTTACTGTCTTACCGTCTGTGTTGACTTGGCCTAAATCGCTAAGGCAGCATCTGGCTGGGGCCACCAATGCCTGCTTTGCAATTTGGTTCAAGGGCAAACCTGCATTTTCCGAGATTACCTTCCAATAGTTTGAGAGAATCGCAGCCAGTGTTTCTGGTGTCTGGGTCGCTAGAGTTGTGGATTCAGTGGGGATAATACCCCAGGAGATAACCCCGCCACTCCGAATGAATTCAGCCACATTGCCAGCATATTCCCTGGGCATAAACTCAATTTGATAGGCGTCGAAGGACAGAATTTCAACCCCTAACTCCAACAGATAGGGTAAATTCACCTCAGCACAGAGGTGCAGCCCCTTGGGACATTCTAAGCCTTCAACGAACTTATGATAGTCTTCTCTAGCATGTTGCTCATTGTACCCGGAAAAACCGCTGAACACGTAGCCCAGCCCCGGTTCATCCACCCAGACAAAGGCGTTAGGATTCCTCTTCCTGAGTTCTTGATACTGGATGTTGACTTTTCTCTGAATGAAATCGAACAAAATAGTCCTCGCCTCTTCATTATAGATAATCGGCTTCAGGTCTTCATCCAATACTTTCAAGCCAAAACTCACCGGACCCGTCACTTGTCCCCTGATAGCCTTATAACCTTGGAGCTCCTTCGAGAGAAACTTGTGGAATACCTTGGAATACTCATCGGTGAGGGTAAAAGCCTCAGGGCTATCCATTTTAGCGAAATACTCGTCGAGTTCTTGCTCAAATCGTGCTGTGTCGAAGACGAGCCTTTCCTTATCAAAGTCAATAGCTATACCGGGGAAATTCTGCGATGCTTGAACATACATATCTTCATACAGGCTTATTTTGGGAAGCTGGGGCCAGAATGGAATATCCAAGCTCAAGGCAAGCTCCAGCGCATGCTCAACATCCCTGTGAGGCATTATCCCCATAGCGGTGGTGCTGCATCGCGCCTCAAATGCTATCATGAATTTCTGGTCTCTCTTGTTACAAATATCCCTTAAATCATAGCACGAAGGCAGAAAAAATTTTGGATGTCCTCTATCGTTTCATTTGTGCTTTCCATAACCATGCTCACCGCCTGCCACACATTATGGACCAATATGCCCTGTCCAAGCCATATCTCTGTATCCTGGTTTCCTGTTCTATCAGTTTCACTTATACGTGGCTAGCTTCAAGTTTTTCGGGGAGCACTAGTTAGGGAATTTCTTAACACCGATGAGGGTTGGTTCCAATCCCGTTTCGAGGATTAGTTATTGCATCACTCGGAAATAGCGATTGAGAGCCAAAACCTTCGCAAAATTATTCTCCTGAAGCCAACCGCTGTTTTAAGGCAACAATCAGTCCGATTCACATCTTTATATATTCAGCTATCAATCACGGCATAAGCCTGGGTGCACCTAGTACTGGCAGTAACCTCTTACCTAGTGATATCTCCGAAGACTACTACCCCACCCATCCCAATTACTTGATGGCCGGGTCGTGGCCCAAGCTCCTAGTAGTCTTGGTGTTTATCGTCGCCGAGATGTGTGTTTTTACTTTTCTTGTGACGTTGTGTTCTCCGAGAAGCCTATGCGAACTTTTCTTGGTCCTTTCCCTGGTTCGCCGTTGGTGGCAGCTTTGTCAGTTGTGACTTCTTCAACATGAGCCACTGCGGGGATTGTTTGCAGCACATCAACAAAGTTTATGGACTCACGCAGGAAGACCAGAATTGAAGGCATATCAATCTGAGGTACAATCATCTCGGTATTGGCAACTTCGGGTAATTGGTCAAGGAAGGACACGACTTCCATGATTTTGGCTATATCAAACGGAGGTAAGATTTCCACTTCCCATTGTGGCTTGCTCAACTCTGCCTCGTCTTCAATCTCAAACAATTTTGAGAGGTCGAGGCCCCTTTTAATGTGGTTCGTAGCCTGGCTTGGCGCCGGCCGTTCGTCGAGTGCCTCGCTCTCCTCTGTGATTCCCGCGGCTGCGGCGTCTTTCTCCTCTGCGACTAAGGTGTCGCTCTCCTCTGTAATTTTCGCGACTACAGCGTCTTTCTCCTCTGCGATTAAGGTGTCGCTCTCCTCTGTGATTCCCGCGGCTGCAGCGTCTTCCTCCTCTGCGATTAAGGTGTCGCTCTCCTCTGTGATTCCCGCGGCTGCGGCGTCTTTCTCCTCTGCGACTAAGGTGTCGCTCCCCTCTGTGATTCCCGCGGCTGCGGCGTCTTTCTCCTCTGCGATTCTTGCGGCTATGGTGTCGCTCTCTTTCGCGGTTTCCATGGTTACAGCGCTATTATTCTCCCTGGGTGCAGACAACTTATTGCCAAAATCTGCCTGTACCGCTTCTGCCCGCTGCTTAAGGCCTTCCAGTTCTTCCAGCATATAGCCGAATTGTTGATTTACAAGGTTGCGTAGTTCACCCCGGATTTTATTTCTCTCGTTCTCTAGCAGTAGTACTGCTTCCTCTTCCGCTTTGGCCTTGATTGCGTTAGCCTTTTCATTGGCAATCTCCACAGCTTCAGCTATTTTCTTTTCCATCATCTGTCGAGCTTGCTCGCTGGTTTTATCTATAATGGCAGTACTCTCAGCTTTAGCTTGTTCTGTGGCCTCTGCCTTGACCTGAGTGGCCAGCCTGTCGGCTTCGACAACGGTCATTTCTGCAAGTCTGTTAAGAGACTCGATATGGTCCTGGGACTGGGCCAGTTTATTCCGCTCCTTCATAAGCTCGTCAATGAAAGACGCTACCTGAGCCTCATCTAGCCCGTTTTTTACTCGCTTGAACTCACGCTCCCCCAGCACAACGGCATTATCTTTTTTAGCGTTATTACTCATAATATTATCCACCTTTTCTCACAGGACTCAATAATGGCGAGAGTACTCATGTAACACATCAGCCCTGTTTCATTTCATGATATTCTGTCATATTTCTATATCTTGATTTCACCCTGAAAGACCTTCCAGACTATATCTGACTTTCCTTGAGTTTCTTGCCAGGCTTGCTCGACGGTCTCCTTGCGTACTCTCAATGCCTCACTCACGCTGTCCTGGTAAACCTGCGCAGCTTTCCCTTTCGCTTTCTTATATGCTTCCTCGGCTTCTTGTTCAGCCTTTTCCAGGTCTTGCGCAGCTTTTTCTATGGTTTCTGTACAGATGTTAGCGGCTTGCTCTTCAATTTCTTTATAGGACATCTCCTCTTGGCGTTGCCGTTCCTGATACGCTGCCGCTACCTTTCTCTGAGCTTGCAGATACGACGTATAGGCGGTTTGGGCCTGTGTCATTAGATCATCGAGAGGATCCTTAGCCTCCTTGGGAACCTCGGAGGCAAGCTCGACCATTTGTTCCACATCTTTGCTTACCACCTTTCCGGATTGTTGACTCTTACTCATTGTAGTCGTCATGATACACCTCCTTGAATTTGTTCATTAAAATTGATGCTATTTATCATATTTTGGCCACACGGTTCCTCTGAATTTTGTTAGTCTCCGACTTAAGACTGCGTAGTTCATCCTCCGCGAACAGTCTCCACCCTTTCCTGTCTCTATATTGGGCATCATTTACGATGTTTTGCCTGATCCAACGGAACAGAGTGCTCTTACCTATGCCAACCATCTGGCAGATTTCAGCAGTCCTATAATAAATTCGTCCATTTATTTTTACAGGCATATGCAACTCCCCCTAAAACTAACTGAATATAGTCTAAAACCCGTTCGCTTTCCCGTCAATCACCCATTAGTAACCATACTTTCGTAGGGGGACTAGGATTGTTTTACACTCTACTAGCTTTCCTAGAGGCGACTGACGAAAGAAGCGACGAAACCCAGGTGGTAAATTCAGGTTACCCACGAAAGATGAGAGTCAAGTGCAAGCATACTGTATGAAGTGCCGTGCCAAGAGGGAAATGAAAGACACCAAAAGCACAACCATGAAAGAAAGACGGCAAGCCAGCGACCCAAGGCCTCTGCTCAACCCGAGGCACAAAAGTGTTCAGAACGGAAAGAGTTAGACCTGCTCTTGCATAGCTTAACATAACTCAGAAGGGTTGGATTTTCCCGGTGTCGGGATATCCAGCCCTTGTATTTTACAAATCACGCCTCACAAGCTTTTGTTGCCTGAGCTGCCTGTACATTATGGACATGTGTGATTCCATGCGTGATTCATCCAAGAGTTGCCTTGGGGGGCCTGCAGTGGTTCACAGCTACTCGGGGCCACTCAGTCGCTGCCGTCCTAAAAAGAAACGAGTGAACCTAGAATCACTTTTGCCAAGACCTCACGCCTATTAGTCCGCACATGCTCACGCTCTTCCAGTGTTCTACCAGAGTACAGAGATTTGTTCTGTAACGGAGTGTCCGACACTATGAGTAGCGCCGCAGCTTCAATCCCAACTAGGTGGGCGGCTCGAAAGATTGCAGCAGTCTCCATCTCTAAGCCTGAGCACCCCAACTCTTCTAAGAAATAGTTCAACCTGAAGAATTCGGGCAGCACACAGTCCAGGGAGATTACACTTCCTTGATGCAAAGCCGTTGGTTGGCTGTGGCATATATTAGCAGCCTGGTTTCTTATATGCTCGGTCAAACCCTTGGCGGGAGCTGCAGGTTGAAGAAAGCAGTCTGTGGGAACCATATCTGAGGTCAGATACCTAGAGAATCCGTCGCCACAAATAGAGCGCTCGACCACGAACAAGTCACCTATGTGGATGTTAGCATGTAGACCGGCCATAGAGCCGGCGAAGATCAAGTTCTTGCACGCTGTGCAACCTAAAGCAAGAACGACATTGCCAGCCATGGGAGCACCGATGCCGCAGCGAATCAAAGAAAGGTTACTGCCAGCAAAACTTAGCTGCCAAACGCTATGGATACCAACGGCAATTTCAGTAACCGCGACTGCAGCATCCCCGAACACTTCAGGCCCCCAGTTTGGTGTAACAACCACTTTCCTCTGAATCGCATCAGGCTCACAACCGAACGTGCCTTTTACCACGTCCTCGGGCGAGATGTTATATTTGCTAAGTTGGAAAAACGCTGGCAATCGAGTGTTCACTCTTACCTCCAAAGAAACACTAGTACGCTATGGCCTCGGATGGTCAACGCAATGTGCAAAGAAGTATAGAATCCTCTACTATAGATAGTCAATTCGAAAGTCAACTAGCAAACTTATTGACAAGGAAGTAGGAAGTAATGAAACGCCCAATTGCGACAAAGGGAAGCAACATTCGATAGTACGGGATTGGTTAGTCACGAGCCAAGATTTCCCTGACCTGCACGGCGAAAACCTCGCTCTTAGCATCTTCGGTGACAAGCTGAATCTGCTTTGCCGAGGACACGCCCAGTCCCAGCTCAGCAGCTCGTGCAATCTGCTCCTGTTCAAAGATAGAGCCGCGGCTGACCCCTGGTGTCGTCCCCAGCAGACGGAGAATCGCTACTCCTACCGCATCGATGGCCACTCGGTCGGTGCCAGCAAGTATCACCCCGGCCTCTACCCTGGTGCCACGAGCGGGCCCACCGTCAACAAAAGCCTCTACGCCATCCAGAACCACTAAGTCGGGTGAATAAGCGGTATTAATCTCGGCAATCATTTGCCGCTGGTACGGTGAGGAGTGAAGTTCACCCATATAGGGATAGCCTGCCAAGGGGACAAGTCCTACTGCGTTCTTCAAAGAGAGTGTGAAATGGCCGCCGTAAGCATGTGTTTTGAGACAGCAGGTCTGGACAATTGATTCCGCCTCGAGATAAATCCTCGGAAAATGAAAACCTTGACTCCAATGACTCTCTCTAGGCTCTATCTTGCTCCAGCCCTCGGGGCCTACCTCTTCCAGATTGAGGATGTTGAAGCCCAGCTCTTGAGCTAGTTTAAAAATCCCCTTCTTCTCCATAACCGTCCGAGTGCTATCTCCGGGGCCACTTCGCTCAGCCAGGGTGATCTGCTTTGCTCCCATCTGCTGAAGAACCAGAACCAGAGACCGCAGTGTGTCGTTATGCGTGGAAGCTGGTGCCGGGTCAGCCGAGTTGAAATTGGGTTTCAGGACCACACTTTTGCCACGAAAAGATTTTAACTCGAGGAGGTCTATTACTCGCCTAACACCTTCATCCCGGTCCTTGGTGCTTATCAATGCCACTTTTGTCATACCAATTCTATCCGTCATGGTGGTCGTTAAAGCAGCCGCTGCAGTTGGGCTGGTCAGGTTCGCTGCTTCTTGGAAACCATCCCTACAGGCTGCTAACAGGGATGACCACACTGCAAGTCAGCTTATTAGAGCCATTCCTCTGAATAATTCCCGCCGTTCTATGGGTTGTCCAGGGCGACCTTCGTTCCAATTATCGAGCATAGCTTAATTATAGCCGATATACGCCAGTTCAACCAAGCTGATAAGTTTAGTGCAACAACTATAGGTTACAGCCTACATCGTTGCCACCACACGAAACACTACTTCGATCATAAAGTCTACTACAAGGTAGATGAACCCCAAGCCCTATCACCGTGAAAAAGCCTGAACAAACTTAACGCTACTGACTAGTCAAAAACCTGATTATAGCAAGTAGAACTCCCGCTAAGGTTTAGCAGATAGACCTTAGAATGAGGACAGGAAATGACAGCTAGTGCCGTCAGTAAGACCAAGCCATATATTCATCTATCCCAGCCAATTTCTCCCAAAACTTCTCCCTTTTCCCAATCGCCCGCTCTAAAACTACGCCACATTGACAACCTTGCCATTCCCAACCATTGTCATTCCCGACCAACAAGCGACATTTACGCCTTCTTCTTTTGCAATGCTTTTAAGTTTCTCCATCTCTTTCTCGCTCATTAAAGCCTCTTCTTCGAGTTCCCAATGCCTATCTAACCGTCGGTACTTTGGTGCACAGACATTATTGAAAGCAAGAAGGTCGTATCTCTCTGCAATTGGCAGTTCAAATTTAATGAAACGCGCAATACGCCTAATATTCTCTTCTGCATCTGTATAGCCGGGAATGATAGGCGTACGTATCCAAATTGGTTTTTTCGTTTTTGCTATTTCTTGTGCATTTGCTAAAACTGTCTTAAGCGGAATACCCGTATATCTAAGATGCTCACTTTCCTCCGTCAACTTAAGGTCCAAAAGAATAAGGTCAGCAAGCTCTACCAAAGGATGCAAAATCTTCCAGCTTGTTCCCGCGCAAGTATCAAGTGCTAGATGCACGCCCTGCTGACGCAAAGCCCTCATCACAGCAGCAGAAAAGGCGGGCTGCATAGAAGGTTCACCCCCCGATAATGTCACCCCCCCACCTGACTTCTCGTAGAAGACCTTATCCCGCAAGGATTCTTCTACAACCTCATCAACAGTCATCACCTTCCCAAGAACTTCCAGCGCACTGGCTGGACAAGCTTTAACACATTCCCCGCAAACATTGCAGTAATCCCTCTTTATAACCACACCCTCCCTAGTAGGCTCGAGGGCCTTTGTGGGACAAGCTTCCATGCAGGCTTTAAAACCGATGCACCGCACGTCATACCACACTAACTCGGGAAAAGGATTTATGCTCTCAGGGTTATGACACCACGGACATCGCATATAACAACCTTTTAAAAATATCGTGGTGCGAATGCCCGGGCCATCCTCAGTGGAGTGGCGCTGGATATTGAAAACTAAGCCTGTTTGCTTGTGTACTTTAACACCTTTTATAAAAATTGCCCTCTTTCAAATCAAGCAAGGGAGCACTCTGTACGGGCAATAATATCATCCTGGACGCGTTTAGGAAGATCAATAAAACGGAACGAAAACCCAGAGACTTTGACAACCAACTCAGCATAGTTCTCCGGGTGTTTTTGTGCATCTGATAGCATTTCTTTGCTTATGGGATTGAACTGCACTTGTCTGCCACCCAAGGCAAAATACCCTTCTACTAGAGAAGCAAATTTACTTAACCCTTCTTCAGTTCTAATTGTAAGTGGGTTAATAGTAGCGTTAAGTATCATGCCATCACTTACTGGGATAGCGCCAACTTTCGCAGCTGAACGAAGAACAGCTGTCAGTCCATTGCGTTCCGTACCATTTGTGGGAGTTATACCGCTGGAAAGAGGCACACCCGCAAGCCTTCCATCGGCAGAGGCACCGACCGTAGCTCCCCAGGCCACGTGTGTTGCCGACGAAAGTATGTAGGGTCTATGCACCCCTCCCATCCAAAATCTGTACTTCCTAACCTCCTTATTGTGAACATCCGCAACCCATACCGCCGGCTCATCAGCGAATGAGTCATCACTACCGTATTTCGGTGCATGAAGCAAGCGCTGTCTTATATCTTCTCTTCCTTGGAAATTGCTCCGCAAGCACTCGACAAGTTCCTCCATCGTTAGCAACTTCTGCTCGAAAACCGCCCATTTAATGGCAGCTAGAGAGTCAGACCCAGTAGCCAGCGAGCAGGTACCAATTGCCACGTGATTATAGCGAGCGCCACCTCGTGTGACATCTTCCCCTGATTCTACACATCCTTCTATCGTAGATGAGAGCAAGGGTAAAGGAAAATTCTCGGCAATCACTTGATCTTTCAAATACCCTGCCTTTACACATTTCTCAACCGCACGGGAAAGCTCTTCAATAAAAGCCTTTTTAACATCTTCAAAGGTTTTAAAGGAGGAGATAGAAGCGACAGGTGACTTTACCTGCTTCCAGCCTGCCGTATACCTTTTTCCTTCGTTTAAGACCAATTCCAAAATGGCTGCTGGAAGAATACCATTAGTAGCTGTATAACCATTATTGTTGCCTGTTCCAGTAGGTTCTGCACAACCTACAATAGAATAATTTCGCGCATCCTCTAGAGAATAGCCATCTTCCAGAAGGCCCTTGATCACTACTTCGTCGTTATGAAAGGCGACGCCTGCGCATTCTCTATGCACCTCACAAGCCTTGGTCAAAAACTCACGAGGTGTTTTTGGAGAAATCCTTACCGCGAGCCCCATACGCCCACAACCTTTAAGTCTCTTATGAGCTTCAAGAAAAAGATAGCTCACCTCATTCACCACATCCTCACCATTTCTGTCAACTCCACCGATGGTAACGTTGTTGGGGCCAAAATAAACGTTCGTGGCAAGCTTTACGATGTACTCCATGATTGCTTCAAGGGCTTGATCACGGGTGATCCTTCCCGCTGCCAAGTCCTGCCTGTAGTAAGGATAAAGAAATTGGTCGATCCTGCCGGGACAAGTGATAGAACTGCCCCCGTAACTTATCAATACCACAGCTTGAGTTAGCCAGATAGCTTGGAGAGCTTCCATAAAATTGCGCGGTGGCTCTGCAGGTACATGCCGACAGCGCTCCGCAATCTTAAGTAGTTCCAGCCTCCTTTGACCCTCCGCTCTCTGTGCCATCTCTTCTGCTAACCGGGCGTAGTGCTCAGCAAACTCACACACCGTCCCTGCTGTAATCTGCGCCGCTTCTAAAAAGTCCTTCTTCCGCAAATAAGCCTGTTCCTCTAGTTTGCCCTTTTCGAATTCTTCCCGAAACACATCCAATCTCTCGGCAGCCTGGCGGGCAATGCCTCTAAATCCCATATCAAGGGCTTTCTTAATCCCAACCGTCACGTGACCCTGCGGAGGGACGTCACTAACAAACCAGCCCTCCATTGCCACACTGGCTCCAGAAGGAATGCCATTCTGTTTCCAAATGGCACGCTTGCGGGCGTGAACAGTCTTATCTTTCCAATAGGGCACTATCTCCTCTTTCAGTTCACTATATTCCTCCTCCGAAATTTTGGGCATTTCTCCCCAGAAACTGGGACCTCTCGCCCCGAGGAGGCCATTTCGAACTCCTGGATCCTCTGCAACCCACTCTTCTACTGTTTTTCCAGTCCCATAAAGAGCGAGCGCGAGCATAATATGGGTTTGATTTACGGAGGCTTCAATATAGAGAGGATCAGCCCAATCTTTTGCCGACTTTGAGCCTATGATTAGCTCCCCCTCTTCAATCCTTATGGGCATGTGCCGCAGTGTTTCTTCTAGCCCTCTAGCCGCGCGTAAACAGGGAGGTTGCCCCTCTGTTTGTTTATACGCTCTCGTGTAGTACTTTGCCCTTTCAATGTCTAGTTTAAAAGAGGTTGAAAGTAAACGGTCCCGCAGTTTCTTGATACGTTCTGGGACATATCGACTTTCAGGGGCAATTTTGCCTTTCTGTCTTCTTGTTGGAGCTTTAGTAGTTTGCATGATACCCGCCTCCTGCAAAGAGTTTGAAATTTCCTGTACTTTCTCAACATAAATGGTACCATCCCTCAACTATAAGGTCAAGGTGCTGTACGGCAGTAGATCATCTATTCTGGCTTTTCTTGAGATACCCAGTTAAACCTCGACCTGCCCCAAAAAATTATGCCACTTGTTAAATCAGCAATCACATATTACTTAGGTTAGAGAAATACATATTGTAGTTGAAAAATTATAGACCGACTGGTGGACATGATATTGGGTTGTGACTTGTTATACTAACGAAGAATATAGGAAATGACTGAACGAATAGCTCGAAAGAAAGTAACAAACCGCTAAAAGGTGCAATTGAATTCGTCAGCCAGAGGGAGAGACGGCGCTATCATAACCGTGCTTAGTCTATTGCTGAACGGAAGGCTGTTGAATTTGGGTTGGTTATAGCCTTACACTACATACATAAGGTTAGGCTATGCCTGCGTTTACCAGAGAGGAATATCAAAGGAGAAGCCGACAAAGATAGTTGTCTATGCAGAGGGCATGAACATCAATGAGCGCGAGGTGTTGATTAGCCTGGCTAAAAAGACTGGGCTTGATGTTCAGAGATTCAACTCCGACTTTCCCAGCAGATCACTGGAAGAAGAGGTACTGGCAGAATATGAAGATGGACGAGTCGAATATGAAGGCAGGGGGATCCCTATCGTAGTGGTTGGCGGACGCTATCCCATAGCGGGGCTGTCCCCATAACCATATATCGCCGGGCTATAGCCCTTTGCCTTGCCAGCTAGGTCAGGATAAATTATATTCGTCACCTTGCTTTACTACCAGCATTAATTTTTACTGAGACTCCTAGCAGTGGCTATCGTCCCCTCTTTGCCCTACTCATCAACTGGTTAGTGGTATTACCGGTAAATCAATATATGAAGCATAGCCTGAATGATGGAATATGGTTTGCATAGCCGGAATACCTTGGGCATCTTCTCCAAAGGGATTGCCGGTATTCATGTTGCGCTCGAATCTAGGGAAATTGCTGCTGGTAATATCTATTCGAATATGATGTCCCTTGCCAAAGAGATTACTGGTCGAGGCTAAATCAATCAGATACTCATTGATTTCGCCTGGGGTTACCAACTGGGATTTAAGAATCGATTTCCTATATCTGGCGCGGATACAGCCCTCCGCCACATTGATGGCCAAGCCGTTAGGATAAACATCAACCATTTTCACGAAAAAGTCAGTGTCTTTTGTTGAGGTAGAAGCAAAAAGATAGAGTTTCAAAGGGCCTGTTATCTCCATTTCTTCTTCTAGTTCAGGCGTTGTGTAGCATAGCATGTCATTACGCTTTTCGATAACAGACTGGTCCTGTGGGCCCGCGGCTTGGTTGAGGTCTGGATTGAGTCTGCCGCCTCTGGTGGGTACAGGGTCATGTGGATTATATACATAGATATCCGGTGATTCCGCCCCTGGTTCCTCCCGGCTAAATACACCGTCACCGCCGGCGGAGTTGGCATGACCCCGGCTGTGTAGATAAAAACGTTGCCACTGGGCCTCTGGCAAAGGCCAGGTGGTAGCGTTTCTCCACCTTTTCCGTCCCATGACAAAGTAGCGGATAGGCACAAGATAAGGGCTGTCAATTCCCCTTAAGTATTTATCGAAAAACTGTATATGCCGGCTCGTGGCAAAAGCACCCGCCCCGGAACCATACGGGCCAAAATTGAGTGCTCCTATGAAGTTGTGGAGCCTTGCCCCGTGAACCCAGGGCCCCATAAGCACGTGCTGCCCTTCCCGAGCAATTTGCGAGCCCCCTTTCTCCCTCATCTTGAGGAAATTGAGAAAGGTATGGCCAACGCTCATATCATACCAGCCGCAAGAATGCATAATTGGGACTTTTACTTTTTCATAGGGCCAGAAGAGTTCTTCTTCAGACTTTATGCCCTTCAGGTTCTCATCACTGAAGCGTCTCATGAAGCTTTCCTGTAGTCCTTCAAAATTAAAATGCGGTATGTCTTTAATCGGTAAAAAATTGCATACTTCCTCAAAATTGTTCATGGCATACCTGACATCCGCCAGCGGCTTGGAAACGTCTTTCCCCTGTTTGGCCATTCTGGCGAGCATATCAAGGGCCATGTTAGCAAACCAGCTTATGGCTGTTTCCAGCTCTTTCACTCCGCTCATTCCTGCTTCACCTAACATACCGGCTCCAATAACATGAGGAGCGATAGCTTTGAGATGGGGTGGAGCTTCTATTGCAGCCTGCCACTGGTTTCGTCCAAGATATGAGGCACCTACCATACCAACGTTGCCATCGCACCAGGACTCGACGGCTACGTTTTCTATTGTGTCGTACCCATCATTGCCCTCCGGTGCTCCGGCGACAAACTCACCTTCTGAGGCAAACCTGCCTCTGGTATCTTGGATAACCACAGCGTATCCGGCGAAGGCCGCTTCTATCGGTGATAGATAGTCACTGCGCGTGGAAGGCCCTTTATCATACGGTGTGCGCACGACGATGGCAGGGTGTTTTTCGTTATCGTCCGGTCGGTAAACGTCGGCCCGTAATGTCACGCCGTCGCGCATTTTTATAGGGATATTTCGGTCCACACGAATTGAATTCACCATTTTCTCCTCCTTATCTAGCTATTCGATGTAATCTTTTCGAAAAATTATCTCATAATCAGACTTTCCCGTCCAAATGCAAATATATACAGAGCGCCCCTTTGGCTCTATACGCTGACTGAGCCTAAGGCCAATCGGATGAACGCAGCGCGTCTCGAGGAAACACTCGTTCGAACCGTCGCCTGTCCTACCGGACGACAACCCGCACCCTACCGAGGTTATGGATACGGGCAAATCGGGTTTTAAAGTCGCCTTGCCGCTGTGAAGTGGCCCGAAGCGCCGGGAAGTAAGTGCCGGGTTTAGAGAAGGCATAGGTAGTCTTCAAGGGCAAACGAGAAAACGACGAATTGGTGTCGTCGAACTGCTCGGTGAGCGGGTAGTCGCCAGCGCCCTCGAAGTCCCATTTCGCGGCCACCACCGTGCCTGCGCCCGGCGGCACTTCGATGACCGCGGTGAACTCGACGGGCTCACTGACCTGGACCTCGGCCCGCTCGCCACCATTCGCTTTCACGGTGACCACCGGCTGTATGCCCTTGCGTTCCGCAGCTGTCTCAGGCAAACACACTTGACCGTCCACTATCTTGTAATTAGTGCTCGGCGGGGGCGCCAGACCCTTCTCGACCCAGTCGCTCAGATCGCGCAGCGCTTGCTGCACGACGCCGACATAGTTGATAATACGGGTGGTCGCTACCGGCCGGCGATCGCCCGGCATAACCGCCGGTGCCGTATGCATGGCATTGTCTGTAAACCAGAGCCTGTAGTGGTCGTCAAGGCGTGGTCCCAGCGCCTCCTGTACTTTTGTACGGTACCAGTCCGCCTGCCAGGGGAAAGCGGCTTCGTCCATCGCCGACTCAACCACGATCATTTTCCCTGCGAACCGACCGGTCTGGACGGTGCCCATAGCGTAACGGGCGAAGCGCAGACCCAGCACGGGTCGCTGTGGGTATATCGGTTTACCCGCAACTTTATACTGGTTCCAGACGTAGTAGTCGGGCGACGGGATCTGGTGACGATGATAGGTCTGGATGGCGAGATACGTCCCGTTGTCGATCAGCACTTCGTCACCAGCCTTCATTTTAACCAGATCCCTGAAGTGTGCTTCGCCAAACCCAATCATCACGAGGTCGCCGACCACTCCAGCGATGTAAAGCACATGCCCGGCGGCTGCGCCGCTCATTAAGGTTATTGTGTTCCCCTGGAGATTCCCATCCGGCATTTTCTCGAGCTTTACTGCTGCCGGCATTTCCCCCCCACTGTCAGCCAGTCTCGCCGGCATCGATACCATCGTGCCCAAATCTGTAATATCTTTGGACTTCAGCACCTTACTGATCTTCACCCTGTGCTGGACCCTTTCGCGCAAGAGGGACTCGGGAGGATTTGCCCCGAGGTAGCCCGGAACCGTCCAGAAGTCCTTGAAGTACTCGGGGTCCCACTTGAGCACATTGTCCAGGAACATGGCCAGGATCCCCGTGTAGGCAAGAGCGGTTCTTTCTGCGCTGAACCATGCTTTCGGCGGGAACCCCATCCGGGTGACCTCAGCGAGCGCTTCACGCTCCTCGTTGTTGAGGCCGCTATACATGTCACCGCTGCCGCCGGGGTCTATTGCGTCAACAATAGATGCGAACTTGTTGCGCAGTACCCTGAAGGCATGACCCTGCGCCGTGAACATGTAGGGGATGCTCATGGGCGACCCTTGAACGAATGGCACCCCGCCGTCCCAGACGCCGGGGCAGTTCTCCAGACAGGCGAATGTCCTGAAAGCTCCGCCGCTTCCGCCATAGGCATAGCCATAGGGACGGTGCGTGCCGTACATGTCGGCGGCTAGCACCCGCGAGTACCTGGCTGCTGCGGCGCTGGCTCGATAGCCAGTGATGGTGGTATCATCAACAGTAAACATGTCTGTCTTGCCCTGGTTCGACTCCACGAGGTAGGCGCCGCTCTCTATGGCGAAGGGAATCGGGTCAGGTAGTGTTGTAGCTGCGGGCGCATTAATCGCAGCAGTCTCTATGCCCGGAATCGGCAAGAGCAGATGGAAGAACCTTCCTTCGTAGCGTTCTGCCGGCGGGAAGTAGAAGGAGAACCGAGTTTCGGTGCCTTCGAACCCGCCGTGGACATAGCGATGGCGAACCGGCTTGTCCCTCCATTCATCGATGTCTACATAAGGGGTGTCAAACATTGAGTCCCTCGACCCGGCAGGAAAACCCATCTTGCTGACCTTATCCATCCTATAAATCCTCCCCCTTTAATTTTTATTGATTAATTTGCTAACCTTCTTCATAGGGTGCATAATCAATTTATTGATAAATCATTATTCTATCATGTTCAATTACTCGGATAACGATTTCTAAAGCTGGTGGTCAAATACCTATCCGCACAGGGTCGTCCAGCCCTAAGATTATCGCCTCACAAATGCTTGTTCAGCCAGGCAAGTATATCACTTTGTACTTCATCGCGGTTAGTTTCGTTCAACAGTTCGTGGTGCGCTCCCGGGTATATTTTGAGCGTAACTTGCCATATGCCCAACGCTTGATAACGTTCCACAAGCGCCCTTATCGAAGTTGTGTTCTCTCCCGCCGCCCGATCTAGCTCACCGGAAATCACATAAATTGGCAGGTCCTTGGGGATGCGGGCTTCATTTTCCGGCTTCCAGCCTTCCTGAATTGCCCGAAACATGTCAAGTACAAACCCGCGCGTAAAGGTGAAGCCACACCAGGGGTCGTCAATGTATTTCTGCACTTCAGCTTTATCCCGCGTAAGCCAATCAAATTGTTGGAGAGTACGCGGGCCAGCCGGCCTCTGGTGTTCCTCCCTGGATTTTGCCTCAAGCTTAGAAATGACCAGGTCCAGGTCTGTTCTCGCTCCAGACGACCCGCAAAGCACAACACCGTTGAGTCTATTGCCCCACCGTTGGATGTAATGCTGAGATATTAAGGACCCCATACTGTGGCCAAATAGAAAGACTGGCAAGCTGGGATTTTCCTTCTTAATGATATCGGTAAGTTGTTTGGCGTCTCTGACGATTCCGTTCCAGCCATCCTCCCCGGCAAACCCCGCCTTCTCCACAGTTACGGCAGTTTTCCAATGCCCGCGGTGGTCGTTGGCATAGACTATGTAGCCGGCTCTATTAAGGAATTTAGCTGGACGTTCATAGCGCAGACTGTGTTCCGCCCCACCGTGGGCGATCTGTACCACGGCTTTGGGCTGAACTCCCGGCAGCGGCACCCATTTACGCACAAAGACCTTAAATCCATCCGGGTCGGTAAAGGTGAATGTAATGTCTTGCATCGGTTGTGACATGGTAATATCTCCTTTGATGCATCTACAAGTTGTGTGAACCACTTATTACTACTTGCGAAATTGGTTTTCTATCAAACCTCTTATTCGAGTTAGTGGCAAAACGACACATTGAGGCTCCTTTCATTATAGCATCGGACTCTCCGTAAGAGCAGCAAGAACCCTTGGCCGTGTGGGATACAGTTAGTACAATTCGAAGATAGAAGATAAATGATGCTGGACAAGACTATGTCACTTTTCAATGAACTGTGACTCACTAACCAAAACAAGCGATTGTTGCCCAACATGTTACCAGGTTGTTTTATTTCCTCTCTTACCTTTCGACTACACGAACCGCTCAAAGTGGTCTTTCTTGGCCTCTAAGTGTCACTAATGTATTGGACACCGCACAAGCTTAATTTGACATCAAGGCAAAACATAGTTGAAATACGGCGGCACATAGGTAAAATCAAGTCGAGAGGAATAGGGGGAGCACAGTTAGAAAGCATCTTCCCAAAAGTAGATATATCCAAGGTATATTTGTTCTGGCCGGATGTGTTTGTCCGGTTGGTCAGGGAAAAGGCCTGGGGAATGACTGCCTGCGAGTTTCATTCCCGGTATAGAAGGGCGGCAGCATAGGGTAAAGGCAATTCGTCCTGATTTATGCCGGGGCTTTTCCTTGATGTTGTTGTGTGGGGCATTAGCATGCCGGGTGATGCCTTTCGAGTCTTGATCAATCCCAGGCTGAGGCTGGCTGGGGCGATATCTATGGATAAATACGCCTGTTGAGGAGGTTGTTTTACAGCTTTCGTTGATAAGCCGAGGGGGCAGCGAAGGGAAGATTAGTAGCTGCCTCTTTTTATGCCCTTTTGGACGTTGTCGAATCATAAACTTTGTGGTCAATAATATGCAGGCTAGGGGAAAATACAAGAACAGCAATGAAAGGAGGTAGTGACTATATGAGTGTGTGAAACATGAGTTGTCAGAAGTCAAGGTAATGTAAAGGAGGTGATTGATGATACAAAAAAGGAAGGTTTTAGCGTTGGTAGTATGTTTGATGATAGTAGGTCTGATCGCCAGCCTGATAAGCGGCTGTGCTCCAAGCGGAAATGGTGGAAATGGGGATGGGGATGGGGATGGGGATGATACACCACAATACGGAGGAGAGTTTGCGGTCATGGTGGGAGCGGACCCCACTTACTTCGATGATGCCATCGGGGCTCATTATACTACTTCCGGCCCCTACGAGACCCTCTGGTCAGGCGACTGGGCGAAAGGGAACGCTGGTGGTTACGGAACTGGCGAGGCTGAATGGACAACCGTTATTAACCGCCTGGAATTTGATAAAGGTTATCTAGCAGAGAGCTATGAAATAGGAGACGATTACATAATCTTTGACCTGCGTGATGGGGTGAAATGGCACGATAAGCCCCCATGTAATGGGCGGGAACTCACAGCCGATGACGTTGTTTTCTCTCTTGAGCGCCAGATAACGCTGGATACAGCCTATCTCAAGAAGAGTTACCCGCAAGTGGCTGCGGCTATGAGCGTATCCAAAGTCGATGAAGACACGGTGCGCATCGACTGCGACTCCGAGCAGATGCCTGAGCTCTTAACCATGATAGATTTCATGTACATTTACCCCCAGGATGCAATCGAATTGTACGGTGACATGAATGATTGGCAGAGGGCCATCGGCACCGCTGCATTCACCCTCGAAGAGTATGTGGTAGGAAGCTCTATGTACTATGAGAGAAATCCAGATTGGTGGGAGACAAACCCTGTCGGTCCTGGCGAAGGTGACCAGTTACCCTATGTTGACGGCTATCATGTATTTATCCAACCAGATTTCGCGACACAGGACTCTCTTTTTAGAACCGGTCAGGTTGACATGCATTATTGTGACTGTGAAAGAGCACGAGAATTGAAGGACTTGCCTGGGGTGGAATATAAGACGTACTTCGAAACGGCCAATGCAAGGTTGATATTTATGAGGATGGATAAGGAAGACAAGCCCTGGGCTGATGTGAGAGTGCGACAGGCGATGCAGCTGGCAATAGACAACCAGAAGCTGGTCGATGAATTATACGGCGGCGACGGCAAAACACTGTACTGGCCCATATGGGAGACTAAGGAGTATGCCGGTGCTTATGTGCCGCTGGAAGACCTCGACGACGATATGATAGAGGTATTGCCGGATACATCTATATCGGTCGCGGACCTGTTCGGCTACAATCTGGAGCTGGCGCAAGATCTTATGGACGCTGCCGGCTATCCTGACGGGTTCCAGGCTGAGATTATAGTCTACAATTATCAATTTGATCTGGACTCCATACAGGCGGTCGTGGCTATGTTGGCAGACATCGGGGTGGAGTTGACAATCAAGCCCTTGGATTACGCCGGTTGGACTGTCAGATGGGCTTACAGGAATTATGACGACATGTATTATGGCTCATGGTCTGGCGTCGCCACTTACTTTAAGGGGATAAACTGGTCGGGTACCGCAATGTTTAATACAAGCTACGTTGATGACCCGGTCCTGAACGACTACCGTGACCAGATGTTGGCAGTCTATCCTGATGAAGCCGCGGCTGACCAAATTCACGCGGAAATGACACCCTATCTCCTGGAGCAATGTTACGCTATACAAACGTGTGGGGCCCTCTTTTACCGCTTGTGGTGGCCATGGGTGAAGAACTACAGTGGCGAAGGGGGAATCGGCTACTACAAAACCCTCTGCCCCGATAGATATGCATACATCTGGATAGACCAGGACCTCAAGGAAAGCATGGGATACTAGAAGGCT